>VOFG01000128.1_pt1 | contig 182001 bp, 170 predicted proteins | sample 5384171 | NCBI WGS metagenome assembly VOFG01 (sample SAMN12384726, study PRJNA508395) | human gut metagenome | isolation source: healthy gut F | host: Homo sapiens
GCCCCGTTCTGCGCCCAGCCCTCGTGATAGACTGCTGCAGGCACGCCGTGGGTAGGCGAGGCGGCGGCAAGGATATACATGATGAGGCATTCGTTGTAACCGTGTACGGGAAAGTTCATTTCCCAACCGTATTCCGAACTCCAGTGCCAATAGAGCACGTTCTGGCCGTTCTGGCGGTAGAAGTTCCAGTCCACTTCGCGCCACAGCTTGTCGATGCGGGCGGCGAGGGCTTGCTCGGCGGGCGAACCGTCGATGTAGTACTGGTGGACGGAGAGCAGCGCCTGCATGATGAAGGCTGTTTCTACCAGGTCGCCGCCATTGTCTTTCTGCCCGAAAGGTTTCACCTTGCCCGTATCGCCATACCACCAGTGGGGGTAGGCACCGTGGAAACGGTCGGCGGTTTCGAGGAAGGAGACGATTTTCTCCATTCGTTCCAGCCCTTCCTGGCGGGTGACATAGCCGCGGTCTATACCGGCAAGTATAGCCATGATGCCGAAGCCGAAGCCGCTTCACCCTTGCGGTAATTCCAGTTGTTTACACTGTCCGAAGGAATATCCAGGCGGACATTGAACGTCATCACTTCCAGCGGCTGTCCGTTCTGTGCGGAGGGCTGGCTCTTGCAGCTGCCAAGGAGCAGAATGCTGCAAAAACAAAGGAGTAAAGTAGTATATCTCATGTTTTCTTGTTTTTAGAGTGCAATATTAAATATTTTATTTTATTTCAGTGTCAGTCGGGCTGTCTTTTCTGCCTGGCTGCTGCCAGCAGAAATCTCCCGGCTCGGGCTTATTTGCTGCGGAACTTCTCGAACCAATTGCCGGCAGCCAGCGGGCGACCGGTATTCTTGTGGTTGTAGAATAAAGGTATCTGCCCCACGTTCTTCGGGAAAGTCATGGTCAGCTTACCGCTTGGGTTCACGTCGCCGAACAGTACGTCGCCGATGGCGTATGCCGCTTCACTGCCACCGAACCATACGTTCAAGATAGCGGGCACATGTTCCTGCTCCCAGGTGAGCGTCAGCGGTCGGCCGGTGAAGAGGGTCAGCACTACGGGCTTGCCTGTATTCAGCAAGGCTTCCAGCAGGGAGCGTTGCACGTCGGGGATGTCGAGGTCGGTACGGCTCGAGCTTTCACCGCTCATTTCGGAAGACTCGCCCAGGGCGGCTACAATCACGTCGGCACCGGAGGCCACCTTCAAAGCTTCGTCCAGCAGTTCCTTATCCGTACGGTTGTCCCGGCCCAGCGATCGGCCGAATAGGGTGGCGCGTTCCTCGTAGGCTACATCACCGATGAGGTTGCTGCCTTTGGCGTAGGTGATGTTCACCCGGCCGGCTGTCATTTCTTTCAATCCTTCGTACAGAGAGGGATAGTCGTCCAGGCGTGCGGCAACACTCCAGGTACCGGGCATGTTGCTACGGGTATTGCCCAGGGGGCCGATGACGGCGACGGTGCCTTGCTTCTCCAAAGGAAGGACGGGACGAGAAGACTTCTTGCCTTGTCCCTCAAAAGGTTCGTTTTTCAGCAGCACAAAGCTTTCGGCGGCAATCCGGCGTGCGGCGTCGCGGTGCTCGCGCGTGAAGATGTCGCGTGCGGGACGGCTGAGGTCGCAGTATTTGTAAGGGTCATCGAACAGCCCTAACTTGTATTTCGCTTCAAGGATGCGGCGGCAGGCTGCATTCAGCGTCTTCATGGTTATTTTGCCTTCGGTGAGCGACTTTTTCAACGTGCCCACGAAACCTTCGCTCACCATATCCATGTCCACACCGGCGTTGAGCGCACGAGCGGAAACGGTCTGCAGGTCACCGATGCCGTGCTCCACCATTTCGGAGATACCGGTAAAGTCGGTCACCACAAAACCGTTGAAGCCCCATTGTTTGCGCAGCACGTCTGTCATCAGCCAGCGGTTGGCGGTGGCGGGCACACCGTCCACTTCGTTGAAAGAGGCCATTACACTGCCCACTCCGGCGCGGACGGCTGCTTCATAGGGGTACATGTATTCGTTGAACATGCGGTTGCGGCTCATGTCTACGGTGTTGTAGTCGCGTCCGGCTTCTCCGGCACCGTACAGTGCGAAGTGCTTGACGCATGCCATGATTTCGTCGTTCCGTGTCAGTTGGTCGTTCAGGTCTTTTCCCTGATACCCCAACACCATGGCGCGGGCGATGGCGCCTCCGAGGAACGGGTCTTCGCCCGACCCTTCGGATACACGTCCCCAGCGCGGGTCACGGCTGATGTCCACCATCGGGCTGAAGGTCCATGAGATGCCGTCGGCACTGGCTTCGATGGCGGCGATGCGGGCAGACTGCCCGATGGCTGCCATGTCCCACGTGCAGGAGAGGCCGAGGAGGGATGGGGAAGATGGTCTCATAGCCATGTATCACATCCATGCCGAACAGCAGGGGGATGCCCAGGCGGGAGTTCTCTACGGCCAGTTTCTGTACGTCGCGTATCTTGGCCACTCCTTTCAGATTGAAAAGCCCTCCCACGAGCCCCTGCTCAATCTTCTTGGCCACGTCGCTGTTCTTTGCCTGACCGGTAGTGATCTCTCCGGTCACGGGCAGGTTGAGCTGGCCGATTTTCTCTTCCACAGTCATCCGACGCATCAGTGCGTCGATGAAGCGGTCCATGTCCTGCGGAGACTTCTGCGCCTGCACGGTGGCGGTGACACCTATTAAAGCGGTCGCGAGCAGCAGACTTGTTCTCTTGAAAATTTTCTTCATATTCATATTGAATTAATTGTTTGTAAGTATGTTCCCTTCATTGTTTTTAGATTGCCGTCACTCTATTGCAGTAGCGCTATGACTTCTTTGCAACGGTGCTGCAATTTCTCTGCAGTGATACTGCAAACGGTTTGCAGCGCTACTGCAACTGCTTTGCAGCGACACTGCAACTGTTGTGCAGTGCTACTGCAACACCTTTGCAGTGCCACTGCAAAAAGTTTGCAGCTCTTTGCAGTAGCAATGCTTTGATTGAGAGCAAGTTATGAAATAGACCTTTTGCCATTGATTGGATCGGCTGTTTCCTTTGGCCGGGTATCAATAGTCGGGGTTCTGTACCAGTACTCCGTTCGATTTGTCTATCTCTGTCTGGGGCAGAGGCAGCAGCGCATTCTTGTCCTGGTAATTCTTTCCGGCAGCTTGCAGCACTTCTTTGGCAATGCCCCAGCGCACGAGGTCGTAGAAGCGGTCGGGTTCCAGTGCCAGCTCTACGCGGCGTTCGTGGCGAATGGCGTCACGCAGCACAGACTGGCTGGCAGATTCTACCTTCGGAAGCACGTCTGCCAGTGTGCCGCGGGCATGGGCGCGTACTTGTTCCAGATACCCGGCGGCTTCGCCTGTCAGCCCTTTCTCGTTGGCGGCTTCGGCAGCCATCAGCAGCACGTCCGGATAGCGGATGAGGCGGATGTTTACCCAGAAACCCATACGGCTGTACTTGCGGCGCAGTGTTGGGTCCGTGTAGGCCTTCTTGTTGAAGTAGGCACCCATGGCGGTGGATACGGGTGACTCGCCATAAGGCTGGTTGGTATTCTCCGGTGTAATGGGTTCGTCCGTGCTGTGACGGAAGTAGAGCAATGTGGCGTTCCGGCGCGGGTCGCCCGGCTCAAAGGCCTTGCCCATCAGTGAGGTGGCCATGTGCCAGCCCCATCCCAGGTCCCACTCGCCGGCTCCGCGCACCCCTTGCACCTGGCAGAACTGGCTGCCGATGCTGGCGTCCTCTTTCATGGCGTCGGTGGCTTCACATTGCAGTTCGAAGATGCTCTCACCGCAATTCTCCCCTTCTACGGTGAAGACTTTGTCGACCGGTGTATTCAGGTTGTAGATGCCCGACTTTATCACTTCGGTGGAGGCTGTGTACATATTGTCCCAATCGTTCCGCATCATATAGGTGCGTGCGTGCAGGGAGCGTGCGGCGCCCCAGGTCAGCCGTCCCGTATAGTCGCTGTCCCACCGCAGGGGCAGGCATTCTTCGGCTTCGGTCAGGTCTTTGTCAATCTGTTCGTATATCTTTTCCGCCGTGGTCTTGGGCACGTTGGCATCGGAGGCTTCCACTACCTTGATGGTGACCAGCGGCACTTCGCCAAAGGCGCGTACCAGGTTGAAGTAGCACCAGGCACGGAAAAAGAGCGCTTCGCCACGGTTACGGATGGCTTCGGTGTCGTCCTTGTGTCCGCTCTTCTCAATGTCGTCCAGGATTTCGTTGCACTGGTAGATGATTTTGTAGTTCTGTCCCCAATAGGCACTCAGAGGGCCGTTGGAGGCAGTGTATTCGAAGTCGTCCCACATGGCGGCCTCGTTGCTGCCGTCGCCGGCATCACTGCCTTTCTCGGAGTCTTCGCTGCGCACCATGTGCACCATAAAAGCTGGAATACCGGCAGTGATGTCGTACGAGCGCATCAGGTAGTAGACGTTGAATATCTTCCCGCCTACAAGGGCGTTGGGAGAGTCATCTTCCGTGAACTGCCCCAGCGGATCGCGGTCCAGGAAGTCGTTGCAGGATGTCAGTGAGAGGGCTGTTGCACCCACCAGCAATGTAAATATGTATTTTATCAGTTTCATAAATTTATATTTTTCATTCCCCGTTCCCTTTGAAGGAGTCGGGGGAGGTTTGAAGTTACTCTTTTTTAGGGGAGAGGCTTTTAGAACGTCAGATTAAATCCGAACGTATAAATCGCCGGCATCGGATAACTGCCGTCGTCCACCCCGAAAGCGATGGCCGAGCCGCCCAGTTCCGGGGGTATATCCGGTGTTGTGCTTCCACGTCTTCAGGTTCTGTATGTTCACGTAGAGCTTCAGTGCCTGCATGCCTATCTTCGAAATCAGCGCCTTGTCGAAGTTGTACGCCAGCGACACGTTGCGGATGCGGAAGAAGGAGCCGTCCTCTATGTAATACTCGGAGTTCAGATTGTTGATGGTATGCTTGGTGTTCAGCAGTGGCTGGGTGTTGCTGGTCCCTTCGCCGTGCCAGCGGTCCATGCGTTGCTCCATGAAGTTGAACTGGCTCCAGTTGTAGTTGTCCCACGTGCGGTAAATCTGATTGCCGCCCTGCCCCATCATGTCAACGGCAAGCTCCCAGTTCTTGTAACCCAGTCCGAGCGTGAAGCCGTAGGTGATGTCGGGGGTGTAGGTTACCAATCATCGTACGGTCTGCCGTGGTGATTTCTCCGTCACCGTTCACGTCGCGGAATTTCAGGTCGCCCGGGGTGACGGTTGCCAGTGTGTTCTTGGGAGAGTGCTCAATCTCCTCCTGGGTCTGGTAGACGCCTTCCACCTTGTAGCCGTAGAAGTAGCCGATGGGGTATCCTGCCATTGTGTAGCTCTGCTGCTTGTCTCCGGCTATGATGGAGTAGCCTTCCTGCACGAGGCTCAGTACCTTGTTCTTGATGGTGGCAAGGTTCATTCCGATGTTGTAGTTCCAGTCGCCTATCCGGTCGCGCCAGCTCAAGGCAAGCTCTACGCCCGAATTCTCGATGGAGCCAAGGTTTCCGATACCCGGTACGGTGCCCGAGATGCCCGGCACTTCGGCCAGCAGGTCTTTGGTTTTCTTCTTGTAGTACACCCCTTCAAAGTGCAGGCGGTTGCGGAGGAAGTTGGCTTCTGCACCGGCTTCCCAGGCTTCCACCTTCTCCCAGCGCAGTTTGGGGTTGGGCAGGTAGGCAAGCTGGTAGCCCGGGTAGATGGCGGACGGGGTGCCGAACACGGCGGAGTAGGCATTCGTCAGCAACGGTTCGGCGGGATAGGCGCGGTCCAGGTTCTGGTTACCCAGTGTGCCCCATGAGCCTTTCAGTTTCAGCATGTCCAGCCAGGTGATGTCCTTCATCCATGCCTCCTCGCTCATCAGCCAGCCCAGGCCGACGGAGTAGAAGTTCTGCCACTGGTTGCCGGTGTAGGAGAAGGCGGAAGAACCGTCGCGGCGGTAGGAGCCGTTGAACAGGTACTTGCCCTTGTAGTTGTAGAGGATACGTGCCAGTACGGACACGGTGGAGCGCTCCCACTGCGTACTGCCGTTGGTGGCGGTGGCTGCGTCGCCGATACTTACGTACCATTTGTCGGGATTGTCCGGAATGACCAGGCCTACCCCTTGGGTACGGGCGCCGTTCAGATTCTCGAGCTTGTTGTAGTAGGTGGTGAAACCGGCTGTGGCCGTCACGCTGTGGTCTCCCCAGGAGTTGGTGTAGGTCAGCAGATAGTCGCTCTGTACCTTCATTTCCGTTTCTTTGGCTTGGGACACTCCGGTCTTGCCGTTGCCCAGCGTGGCTATGTCTCCCTCGACGCTTGCGTCATATACCTGGATAACCGGGGTGTATGTCCGTGTGCTGTTCGAGGCATAGTCCAGGGAGAACATGGCCTTGAACTGGAAGTGTTTCAGGAAATCCCATTGCCCGTACACGTTGCCCGAGCCACGGTAGTTCTCGGCTTTCGTGGTATTCGCCTTCAGGTCTACGTCCACCATCGGGTTGTTCATCTGTGCCTTCTGGAATCCGGGCAGTGAGGTGTAGAGGCCGTACTCGGAGTTGAATACATGCGCCACCGGAGCTGCGCGCAGGGCAGTGGCAACGCTCTTCGTGTCGGCGGGCAGCATGCGTGCCCCGTTGAATTGGAAACCTACCTTGAGGTTGTCCGTCACTTTATAGTCGTTGCTGATGTTCAGCGTGATTTTGCTGTACTTCTCGTGCTTGATGTTGCCTTGCTCGTAAGCATAGCCCGCACCGAGATAGAAGCTGTTCTTGTCCGAGGCACCCGTGATGCTGATGTTGTTGTTGGTGATGAACCCAGTCTGGAAGATTTCATCCTGCCAGTTGGTGTTTCCCGTCCAGTCCGAGAAGTTGTATTCCGGGTTGCCTTCATTCCTCAACTGTTCGTTGTACAGCAGTTTGAAGCCTTCGGCATCCGTCAGTGCAATTTTGTCGGTGATGGACTTGAAACCGAACGAGCCGTTGATATTGACGCGTGTCTGTCCCTCTTTCGCCTTCTTGGTGGTGATGATAATCACGCCGTTGGCACCGCGCACACCGAAGATGGCGAGCGACGACGGGTCTTTCAGTATCTCCATGGATTCGATGTCCTGCGGATTCAGGAAGTTGATGTTGAAGAAGTTTTCTTGGTTATACAAGCAAAAGCGTAAAGAAAGTTGCTCATTTCATTCCGGCATCCATTTCCCTTTAAGGAAAGCCCGGGCTTTCTCGATAATGGTATCTATGTGATTGGCTTCATCCGCTTTGTCCATATCAACTTTGATGTCAGGTTCTATGCCCCATTCTATCTGTTCCATATCTACACTGAAATGCGGACTGGCTGAAAAACGGACGGTCCATCCGTTAGGCAGTTCGGAGGTAAAAGGCATGCCGGAGCCGCCGCCGGTGTTGTCGCCCATGATAGTGACATTGGGCAGGCAACTCATCTGGTTCACAAAATCGTTGGTGGCACTGTATGAACGGCGATTGGTCAATACCACCACTTTCTTTTGCCAACGTATGCTGTTGCTGGGTTCCAATTCTATGGGATAGGGCTCGGAGAAGTCATTGTGACCCTTACCCGTTTTATGGCGGATGTACCCGGTCAATACTTTTTTGTTGGTGAAACGGGCAGCGATGCGTGTGGAATTGGTTACATTACCACCGCCGTTGCTGCGTACATCAATGATAAGTCCGTTGCATGCGGCAAGGTAGGAGAGTATCTCATCCAGATTCCCATCACCGATTCCCGAGGAGAAACTTTCGTAACGCATATAGCCGATGTTGTCCTCGAATATCTTGTACTTGACGCCTGCGGCAGTGCGGTAGTCGGTACTGGCTTTACCCAAATATACATCTTCTACAATATCCTCGCGAAAGTTGCGCGGGTAGTCCTGATACCATGCATCATAATAAGATACGTTGTGGGCAGAAGCGAGGTTTACATGCCCGTCCTTCAGTTCGTTCAACATATTTCCCAAGACTTCAAACAAGCCTTCGCTGCTCATAGTGTTGGTGATGAGTTTGCTGTATTTGTCATGTATGGCATTCCAGTCTATCTGTTTGTATTCCAAAAAACAATACTGCTCATCGATAATCTTCCATAGGGCTTCAAAGTTGCCTTGTGGAGTATTGGTCACCTCTTCTTCGCGGATGCAACTGCTCAGCAGAGGAAGTACGACAATCAAAAGTGCTATTTTTTTTAGAAGTCCCATCATCTTATTATTTCCTGGTTTATCATCTTACCGCCCTATCGCTTTCTTTTCTTGTTCTTCAATAAATACACCTCTTTTACGAAACCCACCATGAATACATGTGAGTAGGTGTGTGTCTTTATAGCGTTTACGTTGGACTGTTGGGCATCCCATATATAGGCAAAACGCATCTTGGCACGTCCTATCGGAAAGTCTGCCGTCAACATCTGCCGCAGTGAGGGCTGGTTGTGTAATGAGGTGAATTTCACAACTCCGCTACTGTTCCCCAATGAGAAGATTTCGTAATAGGATTGGCCGTAATGCGGTGAGAACATCACTCCCATTAATGGCAGGTTGACCTGATAGCGCAATGTCAGCGGGTAGTTCTTTATGCGTAAGTCCCAAACAGCCATGCCCGATGCATCTAAGTTGATATAGGCGCGTGCCGATGCCGGATTGTTGGTGTTGCGGAGGTTATAGACAAAACCGCCGTTCAAGTCGGCAAGACCGCCGGCGAGTAACTTGAAGTTACTCGTGATGGGAAAGTTATAGTGCAGACCATAGTTCCAGTTGGCCAATGCGGAGAATGTATTGTTGTTGTCCACTTTGTTATGGGTATACCCGAGGTCGGCTTGAAAGAAGCTCTGCAAGGACAGTTTGCCGTCCATCCATTTGGTCATGCGCATGCTCTCACGTGAGACGCGGAAATCTATTCCGGTATATTCCTGAGGAGACAGATATGTGTCGAATACGTTCGTAAAGCCTACGCCGTACATGGTGGCGCGGGTCACGAGACGGCTTTGCTCCAGCCTCTCCGCTTCCACAGGAAGCTGGGCCTGCATTGTTTTGCTGTGCAATAACAAAAGCAGGCAGATAACCGGTATTACCGGTTTAGGTAGTTTCATGTTCCTTGCTGTCATCGTTGTTAGAGAACAATTTCATTTGCCCCGTCAGTTCATCCAGAATGTCACCTTCACTCTTTCCATGATCCGGATCCAGTATTTCGGCTTCTTCCTCCTCGCTGCTTTCGGCGTGCTGTGGGGCTTCCGGCTGACGGAGGGGCTCTAATTCATTGATGGTGTCCAGTGTGTAGGTAGTCAGTCGCTTCCCTTTGGCTTTGAAACCTTTCACTGCAATGAATTCGTCCGCATCAACTATCAGTGGTTCGCGGAAATTGTCATGTCCTCCGAATACGACTTCCAGTCGTGGATAATATTCGTCAGTCAGCAGAATGAGGCGGCTGTCTTTATTCTCGCCCAAATAGTTCTGCTTGCGGTTGCTCGCCTCAAAACAGAAACGCTTGATGTAGGGATAGCCTTGCTGGTCGGCATCATAGAGGACGGCTGTCCAGACCTTGTGCGGATCGTATTTCTCCAGTACCCGTATGTTGTCTTCGTAATGGTTGTTCACGTCGAAATTGCTGGTGTAGAATTCGCCGTTGTTCAGCACAACCAGAATTTGTTCGTCGCTCTGGAACTCACCGAGGTATTCTCCGCGGCCGTCATAATTGAGACGCAACACATCTTGGTCGAACCATACTTTCCGTCCGCCCAGTGTAGAACCGCCGCGTTGCTTCAAGGCTATCTTATGAACCGGGTTACGGGTGAGTATGTTACCCATAGCCTGGCGTCCTTTGATGTTTATTTGGCTGAAGTCTTCTTCGAAAATTATGCGGCGTATACGCGGATTGGGTTTGAGGGTTACTTTGATAACCTCAGCCTCACCGTTGGGATTGGCTGTGAAATATACGATACGTGAGTCGGGAGTGCCTTGTGTCACGTCATATTCGCGGTCGCGTACTACGGAAGTTACAGCAAAACGCTTGATGTAGTGCGTGCCTTCTTTCCCGTCGCGGTAGACAACATTGTAAATGGTGCGTTTATCGTTCTTCTTGAATACGTTGGCATAGAGGATATTCTTGCCGACAAACTTCTTATCCGTTACCGGAGTGATGATGTAACGTCCGTCCCGGAAGAAAATTATGACATCATCAAGGTCGGAACAGTTGGCTATGAATTCATCTTTCTTCAAACCTGTGCCGATGAAGCCCTCCTCGCGATTGATATATAGTTTTTCATTGGCTTCTACCACTTTAGTGGAGTCAATCGTATCGAAGTTGCGTAACTCCGTACGACGCGGGAAGCCTTTACCGTATTTTTCTTTCAGCATGCGGAACCAGTCTACCGTATATTCCACGATATTTGCCAAATGGCGGTCTATCTCCTCAATGTCCGCTTTCATACGGGCAATCAGCTCTTCGGCCTTGTCGGAGTTGAACTTGAGGATGCGTGCCATTTTGATTTCCATCAGCTTGAGAATATCTTCTTTGGTCACTTCGCGGATAAATGTGGGGTAGTAAGGTGTCAGACGCTCATCAATGTGTTCGCAGGCAGCATCCATATTCTTGGCCTGTTCGAATTCCTTGTCCTTGTAGATGCGCTCTTCAATGAATATTTTTTCCAGTGAAGAGAAATGCAAGCTTTCCAGTATTTCGTTTTTACGTATCTCCAGTTCTTGGCGTAGCAGAGCCAATGTGTTGTCTACGGACTTCTTCAGTACATCGCTGACGGTGAGAAAGTGTGGTTTCTGCTCATCAATAACGCAACAGTTCGGAGAGATGCTGATTTCACAATCTGTAAAGGCGTAAAGCGCATCAATCGTTTTGTCCGAAGAAACGCCGGGAGCAAGATGAACAAGTATCTCCACATTCCCGGACGTGAGGTCTTCTACTTTCTTTATCTTGATCTTGCCTTTCTCGCTTGCTTTCACAATGGAATCGCAAACACTGGCTACTGTTTTTCCGTAAGGTATCTCCCGGATGACAAGTGTCTTGTTATCTACCTTTTCTATTTTGGCGCGTACACGTACAGCGCCTCCGCGCTCACCGTCATTATACTTTGACACATCAATATTGCCTCCTGTCTGAAAGTCGGGATAGAGTTTGAACTCCTCGTTGTGCAGGTATTTTACAGACGCATCACAAAGCTCGTTGAAGTTATGCGGCAGTATCTTGGACGAAAGTCCTACGGCAATACCTTCCACGCCTTGCGCCAGTAAGAGTGGAAATTTGACGGGCAGTGTCACCGGTTCTTTGTTTCGTCCGTCGTATGACAGTTTCCATTCGGTTGTTTTGGGGTTGAACACTACGTCGAGGGCAAATTTGGAAAGGCGCGCCTCGATGTAACGGGGGGCAGCCGCACTGTCTCCTGTGAGAATATTACCCCAGTTTCCCTGACAGTCGATAAGCAAATCTTTCTGACCGAGTTGTACCAGTGCATCACCGATGCTGGCATCGCCATGCGGGTGAAACTGCATGGTGTGTCCTACGATGTTGGCCACTTTGTTGTAGCGTCCGTCTTCCATGCGGCGCATGGAATGTAGGATGCGTCGTTGTACAGGTTTCAACCCGTCCATGATGTGAGGTACGGCACGCTCCAAAATTACGTATGAGGCATAATCCAAAAACCAGTTCTGGTACATGCCACTCAACTGGTGCTTGATGTTTACATCATTGGTATCCGCAGGTTTATAGTCCGAATGTCCTTCGCCTCCTTCCGGAAGCTCTTTATCCAACTCGTCTTTTGGTCCTTCAAAGTTTTCACTCATATTTGTTCGGGAATTGTCTATTCATGAATAACTGCTAATTTGGCAGTTGCAGGCAAAAATACGAATTATATTCCATTAAAGAAAACCTGTATCGGAGTTTTTTGAAGCGGTTCTTTGTTCTGTGTTCGATGAGTGAGGATATAGGAAAAGCGTGAATTATACAAATCGGTACTGTTTCATTGCCGATTTGTATAATTCACGCTTGATTTTATGTTATAGCTTTTGTGTTGTGATCTTCACAAAGTTGACTACCCGTTTTTTAATGATCACGGAAGTTCCATTTGGAATTGTCGCTGTTCATATCGAATTTGCCAAGTGAAGGGGTGCTGTCACCTACGGACACCAATACCAGTTCTTCATCAGTGCCGGGGACTTTCTTGGGCATGATGCGGTAAGTGCCGTCAATGAGTTGCTCTATTCTCCAAAGTTGTTCGGGAGCGCCGGTAAATTCGGGTACGGTTGAGACCTCAGCATCTGCTGTGGCTGTCAGTGCCCGGTTAGTGCCTTCAATTACTATTTTGTAGTAGGGAGCTCCCAGATATCCGCCTGCATCGGGTACGGCTGTGATTGTCCAGCGTTGGTGAGGACGGAACATATAGTCACCGATTCTTACATCAATATTGCCTTGCGGCCATGTACCTATTACCTCTTCCAATGTCTGTGACTTTAAAGGTTGGACAGGTTCTTTACTCTCTTCCCAAAAACGGTGTCTGACACTTGCCATACGTACAAAGTCAACGGCAAGTTCAAGACCATAGCCTCTGCGTTCGGATTCTATTTCATAGGTTCCTTCCTTAAATACTTCACCTGCTACCGGCCAGTCGTTCTTCCATAAAAGAGGACGTATGGCGAGTACGCTACGACCGCCGCGGTCAAAGTCGGCCTCAAAATGACATGACATTTTTTCTACTCCGTCAGTCTCGATGAAACGTCCGAAATGTCCGGGACCGGTTTGGCGATTTCCTGCGGCAAGCACCATTTTTCCACCACCTTCCAGCATATCTCTGCCCATATTGTCAATGTATGGCCCTGTAACCTTGCGTGAACGACCGACTACAATATTGTAAGTGGAATTAGGCCCGTCACAGCAAGTGCCATGTGTACCGAGCAGGTAGTACCAGCCGTTGCGATATATCAAATCGGTAGCTTCACAATCAATAGCGATATTGATAGGCTCGTTGCCTTCTACTCGTTTACCGGTGGCGGGGTCGAGCTCTACCAGTCGGATAAAACCGAAATAAGTACCGTAAGACAACCATAAGCGGCCATCGGTCGGATCAAGTAGCAGTCCGGCATCAATAGCGTCGCAATCTTCGTTGTCCTCTGATGAGGCAACGGCTATCGCTTCTGTATATTTGAAATCTGGTGATTTAGGGTCTAGTGTCTTGTTCCACATTGTCAGCACAGTACCGCGATGACTGCCTCCAAGACCTCCGCCGGTAGCACTGTAAGCAATTAGGTAACGGTCGCCAATCTTTACGGCATCGGGAGCCGCACCTCTGCCGGGCCTCACTCCACCGCCGTTCCATGTCCAGCCATCCTCGGAAATCAATCCGCCTCCGCCTGTGCCGAAAGTGTAATATTTCCCTTCACATTCCATGATAGTGGAAGGATCGTGTATATAAGGTTCTCCGATTTGTGCGGTTGCTTTCTCTGATATCAGCAGGGATAATAGGGTTGCGGCACCCAAGAATATAGTTTTTGTTTTCATGGTTATTTATAACTAATGGTAATGTTCTTAATAGGTGCTCCTTTTTCATCAAGGAGACGGATACAAAAATCACTCATTCCGGGACCGTTAATGATAGCTCCACGTATAATGTTTTTCCCTTTCTTCAAGGTCAGGCGTTTGGACAAGCAATCGTCCTTAACCATACGGCGGTCACCGGACAAAATAACAGCCTCCTCACCATTAAGCCACCACATAGAAGCGGAATTTGAACCGACTGAAATCCTGACGTTTGGTATGTCTTCCGGACAATTGATAACTGTAACTGCCCAAAACAATACGCCGTATATCTGCTTTTGAAGATTGGATGCAAAACGAAATAGTTTCACATTAAACAGGTTGCTGTCAAGTGCATGCCAGGTTAGTTTCTGCTTGCCTACTTTCACTTTGTCACCGTCTTTGGGCAATACGGTGAACTGCTTGGGAAAGTATTCGGTAGCAAATGCTTCGCGAATATAACTGTCTGTAAATACAGTATTGCTGCGGTTAGGCTTGTCAATAGGTTCAAGCAATAGCCAACGCCGTATGAAACCTTCATCATCAGGATACATGACATCGGTGGTTCCCGGTGAAAAATAAGGAGCCAAAGGAAAGCCGGCCTCTTTGTTTTGTGCATATACATGCACACTCATTATGGTGGCGAGGCAAATCGCCAACAATGCTTTGTAATAAGGAATTTTCATTATTATAAGTGTATTTCTCAATGAGACATTAATTATTTTCTAAATAGCAGCGGAACAAATTCTTTCAGGCATCTGCGCCAAGTGAGGAATTCATGGGCTGTGCCTGGAGACTCGTAATAGATATTATTGATACCGGCAGCCTTCAGCCCATCGCTGAGTTTCTTGGTTCTTTCGGGACGCTCTTCCGAACCGATGCCCAGGAAAAAGACATGAACTTTGTCGTTGAATGCTTTGCGGTCTTTAAATGCTCCGTTGTAAGTAGTGTCAATATTCGGCAGATCAATGCTGCCTGCTCCACTGAAACCGCCTATATAAGCAAATTTGTCTAAATTATTCAGTGTTGTGTTGAATGTAAGAAGTCCACCCCATGAAAGTCCTGCCATTGCGCGGTTTTCCCGGTCGGTCAATGTCCGGTAGTTGGATTCGATGTGCGGGATAATTTCATTCACCAGAATAGCCGGAAACTGAGCCCCGAATTTGGCTCTGGCTTCAGTGGGACTTTCACCCGGTTTGTTTTTGAATACTTCAATATTGCCGTTGTCCATTACTACAATCATAGGCTTGGCTTTACCTTCGGCAATCAGATTATCCATAATGAAATTCATTTTGCCCTGGTTGGCCCAGCTTGTTTCATTTTCTCCCATTCCATGTTGCAGATATAGCACCGGGTACTTTTTAGAAGGGCTTTTATCATATTCTGCCGGTGTGTAGACCATACATCTGCGCCATTCCTGACGGATGTTGGAATAATACCAACTTTGGCTTATTAGTCCATGAGGTACATTCTTGATGGCGTAGTAATCGACTCCTTTTTCCGGAATTTCAATGCCGCTTACCCATTTACCCATGCCGAAAAACGGTTTACCGTTAGGGTCAGCAGTACTTACTCCATCCACTATAATCTGATAGTAATGGAAGCCGACAACTTCAGGCTCTTTCGATACGAGCGACCAATATCCATCTGCTTCTTTAGTCATTTCACCGCGGAAGCTGATTTCTACTTTTTGTGCATTGGGGGCAAATACTCTGAAGTGTACCCGACGGTCTTCGCCTATACGGGGATACTCGGCCCCGTTGATGTTGTGTTCGTTGGGAACTGTTCCTTCCGGAAAACTTTGCTGTTGGGCGTACATTGTTAAGGGTAGCGCCAATAAAGATGAAAAAAGAAGCTTTAATGCGTTTTTCATAATTTGAATATTTAAAAAGGTGTGTAATTAAAATTATTTGTGATTGTCGTTATTTGAAAAGGAGTGGAGCAAACTGATATAAGCTTTCACGCCATACAGGCCAGGTGTGACCGCCCGGAGTTTCAAAGTAAGTGTACTTGATACCTATTTGGTCAAACCGTTTCATCATTACCTGGCAATTGTTGTAAGCTATATCTTCCTTGCCGCCCATGGATATCCAGAATTGCTTCAGTTTTGTATTATAATCGTCTTTTTTGTCTTGTAACATTTTGTAGTATTTCTCGTTGTCATTGCCGCCTCCGAAAGGAGTAGGGTTAGCCCACCAACCGGAGCTGAATATTCCTAAATAGGCAAAGTTGTCGAGATTAGGAATACCGACATTCAGGGTCTGAATACCTCCCATGGAAAGTCCTGCCAATGCGCGGTTATTGCGGTCGGTTTTTACGCGAAAGTTTTTTTCTACAAATGGGATGCATTCTTTGAGGAGCTCACTTTCAAAGTCGTGAGTGTTGCCGTCCGTCATGACAATAATCATGGGCTTCGCTTCTCCTTTAGCTATCAGGTTATCCATAATGATGTCGGTACGTCCTTGGTTGGCCCAACCGCGTTCATCTTCACCACCGCCATGCTGCAAATAGAGTACGGGGTAGGATTGTGTTGAGCTGCCATAGCCTGGTGGACAGTACACGAACATACGTCGCCAATCATTGGAAGTCTTTGAAAAATAGCGTTTCATGCGGATGTCCCCATGAGGCACATCTGCCATATAGAAGCGCACATCACCCTCTGGATAAGGTATTTCAACACCACTTGCCATCATGCTACATCCATAGAACGACTCACTTGCCGGATCTGCAACGGATATTCCGTCAATAATAAGAAAATAGTAATGAAAACCTTGCGTGAGAGGATCTGTAACACCACACCATTCACCGTCGGCATTGCGGACAAGATCGTATTTGCGGCCTAAATCAATCTGTACCTTTTTAGCATCAGGCGCTTTTATTTTGAATTCTATACGGTTGCCGGGTAACAGGCGTGGGTATGCGGCATTGCGTACATTGAGTTCGCCACGTTGGCCGGGCAACATGGATTCACTCTTTGCCGGACGACCGGATTGTGCCATGAGAATTCCCGAACATACTGCTTGGAATAATAGGAAAATAAGGATTCTGTTCATAAAGTAATCTATATTTTAGTTGTTATCTTTGCAAAGATAGTCGTGCCGTCGGCCTTTTTCTTTGTACTTTTGAACACTTTCCTTACACTTTTAAATATAGATTCTCTATTTTCTCATTATTGACTTAGTATTGGAAAAAGTAATATTTGTATCTTTGTCATGATTTAAATAAAGAAACCTTATATATATGAAAAACTCATTATTGTTATTTTTAATCTTTTTCTTACTCAGACCTTGTAATGCGATTTCTCGAGATTTTACGTTTAGTAATATCAATGAGTCATTTGGTATTTCTATGCGGGAAATAACCGCAGCAGTGCGTGACGATGATGGGTTTATTTGGGCTGCTTCGCGTTCGGGAGTCCTGCGTGTGGCATCCGATGATTATCGGCTTTACCAGCTTCCATTTGCTACAACCGATGTGCTGCAGCTTAAAATGGCCAGTCGGGGCAGTCTGTTGGTGGTTGCAACTCAAAATGGACAGGTCTTTCGCTATAATCGCATTCTGAATAAGTTCGAACAGTGGTTCACTCTTTCATCATTATTGGGCAATGATAATTGGGTCACTAATCTGTTGATAGATGTTGATGGGAAGGTGTGGATAAGTACTAGTATCGGTATCTTTTTTTGGACAGGTAAAGAAGTTGCTCGGGCATTTGATGATATGGCAGGTGTTTCTAATATTGCATTACTGGAGGATTGTCATGCATTGGCTTTTGTACAATCATCCATATATCATATTGATACCCGTAAACATACGTATACCAAATTGTGCGGTCATCTTCCCACTCTTATATCATCCGCCCGTTTTGATGCGCATGCCGGACGTGTCTGGGTGGGTACTTATGATGCGGGATTATGGGAGTATGAACTTACCACTCAGACAGCCCGGAAAGTTGCGGTTCCGCATTTTCCACAACTAATTGTGCGGGATATTCTGATACCTGACTCTACTTCCCTTTGGGTGGCCGTTGATGGAGGGGGGATATGGATACTTGATTCAAAAGCTTGTCGGGTACAGCAGGTAATACGAGAGGATGTTGACAAGCCTTCCTCTTTGAGGGGTAACAGTGTCTATTCTTTGCTGGCTGATAATCATAACCGGATATGGGTTGCTACCAATGGCGGAGGTTTACAATATACGGAGACTGCAAGTGTTGATGTGGAGCATCTGATACATGGCATCAACAATTCGCAATCATTACATAATAATGAGGTAAATCACATCATGGCCGATAGCCGGGGAAATCTTTGGATTGCAACGAATGATGGCATCAGTTTGCGTAACGCTAATACTCTTCAATGGCATCAGCTGTATAGTGGACGGCAGAGGGCCTTTTTATCACTGGCTGCCGATAAGAAAGGACATATTTATGCCGGTACTTATGGTGAAGGTGTTTACGTGCTGGATGAGGTTACGGGACGTGAGTTGCGTCATTATACAAGCGATGATGGTAACATATTCGGGGCAGGTGGCTTTGTATTCGCTGCTTATACCGACAGTCAAGGAGATGTGTGGCTGGGTGGCGTAAGAGGCAGTGTGTATTGTTGCAATTCTGCCAGTGGAAAACTTCGCGCTTATGACACGCAACCCGTTTATTGTTTTGCGGAACTTTCACCCGGACAGATTTTGTTGGGATGCGCTTATGGCTTGTTGCTAATGGATAAAGAAACCGGAAAGTTTGATGTCCTTTTATCCGGTAATACGATACATGATATTGCTGTAGACGGACATACGATATGGGTTTGTACTTCAGGCAATGGTATGATAGGACTGGATATGCGTACAGCCAGACAAACACATATTACTACACAGCAGGGATTACCCAGTAATTATATCAAAAGCGTATTGTTGGCCGATAATAATTTGTGGATAGGTACAGATAATGGAATATGCTGTTATAATCTTACCAATAAGCAAATACGAACTTTCGGCACCCAGCAGAATTTGGCAAATGTGTCGTTCAGTGTCAATGCAGCCTGCCAACTGCCGGATGGGAGATTAGCTTTCGGCAGCAACAGCGGTGCAGTGTTGTTTTATCCCGATAGGATTGATACAGTTTCTGCTTTGGGGCGTATTTATTTTTCGGATATACGCGTATCGGGCCGTTCCATTCGGGATATAGCTGATTTTAATTTGTCTGTACCAATTGACAGCCTTTCTGTGTTACATTTGAGTTATCCGCAAACTTCTTTCACCTTGTCGGTGCTTCCGTTGGGATGTGTCGGTAAGTCCGTTGCTTTTTCATGGAAATTGATGGGGCAGGATCATGTGTGGAGCACTTATACGACCAGCCGGTATATCAACTATACCAATTTGCCGGCGGGAAAATATACATTATGTATCCGGTTATCCGATGGCAGTCTTTTGTCGGAGCGGCAGATGTCTATTGTTGTAGATCCTCCTTTTTGGAAAACGATATGGTTTCGATTGTTGCTGACAGTTGTAATAATCGGAGTGTTATTTCTTGCAGTTCGCTATTATATGCAATACTTGCGCCGCCGTTATTCAGATGAGAAAATACGTTTCTTTACACGTATGGCACATGATATACGTACCTCACTGATGCTTATTAAAGCGCCCATAGAGGAATTGCATAAAGAAAAGGAACTCTCATCGTGGGGAGCTAAGTGTTTGACTTTAGCTTCTGAACAAACTGCAAGATTATCTGATACGGCCACACAACTGCTCGATTTTGAAAAGCTTGATATCGGATGTGAACAACCTCAGTTTACAGATATCAGCCTTACTGATTTGATAAGACGGCGTACCGGAATATATGCATCGTATGCGGCCGGACAGCAAATAGATCTTTTAGCTGATTTGACGCCGGAAGATTATTGGATACAAGCCGATGCACGCATGCTTGAAAGGGTGGTTGATAATCTGCTTTCCAATGCGGTGAAGTATTCGTCCTCCGGTGGACGTGTTGAGGTATCTTTTATAGGAAAAGCGGATGAGTGGATACTGCGTGTCAAGGATTATGGTATGGGGATCAGTAAAGCGGCGCAGCGTAAACTGTTTCGTGAGTTCTACCGAAGTGACAATGTTGTAAACACACAAATAGTTGGTTCGGGGATTGGCTTGTTGATGACCAAAAAGTATGTCTCTATCCATAATGGGAAAATTGCCGTAACGAGTGAACTTGGTGTGGGGACGACTTTTGATGTAACTGTGCCTTTGAGACCTGCTTCTAAGACAAAAGCCGCTGATATTCCAGCTATTAGTAATAAAGTTGATGAGCCGGTAATGGATGATGTGGAAGCACATGATATGCATATCCTTATCGTAGAAGATAATCATGCTTTACGCGAGTTTATGGTACATCCGTTGCGTGAGCATTTTCGTGTGACTACTGCCGATGACGGGCAGCAGGCTTGGGAAATGATGAACGAATTGCAGCCTGATCTTGTGGTCTCCGACGTTGTTATGCCACGTATGGATGGTTTCGAGCTTTGCAGAAGGATCAAGTCTACTTATGAAACATCCCACATTCCTGTAATTCTGCTTACTGCCCTTTCTGATAAAACCAACCAGTTGCATGGATTGGAATTGGGAGCGGATAACTATCTGACCAAACCATTTGATATGGCGTTGTTGGCAAGCCGTATCACGTCTATTATCCGCAATAGACGCACTGTACTTCAGAAGGCCATTGAGGTGAAACGTGATGATGCCCATTCTATTGTGGCAAATCGAATGAATGATGAGTTCATCAAGAAAGCGGTTGAATGTGTGCGTGCAAATATTGCCAATGAGAATTTCGGTAAAGAGGATTTTGCATCTGCTCTTGCCTTGAGCCAGTCATTGCTTTATAAGAAAATCAAGGCGCTTACTAATTTGTCTGTGGTGGAATTTATCCGTTCAATTCGATTGAACTATGCGATGGAAAAGCTTCGTTCGGGAGAATATAACGTGACAGAAGTGAGTGAGATGTGCGGGTTCAGTACACCTGCGTATTTTAGTAAGGTCTTTAAGGAATATTTTGGAAAGACACCGACGGAAGTTATGTGAAATTCAGCTTTGTAAGGTATCAATAAAAAGAGAGCTGAGCTCTTTTCGGAGTTCAGCTCTCTTTTTATTGTCTTATTTACCACTTGGATTTTGTTCCAAATTAGGATTGATAGAAATTGCATCAAACGGGAATGGGAAATATTCATGTTTGCCTTTTATGAATCCCGTTGGACCATTGTTGGGACTTGAATATTCAACGTAGATGCGATGTTTGGACTCTTTTTTTGAGAAGAATGCGTCATAAGTAGAAGGTATTCTCTTGCCATTGTCTACAACACCATCCGTATCACCCCAACGCACCATATCTGGGAAACGAACTCCTTCAAGCCACATTTCGAAGCCTTTCTCTTTTTTTACTTCATCCAAAGTGAGTTGGGTAGAGACATAAGCCGAACCTGCACGATTTTGGATATCCTGAAGACATTTAAGGCCAAGTCCGTCTGAATCGTCAGTTTGCGCACAAGCCTCTGCATACATCAAAAGCACTTCAGCATAACGGAAGATAGTAAGGTTCCTGAATCCCCAATTACCTTTTACGTTATCTTCTTTCCAAGCAATGAACTTATTGGCAAAATAACCTCCAAAACCATATAGACCTCCCGGATCTTTAATGCCAATCTGATTGGACACTTCAAGTTCTTCACGGGTATGCTCTATATAATTGCCTCCGGCATCTTTTAATCCATTCCATTCCATTTCATAGAGAAATTCATCGGGGGTGAGGAATGTAGCCTTACGACGGGGGAATCACCATCATTGGCTAACATACGTTCAGCGAAATCAGCACGAATAGCGTGACCTCCCCAACCATCGACGCCTATGAACGAAGGCTGGGATGCTAATTTGTCTGTACGCCAGTTCCAGAATTGGATAAACATCCATCCTGTACGTTGAATGTTGTTGCTCCAGTCGCCAATATTTGCATTTTGTACTACATTGGCTTGGAAAATCATTTCCTCGCAAAGGTCACCTGATGTGTGGAAGAGGTTGGCCCAACGTTCAGTGGGAACAAGTTCGTATTTTCTTGATTCGATAACCAGCTTGAGGTTAGTCTTAGCACCTGCGTAATCGCCTTTGAAAAGACGAGCTTTACCAGCAAGAGTAAGTGCGAATCCTTTAGTTACTTTCGAAGCACCCACTTTGTCTGTCGGGCTTGTACGTTCATCAAGGTCATTTACTACAGCCTCTGCCTCTGTGGCACACCATTCAAGGAGCTTGTCATGACCACCTTCGTAGTTGCCGGGTTTGGCATCTGCCGGGAGGATATGGTCAACTAACGGAGGACAATCCCATCCGATAGCAAGTGTGAAATGTGCCCAGGCGCGAAGTGCGCGAGCTTCGGCGCATACACGTTTTTTAACGGCAGTGGTAGGCTCTATGTTGTCAAGAATAAGGTTGCAATCATAAATTACACCGTAAAGTCCCCAGTAGGCATTTTTGACAACCTCGTTCTGTGAATCTAAACGGAATTCGTTGAGCTGTGCGCCGAAGTCATTGTCACCATAATAATTACCTGCAGCCAGCATGTCGTCTCCGGGCTCATTGAAGAGCACCGGAAGGGCGACATAGATACCTTCATTACCTGCAATATTCAAGCAGAATGACTGATAGAGGTTGTTGAGCGCATTCTGTGCATCATCATCGGTCTGATAGAAACTTTCAAATGGGATGACTCCTTTCTGACCAATGTTGAGGCGATCCTCGCAAGCACTGAAGAGGAATGCAGCACCTATAAGTGAATATATAATTTTTTTCATAATGAATATACTTTTTTGAGGTTTTCCAAGATACTGATCTTAATTAGAATGAGAAACTTGCACCGAATGAACACTTCTTCATTGTTGGATAAGAACCGATGTCGAAACCGGCGCCACCATTATTACCAGTGGTTGCTGTTTCCGGATCCATACCCGGATAATTGGAGAATGTAAAGAAGTCATCCAAAGATACAAAGAAGCGGAGATCCTTGATTGCCACCTTCTGAGTGAGTCTCTTTGGCAAGGTGTAACCGAGCTGAAGTTGCTTGATCTTGAAGTAAGAACCGTTGAACATGGCAGCACTTGAGCTCCAGAAATTAAGGTCGGTAGCTACATTATTTACTGCAGGCATGGAAGCTCCTTTATTTTCCGGAGTCCAGGCATTGTCCATATAATATTTCAATGAGTTGCGTAACGGACTATCTGCACGATAGAGAATGTTGAAAATTTTATTACCTGCTACACCGGTACCAAACGCAGTGAAGTCAAATCCTTTATATTCGAGATTAAGGGTGATACCGTAAGTGAATTTTGGAATAGCACTACCGATATCTGTCATATCTTCATCGGTCAGTTCTGAAGAGGCAACGATTTTGCCTTCGTGGTTACGGAATTGGGCTGCACCTGTTTCCCGGTCCACACCAACGTAGTCGAATGCGCGGAAATACCAGATGGAGTGTCCTTCTTCAAATGCGGTATGAACCTTATTGTTTGTACCGTTTACACCGCCTTTGCTGGCTGTGATACGTGGGAGGTCATCATAAAGGTAAGTTACTTCGTTCTTCAATGTTGAGAAGTTTGCATTGACACTATATGCGAGATCGCCAATATGGTCTCTCCAGTTAGCTTCAAATTCAAATCCCTTATTGTTTACTTCGCCGGCATTGATAGTAGTCTGATTTGTATAGACTTCAGGAACCGGGTTGATTTTTATAAGAAGGTCTTTCGTATTCTTATTGTAGTAATCAAGGCTGACTGTTAGACGGTCATTCAAGAAGCGCATGTCAAGACCGAGGTCTAATTGTTCGGATGTTTCCCATTTGAGGTTAGGATTGGCAAGACCAGAAGGGTAAGATCCGTAGTGTTGTTCAGGGCTGTCTCCGTACTGATACCAAGCAGCATTGTAACTGATAGGTGAGGTGTATGGATAGTTGTTGAGTACGTTGACATTACCGTTACGACCCCAAGAAGCGCGGAACTTCAAAAATGAAAGAACATCACTGCTGATATTTTCTTTGATGAATTTTTCATTACTGATGGTCCAGCCGGCAGCAATTGAAGGGAATTTACCCCAACGTTTGTCAGCCGGAAGTTTAGAGGTGTCGAATGCATCGGCACGATAGTTAAACTGCAAGCTATAACGGTTATCGAACGTGTAGAGCAGACGACCGAAGTAGGAAAGGCTTGTCGATACTCCCGGAAGGTTGCCGATGCTTTTTGTTGTCGTAGAAGCTGAGTTTACATAATTAAGATACTTGAAGTTGTCGGCATCACCGGAAAGAATCTTGTTGCCGCCTGTACCGCTGGCTGAAGCCGATACATTATCCGAACGGTATTCTGTATATGACATACCGATCATGGCACCTACATTGTGTTTGTCAAATAACGTTTTGTTGAAATTTGCAAAGTTTTCCCACTGGTAGTAGTGATTATTGTTGGCATTGGCTGAGATGGAATAGTTGTCAGCTTTGGCCTGGCCATTCATGTAATAAGGCTCGGAATAGTCATGACTATTACTCTGTGCAATGCGATAGGAGAAGCGAGAGGTCATTATAAGTCCGTCAATAGGAGTAAGATCTACGAAAGCTGTTCCTCGAACAGTGAAACCAGAGCTCTTTTGGTTGCGGCGGTCACGTTGGAGGAGCGGATTACCATTGTCATCCATTTGGAATTTGGAAGTGGCGTAGTATTTACCGTTCGGAGCGATAAGTATCTTTTCGGGGTTCGTAGCATATACATCCTTCATACTTGTCGGAAAATCATCAACGCTGTCCCAGTATACAGGGGTCAGAGGATCGAGTAAGAGGGTTGGAGCAAGCATGGAACCGTAAGCACTTTGGTGAGTGATGTTGCGGGTTGCCCATTTTTCGATAGAAGTGTTTGTGCCGACTTTAATCCACTTATAAAGTTGATAGTCTGCATTGAGTTGGGCGGTAAGACGGGTATAAGTATCCTTCTTGCCTCGTACGATACCGTCATTGTCAAGATAGTTTACAGAAGTGAAGAAGTGGCCTTTGTCATTACCGTCTTGGAAAGTGACAGAATGCTGAGTGGCCCAGCTGGTGCCGAAGACTTCTTTCACCCAGTCTGTTTCCTGAGGATTGTTATAGTCAACGCCATTGGCTTCACACATTGTCTTCATGTCATAGCCGGACATTTCTTTGTATTTGATCCAGTCTTTTGCACCGAAAAGCTCAGGTGTCTTGCCTAAACGTTGGTTGATGGCTTTGAAAGAGTATGTAATTTTGGGACGCCCATTTGCACTGCTACCGGTTTTTGTCGTAATGAGGACAACACCGTTACCTGCTTGAGCACCGTAGATTGCAGCCGAAGCAGCATCTTTGAGGACTTCCATAGACTCGATCATTGAAGGATCAAGATACTGTATATTGTCCACTTTCAAACCATCGACAATCAATAGCGGACCAAGTTGGTCTGAGTTTGATGAATAGCCGCGGATACGGATCTTAGCTCCTTCACCGGGAGCACCGGATGTATTCAAAATCTGAACACCGGCAGCCTTACCTTGAAGAGCTGCTCCGGCATCGACTGTCGCAAGGTTTTTGATATCGTCCGAGTTGACGGAAGCAACGGCACCAGTGAGGTCACTCTTACGCTGAACGCCATAACCTACAACTACAACTTCATCCAGTACCTTAAGGTCTTCCTGCATACGGATGTTAATTTGATTGCGGCCATTAACCTTAATTGTTTGTGTTTTGTAACCTACAAAAGAAACAGTAAGTGTTGCATTGCTGTTCTGCACCTGAATAGAGTAGTTACCATTGAGATCGGTAATGCAGCCGTTGGTAGTTCCATTCTCAAGAATAGCAACACCAATCATTGGCTCAGAATCGTTATCTGAAACTACAGTACCTTTGATTTGTTGGATTTGTGCCATTGCCGAAGAACAACAAAAAGCAACAAAGACCAGTAAAAACAAAATTCTTGTTTTCATAAGCATAGATCGGTAATTTTTAATAAATAATGTGTTTTTAGTATTATAATTAATTGTGAAAAGCATGTTGACACAACTTTCTGTGATTTGTGTTTTATTAGGAATATTTTCTCATAGGCAAAATCGTTTTATGGTTTAACAAAGGTGAATAGTTTAATTTGAATATTTTATTTTGATAATATAAAACTATTATATGTTAATAATGGTTTATTAACAGTTCCTTGATTTATAGGTGTTTAAATCAAATCTGTCTAAACCTATCTTATCTCATAGATAAGATAGGTCAGGCTATTGAAAAACTATTTCGCTACTCCTTGCTTGGTCTGTATTACAGTCTGCATGGTACCGTCCGGATTATACTTTAATTCATCCACACATACGCTGCGTCGTCCTATTGCTCCGGCATGACCATCAAGTGTTAACGTTGCATTGTGGTAGAACAGATACCACTTGCCTTGGAATTCGGCAATTCCCGGATGGATTGTAAAACTGTTTTCTGCCATGCCGGTCAACTCCCCTTGTGGTGTCCATGGACCTTCCATGCCAGGAGCGGTGGCATAAGATATGGTTTTACGCCCTTGTCCGAATGATGCATATGTGAGGTAATACAAATTGCCATGTTTATGTAACCATGGACCTTCTACATAACGGGGCAGGTCTACTACTTGGATATCCCCGTCAATTTCGGTGAGATTGGGCTTTAATTTGGCAAGGAAACAAGTCCCATTTCCCCAACAAAGCCATGCTTGTCCATTGTCATCGATTAAGGCAGTAGGATCTATGTCATTCCACCAGCCACGTGGACCGTTGGAGGTCATATCATCGGTTACAAGAGGCTGGCCGATTGCATCAGTAAAAGGTCCGGTGGGAGTATCTCCGACGGCTACACCGATTGCTTTGCTATTGTAGGGTTCACCGGCTTGTACAGTAGTATAGTAATAGAATTTGCCATTGTGCTCTATAACTTGTGAGGCCCATGCTTCACCAATCCCCCATTTGAAGTCTGTGGGCTTCAATACAACACCATGATCAGTCCATGTTTGCATGTCCTGTGTAGAGTAACATAACCATTCGGTAATGTTGAATTCTTTGCCGCCATGAGCAGTGTCCTGACCTTCATAGAACTCGTCGTGCCCTACGTAAAGATAGAGAGTTCCGTCGTATACAAGCGGAGCCGGATCTGCTGTAAATTTGTCTTTAACTAAGGGGTTGCCTGTGTTTTGAAAAGTGGGTAATTGTGGGCGTTGTACACATCCTGCCAGCAGGACAATGGCACAAAAAATAAAAAGCAAATTCTTTTTCATACGTAATATGTTATTAGATAGCATTAATTAATCAAGGTTGAGTAAGGCATGAACCTCAATACAAAAATAGGCCTGTAATGCATTTGTAGGCTTGTGCTTTTAGATATTCAGTTTATATTTTTAGATAAAAATAAGTCCTACATACTTTTCCCAAAGTAGTAGGACCCGTTTCTAAGTATGACTAACTTATGTATAACTGATGATTTGTGTCTGTTTAAGTTTGTTATATTCGGTTTTGAAAGAATTATTCAAAGCTGATCCAGTCTACTGCTACCGGGTTTTCTCCGGTCTGAGTTATAATCAGGTCTTGCATGCTTGTAGGTGCATTGGATACATTTGTACTGATTTCGGTCCATTTCCCGGTTGGTTTTATGGGCAATTCGGCAATTGTCATTCCTTTTTCACCGGGAGTCCGCAGGGTTATTGCTCCGCCTTTTTCCGAGCGCACACGTGCTTTGAGCCGCTTTACGGGAGTGGTGCCGAAATCTACTTTATTATATGTCACCCATGTACCAGCTCTGTTGAATAAGGTCTGCCAGCCTTCAAATGTATTGGAAGGCTCCAGATAATCAATAGTCACTCCGTAGGGGCTTATGGTAGAATAGCGGTCAATCTGTATTTTGCTTCGTGCATCGGTTATTCCTACACCGCGCAGTGTCGGTTTGACTTTTTTGATAGTGCCGTCTGTATTGAAGAATAGCGAGTCGATACGCGCCGAACGGTTCTTGTCGAAATTGGGAGAATAGTCATTATGGTGATAGAAGAGATACCACTGCCCATTGTACTCTGTAATGGAGTGGTGGTTTGTCCAGCAGCCGGAAGGTGATTCATCCATAATTATTCCCGTAAAGGTGAACGGACCCATTGGGCTGTCTGCCATGGCATACGCCAGAGTTTCAGTCTTGTCTTGCACCCAGGGGAAAGTGAGGTAATATTTATTATTGTGCTTGAAGGCATACGGCCCTTCCTTAAATCCGTCAGGCAATCCTTGAATCTGCATGGGTTCTGAAGCGAGTTCTTTCATGTTCGGTTTCAATTTGGCAACTGAAATTCCGCGTCCGGACCAGTAAATATATGCTTCTCCATCTGTATCGATGAGGACGCAGGGGTCAATGCCGCCTACTCCTTTTATAGGTTCGGCTTCCGGAGTGAAAGGTCCTTCCGGACTGTCAGCGATGGCTACACCGATGCTGAATCCGCGTCTGCCTTCACCTTGGGGAGTACTGGGAAAATAGAAATAATATTTTCCGTCTTTGTACACACAGTCGGGCGCCCACATGGAGTAGGAGTCGGGCTGTACCCAGGGTACTTTGTTCTGAGTAAGGATTACACCATGGTCTGTCCAGTCGGTCAGGTTGGTCGAGGAAAATACATGGTAGTCTGCCATGCAGAACCATTCTTTCAAACGGTCAATAGGACTGGGTATGTCATGCGAAGGGTAAATATATACCTTGCCGTTGAACACTCGCGCCGTAGGGTCGGCGGTAAATTGGTCTCTGATGACCGGGTTCTGCGCCTGAAGGGTACTTGCAATAGTAATTGCCGCAGAGAATAAAAGGAAAAGTTTTCTCATGATATTATAATGTGTTACATGTTATGATGTTACAAATGTAACAAGTTCTTTCCTTTTTTCCTTATACTTTTAAATACACCTCTTGTGTTTTTAAGTAAAAAGTGCCCTATAACATAAAAAGACTTGTAATGAATAGAATACAGGGGTATTTGTGGAAATTATAAATCCCCCTTATCTACTTGATAAGAGGGGAGAAGTCCTGTTTATATACTTTTACCCATTTCGTAGGCCTCTTGCATGGCAGGATTTCCTTTGATTTCTCCAGTGTGCCATACTCCCAGTCCATACACTATTCCCTTAACCGTAGGATTCTCCAGACAGTCGAGGAATCCTTGGAAAGTATCGATTGTGCGTAACATCTTTCTCCGGTCGTCTTCGGCCGCGGTTACGATAAAGTAAAACTCTTTGTCTGCCATCTTTGTGTATTGGCTGCAACAACGGTCTATTAAGGTTTTCATCTGTGCCGACATGGTGTAGAAGTAAACGGGTGTACTCATGACGATTACATCTGCGGCAAGCATCTTTCCGATTACTTCGGTTGCATCGTCTTTTTGAGGACAGGGCTTGCCATACAGACTACACATGCTGCATCCTGTGCAGTAGTGAATGGCTTTATCACGAAGGAAAATTTTTTCTGCATTATTGCCAGCCTTGATCGCTCCGCGCAGGAATTCATCGCAGAGTGTATCGGAGTTACCGCCGCGACGCGGACTTGATGAGAGAATCAGTACTTTTTTCATGTTTGTTTCAATGTTTTTGTTTACTGCAAAAGTAGAAAGATTTTATCAAACGGTTTGTATCTGAATCTTCGGAAGTTGTATCTTTATTACGGTTTTTGCATATGTATGCTTGAAGAAAGTTGACTGTTCAGGATACCTTTCAACTTGTATTTTCCTAAATATCGAATAACTCCTGTCATGCGATGGGAGGAGGAGGAATCAAAGGACGGAGGAAGAATAAGATAAATTAATATCCCCCGTTACCCTACATATAAGATAAATCCCTATCTTTGTGGCGCTTTTTATCTAAACAAAGATTTCAAATTAATTAAGATACAACAAAGAATGGCACAAGAAGACGTTTTTAAGAAACTCGTATCACACTGCAAGGAATACGGATTTGTGTTCCCTTCCAGCGACATCTATGACGGTTTGGGAGCCGTATATGATTATGGTCAGATGGGTGTGGAACTGAAAAATAACATCAAACAGTACTGGTGGCAAAGTATGGTGCTGCTGCACGAGAATATAGTAGGCATTGACTCGGCTATCTTTATGCATCCCACAATCTGGAAGGCAAGCGGACACGTAGATGCGTTCAATGATCCTTTGATTGATAACCGCGATTCCAAGAAACGTTATCGTGCCGATGTGTTGATTGAAGATCAACTCGCCAAATATGACGACAAAATAAACAAAGAAGTTGCCAAAGCTGCCAAACGTTTCGGTGAAGCTTTTGATGAAGCACAGTTTCGCAGTACAAATACCCGCGTGCTGGAGCATCAGGCTAAACGTGACGCTTTGCACGAACGTTTTGCCAAAGCATTGAATGATAATAACCTTGATGAATTGCGCCAGATTATATTGGATGAGGAAATTGTTTGCCCTATCAGCGGTACGAAAAACTGGACGGAAGTTCGCCAGTTCAATCTGATGTTTACCACTGAAATGGGTTCTACTTCTGAAGGTGCAATGAAGATTTACCTTCGTCCGGAAACAGCTCAAGGTATCTTCGTGAACTATCTGAATGTACAGAAGACCGGTCGTATGAAGATTCCTTTCGGTATCGCACAGATCGGTAAGGCTTTCCGTAACGAAATCGTTGCACGCCAGTTCATCTTCCGTATGCGTGAGTTTGAGCAAATGGAGATGCAGTTCTTTGTAAAACCGGGTACTGAACTCGACTGGTTCAAGACTTGGAAAGAAACCCGTTTGAAATGGCATAAGGCATTGGGCTTCGGCGATGATCATTATCGCTATCACGACCATGACAAGTTGGCTCACTATGCCAATGCTGCTACGGATATCGAATTCCTGATGCCTTTCGGCTTCAAGGAAGTGGAAGGTATTCACAGTCGTACGAACTTCGACTTGTCTCAACATGAGAAATTCTCCGGTAAGAACATTAAATACTTTGATCCGGAAACCAACGAAAGTTATACTCCGTATGTTATCGAGACCTCTATTGGCGTAGACCGTATGTTTCTTAGCATTATGTCGGCTTCTTACTGTGAGGAGCAGTTGGAGAATGGCGAGACTCGTGTTGTCCTGAAGTTACCTGCTGCATTGGCTCCGGTGAAACTGGCTGTTATGCCGCTGGTGAAGAAAGACGGCCTTCCTGAGAAAGCTCGTGAGATTATTGATAACTTGAAGTTCCATTTCCATTGCCAATATGACGAAAAGGATAGTATCGGTAAGCGTTATCGCCGTCAGGATGCTATTGGTACTCCGTACTGTGTAACTGTGGATCACCAGACGCTGGAAGACAATTGCGTAACGTTACGTAATCGCGATACAATGCAACAGGAACGTGTAGCTATCTCTGAACTGAACAATATCATTGCAGATCGCGTAAGCATCACGTCTTTGCTGAAAACGCTGCAATAAGAAAATATTTAGCTGTCCGCCATTCGGGGTGTTACAAAGAACGGCGGATAGTGAATATAAAATAATAGTAATTCTATAATTTTTTAATTAGATGAAGAGACCGTTCTTTTTGTTTTTGCCTTTCTTGCTCTTCGTGGCAGGTGCATTCGTAGCTTGCGAAGAAGTGGAGGAGGCTGGAAAATATGATAACTGGCAGGCACGTAATGAAGCTTTTATTGATTCTATAAAAGCCGAGACCGGTAATAGCATTGTAGCTTCGTTGGAAGATGCAAAGAATATGGAAATTGGAAAACTGTATGCTATAAAAGTCGAAACTGGGGGTGTCAGTGTTGATGGTAATTCCAAGCCCCAATATGTCTATTGCAAGAAGCTATGGAAAGAAGATGGAGGAGCATACCCGCTATTTACCGACGAGGTAAGCACTTACTATTACGGTACTTTCATCACAGGGGAGGAATTTGACGGTAATTTTGACGGCTTTGGAGCAACAGACAGTAAGCTACCATTGCCTTTGTCGTCGCCCTCGTCCGAGTCATCCGAATTACTTGCCGAATCCAAGTGGCCTACGGATTTTAATTCTCCTTCTGAATTTTTTGTTTCGAAAGTAATTTCCGGATGGACATGGCCTTTGCAGTCTACATCTGCCTCTGCTGCCATTGGAGAGTCCGGGTTGCTGGTGATACAGCCGGTCAGTATGCCGTGTTCGCGTGCCTCGTGCATGGCACCAATCACGTAGGGGGTGGTACCGGATGCAGCAATACCGATGACCGTATCCTTATCTGTAATATTGCGTTCCGTCAACTCTTCCCAACCGCGGTGAATGTCATCTTCGGCATTCTCTACCGGATTTCTCAATGCAGTGTCACCACCGGCAATCAAGCCGATAACCAGCGTGGGGGGCATACCGAAAGTCGGTGGAATTTCCGAAGCGTCGAGTACGCCCAGACGTCCACTGGTACCCGCACCCATGTAGAAGATGCGTCCGCCTTGTTTCATGCGGGGCACAATCTGGGTTACCAACTTTTCTATTTGAGGGATTGCCCTCTGTACGGCAAGCGCCACTTTCTGGTCTTCGGTATTGATGTCTTCCAGAATTTCACGGACTGATTTCTTTTCCAAGTCATTGTAGAGCGATGGTTGCTCTGAGATTTTTACGAACATAAGGCTATTTACTATTTGACGATTTACTATTTACGATTTGTCACTTTCAGTTGTGATATTTGATGAGTCCTTCCATGGGGCTCTTGATGATTGCACCCAGTTGGATACCCATTTCTTTGGCAGCTTCTGCCAGAACTTCCTTGTAATAGAAGGCTACGGAACCGATGAAATGTACTTTTTGATGCTGATAGTCTTCATATTGCATGACATTGCGTTTAAGGAATGCCTTAAAGCTGTTCAGTACCAGAGCGCGTACACAAGGTTCACCCAGATTCTGTGCAAGAAATGGTGACAAGCTTGCCAGGAAACGGTTGGGGAAAGGTTTACGGTAGACACGGTCGATGATATCAGCAGGTGTCAGGTCGAACTGTTTGAGGAATTTCTCTTTCAGCTCGGGTGTCATCTGATTTTTCAAGATATCGCCTACCAACAGTTTGCCCAAGCAGGCTCCGCTGCCTTCGTCTCCCAAGATGAATCCCAGAGGAGATACATTGGTGACAATGCTTTTTCCGTCATAATAACATGAGTTGGAGCCGGTCCCCATGATGCAGGCAATGCCTGAGTCATGTCCGCAGAGGCCACGTGCGGCAGCCAGCATATCGGTATTGACTTCCACTTCATTTTTCACACTGAGGTGTTTGGTTATGGCACGGTGCACCATACTTATCTTGTCGGGAAATCCGCATCCTGCACCATAAAAGTATACGGCATCCAGCTCACTTGTCTTCAGCTGAGGTAATAGCGCTGTTGCTATTTCATTACTGATTTCCTCTTCCGACTGAAAGAAAGGGTTCGTTCCTTTCGTGAATATCTGTTGGAGAAGTACTCCATTCTCTACAACACACCAATCGGTCTTTGTAGAGCCACTGTCTGCTATTAGAATCATATAAATAATGTTTAATGATTAGGGATTAGGGGTTAGTGATTAAGGATTAGTGATTAATGGTAGGTGATACTGTTTCTTAATTATAGGCAACGTATTAATCACTAATCCTTAATCACTAACCCCTAATCCTTATATTTTGATATATATTTTTCGTTTGTACAACTGGTAGCCGATACACCAGTTAATGGCGATAAACAGCAGGGCAAAGGCAAGGGAACCGGCGGTTTCACCGAAAACGGGCATGAGGACTATATTATATAAGAATCCGTGTATGCTGATGCTGCTGTCTCCCCACGGGAAACTGATGCTACCGAAAAGTATGCTAAGTACGCCGCCCAATACATACATGAACAGCGGATTCACACCGAATGCCTCGAAAAACATGCTCCACTTCTTATAGCCTTTCACATCAATAATCCAGATAAGCAATGCCAGAAAACTGGATGCCAGTCCGCAAGTGACGAGTACGTAGGTAGGAGACCATATTTTCTTGTTGATGGGGCAGCCGTAGCTTAGCAGGAAACCGGAGAAAGTAAGGATAACACCTACCAGCAACAGTGTGATAAGCTGCGAATTGAGAAATGAGGCACGGTCTTCCGACTTGTTGCCATCCAGCATCAGCCGCCCTACACAGAAGCCCAGCAACACATGTGCAATGGCAGGAATGGTGCTTAACAAACCTTCGGGATCTATGCCGTTATCCTTGTACATGTGTGCAGGGGTCAGGATGGCACGGTCTACCACGGAAAGAATGTTTGTTTCATTATAGGCGAAACCGTTGCCGCACATCAACAGTATGAAGTAGCCTATTAATAGGCCGGCTATCAGATAAGGTATATGTTTATGCTTCATGGTTAGTGCAATGATGGAGGCTGCTCCGTAGCAAAGGGCCAGCCGTTGCATGACACCCAGAATACGGATACGGTCGAATGTCCAGACGGAAGCCCATAGCTTCTCTCCGAAACTGAGGTCGTCCGGAGCGGAGGCCCAGTAATAGCAGAAACGCGAGAACCAGCCGATAGCCATGCCTATAAGGAAAATGACGATGGTGCGTTTCAGTATCTTCATGCCGGCGGCGTGGCTGAACTCGAAGTTGTATTTCTTCAGGGAAATGTATGTGGAAATTCCCATGATAAACATGAAGAAGGGAAAGACGAGGTCGGTGGGGGTCAGACCATTCCACTCTGCATGCCGCAAGGGGGCATAGATATGTCCCCACGAACCGGGGTTGTTTACCATAATCATACCTGCGATGGTGACACCACGGAGAATGTCGAGTGCAAGGATGCGTTTACTTACTTTTGTACTGTTCATTGTAATATTTGTGTGTTAAGTTAATTATCAATCCTAATTATCAGCTGCCTTTGTACATTCGTCTACCAGATAGGCAATGGATACATAGGGGATACCTGAGTTTGTTGTCAATCCGATTTCACAAGTACGGCTGTTAGAGTAGCCTATATTCACTCCGGACGCTTCTATTTGCGGGCGGAGTTTGCGTAGGGCGTACGAGTTCAGCTCAGGATAGGTGAATCCCCGGTCTCCGGCAAAACCGCAGCAACCTACTTCTTCCGGCACGATGACTTTACTGGAGCAAAGGCGTGCAAGGGCTATAATGGTATCTGCCAGTCCCATTTTCCGCATGGAGCAGGTGATGTGGATTGCTACGGGGCGGTTAATAGGTGTGAAAATCAGCTTCTCACGTAAGAATGTATAGATGAATTCTGCAGGTTCATACAGTTTCATCTTCTTGATACATTCGCGCATGCGGTGCAGACAAGGGCTTTGGTCACAGAGGACGGGGTATTTGCCTTGTTCGCTGGCTTCCCAAAGTGCGGCCTCCAGTTCGGCTGTCTTGCGATCGGCAATGTCCAGCATCCCTTTACTTTCCCAAATGGTGCCACAGCAAAGCTTGTCCATATCTTTCGGGAAGATGATTTCGTAACCGGCTTTTTGCAACAAGGACACCATTTTATTTACCAATGGCTGCTCTACGGGAGACTTCTTTGCCAGACCCATAGTCTGGTTGATGCAGCTGGGGAAGTAGACGACTTTGTAGTTACGAGTTACAGAGCTACGAGCTACAAGTGCTGCGCTATTATGCTGCATAGTGCTTGTAGCTTGTAACTCCGTAGCTTGTAACTGATAACTTTTCGGCATAGCCGGCGTCCATAGAGGTATGCCTAATGCATTGTGCAGCCCCTTGGTAATGCCGCTCATCGCCTTTGTCCCTAATAGTGAATGTCCGAAGTTGGCTAAGGACAATACGGGACGCAGTGCACTCTTGACACCAGCGAAATGATTGGCGACAAAGTCTCCGGCTTTGTATCCCAGACTGCCTTTGGGTAATGCTTCCTGGCGGATTATATGGGTAAGGTCGCCCGTATTGATACCCATCGGGCACGACATGGAGCAGAGGCCGTCTCCGGCACAAGTCTGGTTGCCGGGATAGCGGTATTGTTTTTCGAGCAGTGCAAGGCGTGTCGGGTCCTCGCCGCTTTGTTTCAGCCGGGATATTTCGCGCTGCAACACGATACGCTGGCGCGAGGAAAGGGTAAAGCCGCAGGAGAGACAGTTGACTTCGCAGAAACCGCACTCGATGCATTTGTCAGCTACGAGTGACGTAGCTTGTCTCTTGTCACTCATCACTAATAAAGGCAGCGGCTTGAAGTTCTTGATATGGCATTGCGGGTCATCATTGAAAATGACACCGGGGTTTAGCAATCCTTGTGGGTCAAACAGCTCTTTGACGGCTTTCATGGCTTTGTAGGCGTCATCTCCCCATTCATGGCGGACAAAGGGAGCCATATTCCGGCCCGTGCCATGCTCGGCTTTTAGGGAACCGTCATATTTATCTACTACCAAGGTCTTGATGTCATTCATCAAGTCTTCGTAGCGTTTCACTTCCGCTTGGGTACTGAAGGACTGGTTGATGATGAAGTGGTAGTTGCCTTCGAGAGCATGGCCGTAGATGCAGGCGTCATTATATCCGTGGCGGGCTATGAGCTGTTGCAGTTCTGCCGTTGCCTCCGGAAGGTCTTCAATGTGGAAGGCGATGTCTTCGATGAGGCAAGTGGTTCCCGGCTGGCGCGTACCTCCCACAGAGGGGAAGATGCCGGAACGGATGGCCCAGTATTTGGAATATTCCTCCGGACGGTCGGTGAAGCGTACCGGAATATAGGTGGTGAAGGCTTGCAGGCAAGCTTCAATGGCAGATATGTTCTGTTGCAGTTCTTCCGGGGTACGGGCTTTGGTTTCGGTCAGCACTGCTGTCAACCCGGTTTCGTCGCCGGGCTCCACGCCGGGGAGGGCAGAGGAGGCAACTTCGCCTTTGTATTTTAGGAATACGGGGTCGTTGACGGAAGAAAGGCTCTTATAGTCTAGCATTTCAGCCCCTTTTACTGTCCATTCGCCGGTTTCGTCGACCAGCTTCTTCATGGCTACCACAGCGCGGCTCGCTTCTTTGATGGTCTTGAAGTAGAGCATAGCGCTGGCCTTGTAGGGATAATCATATTCAGTCTTCATCGTCACTTCCGAAAGGAACGCCAGTGTACCTTCGGAACCTACCATGAGGTGGGCAATGATTTCGAATGGGTCGTCGAAACGGACGAAGGGCAGCAGATTGAGCCCGGTTACATTTTTGATGGAATATTTGTAACGGATGCGTTCGGCCAGTTTTTCGTTGGTACGTATTTCATCGCGCAGTTCGCAGATGCGGCGAATGAAGTCACGGTGACTCACTTCGAAGGAGGCGCGGCTGACGGGATTTCCGGTATCCAGCAGGGTACCGTCCATTAGGATGATACGGGCGGAAACAAGCACCTTGTCGCTATTGGCGTGCGTACCGCAGTTCATGCCGGAAGCATTGTTCATGACAATACCGCCTACCATGGCGCTTTTCACCGAGGCGGGGTCCGGTGCAAACTTACGGCCGTAGGGAGCCAACAGTTCGTTCACACGTTGTCCGATGATGCCCGGTTGGAGGGTTATCTGTTCGTAGTCGGCGGATATGCTGTATTTTTCCCAATTCTTACCGGCTACGATGAGGATGGAGTCACTAATGGCTTGGCCCGACAAACTGGTCCCTGCCGCTCGGAAGGTGACGGGCAGCCCGTGGCGGCTCGCCAGTTTCAACAGTTGTGAAACTTCATCTTCGTCTTTCGAACGGATTACAATCTGGGGAACCAGTCGGTAAAAACCGGCATCCGTACCCCAAGCCAGCCGGCGAAGTTCGTCGGTGTAAATCCTTTCCTGCGGAATGAATTGTTTTGCTTCCTGCAGGAAAGCCATGTAACTATGCTCTTTCATGTTCACTTTTTTTTATTGCATCACTTCGCTTCAAAGTGCTCTGTAAACGTGTCTTACGAGGGGGTACATTCAGTCGTATACTGAATATATTTAAGTATACGACTGAATGTGGTTCTGTATACGACTGAAATAGTCTCCGTATCAGGCTCTTTTCCCTTCCTTATTTATCTGTAAATTTATTTATATAAATAATACTTTTTCGACAACTTACGGAAGTCTTCGGCATCTTTATACCAGTAGTCGCGTATGTCCTCCCAACGGTTCCGTTTCGAGAAGCGCTCGCGTATCTGCCGCGAACCGCTTACTTTGTCGAACATGTTGAAACGTCCCTTGTCGGCATGGTCAAACACGGCACGGTCAGGATAGAGGGCGGCGACTTCCTGCATGACCAGGAATTGCAGGTCGCTCAACGGTGCTTTGCCGAAATCCATGATGTGCACTTGCACACCTTGCAGCAACTCGCCTTTGCCTACACTATAGAACGGCTTAGGTACATCGGTCTGAAGATGACCCCCGGTACGTTCAGACGGTTCAGGTTTCCGGCCAGCTTTTCCGCTTCCATCCATGGTGCGGCAAACATCTGGAACGGAATGGTATACCCCACGCCGATAGACATATATCCTAGTTCGCCCAGAATGCCGCTGACGGGGTAGAAGAATGCAGAATGAGGATGTGGAATGTGTGGAGAGGAGGGAACCCATTGCAGTCCGGTTTGGGTATAATCCATCTTGCGTTTCCAGCCTTTCATCTTCACTATGTGGAGATTACATTGTTCCCCATCCTTCAACATCTTCTCGCCATTGAGCATCAGTGCCAGCTCACCGCAAGTGAGGGCGTAAAGGTACGGAATTTTAAACTGGCTTACAAAAGAAATGCAATCATCTTCAACCAAGTTGCCTTCAATCTTCAATCCGCCTACGGGATTGGGCCGGTCCAGCACAATGAATTCCTTGCCGTTTTCGGCAGCGGCTTCCATGGCCAGTCCCATGGTGCTGATGTAGGTAAAGGAACGGCAACCGATGTCTTGGATATCATACACTAATACATCCACATCTTTCAGCATGTCCGGCGTGGCCTTGCGGGTCTTTCCGTAAAGCGAATAGACGGGCAGTCCGGTAGTCGCGTCTTTGATGTCCGTCACATGGTCGCCTGCGTGCACATCGCCGCGCACGCCGTGTTCGGGGCCGTAGAGTGCCACAAGGTTCACGTTGGGCGCCTCGTGCAGGATGTCAATGGTGGACCTCATCCGGTTGTCCACCCCCGTCGGGTTGGTAATCAATCCTACACGCTTACCTTCCAGGCATCGGAAATTCTGTTCTTTCAGTACCTCGATACCGGTCTTTATTCTGATCTTCTGTGCTTGCATCGCACCTCCGCAAAGGAGGCAGAGCAAGGATATAATAATAGTCCTCTTCATAACCAATCACTAAATATTACTCACAAAACATTAATCATTAACCATTAATCATTTTTTTCCATATTCCGGGTCTATCCTTCTGTCTGCAAAAATGGTGACAACAACCGTGGCGAAACAGCATATCATTACCAACCAGAAGAAGTCCGTATATCCGATAGCCTCCTGGATATATCCCGCAAACATACCTGGTATCATCATGCTTAGTGCCATGAATGCGGTACAGATGGCATAGTGGGATGTTTTGAATTCACCTTCGGAGAAGTACATCATGTAGAGCATGTAGGCCGTGAAACCGAAGCCGTAGCCAAATTGCTCGATGGCGATGGCGGTTGAGATAGCAAACAGATTGTCGGGCTGGGCAATGGCAAGATAGACAAACGTCAGGCATGGCAGAGTCATGCATCCTGCCATCCACCAGATGGATTTTTTCAAGCCAATGCGTGATGCGAACAATCCTCCGAGGATACCGCCCAGGGTGAGGAATATGACTCCGATGGTGCCGTATACGATACCTACTTCTGCTGTCGATAGTTCCAGACCTCCCGATTCTTTGGAGGCAACCAGGAAAGGCATACACATTTTGATGAGGAATGCTTCAGGCAGGCGGTACAGCAACATGAACACGATGGCCAGCAATGCGCCCGGTTTGGTGAAATAGGTGGCGAATGTTCGTCCGAATTCTCTGAATATGGCTCCTGCAGTGGCGGCATCGGCAGCCAGTGTTGACTTATCTGAGGTGGGTTTGGGGACTGCAAAGAGGTGATAGAACGTCACCAGGCTGAACAGAACGGCTGTAACCAGCATCGTGATGGTCCATGACAGCGGAATGTTTTCGGTTCTCAGTTCGATGGCGCCGGCAATGGCTACGAGCACGCCTTGTCCGAAGATAGAGGCGAGCCGGTAAAACGTGCTTCGGATGCCAACGAAGGCTGCCTGGTCACTCTGTTTCAGTGCCAGCATGTAGAAGCCGTCGGCGGCAATGTCGTGTGTGGCAGAGGCAAAAGCCGTGATGATGAACAGCATCAGCGTGATGCTGAACATGCTGATGGGGGTTGTTCCGGCCGCCATAGTCGCCTCGTCCGGCCGTGGAATGGACAGCGTCAGCAGGATGAATGCCACAGACATCAGAATCTGCATGGAAAGGGTCCACCATCTTTTGGTCTTGATGATGTCGACAAACGGGCTCCAGAAGGGTTTGATAGTCCATGGCAGATAGAGCAGGCTTGTGAACAAGGCCATTTCTCCGTTCGGTACGCCCATTTTAGTAAACATCATCACGGAGATGTTGTTTACGATAAAATATGGAATGCCTTGTGCAAAGTACAAGGTGGGTACCCATGCCCATGGCGATATGTTTTTTTGTATGGTTCATGATATTGATTTATTGTGTTCTATTCGATTATTCATACAGCTTGTCAATGCTGGCACCTATATAGTAGTGCAACAGTATTGCATCATACTTATACCCTTGCTCGCCCATCACGGCTGCACCTATTTGGCAAAGTCCCACACCATGCCCCCAACCGGCACCGGTGAGGATGAAGCGTCCGGGAATGCCTTCGGCGGACAACTCCTCTTTGTCTACCACGAAGGCAGAGCTGTAGAGGTGTGAAGTGGAGAGCGTGCGGCGGATTTCCAGTTCCTTGCCGATGGTGAGTGTGCGTTTGGTTCCCACAATCTTCAGTTTCCAGAGGCGTCCGCTGGTTCCGCGGGCTATGGGGATAAGGTCGATGATTTGTCCGTAGTCAATGCCTGAACGTTTCAGAATGAGGGCTGAAAGCTCTTCCTGGGTATATTCCACTTTCCAGCGATAGAAGTCCGTAGTCTCCTGGTCATAGTTATTGAGTACCTGCGAGAGGATTTTCTTGTCGGTGGTGTTGCAGAATGCTTCGGGGGAGGTACGAATCCAGCGGTCCGCTTCGACTTCCTGCGTCAAATCGGGCAGTGTGGCGTGCGTTTTGCTGTCTCGTTGTTGGGCAAGATAGGGGTATTTGATGTCTTCCCAGCAGTATTGGAACTCCTCGAAAGCACCGCCGCAGCATTTGGAGAAACGGGCGTCGCAAATCTTACCATCAGATGTCAGTACCTGGCCGCGGGTAGCGGAGATGGCTTGTTTCACAATATCGGTAGAGGCACGTGTAATACCCTGGTAGCGCTGACAATGGTCGTCGGCACATACATCGAAACGTGTGTGGTCTTCTCGGTCGTACCAGCGAATCAGCTCTTCGTCGGTCTGCGTAAAGGCCGAGTAGTTAGCTTGGGCTTCGGTGATTTCCTTATTCTTTTGTATTTGTGCCAGTAGCCAGCTTCGGGAGATGACAGCGTGTGCCTTGAGCAGCTCCAGAGAAGCGGTGGCACTCATCTCGGAGGAGATGACGCTGGTCAGATAATCTTCTACATGGATGACGTTGATGCCGGTGAGCTTTCCATTCTCAACGATGATTTTGAGAGCACCCAGAAAACGCTGGTCTTCCTTGCGCTCCCAATGGAAATTGATGCCGATGGTAACGTCCAATAGTTCGAAGGCATCGGTCTGCTCGTGTTGCGGTTCAAACAGCAGTTCGTCATACCGGCGTCCATTCCAGAGAATCTTGCCTTCGTCGTAGGTCACTACCTGCTTGCCGCTGACTTCCGTTCCGTCCATGCGATACGGATTCAGCAAAACGAATTCTATCTGCGGTTCAAACAGAATGCCTACTTGTACTTTGGGCTCTTTCATAATGGTATTTCTTTAAAATTAGAGTTCTTGGATTTCAGAAGTCATATTTTTTCCCTGATACGCTGCCGTACCTTGTGGAAATCTGTGGCAGAGAGGCATACTTCACTTAATATCTGCGCCACGTCTTCCGCAGTGATTTTCAAGAAATCCTTTTCTACGGGGGTGATAAAGACACCTCCCAAGTCGACGGATGCCGGGCTGCTCAACAGATTGGCTTCTCCTTCGGCAGTATAGCAGGCGGGGCGGTGTTTCTCGCGCGGGAAGACAAAGACCACCCAACGGTCGGCCTCGTATAGGACCAGTACGTTCATCATCGGCTCGTCTTCTTCGGGTTTCACGTCCAGAGAACGGTAAATGATGTCGAACAAGTCTGCCGCGTCCTCTTTGGAGGTGGATTCAATCACAAGTGTGGCACGGGGAGCGTCGTCAAGATACCACAGTGCTGCTTTCCTATAATCGGCTATTTTCCCGGCAGTCTGTCCGCGCCAGTCCTTTTCAATAGGCATGAACCCTTTGTTTCCTGCCTGGAAATGAGCATGGTCGGGGGCGGAAGCACCACATTTGGGACCGTTGTAGAAGATGGTGTAATCCGTCAGCGCCTCGGCCAGCTCCAGCATGTCGGTGAAGCGGGTGGCTATGCGTTGAGGGGTATGTGCCAGTTCCGGTACTGTCAGGTGGCGGGGGAAGATGGGGAACGGATTCACCAGAATATTGTAGTGTCCTCCGAACGGGATACCTTTCTGTACCGGCGGCAAATTGGCCGGGCACAGAAAGCATTTCCGTTTCAGGATGGACTTGGCATCCACTTTGGCACCGGAGGAAACGATGCGTGCGGGGTTGAACTGTACCTTATAAAGTATCCCGTTTACATTCAGCTCTTTCACCCGCACACCGGAGAGGGCGGCATAGTTGTTGCGTGCCGTCTCCCAGGATGCCAATTGTCCAGTCAGAAGATGGTGTATCGTTTGATTCATATCACTTGTTTTTGTTCATCGCTATGCGTGCCTGAAGTTCCCAGGTACGGATGCGGTCTTTGTAGAGGTTGTGTCCGTTCATTTTCACGATGTCCAGTGAGGCATCGGAGTTGTCGTCCCAGCGGCGGCAGAGGTAGACCACGTCGTACACACGTCCTATCTGGTATTGGCGGGAGAAGTTCAGTCCCAGTGCATAGTCCTCGCCATAGCTGGTATTGGGTACTTTCACTTCGCGCAGCACCGGGGTATAGAAGGCGCGCGGGGCACCCAGACCGTTGATGCGGAGGGCGTTGTTGCGTCCGTTTGCCGGAGTCCATTCCTTGTGGTCGATGATGCCCGGAGCAATCATGTTCATGTTGAAGTCCGTCATCATATAGGTGCCTACTACCATGGCGCAGTTCTGCTCGTAGAAGGCGCGGACCATGATGGCGAGTGTATTTTCGTCTTTGTATACGTCATCGCTGTCCAGCTGCACGGCAAACTTGCCGCACTTGGGGTGGTGTACACCTATATTCCAGCAACCGCCGATACCGAGGTCGTTGCGTTCGGGGACGATATGGATGAGGCGTTCGTCGTCCTTGAATTCGTCGATGGCCTCCGTTGTGCCGTCTGTGGAGTGGTTGTCGATGATGATAAGATTATATTTGAAGTCTGTCTTCTGCATCAGTACCGACTTGATGGCATCGCGGATGGTACGGATACGGTTGCGCACCGGAATGATGACCGAAGCTTCATATTCAAAGTTACCGGCAGAGAACTCAATCTTCTTGAACTCCGGTGCCAGATACCCCCCGATTTCTTTCAGATGTTCGGTACATGCCTGCTCCATCTCAATCTGGCGGTCACGGTTTTTGGGGTCTACATAGTCGAAAATCTTTTCGCCGCTCTTGCGGGTATCGTTTTCCACCTCGCTGTATAAGTATTCGTTGATATGTACCAAGTTTGAATGTTGGCTCAATTTCAAGCGCAGGTCGTAAAGTCCGGCGAAGTTGTAGTCAGACTTCATGTGTCCGGCGGCTTCCTTTAGTTTTTCGGTGTTGAAAAGGAGCAGGGAGCCAAAGTTGAAGTCATCCCTCAAGGAACCGAATTGGTAGTCGATTACCGGAGCGTTGCTCTGCTTGCCGTCTGCTATTTGGTAGTGGTCGGCATATACCATACCGGCGCTTGAATCTTCAAGGATGTGTATCATACGTTCCAGTGCAAACATACCCATTTCGAGCGTAGTCTCTTTGGTATAAAGCAATGTGTATTCTCCTTTGGCTGCATTAGCAATAGCTTTGAGAGTTGCACTGCTGTAGGGCATGTCAACAAACAATATTTCGCAGTCCGGGAGCGATTCCAGAGTGGCATCGGTCGTGATTAACCGGATTTCTTCTATAAGTCCTGTCGCCTGTAGGCTATTCACTGTTTTTTCTACTTGTTCTTTTCCTGCGTAGGGAAGAAAGCAACTGATTTTATTCATGATATATCTTTTAATTTTTAATTCTCAATTTTTAATTCTCAGAAGTCCCACTTCCCCGCTGGTTGCCGTGAATAGAACTTCGTGGCCGTTCAACGGAACTACGGTACTGATGAGTGAATTTCCTATTTTATGTTTCCACAGTACTTTGCCTGTTTTTCCTTCCAGTGCGAAGATAAGTCCTTCTTTGGTACTGCCAAACATTACCCCCTCTTTTTCCACTTGCATGGAGGGGGCATGCTCATAACCGAAACCTACATTGGTTGCCCACAACTCCCGCGGAGTATCTCCTTGAGCTGCATAGCAAACAATGCTGTCGTTCATCGTTTTGCTATAGATACGTTCACCGTCTTCGGAAAGTCCGATGGTCTCGCGCACCATGGACTGGAAGGTGCGCCACACGGTATTGCCCGTATGGATGTCTATGGCGGTCATGGCGCGTTGCGGGTCGGTAATGAATACTTTGCCGTCGGTGGCTACCGGCCATACGGCGGCTGGAGAGAAGTGCATACGGGTCAGTCCGCCCGTCCATTTCCATAGTTCATGCCCGTTTGCCTTGCTCAGGGCATACAGTGTATTGTCCCATGCGCCGAAGATAACTTTGTCTTCCGTCACCAACGGCTTGGTCTCGATGTAGCCCTTCACGCTGGTGTAGGCCCAGATTACTTTTCCCGTATGGATGTCTATGGCACGGAAAGTGGCGTCACTGGCACCGATGTATGCTCTGCCGTCTGCGATGGTCACGGCTCCGAGTACCGGTTCGGCGGCTTCTACCGTCCAGAGCAGGCTGCCGTCTTTGGCGTTCAATCCGTAGATGCGACGGTCAGCAGACCCGAATACAACGATACCCTCGCTTACGGCCGGAGTACCGACAATGCGCTTGCCGGATTCAAAGCTCCATAGCTTTTTACCGTTTTTCAGGGCGTAGGCTGTCAGCTGTCCCATATCGTCTCCTACGAACACTTTATCTTTTTCTACGGCGGGAGAGCAGTAAATGCCTGCGCCCGTCTGCACCATCCATTGCTCCTTTACTTGCGGATACTCCTTGTTGACCGAGAAGTCAGGATATTTCTCTGCCTTTCCGTTGCGGTCGTAATACTGTCCGGTCAGCGAGAATGCTGTCCACTGCTTCTTGGGCTCGCCGATACGTTGCGTGTATACCCGGATGGAATCCCCGGTTACTTCATAGATGCCGTAACCCGGTTTCCCTTCTTTGTCGCACAGGTTGCTGCGCATCAGTACGCCCGGAATGCCGTCGTAACGTAAATCCCGGTTGCTGTGGTAGTGTCCGCCGATAAACAAGCGTACGTTGTAGGGGCGGACGGCATCCGTCACCTCATACCAATTGTCCACATCACCTTCCATTAGCGGGTAGTGGGTGACAAGTATCACCGGTTTGTCTTTGCCGTTTTTATCCATTTCTTCCGTCATCCAACGGATATCTTGCGGCACTACATGCCCGTAGGCCATACGCATCAGCGGACCGGAGTTGAAGCCGAGGAAAAGGAATCCCTTATGCTCGAACTCGAAGCGTTCGCCGCCAAAGATTTCTCCGAAAGCGGTACAGCCGGAGTCGCTCCATTTCGTTTCATGGTTGCCTAGGACTACGTGGTAGGGGACCTTCAGCAAGTCAAGGCACGATTTCACTTTTTCCATGGTAGTACGGTCGCCTTCTTCGGTCAGGTCGCCCGTCACCAGGACAAAGTCGATACTGTCGGTGGCATTAATCTGTGCCACGGAACGCAGCAGGTCCTCTGTGGGATTCGGATTGTTCGGGGTCAGATGAATGTCCGTCAGTTGGGCAAAACGGAATGTCCCTTGCTGTGCCTGCATCCCCAGGGGGAGCAGGCAAGCCATCAGGACGATTATTAACAGTCTTCTGTTCATAGATGATGATTGGTTGATATTACTTGTTGTCATTGAAGAATGTCAGTACAGCATTCATGAATGCCTCTCTTTCAGAATCAGTACGTATGGATTCAAAAGGGAATCCCAATACAACAGTCTTGTAGTCGCCTTGGTAGGCCACACCGGCACTCAGGTTGTTTTCAGAATACCGCATCACGGTGTGTGCATCTTTGGTTGCCGGTTCAATGGCGTCCGGTGATTCCACCACATACGAATCGGCATTCAGCTCATTGTGATAGGTATAGTTTCCTGAAAGGGCGGGGAACGGAGAAGCTACGCTTTTCACCTTACCCATTGTAGCCGCTTGTCCCACACGCCACTTATATTTCAGTACTTCCATCGCAAATTTCTTGTCGGCTTCGTCGGCGGTTGCAAGGCGGTTGTCCCATAAATCCGTTCCTACAAAAGCGCCCGAAACAAAGATATTTCCACCTTGCTTACAATAAGCCGCAATAGCCTCCTGCATCGGTTTGCTGAAAGTCTTGAACTCCAACGGTTTTACGCCTCCCCGTCCCATCTTGGTCTGGCATTGCTTCCCAAGTATCAAGTCCACATACCTATACTCCCTCATATCCACCGGAATATTCTTCTCTCCCTTTCCTACGGGGGAGAGACTTTCATTACTAACCGATACAAACGAATATCCCGCTTTCAGGATAGCGGCACCATGTATGGCAGGATAATCGAACGTATTTCCTGCGATGACTTGGGTCTCGTAATTTCCATAACTGTCGCCGAAACCGGAGGCGTCGTCGTCCATCCAGGGAATGGAACGGCGGTATTCCTTCATCTTGCCAATGTAGCTGATGTCATGGATATAGGGGACCCCGTGGTCCTGCTCATCCAGAAATCCGGCAAGGAGGGTGTCGGCGGGGGCCGTAAAGTCGGCAGGGGCACTGATACGGTCGAATCCGTTTATCACCAATACGGTACCTTTGGAATTGAACGCCCGTCCGGCGGAAAGAATTTCGGAAGGGAAACTTTCACCGCCCTTGTTGACAGCGGTTACCTTGTAACTGCATACCATGCCGGCGGGGAGCGTGGTTCGGTAACTGTTGCCGTCCACCAATACTCCGTTGTCGAAATCCCCGTCGCCGATACGGGTATAAACAATGTATTTCTCTGCTACGGCAGTTGGTTCCAACGCATCCGCTACGGGTTGCCAGGTCAGTTCCACTTCGTTCTCGCTGGTCATGCGCAAGGCCATGTGGTCTACCGGTAACGGTTGCACTACATAATCCATGTTGTATTGTGAGCAGAGGAACTGAAGCATACCTTTGTAGATGGCGCGGCTTACGGTGAAACGGAAACGCGGGTCCAGTCCGTAGCGCATGTCTGCAAAGTTTTGATGGGAAAGTAGTTCGAGTAGCATGGTAGGTACGCGGGGTACACGGGCCTCATAGTAGGATTGGTTCCATTTGCCTCGGCGTGTCCATTGGGGTTCGTAGAGGGTACGCACGTCACGCACGATGTTGGACTGAATCAAGTCTGTCAGGTCGTGGCTCAAGTAGCGGGATGCTCCGTTGGCGAATTTCTCATTGTAGGCGTTGGTATAGTAGATGCCGAGTGTCCCGATGATGGAATCGTTCAGTGTAGTTCCTGCATCGGAGTGGAAGGCAAAGGCCATGTTGACAGGGATGTTCAGCCCTTTTTCCGTCGGGTTCACGGCAGAGCCTCCGGAAAGGTAGTTCACCCAGATACCACGGCATTTATAGTCGTCGGTATAGTCATTCTTGCCGTTGCTTTCTGAATATACGCTGTCCGGTATGCCTGCCCATTGCAGCCAGTAGCGGGCGGCTTCGCAGAAACGGGGATAACCGCTGACTTCCTCTTTGAATTGAGAATTGAGAATTGAGAATTGAGAATTGGCTGCGCTGTGTTCGCTTGTGAGGTTGCGGGTATCGGAACTTTTTAGGTTTTCGGTGGCACCTTCTTCGGAGATGCAGCGAGCTATGTTTCCCATGCCGCCGCCTATCTTCACGGCGTCGGCAGTGATGATTCTTCCTACTTTGGAGGAAAGGTTGTTCAGAACGACTTTGCATTCATTGTTCCGGCCGGCATTGAAGCCGAAGGTGCCGAGGTAAATCCAGGTGCCGCCTCCCATTTGCTGGTTTACCTTGAACTGCGTGGTGCCGCCTTTGTGATAGACGGTGTAAAGGGCATCGTCCGCGCTGTTTGGCAAGGTTTGGTAAGAGACGTATACGGCGTATTGTCCGGTCGAAGGGATTTCGGGAATCCATTCGGCGGTGCTTGCGTTTCCTTTCTTGATGGTTTCTATGGCGCGGTAGGTGCCTTCCTTTGAAAGGATTCTCAAAGTCTATGTATTGGGGGCGCAGGTGGGCGAAGCCTTGTCCTTCTCCCTGACTCCAGAGCTTGTCACCGGAATTTTCTGTATAGACGGAACGGCCGGTCAGGCAACCGTCATTGTCTACGATGACTTCTGCCGTCTGGCAATCGCGTTCGCGGGGAAGCAGCACATTGGCACCGGCATTTTCCAACATCGGTACGAGGAAGGGCAATACGTAGCTCTGGGTGTAGAGGTCTTCCACTGTCTGGAAGATACGCGCACGCTGCCATTCCCAGCGGTCGAGTTTTGATTCGTAGTACCAGCCGTGGCTTTGCCATAGGGCGATATGCCGGTTATGCAAGCCGTTGGTGGGGGTGTAGGGGGAGGAAACTTCGGTAACCAGAGGCTTGGAAGCGACGGGGCTGAATGTCTTCGTCTTTTTGTCTTTTTTACTGCGCAGGGCTTGGGGAACCAGTTCTTCGATACTGCGCTTGTTGGTACGGATTTGCAGCTTGTATTTGGCAAACTCCGCCGGCAGCAGGGCGCTTACGCCTTGGTAGATTTCGGCCACATTGTCCTCACGGAAAGGAATATAGGCACAGTTCATGTTGGCAAACAGTTGCAGTGTATTTCCTTCCACAGCCACTGAGTCGATGCTGATACGTCCTACGGAAACTTCTTTTCGTGCGGTGGTATCCAGGAATTTCCCGATTGCCTGACGGACATCCGTCGGAAGTCCTTGCGCGCCTCCCGCGTGGGGGAAGAGGGAGGCGGCAAGCAGACTAAGTAAAAACTGACGTCTTACATTCATAGATGATGTATTAAGTTAATTGTTCTTTTTATCTTTCTTAATCAATAGACAGAGACCGATGAAAGTGAACAGTGCATTGAAAATCAGCAATTCGTAGCTGAATTGATAACCTCCGAACCAGGCTTCGGAATTCTTCTGCAGAATGAAGCAGAGAACCGGGGAGGCGATGGCAACTAACGGGATGTACTTGTCACGCACTTGTTGTTTCATGAAAATGCCGAAAGCAAACAGACCCAGGATAGGACCGTAGGTATAGCTTGCCAGAATATATACAGCGTCGATGACACTGGTGTTGTTGAGAAGATTGAATACGAAAATGGTGATTCCCATGACAACCGCCATGCCGATGTGCACTTTCTTGCGCATCTTCACAACCGTCTCTTCCGACTTGCCTTTCGTTCCCAGAATGTCTACGGTGAAGGAAGTGGTCAGCGCGGTGAGTGCCGAGCCTGCGGCTGAATAGGCAGAAGAAATCAGGCCGATGATGAACAGTATGCCCACAATGGCAGGGAAGTAGTTGCCGGTGGCAATCAGCGGGAACAGTTCGTCACTCTTCTCCACCGCAATCTGCTGGTTGGCGGCAAAGATGTAGAGCAGCACGCCCAGCATCAGGAAAAGCAGGATGACGAAGAACTGCGAAATGACACTGGTAATCATGTTCTTCTGTGAGTCCTTGAAGTTCTTGCAGCTCAGGTTGCGCTGCATCATGTCCTGATCCAGCCCGGTCATGGCAATCATGGTGAAGGCACCGGCGAGGAACTGCTTGAAGAAGTACTGCTTGCTGTTCACATCGTCGAAGAAGAAGATGCGGGACATGTCACTGTCGGCAATGGTGCTTACCATACCGGTAAATGACAGATTGAGGTCGGAAGCGATATACCAGATGCAGAGTACGACCGACACCACCAAGCAGAATGTCTTCAGAGAGTCTGTCCAGATAAGAGACTTTACGCCACCCTGGAAAGTGTACAACCAGACCAGTGCCACCGTGATGGCCACGTTCAGCAGGAAAGGCAGTCCGAAAGGTTCGAATACCAGCAGTTGCAACGTCAGGCATACGAGGAATAGACGGACAGCGGCACCGAGCATTTTGGAGATGAAGAAGAACCAGGCACCCGTGCGGTAGGAAGACATGCCGAAACGGTTCTCCAGATATTCGTAGATGGATACCAGGTTCATTTTGTAGAATAGCGGTACCAGCAGATAGGCTATGATGAGCTGTCCGGCAATGAAGCCCAACACCATTTGCAGATAGCCGAAGCTGCTGGCGGCAACCATGCCGGGTACGGATACATAGGTCACACCTGAAATGGCGGAACCGACCATGGCGAACGCCACGACATACCAGGATGACTTGCGGTTACCCACAAAGAAGCCGGCGTTGTCTGCCTTCCTTCCTGCAATATAGGATACCGTGAACAGTATCGCGAAGTAGGCGGCGATGGTGATGATTACGGAAAGTGGAGTCATGAGGTTATTTACGATTTTATGATTTACGATTTACGATTGAAATTACTTCTTTTGATGATATGTACGACTTTGATTATCCTATGTACGCTCTGACGTTCTCTTCCAATTCACGTTCATTTTTTAATCGTAAATCGTAAATCGTCAAATCGTACATCCCTTTATTCTTCGTAGAGCAGGTAGGGCTTGCGCTGTACCTTGAATTTCTCTACGTCGTCTTTCCATCTTGCCTTGATTTCTTCGGCGCTCTTCCCTTCCTTTATCATTTTGCGCACGTAGTCGGTGCCTATCAACAGTTCGAAGAAGGAACGGAAGAAATGGTCGTCCATGTTCAGATTCCGGTAAGCGTCTATCACGTAACTCAAGTCAATACCGCGTTTCCAGATTTCCTCGTCGCTCATGTTGCTCAGGTTCACGCCGTGGCAAAGCTTGCCCAGCTGGGGCGGATTCTTGGCTCCGGGGACACTGCGTGGGGTGAAGCTGTAGCTGTAGCCCGTCATGTTGGGATGCCCGTAGACCTGGAAGGGGAGGTCGGTTCCTCTTCCCAGACTGACCGGAGTGGCCTCGAAATAGCAGGTCGAGGGGTACAGATAGATGGACTTCATGTTCGGCAGATTGGGGGACGGGGGAATCGGCAGCTTGTATAGGGTCCGGTGCGTATAGTTCTTGCAGGGAATGACGGTCAGGTCGCAAGTGCGTGACGCCGGCAACCAGCGTTCGCCGTTTACCATCAGGCCCAGTTCGCCCAGCGTCATGCCGTGCACCACGGGAATCGGCAGCCAACCTACACCGGATTTATATTTCATGTCCAGTATCGGGCCGTCCACGTAGTGTCCGTTCGGATTGGGGCGGTCCAGTATCAGCACCTTGCGGTTGTATTCTGCACAAGCGTCCATCAGCCGGCACATAGAGGCATAATAAGTATAGAATCTCAGGCCTACATCCTGGATGTCTACCACAAGGATATCGAACTTGCGCATGGATGCTTCGCTTGGTTTTCCGGATTTCCCGTCGTACAGCGAGAGGATAGGTACTCCGGTCTTCTTGTCTACCGAGCTGGACACGTGTTCGCCTGCGTCGGCATCTCCTCTGAAACCGTGTTCAGGGGAGAAAATGGCTACTACATTGAACTTGTTTTCCAGCAGAATATCCAACAGATGCTTGTCTCCTATCATTCCTGTATGATTGGAGAATATGGCAATTCGTTTATCTTTTAGGATTGGAAAATACTCGGAAGTCTGTTCATCACCTAAAATAATTCGTTCTTCTTGTGCCCGGCACAGTAAAGAACTACATAGCACAAAGGCTAAAAGCAGCAGTTTCTTCATAATAGTATTATTAAGGAGGACGTTGTTTCCGGCACGGCTGTAAGCATGCCCTCTGAATGCCAATACCGGATCGATAGTAGCTGCCAGGCGTTTGTCGCGGACTGCAAGTACGTTTGCCAGTGAATATTCGCCGTTAACAAGTGTAGCCGCATCGTTTGTGTTCTCTTCCGTTGTAGCCAGCGGCTTTCCGTCCAAAAACAGGTAGCTGTCAAATGCATCCTTTGACATGCCATGTGTGCCACTCGTGTTTACTGTATAATCGATAGTGGAATGCATGAAGGCATCTTTGGAGTAAGGTTTGTAGAAAATGATTTCCGTATCCTTGGAGAGGTCGACCGAGTTATAGATGGATTGATAATCTTCTCTTAATTTATAGTTCTTGGCCATCAGAGCTTCACAGGCTATTACACACTCTTGCAAAAACTTCTGTGCCCGGGTGTTGTCTGCAGCTTTTCCGTTTTCGTTTTGGGTGCGGTATTTACAGAATGTGCCTTCCCATAAACAAATGTCGGCTGTCATAGCAAGCGCCATGTCTTTATTGAAACGTTGCTTGTTGGTACCGGTCATGTTCTCACAGGCATATTTTAAGTCATCCAGGACATTGTCCATAACAATGTCGCGGTCGGTACGTTCTGCAAGAAGGGTTTCCTTATCGTTCGAATCTATCACTTTGTCTATCCATTGTACATCGCCGTACATGCGCACAAGCTGAAAGTACTCCCATGCACGATTCAAACGGGCGATTCCTTCATAGTTAGCCTTTACGGCATTATCCAGGAAAGACGAGCGTACACCCTCTATGATGTAAGCGGCACGACGGATTTCAACAAATGGATCGGACCAGTTACTAGATTTGGCAACCACGTTTGTGTAAGTCCAGGTATGTGAGTCATTGTCTACCTGGTCATCACTTAAGGTTTTGAAATAGAACCATCCTCCGCCACTTCCGTTTCCGTAGCCGGAGTAGTTGTTGAGGAAAGTATTGCACTGGTTTTCCAGATTGTCAGTGTTGCTCCAGTACTCTGGGGTATTGGAGAAAGTGTCTAACGGCTCTTTGTCAAGCAAATCATTGCAACTTGTCAAGGCCATTAAAACTATGGTTCCGTATATAAATAGTTTTTTCATTGTTTTTAAGTTTTAGCAATTATTACAATGTTACTTGAATACCGAATGAGAAAGTGCGGGTGATAGGTGCGACACGTCCCCAAGTACCGTAGCTCCCATCGCTGTTAGAGGAAGGATTCGCATTGATTTCCGGGTCAACCGGTAAGTCGCCGCTGCCTTTATGCAACAAGAATAAGTTGCTTCCGCTAAAGTAAATACGTGCTTTCTCGATGAAAGCCTTACGGGTCCATTCTTTTGGGAATGTATAACCTAAAGTTACATTTTTCAGACGGAGATATGACATGTCTGTTAAATAACGGCTTTGCGGATAATAGTTGTGGCAACCATTGGCAATGCCGGATATTGTACCTCCGGCTTCATTTCCCGGATAGAGACGTGGATAAGCATTACTCTGCCGGATATCATAGCCCGTAACCTGAGTCCAGTCATTGTTGTAGAGTACTTTATTGTAGCTGGTCTGATTGGCATAGATGGCCAAGTCGGCATTACGCATCATTGGGAAGTTGAAGGATGAAATAGTCCATTCATCGCGTTTGCCTACTCCTTGGAAGAATAAATCAAGGTCGATGCCTTTCCAGGCGCCACCGATATGGAAACTATACTCGTAGCGGGGCATAGAGTTGCCAATGACTTTCAAATCTCCATGATCGTCAGCTGTGCCTTTGCCTCCATCTATTTTTTTATCGCCGTTCAGATCTTTAAACTTGATATCGCCCGGTCCGTAATGGAAGTTGTCGCCTTCCAGACCGGATTGGTCTGCTATACCCTGTTTGTAATTCCAGGAACCATCTTCATTTTGTCCTGTGAAGTCGGATTCTTCAAAATAACGTTCGGTTTCAAAACCCCAAATATCTCCATAGGTTTTGCCGCTATAATAAGTGTTCAACATTTTACTGTCATTAGTCCACTTGGTGACTTTGGTTTTGGAATCGCTTATATTGAAGTTTGCATAGACAGTCCATTCATTGAATTGATGCCGCCAGTTCAGATTCAATTCCCAACCGCGCGTACGCAGATTACCGGCATTGGCATAGGGGGCGTCAGCACCCAATGTATTGGGCAATACTTCCGAAGGGGCCAACATGTCGCGTGTTTCGCGTTGGAACCAGTCGAAGCTAACATTTAGGTCGTTGTTCAGGAAAGCCAAATCCAAACCGAGATTTGTGGTACGGATGCGTTCCCAACTTAATGTGCTGGATACTAAGTCCGGCATATTATACATTGTGAGACGGTTGGCGTTGGCACCGTTTCCATCCGCCCAATTTACATAACCGGTAGACGAGTTGTTCAAGCGTTGTCCGATTAGTTCAACAAATCGGTAGTCTCCTACGGCTTCATTACCGATTTCTCCAAAAGAAGCGCGTAATTTGGCATTGTTGATAATGTTCTTTAAAGGTTGGAAGTAGGCTTCCTCGGATAGGCGGTAACCGATAGATGCAGAAGGGAAGAATGCCCAACGGTCATTGCTGGGGAAACGGGATGAGCCGTCGTAGCGACCATTCAGTTCCAATAAGTAAATACCCTTGTAATCGTAATTGATACGTCCGAAGTAACCGGCGGATGCGCGGTCATTATGCTTCCAATCCAAACCTTGCCCGTCTTGGTTTGCCAGATTCAGTTCCGGATAATTCTGGTCGAAGAGTCCACTGCGCTCCCCATATAGATAGATGTAGTCGGTTTCTTCGGCATTAGCTCCTACCATGACATTTACATTGTGTTTTTTTGCAAATGTCTTTGTGTAATTGGCATAAACATTCAGCGTCCAGTTATTTTGGCGGGAAGCGTCACGCCAAATGCCGGTACTGCTTTTGCCGACAATGTAGGAAGGAGTGTCAAATGTGCCCCAGTTGTTCATACCGAAAACAGAGTAGTCGGCAGAGCCGCTATTCATATTTTGAATGGTGTATGTGAAATCTGCATTCAGCGTTAATCCTTTGATGATATCGGCTTTCAAGAACGTGTTCATGCGGGTAAGGTCTGTATTCTCTTTACGGTCGGCAGCTTGTTTCTGCTGTGCGATAGTCTTGAAATCATAGCCATCTACTGTACCGTAAGGTCCGAAGAAGCTACCCCAACGCCACAGATATTGGTAAGTATTCTGCCATGTGTCGGGACGTTGGTAACTCTTGCGTGTATAGTTGAAGCGTGCTCCCACTTGTAGCCAGTCGAATACATTGGTGGTCAAGTTGACCGAAGCGTTGTATTTCTTTAATTCGTCTGGGTGAATCTTCATAATTCCCTGTTTATCGTCATAACCGAAGGAGAGATAATAATGGGTCTTGCCGCTGGTGCCTTGAATTGATACGTTGTGGCTTTGTGAGGGAGCAGCATTGTTGTAAAAGATTCCTTGGACATCCCAGTCTGCATATAGCAATCCCTTGCCATTCTCAAACAACAGATAATCGCCTACATTATCCATGCTTTGGAAAGGTTGCATTTCACGATAACCGCTTTTGCCGCCATGTTGTCTTTGCCAAGCTTCAGCGTAAGGCAACATTTGGTCAAAGTACATACCAAAGAGTTCGGGCATTCCTTCGCCGGCATTCATTTTGGCTTCAATTCCTGCGCGGAGTTGAGTGGGTACATCAGGGTAGTCAGGAATATAGGTTGACTGGTCCCATGCAAAGTTATTGCTATAATTAATTGTAATCTTGTCTTTTGGCTTTGCCCCTTTTGTATTAATCAAGATTACACCAAAGGCGGCACGTGCACCATATATGGAAGTAGAGGCGGCATCTTTCAGAACAGAGATGCTTTCTATATCTTGAGTGTTTAAGAAAGAAATATCATCCATTGGTACTCCATCTACTATAATTAGCGGATTGCTGACCTCTTTGTTGCTCAGTGTTCCCAATCCGCGAATACGCATAGAAGCAGCACTGTTGATATCGCCGGTGTTGTTCAGAATGGAAAGCCCTGGTACGGCACCTTGCAAAGCTTTTGCCACATCCTGCTGTGGACGACCTTCCATTGTTTTGGATAAATCAACCGTAGAGACAGCACCTGTCAGGTTAGCTTTCTTTTGTACGCCATATCCCACTACTACTACTTCAGAAAGCATTTCACTATCTTCTTTCAGAACGACTTTCATTGTTTTGGAAGCCTTTGTCTCTTGTGTCTGGTATCCAACAAATGAAATCCTTAAAGTTGCTCCCGGTTTTACGTTCAATGTAAATTTACCGTCCATGTCGGTGATAATACCGTTGGTCGTTCCTATTTCTACTACGCTGGCTCCGATGACGGGATCACCGCTTGCGTCTACAACTAAGCCACTGACAGTTTGGACCTGAAGTTGTTCTGTTACTTCTAAAGAACTGTCGGTGTTCGTTTGAGCAGCCATCGCATTACCACTGCTTAAAAACAGTGCGCTGATTGCTACTGCTGTGAGGAATTTGCTATTTGTTAGTCTAATCCTCGTCAATCCTCGTTTTATGCGATCTTCATTCATAAGTGATTGATGATTGTTGTTAATTAAACCAGTTTTTCAAAATTAGGGTAAGGGAATCATATAGTTCGGAATTGTCAGACCATTTCCGAAGATTTCTTTAATTTCTCATAGGCATTTTCTTTATTTAAAGGTTCATAACTTTTATATTATCTCTCTGTTTTTCTATTTGTTTACCAAGTCCAGACGGAACTTAGTTATATATTATATAAGGCTAAAATTTTGTTAATTACTTAACTCTATTGGTTGTTTTAAGAGATAAAAAACTCGTTATTAACAAAGGTGAGAAATGATTCGTTCATTTCGTCCTAACAAAGATACATTATTATTTAATATCAAGAACATTCCCTTGCATTTATTTAACTTTATATTCATACATTTGCAAAAAGGAGGTTATACACCTTATTATATAAAGAATTTAAGGTTCTTCTATATTTAAAGAATGGAATTCAATCAGACCATTCATTGGTGTTTCTTCAATGATTTCCAGTTCGATGCCAAATTCACGGGCAACTTCCCGCAAAATGGTCGCGTAGCTGTAAGCCAATGAACCCACAAAACGAATAGGATAATTTTTGTAGTCATATTGGCAGACATTACGAGTAAAGAAATTTCTCAGATTACCGGTAATCAGCTCAAATACATAGTCATCATTGGTATAATCTGCCAAAAAATAAGATATAGTAGACAAAAAGCGATTGGGGAACGGGCGGTTATACACAGATTCCATAACCTCATTCGGGCTTATACGGAACTTCTCAAAGAAATCCGCCGTTACATCTTTAGGAGCCAAACCTTTCAGTACATCAGACAAAAACATTTTGCCCAATACAGCACCACTACCCTCATCCCCCAGGATGTAACCTCCTGCCCGGACATTCTTTACAACGATTTTCCCATCATAAAAACATGAGTTTGAGCCGGTTCCCAAAATACAAGCAATGCCGGCCTCGCATTTGAACAAGCCACGTGCAGCTGCCAGCAAATCACTCTCTACCTGAATTGGAGTTTTGAATTGTGCTACCAATGAAGCTCCCAATACATTTTTCTTTTCATAAGAAGTACATCCGGCACCATAATAATAGACTTGTTCCAATTTCCTTTTGAAAAAATGCTCGGGTAATCCTAACCGCACACTTCGGCTAATCTCTCTTCTCGTTTGAAAGAAAGGATTTAAGCCCTCTGTGAAGGCTCGCTGTATCAGACGATTATCTTCAACCAGCGCCCATTCTGTTCTCGTAGAACCACTTTCTGCAATTAGTTTCATAGGTAGTTAGTTTCAGAATTGAATACAAATATATAGCTTTTTTTAATCTTTCCAAGGCTATTTCAAGAAAAAATCATTTTGCTGGCCATACATCTCCCTTTTGCTCATGTCTTCAATCATCCAACAAAGTATTCCCACTTTTCCAACGCAACCGTGTTTTAGTCAAAACAAGACGATAACAGACTAATAATAAGATACTATCTGACTGAATTCCAAGTTCCGTCTGGACTTGGTAAATAAATAGGAAAACAAGAGATAATATAAAGTTATGAACCTTTAAAAAGAGAAAATGCCTATGGAAAAAGAAACAATCCTGCAAGTTGAATAGTCTCCACTATTTGGCTCTTGTTACCCTTACCCTAAATTTAAGAACTATTTAATTAACAACAAATCATCAATCATTTATGAACTAAGGCAATGATTAAGAATTGGGCCCCGACCATGACGCATAATCTGTCTGTAAGTGGAAAGAGTGGAAAGACTACCTATAACATAGGTTTGGGCTATCTGGACCAGAGCGGCATGTCAAGAACGGCGAAGGAGGATGATTTCAAACGATATAATGCTTCGGTCAGCGTTTCTTCGGAACTCAACAAATACATTACGGTGAGAGCCAGCTCTATCTACTCCGACCGCAACAAACGCTATCCGGGCATCGGTAATACGGCTGCTGACCCTTGGTTGTATCTTTACCGTTGGAGCCCGTTGATGCCGATGGGGGTAACGGAGCATGGCAATCCGTTGAAAGAGCCTACCTATGAAATGGCGGCTTCCAATACTGATAATTTGCAGAATAAGTATTATAACATCAATTTAGGATTTACGCTGAATCTCACCAAGAACTGGGATGTCAAGTTCGACTATACGTATGACAAGCAGTCTACCGAAACCAATTCTTCGGTAACGCAATACAATGCCGGTGAGATGTGGTACTCGCCAACACCATGGATTGAAAACGGCAGCCAGGTATATGTCAACGAACTTGGAGAGAGAGTGGACACCGGCGGCATGCCCGCCTATCGTTTCCCGGTGGGACCTTATTACAACAGTTCGGGCCCTCAGACAAGTCAGGTGGCAACCAAGAACAGATCGGTGGACAACAACACCATTAATGTTTATACTACCTACAACCTGCAACTCGGTGCAGAGAAGCAGCATGCATTCAAGTTTATGGCAGGTATGAACAGGGTGACCAATAAATGGAGTTCATCAAAGGGTACCATAAACGATCTGATAGACTTGGAGAACCCGCAATTCCCGTTTGCCGTAGGCGACCAGTTCTTTGAAGGAGACCGCAACTGGGAATCTCAACTGGGCTTCTTCGGACGTCTCAACTATGCTTTTGAAGACAAATACTTCCTCGAAGCCAATATACGCAGGGATGGCTCATCCAAATTCCCCGATCATCTGAAATGGAAATGGTTCCCTTCTTTCTCCGCCGGTTGGGTATTTACCAGTGAGGAATTCATGAAACCCATTGAGAACATCCTGAGCTTCGGTAAGTTCAGGGCATCTTGGGGTAGCATCGGTGACCAGACGGTATCCAATACATTGTATAAGTCTGTATTGGAAGGAGGACAGTCTACTTGGCTGGGCGGTAACGGCAATAAACTGCCTTTGTTCGGAACTCCTACGCTGGTGGACAGTGACATTAGCTGGCAGCAGATCGAAACGCTGGACTTCGGTATTGACTTGCGGTTCTTTAACAATAAGTTTGGCGTGACTTTCGATTGGTACAGACGGGATACAAAAGACATGCTTGTGGGTGGTGAAAGCCTACCGGTGACACTGGGCACTACTGCTCCGGTGGGCAACTACGGTAGCTTGAGGACCAAAGGCTGGGAATTGTCGGCCGACTTCAACCATCGTTTCTCTAACGGATTGGGCATCAATGCTATGGCATCTATATCCGATGCAACTACCCACATAACCAGAGGCGCTGACTATCTGACGCCATGGGAAGACCGTAAGCTGGGTTCTGAATTCTCTACCGGAAGCCGATACGGCGATATTTACGGTTTGGTAACAGACAGGCTGTTCCAAAAAGAGGACTTCGTTTATGGAGAGGATGGAAAGATAGAGAAAGTGACCGTTGTCTATAATGGAACGGCTCGCGAAACGAACAAACAGTCTTCCAAGTATCCTGTATATCAGGTGCACTATGAAGACGGCAACAAGATTGTCTTTGCTCCCGGTGATGTTAAGTTCGTAGATTTGGATGGCGATGGCTACATCACTCCGGGTACGGGTACAAACGGTGATCCGGGCGACGTGACCGTTATCGGTAATACCACTCCCCGCTATGAATACAGTTTCCGTTTGGGTGCCGACTATAAAGGTATCGATTTCTCCATCTTCTTTCAGGGCATTGGCAAACGCCAGATCTGGGGTAGCGGACAATTGGCCATTCCGGGTTTCAATGCCAAAGAAGGGGCTATGCCCAAGACTTTTACCACCAACTATTGGACGGAAGAGAATACGGATGCTTTCTATCCCAGAGCTTGGGATTTGGGAGGCAACGATACCGGATTCAGCATGCAGAAGCAGTCACGCTATCTGCTCGACATGTCCTACTTAAGAATCAAGAACATTACGTTGGGATATTCCGTACCCAGAAATCTGTTGTCCAAAGTATACCTGACGAAAGCCAGAATCTATATGTCACTGGAGAATTTCTTCACATTTGATAATCTGGACGGGCTGCCTATCGACCCGGAAGCTGTGTCGGGCTATTCCATGTTCAGAACTGATGAAAGATATAATCTTGGACGCACCGGTACGGGTACACCGGTATTTAAGAGCATATCATGTGGTATTCAACTAACCTTCTAAAATAGAATTATTATGAAACTAAAAATATATGCAGTTTTAACCTGTATCATCTTCTTGTTCTCCAATTGCAATGATGTGCTCGACCGCCCTTCATTGACATCGGCCGAAGATGCTGCCTATTGGACCAGCGAGTCGAGAGTGCGCTTGTATGCCAACGCTTTCTATTCCAACTTCTTTGTGGGCTATGGAGTGGGTTATGAAACCACTTATGCTCCCAACGCCAATTATACCTTTAATGATGATGCGGTGATTAGATCCACCCAGAGGAACTTCAACCGTTCGGTTCCTACCAGCAAGGGAAGTACATCCTTGGACATTAAATGGGAGAGTGAGTTTACAGGCCCGACCTGGAATTTTGCCTGGGTCAGAAAAGCCAATATCATGCTTGCCCGTATCGACAGTGAGATGACGAATATATTGACCGAAGAACAGTATAACCATTGGACGGGTATAGGACGCTTCTTCAGGGCATTGGAATATGCGCGTCTTGTAAACGTGTTCGGTGATGTGCCCTATTATGACACAGAGGTGCTGAATACCGATAAAGATGCCCTGTACAAAGACCGTACTCCAAGAAACGAGGTAATGGATGCCGTTTATGATGATTTTGACTTTGCGATGCAGAACGTCCGTAAGAGCGACGGTGCGCAAAATGTAGACCGCTATGTGGTGGCCGCTTTCGTTTCGCGTTGGGCATTGTTCGAAGCAAGCTGGCAGAAGTATTACTATAAGGACAATGAACGTGCCAAGAAGTTCTTTGAGCAGGCCATTACGGCAGCGGATATTGTAATGGGCAGCGGCAAATACGCCATCGACGTGGATTTCCGTACGCTGTTTGGCTCGATGAAGGCTCCCGGAAAAGAATGTATCTTATATCGTACTTATGATGCCGGCCAGAAGGTGACGCACTCCATTGCATCGAATTGCAATCCGCAGAACTCCACCGATGTAGGTCCGAACCTTGATTTGATAAAGTCGTTCATCTGTACGGACGGCAAAGATTATCAGACTTCCGGACTGGATGATGCCGATGACTTTACGTTGAGCAACCTCATCAAGACAAGAGACCCGCGCTTTGAAGCGAGTTTCTATGAAAAGCCGGTGCCTACGGCAAAGAGTTGTTATTTGTTTGTAACCAAGTTTATACCGCGAAGCGCTTTGGATTTTTTGAAAATAGAGGGCGGCACCATAGCTCCTGAGTTCTCGGGCAGCAGCAACGTGACCGGTTATCCGGTTATCCGTTATGCCGAAGTGCTCTTGAACTGGATTGAAGCAAAGGCGGAACTTGCAACATTGGGCGGAACGGCGGTTATTCAGGATGACATTGATGTTTCTATCAATAAGATTCGCGAGAGACCGATAGCGCCCGAAGCGAAGAAGCTGGGAGTTACCCGCACTGCTGATATGGACCTCGCCGACCTTCCGGACGATCCCCGCAGAGATCCTTCTGTATCAAAACTGCTTTGGGAGATCAGGCGTGAACGTCGTATGGAGTTTGCATTTGAGTTCTCGCGTATTATCGATCTGAGACGTTGGGGCAAGTTGGAATACATGGATACTGAAAAGAATAAGGACTTGTTGGCAGGTACTTGGGTGAATTTTGCCGAAGAGGTGAGCGATGAGCTGAAAGATGAAAATAAGGGCAAAATCCGGGTAATGGACAAGCAGGGCAACTTCATCGTGTTCGACGGTAAGAACAAGGATAAGATGAAAGGTTTCTTCTATCCCGCAGAGAATTTGGGGAGATTGAAGTTCTTGAATGTTCCTAATGTCAATCCGTACCTTTCGCCTATCGGTACTAACCAGATTGCGGACTACCAAAGCAGAGGATATACGCTGACGCAGACCGAAGGCTGGCCTACCGGCTTGGAATAATGAAGCGAGTAAGTGAAACAATGAAATTTATTTCAAACTAAAACATGAGATTATGTATAAACTAATAAGAAATATTGGATTTGCAGTCGTATCACTGGGGCTTGGCATGGCTTCTTGTGATGAGGACTATCCTAAAAGCCATATAGAGCCTTATGATACCGAACTCCTTTCAATCAAAATACTTAATGCCGGAGCCAACGGTGACAAAGTGGTGGAAGGAACGATTGATGAAGCAAAGAAGACGATCAATTTCCCCCGTCTGGATGTGGAAACCGACTTCTCGGCTTTAAGTATAGAAGCCGAACTTTCCGAAGGAGCTGCATTGCAGAGCGAAGTAATGGATTATTCCATGGATGCGGAGACGAATGAAAAGACACAGGTGCTTAGAATTATCAATCATAACAGATACAAGGACTATCTGATGAAAGTCAGAAAAAGAGTTCCGGTATTTGGTGCTGATTTTGAAAAGCCGACGGTGTATAATTTTTCGGGAGATAATATTTATAGTGATTTTGCTGATGCAGGCTCTACCCGATGTGCTTCGTTTGACGGTGAACATGTGCTGATAGTCAGTAGAAGGAGTAGTGCTCCTTTCCCTCATCTTCTTAAAGTTTCAGACCTTAAGAAGGGAGAAATCAATCCGATTTATCTGAATGTGACAGATGTAACAGGGGGGACATTCGCTTGTAATATGGGTGCATTGATTAATGGACATGTGTATCTTTCAAGTCTGTCCGGAGGTAAGGTTTCGCCTTTTAAAATTTATTATTGGGAAACGCCGACTTCTAATCCGGAGGTAATAGCGAATATTAACGTGGGAAATATTCCCGGAGCAGGGAACAGACATGGTGATAATGCCTCTTATAATATTGATGAAAACGGTAATGGCTTTATCTTCTTTGGAGACAATGCTGCTACTGAATTTTTAAAGGTTCCTATAAATGGACATAAAACGGTTGATATTGGTAATATTAAAGTTTTACCTTCAAAATCAGATGCAACAATGGTGACAAATGTATATAGGATAGGTGATACGGATCAGTATTTATGGTCAGGTATCAGAGTGCCTGTAACATTAGTCGATGAATCTCTTGGAGAAAAATATAAATCAAAAATAGCAGGAGAGGCAGTCGCTCCGAGGATAATATCTTTTAATAAAGAACGTTATCTGTTGGTCTGTACAGCTGGCTATGGTGGTAAATCAGGGGCTTCTATTGCATTGGAAATGTACGATCTTACTAAGGGTGAAACCATAGAAGAAGCGTTGAAAAAGTTTGATGAGGGAGAAAATCATAATCCTATTTATCAATTTAAATTAGGTGGAAGCGGACATGGAAATGCTTTAGCTCAGACGGATTATTACATAGAGAAAGATGAAAACGGGAAAGATGTAAAGCTTTGCGTATTTGCATCGCGTACTGGTTCCGGATTTGTTATCTGTGAATTCCCCATCAAGCAAGAGGAAATGGATTGATGCTTTATCTTTTTGTAGGATTAAATAATTTATAATGTTTACTTGGGAGCCGTCTGATCTGTTTTAATTGGGCGGCTTCTTCTTCTAAAACCAAAATAATGAAATACTTAAAATATATAACTCTGGTTGCTCTTCTTGCATTTGCCGTCTCTTGTAGCAAGGATGACGATGGAGAGAATATGCCTCCGGAGCCCACACCACCGGTAGAAAAACCTGAACCGCAGGCTGTAACCTTACCCCAAAAAGAATTGCGCGGTGCATGGATCACTACCGTATGGGGCATTGACTGGCCGATGGAAGATTACAATGCCGCTACTCAGCAAAAGAAATATACGGATTATTTGGATTTGTTGGTTGCCAATAACATGAATGCTGTATTCTTCCAGATACGCGGAATGGCGGATGCCTTTTACGAGTCGCAGTATGAGTCGTGGAGTAAGAACATAACCGGTACTGCCGGAAAAAATCCGGGCTATGATGTTTTGGGTTTCCTTGTAGAGGAGGCCCACAAACGGGGACTCCAGTTTCATGCCTGGATGAATCCTTACCGCATCTCTACAAGGGCAAGCAAGAATAGTTCTTTTGCTAAACTTGACACCAAAATTCCGGTAGCGTGGACTAAGGACTATAACAAAATCCGCATCTACAACCCCGCCATGCCCGAAGTGCAGACCCGTATTATGGATATCGTCAAAGAAATCATAACCAAATACGATGTAGACGGCATCCATATGGATGATTATTTCTACCCTTCGCTGGAAGAAGGCGAAAGCATGAATGATAATGCGGAATATGAGAAATATGGCAAAGACAAGTTTAAGAGTATTGAGGAATTCAGACGAAACAATGTGGATGTAGTGATACAAAACATTCAGAAGGTTATCATAGATACCAAACCCGGCGTGATCTTTTCCGTAAGCCCTGCGGCAAATATAGACAACAATTACAGCAAGCTGTTTGCCGATGTCAGGAAATGGCTGAAAGAAGGGTGGGTGGATGTAATCATTCCTCAATTGTACTTCGCTACGGGGACAGGGAAAAACAGCTTCAACCAGTTTCTTGATCAGTGGATGCAGTATGTCAACCAAACCCATTGCCTGATAGGTTATGGCATTTATAAATTTGGCAGTACCGATCCTGACTACGGCAACGCTTTTCACTCCTCTGCCGACCTGAAGAGCCAGTTCGAATATGCAAGCAAGAAGTCGAAAGTGAACGGCAGTGTTTTTGAATACGTCGATTTGGGGAATCAGGTTGAATGCCAATTGGTAGGCGAATTTTTCAACGGTAACCGGATGGCCGGCCAATACTTGGCGGTATTGTTCGTATAGCTCGTCCATCCATGGCAGCGGCGCCGGCACCGCTGGCAGCCTGATACGTAGAAACGTGTACAGTCTTTATGTGAGAAAGCTGTTCGATGGCTTTCAGTGCCACTACCATTTGTATAGTGGTACAGTTAGGGTTGGCGATGATGCCGCGTGGACGATCTTTTGCATCGGCAGCATTTACCTTCGGGAACTACCAAAGGTACATTGTCGTCCATACGGAAAGCACTGGAGTTGTCAATCATTACAGCTCCGTACTTGGTGATGGTCTCGGCGTACTCTTTAGAGGTACCAGCGCCTGCGGAAGTGAAAGCGATATCAACCCCTTTAAAGTCATCGTTGTGTTGCAAGAGTTTTACCTCGATCTGTTTACCGCGGAATGTGTATTTTGTGCCGGCGCTGCGTTTAGAACCGAACAACACTAACTCGTCCAACGGGAAATTCCTTTCATCGAGCACACGCAGGAATTCCTGTCCTACGGCTCCGCTTGCTCCAACAATAGCTACTTTCATTTTCTTTTGTTTTTTAATTAGTTTATAAATTATTGTAATCTATCTCTATAAATGATAGAATTGGTTGCAAATTTATAACAAATTGCTGTATGACACCGCATAAAGTGAAAACTTTTTCGTTATTTTGCAACTAAAACCTAAAACTCACTGCGTATGGACTGGTTCAATCTCAGTTTAACACTTCCTGTAACCGACCCTACATGGATATTTCTCCTTGTACTCCTTATCATATTGTTTGCGCCTATACTACTGAATAAACTGCGTATTCCGCATATCATCGGTATGATTCTGGCAGGTTTGGTGATTGGTGAACATGGTTTCAATATCTTGGTGCGTGATAGCAGTTTCGAACTGTTTGGTAAAGTTGGGCTTTACTATATCATGTTTTTGGCGGGGCTGGAGATGAATATGGGGGACTTTAAGAAAAACCGCGGTAAGGCTGTGATGCTGGGGCTGCTGGCTTTTATTATCCCGATTGGCATAGGTCTGGTTACCAACATGATGCTGTTGAAATATAGTCTTGTGACGTCTGTCTTGCTGGCAAGTATGTATGCCTCGCACACTTTAGTGGCTTATCCGATTGTTATCCGTTACGGTGTGTCTCGTCATCGCAGCGTGAGCATTGCTGTGGGGGGGACAGCGGTGACAGATACGCTTACCTTGTTGGTACTGGCTGTGGTGGGCGGTCTGTTCAAAGGAGAGTCCGGAGGATTATTCTGGTTATGGCTGTTGATAAAGGTGGTGTTTCTTGGGGCTTTGATCATGTATTCGTTTCCACGTATCGGACGCTGGTTCTTCCGTCGTTACGATGACAATGTGATGCAGTTTATTTTTGTACTTGCCATGGTCTTTCTGGGCGCCGGCTTAATGGAGTTTGTGGGAATGGAAGGCATTTTGGGAGCATTCTTGGCCGGACTGGTCTTGAACCGTCTGATACCGCATGTTTCTCCATTGATGAATCACCTGGAATTTGTGGGCAATGCACTTTTCATTCCCTATTTTCTGATAGGAGTGGGCATGCTGATTGACATACATGTAATATTTGGACAGGGTGACGCTTTGAAAGTGGCTGCCGTTATGATTACTGTGGCACTGGTGGGTAAATGGATTGCTTCCTGGCTGACACAGAAAATCTATAAAATGGCTCCCATAGAACGTGAGTTGATGTTTGGTCTGAGTAATGCGCAGGCTGCAGCTACGCTGGCGGCAGTGCTGGTAGGATATAACATTATCTTGCCCGGCGGCGAACGTTTGCTGAATGAAGACGTGCTGAACGGTACGGTATTATTGATTCTTGTTACTTGCGTAGTAAGTTCTTTTATCACTGAAAGGGCGGCTCGTAAGATAGCCATGTGTGAAGCGCATTTGGAAGAAGAACGTACGGTTGAGGCGGAAAGGATACTTATTCCGATAGCAAATCCGGATACGATTGAATATCTGATGAATTTGTCTTTGTTGATACGCGATACCAAACAGAAAGATAACTTGCTGGCATTGAATGTGATCAATGACAATAATACTTCCGAAGGCTTGGAACTTCGCGGTAAGAGGTATTTGGAAAAGGCAGCTATGATTACTGCTTCCGCCGACGTACCTTTACGACAGATTACCCGGTATGATTTGAATATTGCTTCGGGCATTATCCATACGGCGAAAGAATATGAGGTAACCGATGTGATTATTGGTTTGCACCGCAAGGTTAATATTGTGGACTCTTTCTTTGGTATGCTTGCCGAGAACTTGTTGAAGGGTTTGCATCGTGAAGTGATGATTGCTAAATTCCTGATTCCGATTAATACAATAAGGCGAATTATCATAGCCGTTCCTCCCAAAGCAGAGTATGAAGCTGGATTCCAAAAATGGGTGGAACATTTTTGCCGGATGGGAGGTACATTGGGTTGCCGGGTGCATTTCTTTGCAAATGAAGAGACAACCGTCCGGTTGCAGGCATTGGTGAAGAAGAAATACGGGCAGACCTTAACGGACTTTTCCCGTTTGGATGATTGGGGAGATTTGTTGATCCTGACCGGCCAGGTAAATTATGACCATTTACTGGTGGTGATAAGTGCGCGTAGAGGCTCTATCTCTTACGATAGTTCTTTTGAAAGGCTACCGGCGCAGTTGGGCAAATATTTCTCCAATAATAGTTTGATTGTGCTCTATCCTGACCAGCTGGGCGAGCCCCAAGATGCTGTCTCTTTTTCTAATCCGCGTAATGAGGCGCAGCATTACGAGAAAGTGGGCAAGTGGGTATATAAGTGGTTTAAGGAGAGCTGAACCCTTAGTGACTGAGGTTTCATAATTTATAATTAGTAATTTTATAATTATCATTGTGGAAGATTGGCAACAAAGAACCCGGATTTTGCTGGGAGAGGATAAAATGAAACGGCTGCAACAAGCGCATGTGTTGGTGGTAGGTCTCGGCGGTGTAGGTGCCTACGCAGCTGAAATGATATGTCGTGCGGGGGTAGGACGGATGACGATTGTGGATGCAGATACTGTGCAGCCTACTAATATAAATAGGCAGCTCCCCGCTTTACATTCCACGATCGGAAAAGAGAAGTCTGCAGTTTTGGCTGCACGTTTCAAGGATATCAATCCGGATATACAACTGAGGGTATTGCCGGTATTCCTGAAAGACGGGAATATACCCGAACTGCTTGATGCCGCGCAATATGATTTTGTGGTAGATGCCATTGATACGCTTGCTCCTAAATGCCACCTGATAGCGGAAGCACTGAAACGTCATATTAAGATTGTGTCGAGCATGGGAGCGGGGGCAAAGAGTGATATAACCCAGGTGCGCTTTGCCGACATATGGGATACGTATCATTGCGGATTGAGCAAAGCGGTGAGAAAACGCTTACAGAAGTTGGGGATCAAGCGCAAGTTTCCGGTTGTGTTCAGTACCGAGCAGGCTGATCCGAAGGCTGTGTTGCTGACGGAAGATGAACAGAATAAGAAGTCCACTTGCGGAACTGTGAGCTATATGCCGGCTGTATTCGGATGTTACCTTGCGGAATATGTTATTAAGAGATTGTGACCAGACCATCAAATAGTAAATAATATCAATGATACGCTTAGAAGGAATAACCAAAAGTTTCGGTGGTTTGCAGGTATTGCGAGGTATCGACCTGGAGATAGAAAAAGGGGAGGTTGTCAGCATTGTCGGGCCCAGCGGCGCCGGAAAGACTACCTTATTGCAGATTATGGGTACGCTGGATATGCCTGATAAAGGTTCGGTAATGATTGACGGTACATTAGTGAATCATCTGAAGGAAAAAGAGCTCTCTGCATTCCGTAACAAACATATAGGCTTTGTCTTTCAGTTTCATCAGCTATTGCCGGAGTTCACTGCTTTGGAGAATGTGATGATACCTGCTTTTATTGCCGGTATGGGGCAGCAGGAAGCAAAGGCGGCCGCTAACGAAATATTGGAGTTCATGGGATTGGCGGAACGCGCCTCGCATAAACCCAATGAACTGTCTGGCGGTGAGAAACAACGTGTGGCAGTTGCCCGTGCACTGATTAATCATCCGGCGGTAGTGCTGGCAGATGAACCGTCCGGAAGTTTGGATACGCATAATAAGCCAGATACCAGCCTATGAAGATGGAAATGAAGAAACCGCCTAACGGTAGCATTAGCTTGGCCGTTACAAAGTCGAACAAATCGAATAGGTTTAGCCCGAATACGGTATAGCTTTTGCCGATACCGAGAGACAGTGAGCAGAATACTCCTAAGAAAATACAGCCCGCTGTCACGTATCTGGCTGCCTTGCTGCGTGAGAACTTGAACTCTTCATGTAGATAGGCAGTTACCACTTCGTGCAGGGAAATGGTGGAAGTAAGTGCTGCCAATGCCAGTAGGATATAGAACATCAGAGACAGCAGTATCGCCAGCCAGGGAATATTGCCGAACGCTTGCTGAAAGACATTAGGTAAGGTGATGAATAGCAGACTAGGACCCGCATCCGGTTTGATGCCTACAGAGAAGGCGGCAGGGAAGATGATGAATCCTGCCAAAATGGCTACCATGGTGTCGATAGCCGCCACGTTGAGTGCCGTTTTGGGCAGGTTCGTATCATTGCGGAAGTAAGAAGCGTATGTACAGAGACATCCCATCCCCAAGCTCAAGGAGAAAAATGCCTGGCCCATGGCTCCAAGGAACACATTGCCGTCCACTTTGCTGAAGTCCGGTTTCAACAGGAATTCAATGCCTGCTCCTGCTCCGGGCAGGGATATGGAGCAGATGGCAAGGATTATCAATAGGACAAATAGCATTGGCATCATGATTTTGGCTGATTTTTCAATACCTTTTTCCACTCCTTTGACAATGATGAGATGGGTGGCCAACAGGAACAGCACCAGCCAGATGACCGGACGCCAGGGGTTGCTGACAAAGCTGTTGAAGGATGCGATGAAATCGGCTGCCGACTTCCCGGCAAAACTGTTGGTAGCCGCTTCGCCGATAAACTCAAGCGTCCATCCTGCCACAACGGAGTAATATCCCAGAATAAGGAATCCGGCCAGTACGCCCATACGTCCTACCCAGCGCCAATGCGTGCCGGGTGCCAATTTCTGATAAGCCCTTGCCGTATTGGCACGCGAGCGCCTGCCGATGAGGAATTCTGCAATCATGATGGGGATGCCGAGAATGAGCACGCAAACCAAGTATACAAGGATAAATGCCGCACCTCCGTGATTCCCGGTCTCAAACGGGAAACGCCAGATATTGCCTAAACCGACTGCGGAGCCTGCCGAGGCAAGTATGACGCCTAATTTGCTTCCGAAGTTGGCTCTGTCACTTTTTGTCATAAAACGTAGATTTTTCTTTCAATTCGTTATTAATACCAGCTAAAACATGCAAATATAGAAAATGTTCTGTACTTTTGCGCACAGTTCGTTGATAATTTGGTATATGCTATATTATATTAAGAAATATCCGGTGTCGCTTTTTATTATTCTGACGGTGATTTATCTTTCATTCTTTAAACCGCCTTCTACAGAAATAAGCAAGATTCCCAATATAGACAAGGTGGTGCATATCTGTATGTATTTCGGCATGTCAGGAATGCTGTGGCTGGAGTTTCTTCGCGCTCACCGGAGAGACAACGCCCCTTTATGGCATGCATGGGCAGGGGCGTTTGTCTGTCCCGTTTTGTTCAGCGGAATGGTGGAGTTGCTGCAAGAATACTGCACGACATACCGTGGTGGAGACTGGCTGGATTTTGCGGCCAATACCACGGGAGCGGTGCTTGCATCAATGGTCGGCTATTTCATTTTAAGGCCAAGGATGAAATAGGATTATAAGTATTCAACTACGGAACTTAGCTTGATGCCGTTCGACCCTTTTATCAGAATTGTTTTCCCGCAAGGTTTCTCTCTTTGCAGCTCTGCGATGAGTGCGGTTACATCGGGATAACTCTGATAAGAGTGGCGTGTGGCGGCAAACAATTCCCCTACAAGAACTACATCCTTGAATCCGCATTCTTCCAGATAGTCTGCAATCTTCTGGTGCTCGTCGGCACTGTCTTTACCCAACTCCCGCATATCTCCCAATATCAACATTTTGTTTTCGGCCTGCATGTTCCGGAAGTTACTAATGGAAGCCATCATGCTTGTGGGATTGGCATTATAGGCATCGATAATCAGAGTGTTGTCCGCTGTTTTTTTCAGTTGTGAACGGTTGTTTTGCGGGGTATATCTGGCCAGTGCCTTGTCTATTTTCTCCGGTTCCACACCAAAAAAATGTCCGATGGTGACAGCTGCCAGAGCATTGGGGAAGTTATATTCACCGATAAGCCGGGTTTGTACTTCGTGATATTTGCTTTCGTTGTCCGTTTTCCACTCGAAGGTGAGGTAAGGAGAATTGCCGGTGACGTGTCCGTTGATGTACAGCCCGTCCTCACTGCCGTAGGCAATCTGGTGGAGTCCGTAGGCTATCTTTTTCAAGTAGGGGTTGTCGTTATGGATAAAGATGGTAGCTTCTTTCCGCGTCCGCAGATAGTCGTACATCTCTCCTTTGGTCTTGATGATTCCTTCAAAAGAGCCGAATCCCTCCAGATGGGCTTTTCCTACGTTGGTAATGATCCCGTAGTCAGGTTCGGCTATCTCTACCAGCTCCTTGATGTCTCCCGGGTGGCTGGCACCCATTTCCACCACGGCAAGGTCGTGTTCAGGGCGCAGGCGGAGCAAGGTGAGGGGAACACCGATGTGATTGTTCAAATTTCCCAAGGTATAGAGCACGTTGTGAGTTTGCGAAAGTACGGTGGACATCAGTTCCTTGGTAGTAGTCTTTCCGTTTGTACCCGTAATGCCGATGATGGGTGTACGCATCTGCCGACGGTGGTAATTGGCAAGTTGTTGCAAGGTCTTCAAGCTGTTTTCCACCACGATGTATCGTGTATCGCCTGCGGGGGCATAGGCTTCTTCATCTACTATGGCATAAGCACTTCCGCTTTCCAGCGCTCGGGCGGCAAAGGCATTTCCGTTGAACGACTCGCCTTTCAGCGCAATGAATAAAGAGCCTTGGGGGCAGTTACGGCTGTCAGTAGTGACACTGGTGCATGTTAGGAATATCTGATGTATAGCTGTTATATCCATGACTTTATAATTAAATCAATCTGTGTGAATCTGTGTAATCTGTGGTAAACCATCGTGCAAAGATATAGTTTTAATCCTCTCCCTTCCCGGGTACAAGCAAAAAACTTATCAGTTTTATGAGTTTATGTATTTTGAAACCACTTTTTTGTTTACATTTGCAGGTACTATATAGAACAGACTGCCTATGGAAATTACAACTGCCCGATATATAAATGTCAACGGTTCGCTGCTCGACCTCTCTCAACCCCGTGTCATGGGCATACTGAACGTTACTCCCGATTCCTTTTATGCCGGTAGCCGTACACAGACAGAGGTGGAAATAGCACGCCGGGTGAAACAGATAGTTTCGGAGGGAGCGGCCATTATTGACATAGGCGCTTACTCTTCCCGTCCCAATGCCGACAATGTCTCTGCCAGGGAAGAGATGGAACGGTTGCGTATGGGCCTGAAAATACTTTTTGAGATACAGCCGGATGCTGTGGTGTCGGTAGACACTTTTAGGGCGGATGTGGCAAGAATGTGTGTGGAAGAGTATGGTGTTGCCATCATCAATGATATTGCGGCCGGTGAGATGGATGCGAATATGTTCCATACCGTTGCGGCATTGAACGTACCTTATATTATGATGCACATGCAAGGCACTCCGCAAAGTATGCAGCAGCATCCTCATTACGACAATCTTCTGAAAGAGGTTTTCTTGTATTTTGCGCGCAAGGTGCAGCAATTACGTGACTTAGGTGTAAAAGACATCATTCTGGACCCCGGTTTCGGCTTTGGAAAGACAATGGAGCATAACTATGAATTGCTGTCCCATCTGGAAGAGTTCCGTATTTTTGAGTTGCCTTTGCTGGTAGGCGTTTCACGTAAATCGATGATATACCGCTTGTTGGACATTACTCCTCAGGAGGCGCTGAATGGTACTACGGTGCTCGATACCATCTGTTTGCTGAAAGGTGCTGACATTCTCCGCGTACACGACGTGAAAGAAGCCGTGGAAACCGTACGGATTGTGCAAGCCATGCGAAATAATTCCTAGTCCCTAACCCCTAATCATTCAATATCGTGTTTTTTGAATTTGGAATAAAAGATTTTATAGATATTCTGTTAGTGGCTTTCTTGTTGTACTATACGTATAAGCTGATGAAAGCCTCCGGTTCTATAAATGTGTTTACGGGTATCCTGGTGTTTATCCTGATATGGCTGGTGGTATCGCAGGTGCTGGAGATGAAATTGCTCGGTTCCATCTTCGACAAGCTGGTCAGTGTGGGCGTGCTGGCGCTTATCATTTTGTTTCAGGACGAGATACGGCGCTTCTTGCTGACACTCGGCTCGCATCAGCATGCCAGTGCGCTGGTGCGCTTCTTCACCGGTAACAAGAAAGAGAAGCTGGAACATGACGACATCATGCCGGTGGTAATGGCATGTATCAGTATGGGCAAACAGAAAGTCGGTGCCCTGATTGTCATTGAACATAATTTGCCTTTGGATGATGTGGTGCGTACGGGAGAGATTATCAATGCCGATATAAACCAGCGTCTGATTGAGAATATTTTCTTTAAGAACAGTCCGTTGCACGATGGAGCGATGGTTATCAGTAAGAAACGTATCAAAGCGGCGGGATGTATCCTGCCTGTTTCCCATAATCTGGACATTCCTAAGGAACTGGGGCTGAGGCATCGTGCTGCCATGGGGATTTCCCAGGTGTCTGATGCGCATGCCATCATTGTATCGGAGGAGACCGGAGGTATTTCAGTGGCTTACAAAGGACAATTCTATCTGCGTCTGAATGCAGAGGAATTGGAAAGTTTGTTAACAAAGGAAAGCTAAGGTGTGACAAAATCTCCTATTTTTACGTCATATAACTATGATATAAAAAACAATATCTTATAACTAATAACTGAAAAGGATGGATAGACGAAATTTCTTACGGACGGGAAGTCTGGCGATGTTAGGTTCGCTGGCAGTACCCTCGTTGGCTATGCCTGCGTCAGTACGCGGAGCTTTAGGAGGAGCAGATAATCAGTCTGCCGTAGCTTCGGCAATGGTTCACTTCGGTGTGACGGAGGCTGACTTGAAGAAAGTGATGGCTGCCGCTCTGGAAAAAGGCGGCGATTATGCCGACCTTTATTTTGAACACACATTCAACAACAGTGTGGTTCTGATGGACGGCAAAGTAAACAACTGTGGAGCTAACATTGACTTCGGTATGGGCGTACGCGTATTGGCAGGCGACCAGACGGGGTATGCTTATGTGGAAGGGGTAACTATGGAAGAAATGCTGCGTGCTGCACGTACTGCTGCCCGTATCGCCTCTTCGGGCAAGGCCGGAAAATCTGTAGGACTGACGGAAAAGACAATTACCAAAAGCCGCTATGCCGTCACTGAACCTTGGGAGGACGTGAGTGTCAAGGCAAAAATACCTTATTTAGAAAAGCTGAACGAAAAGATTTTCTCTTTGGACAATCGTGTACGTAAGGTGCAGGCTTCTCTTTCTGACAGTACATCGCACGTGCTGTTCTGTAATTCCGAGGGCGTGAGCTACTACGACTACCGTCCGATGGTTTCTTTTATGGCAGTCTGTATCATGGAAGAGAATGGAAAGATGGAGAACGGTTATGCCGGTCGTTCTTACCGCAAGGGTTTTGAATTCATGACGGATGACATCGTGGATATTATTGCACGTGAGGCGGTGGATAAGACTGCTATCTTGTTCAAGGCTGTGAAACCCAAAGGTGGCGAAATGCCCGTCGTGATGGGGGCTGGCGGTTCGGGTATCTTGTTGCACGAAGCCATAGGACATGCTTTTGAGGCTGACTTCAACCGTAAACGTACTTCCATTTTCTGCGACCTTTTGGGAAAGAAGGTGTGCGATGAGCATATCAACGTGGTGGATGACGGTACCATCGCTTTCAATCGTGGAGCCGTGAATTTCGACGATGAGGGTGTGGAAGGCCAGAAAACCTATATCGTGAAGGAAGGTATCCTGACCAGTTATCTGCACGACCGCATCAGTGCCAAGCATTATGGGGTGGCTCCTACTGGAAACGGACGTCGCGATACTTTCCGTAATACTCCTATCCCCCGTATGCGTGCCACTTATATGGAAGCCGGCAATATGAAGGAAGCGGACATTATCTCCACCGTGAAGAAAGGTATCTATTGTGACCAGTTTACCAATGGCCAGGTGCAAATCGGTGCCGGAGACTTTACCTTCTTTGTGAAGTCGGGTTACTTGATTGAGGATGGCAAGTTGACGCAGCCCGTCAAGGATATAAATATCATCGGTAATGGTCCGAAAGCATTGGCAGACATCACGATGGTGGCAAATAACGATAAGATTGACAACGGTACTTGGACCTGTGGTAAAGACGGTCAGTCTTGTCCCGTTACCTGCGGTATGCCATCGGCACTAGTCAGCAAGCTGACTGTAGGAGGAGAAAGTTAATTATCAACTATCAATTAAAGACATGATTACAGACGACAATAAGAAATTGGCACAATGGGCAATGGAATATGCCTTGAAGAACGGTTGCCAGGCAGCCAAACTGGTGCTATATACAAATTCTAATTCTTCTTTTGAACTGCGTGACGGCAAAATGGACCGTTTGCAGCAGTCTACGGAGAATGGTTTGGGATTGAATCTTTATGTGGACGGACGTTTCGGCTCTTTTTCCACCAATCGGCTGGATAAGAAAGAATTGGAAACTCTTATCACGAATGGTATAGAGTCTACCCGCTATCTGGCGGTGGATGAGTCGCGTATGCTGGCCGACCCTGCACGCTACTATAAAGGAGGCAAGCCTGACTTGCAGCTTTTTGACAAGAAACTCTATGAAGTCAACCCGGATGATAAAGTGGCGATTGCACGTGCTGCTGCAGAGGAGGTATTGGGCAAGGATGAGCGTATCATTTCGGTTGATTCTTCTTATAGTGATGGCGAGGGTTCTTCCTATCGTTTGATAAGCAACGGATTTGAAGGCGAGTCGAAGAGTACCTGGTTCTCTGTCTCAGCCAGTGTATCCATTAAGGGAGAGGGCGAAGCTCGCCCTCAGGATTACTGGTACGACTCGGCTCTGTTCTATGATAAATTGACGAAGACGGGAATCGGTGCCAAGGCATTGGAACGCGTATTGCGCAAGCTGGGACAGAAGAAAGCAAAGTCGGGTAAATATACAATGGTGGTTGACCCTATGAATGTGGGAAACCTGCTCAGTCCGATGCTAAGTGCATTGTATGGCAGTGCTTTGCAACAAAAGAACTCCTTCCTGATGGATAAGCTGGATACGAAAGTGGCTTCCGACCTCTTCACGTTGCGTGACGAGCCGCATGCTATCGGTGCAAACGGTTCACGCTATTTCGATAATGAGGGTGTGGCTACCGAACCCCGCACTGTTTTTGACAAAGGCGTGCTGAAAACTTATTTCATCGATACCTACAATGGTAAGAAGATGGATATAGCTCCTACTATCAGTGCACCTTCACGTCTAATTCTGACACCGGGCGATAAGGACCTGAACGGATTGGTTGCAGATATTAAACAAGGCATCTTGGTTACGGGCTTCAATGGCGGTAACAGCAATAGCAGTACCGGTGACTTCTCTTATGGTATAGAGGGTTTCCTTATTGAAGACGGCAAGCTGACACAGCCCGTCAACGAAATGAATGTGACGGGTAACATGGTTACTTTATGGAATTCCTTGGTTGCTGTGGGCAATGACCCTCAACCGAACCGTTCATGGCAGATTCCTTCGCTGGTATTTGAGGGAGTCGACTTCAGCGGATTATAATGCTAGTTCAACATCAGGCTCATATATGGGCTTGATGTTGCAAATATTTTTTCGGTGAGTTCACCGATTGTAAGTGCCAAGTGGCTGCCCGGCAGACGCTTGGCACTATTCATATATTTACCATTGTTCAGGTAGTAGTAGCCGTTATTGGCACTGACCTGCTCATCGGTGAGATGAATGCTGAGTTCCAGTTCCGGATGGGCCGTAGCATAGAGTTGCAGCATGGTTTTGGCATTGATGATGCGTGCCATGCCCAAAAGTTGGCTTTCACCGGTAGCGGGAGGAGTGAGAACCCGGATGGACGGGAGATTCAGGCTTTGGCAGATATGTTGAAGCAGTAAAGTTTTTGTAGCGGGAGTATCCGACACGATTTCTCCAATGCGCCAGTTGGCTTTCCCTATCGGATAGGTAATGGCCAAAGCCGTGATTTCCTCCCCATTGCTCAATGTGCAAACGAAGCCCTGCCCCAGTTGTAAATCGGCAATGATAACCTGAAAATCCTCTTCCGTATGCTGAATGCAGCAAGGGCGCTCCCGCAATTTCCGGTCGAGATATTCATATCTTTTTTTCAGTATATTCGGCAGACATTTCCAAAGTAAGGCCCGTATCGGCTGCCGGTGTGCCGGAAGCGATAAAAGTCTCTTCGGCATAGCGGAATACGGGTGCATAACCACTGCGGGCATAGTAGTCGAACAGCCACGGCTCTGCCGGTATCAAGGTGGATAAGGCGACATTATTGTGTAGCATCCGTGCAAAGGCTTGTGATAACAGCTCGTGCATTACGCCCCGGTTACGGTAATCAGGGTGTGTGCAGGCGCCGGATATATAGGCCGTATGAATATCTTCTCCTTCGAACGTCATAGGATAAGGCAACATCTGTAGGGCGGCAATCACTTCTTCGCCGCTTTGGATGGCAATATTGATATCATTGTTGTAGCGGAGCCGAAAATACAGTTCAGTAAATTCCTCGCTATCATTGAAACAGAGCTTCCATAAGTTCTTTACCTTTTCCCGTATCATCAATCCCTTATCCTTTTAATCCTTAATCTCTAATCCTTACTCTCACCATTTGATAGCTTCCACCGGTTCATCTTTCAGGCATGCCACGTATTTTTCCAGAATAATGGCAGGCTGGTACGAAAGTTTGGCCTTGCGCAATCCTTCAATACCCAAATCCTCTTCACGGTTGAGGTAGACATATTGTTCGGGGATATGGTTGGCAAATTCATAGTTAATCATTGCGTACGCTCCGTCTATGCTGGTGTCGGCCTTTTCCACATGTACTCCGAAGGTATCTTGGTTGATGGGCATTCCGAAAGTGAAGGCGGCAATTTTGCCGTCTACATGCAGGATGCCCCCGGTCAATCCCAGTTCTTCAAAATTGTGGAGGGCGTAGACCAGTGCGCGACGTTCGTTGCCCGTTCCTTCATGCTGGTCGCAATTGTTGGCCTTACACCATTCGGCTTCCAGGTCCAGACATTCCTGGATGCGGTCGGGAGTGATGGGAGTATATTCGTAATTATAGGTGCGTTTGAATTTGTTGACATGATTCCGTTTGGACTGGAATTTCTTTCCGGCAAGCGTGGCGAGGTCTGTACGCAGATAGAGGTAATCGGCATAGTCCCGGTCTGCTGTGAACTGGAATTTTCCGGGCATGAAGGCTTCCAGTTCCGAGCACATGCCCGAACATATTCCCAGCAGGCAGAAAGGTTCCCCTTCCCGGTGTGCGTCTTCGACCAGTGCGTCCAGTACTTTTGTCAAATCTCCGTTACCTATCGGCATCATGTACACCAGTTCATCGTTTGCCCAGAATTTCAGCAGGAGGAAGCCGTCCATGATGGCAAACTTTGTATTGTATAGAAAACGCCAGCTGCATAGGTTGGAGAATGAGAGGTCACAATTCCGTCGCGGACTGTTCTGTGTATAGGAAGTAATCAGTTCTTTGTCTTGTAATTCGATATCTTTAAATGAAATCATACGTTGTTTTTAGTTGGTTATGATTATAGATAACAAAAATAAGAAGATTTTGTTAGAGTAGCCCTAATAATCGCAGAATAGTTGGGGTCAGCAATGCAGTGAAAATACCGTTCAGGGTCAGGCCGAGGCTGGCGAATGCGCCGTATTTGCGGCTGATGTCCATGGCTGTGGAAGTTCCTACCGCGTGGGCGGCGGCTCCCAAGGAAAGGCCTTGTGCCATAGGACTGCCGATGTGGGTCAGTTTCATGGTCTTGAAGCCCAGTATTCCTCCCAGCAAGCCTACACAGACCACTACGGCGGCGGTAAGTGAGGGAATGCCGCCCAGCGACTTGGTTACTTCCATGGCTATCGGCGTAGTGACCGACTTGGGCGCCAGGGAGTAGATAATCTCGTCGGAAGCCCCCATCAATTTAGCTATCAGCACGACAGAGATAACTCCCACAATGCAGCCGGCAAGTTGTGACAGCATGATGGGGAGCAGCTGTTTCTTAATCGTTTCCAATTGGAGGTATAGGGGGACTCCCAGGGCCACAACAGCGGGTTTCAGCCAGAATTCTATCAGATGTCCTCCTTCATTGTAGGTCTCATAACTGATATGTGTCATCTTCAGGAAGACAATGAGGATGGCAATTGTCAGCAGGATGGGGTTCAGCAACATGATGCCGGTCTTTTTCTGCAGGAGTTTGGCCAGAAAGAAAATCCCGAAGGTGACAGCCAATAGGAAAAATTCGTTTTCTAAAAAGTTCATTTGATTTTACGTGTTAGTTGATGAACCCATCCGGTGACTACAATCACCAGCAGGGTGCTGATTATGGAAGCGGTCACTATCGGCCAGAACTCGGAGGCGATGACATCGAAGTAAAGCATGAGAGCTACACCGGGCGGTACGAAGAAGAAGCCCAGGTTGGCAACCAGGAAGTCGGACATACCCTGCACCCAGTGCAGTTTAATCCAACCCAATTTCAAGAATAGGGTGAGCAACAGCATACCGATGATGCTGGAAGGTAACTTGATACCCGTAAAGAAAACAATCAGTTCACCCAAAGCTAAGCATCCGAAAAGGATGGCGCATTGACGAATCATATTATTATAATACCTATTGTTATACGTTGAAAACGCTGCAAAGGTAGGTATTCTATGTATTGCTTGTTATCGTTGTATCCTGATTTTTTTTATGTCGTTTGTAGAGTCGGGCGGGTTGTTCCTGCCGGACGGGTAATTGTTTGTTGCAGAGGGGCACGTGTGCGTACACATGAATGCTGGGAATACCTAATGTTAAATATTATAATAATTATGGTCTGAACGGTAAAAAGACCGATGTTTGCAATGTAGATATTGCAAAATTGTGTACTTTTGCGGCGTGAATAACACATACTGCCGATTCTTAATAGACAATTAAAATATCATGCAAAGATTAATTAACGAAATTGTTGAGCGTGCCAAAGCAAACCGCCAACGAATTGTTCTTCCCGAGGGTACGGAAGAGCGTACACTGAAAGCTGCCAATCAAATCCTGACTGACGGAGTAGCCGACTTGATTATCCTTGGAAAACCTGCCGAGATAGAGGCTTGTGCCAAAGAGTGGGGGCTGGGAAATATAAACAAAGCTACCATTATCGACCCGGAAGACCATCCTAAGAAAGAAGAATATGCCCAACTGCTTTGCGAGCTCCGCAAAAAGAAAGGCATGACTATCGAAGAGGCCCGCAAGCTGGTTGTCGACCCGCTTTATCTGGGCTGCCTGATTATAAAGAATGGAGATGCTGACGGCCAGTTGGCAGGTGCACGTAACACTACGGGTAATGTACTTCGTCCTGCTTTGCAGATTATCAAGACTGCTCCGGGCATCACTTGCGTTTCGGGTGCCATGCTGCTGCTGACACATGCTCCTGAATATGGAAAGAACGGTATCCTGGTGATGGGTGACGTGGCTGTGACTCCGGTGCCTGATGCTGAACAATTAGCACAGATTGCAGTATGTACAGCACGCACAGCCCAGGCAGTTGCCGGTTTGGACCCGAAAGTTGCCTTGTTGAGCTTCTCTACCAAGGGCTCTGCCAAGCATGAAGTAGTAGATAAGGTCGTTGAGGCATTGAAGATTGCCAAGGAAATGGCTCCCGACATTGCCATCGACGGTGAATTGCAGGCCGATGCGGCTTTGGTGCCGGAAGTAGGTGCAAGCAAGGCTCCGGGTTCTTCCATTGCCGGACATGCTAACGTATTGGTTGTCCCCAGCCTCGAAGTGGGCAACATCTCCTATAAGCTGGTGCAACGTTTGGGACATGCCGATGCTGTAGGTCCTATCCTGCAAGGTATTGCCCGTCCGGTGAACGACCTTTCACGCGGTTGCTCCATCGAAGACGTGTATCGCATGATTGCCATCACTGCAAATCAGGCTATTGCAGCCAAAAAGAATGCTGAATAACTTTTAAATCTGATATATAGTATGAAAATCTTAGTATTGAACTGCGGTAGCTCGTCCATCAAATACAAATTGTTTGATATGGACCGGAAAGAAGTTATCGCCCAGGGTGGTATTGAAAAAATTGGTTTGAAGGACTCTTTCCTGAAGTTCACCTTGCCCAGTGGCGAGAAGAAAGTTCTTGAGAAGGACATTCCAGAGCATACCGTAGGTGTGGAATTTATCTTGAACACTTTGACAAGCCCTGAATATGGAGCCATCAAGTCTTTGGACGAAATCAATGCCGTAGGTCACCGTATGGTGCATGGAGGCGAAAAGTTCAGCGAGTCTGTACGGCTGACGCCGGAAGTGCTTGCCGCCTTCACTGCCTGCAACGACCTGGCTCCGCTCCACAATCCTGCTAACCTGAAGGGGGTAAATGCAATATCTGCCATTCTGCCTAATGTTCCGCAGATTGGTGTGTTCGATACGGCTTTCCATCAGACCATGCCGAAGCATGCCTATCTGTATGCCGTGCCTTACGAACTTTATGAAAAGTACGGCGTACGCCGTTATGGTTTCCACGGAACCTCACACCGCTACGTATCGCAGCGCGTCTGCGAGTTCCTGGGTGTAGAGCCGGAAGGAAAGAAAATCATCACTTGCCACATTGGCAACGGTGGTTCCATTACTGCCATCAAGGACGGTAAGTGTGTAGACACCAGCATGGGCTTGACCCCGCTGGAAGGTCTGATGATGGGTACCCGCAGTGGTGATATTGATGCCGGTGCCGTTTCCTTCATCATGGAGAAAGAGGGTCTGGATGCCAACGGCATCTCCAACCTGTTGAACAAGAAGAGCGGTGTGCTGGGTATCTTCGGTGAATCCAGTGACATGCGCGACCTGGAAAATGCCGTAGCTGCCGGCAATCCGAAGGCTGTTCTGGCTGAAGAAATGTACTTCTACCGCATCAAGAAATATATCGGTGCCTATGCTGCTGCTTTGGGTGGTGTGGATATCGTGGTATTTACCGGTGGTGTCGGCGAGAATCAGGCAAGTGCCCGCTGGGGTGCATGTGAAGGCCTGGAATTCATGGGCATAAAGCTGGATGCCGAGAAGAACAAAGTACGCGGTGAAGAAATGGTTATCTCTACCGAAGATTCTCAGGTGAAGGTGGTGGTAATTCCCACTGACGAGGAACTGATGATTGCTTCGGACACGATGGATATTCTGAAGAAGTAATATCGCTGTAATATTTCCCGGTTCCGGCTTCCCGGAGTCCGGATGTGGTTTCGCCCCTGCAAATATGTAATGTATTTGTAGGGGCGAAATGTTTTCCGAATCCTTTAAAATCCTTATCTTTGTTACTCGGTTAAAAACAATAAAGGCAATTTTTCGAATAACTTTAAATAAGAACTGCTTATGAAACGATTAATGTATGTGTTGTTCTTTGTACTGCTGACCAGCGGCATGGCCTATGCCCAGCAGGCGAAGTACGTGTTTTATTTCATCGGTGATGGAATGGGTGTGAACCAGGTGAACGGTACGGAGATGTATCTGGCCGAACAAGAAGGGCGCATCGGTGTAAAGCCTTTGCTGTTCACTTCTTTCCCGGTTGCCAGCATGGCAACTACCTTTTCTGCCACCAACTCGGTGACTGACTCTTCTGCTGCCGGAACAGCCTTGGCTACCGGTGCAAAGACCTACAACGGCGCCATTGGTATGGACGATAACAAGAGTGTGCTTCAGAGTGTGGCCGAGAGAGCCAAAAAGTCCGGTAAGAAAGTTGGGGTAACTACCAGCGTCAGTGTAGACCATGCTACTCCCGCCGCATTCTATGCCCATCAGCCGGACCGTGGCATGTATTACGAGATAGCCCTCGACCTGCCGAAAGCCGGTTTCGACTTCTATGCAGGCGGTGGTTTCTTGAAACCGACTACCACTGCCGACAAGAAAGAGGCTCCGAGCATCTTCCCTATCTTTGAAGAAGCCGGTTATACCGTTGCAAGAGGCCTTGACGAATACAAGTCAAAGTCTGCCCAGGCGGACAAGATGATTCTTATCCAGAAAGAAGGCAGAGCCTTCTTGCCTGCCCTATGCCATCGACCGCCAGGAAGGCGACTTGACGCTGGCCGAAATTACCGAAAGCGCCATTTCTTTCCTGACCAAAGGCAGTAACAAGGGTTTCTTCCTGATGGTTGAAGGTGGAAAGATTGACTGGGCCTGCCACGGAAACGACCCCGCCACAGTCTTTGAGGAAGTGGTGGATATGGACAACGCCATCAAGGTGGCTTACGACTTCTATAAGAAGCATCCCAAAGAAACGCTGATTGTGGTAACTGCCGACCATGAAACCGGCGGTCTGGGTCTGGGTACCGGTAAGTACGAGCTTCAACTGAAAGCCCTTGCCAAGCAGAAGCAGTCTCAGGATATCCTTTCACGTTCCATCACGGATTTACGCAAGATGCGCAAGGTTATCAACTGGCCGGAAATGAAGGAATTCCTGGCAGAAAAGATGGGTTTCTGGAAAGAACTGCCGGTGAGCTGGGAGCAGGAGAAGATGCTGCGTGATGCTTACGAAGAATCATTCGTGAACAAGCATGTAGTGTTTGAGGAAAGTCTTTATGCCAAGACTGAGCCCCTGGCCGTTGCCGCCAAGAAGGTGATGAGCCAGATTGCCATGGTAGGCTGGACCAGCGGTGGCCATACAGCCGGATATGTGCCGGTATTCGCAGTAGGTGCAGGCTCCAAGCTGTTCGTGGGTAAGATGGACAACACGGAAATCCGCTTGATGCTGTCCAAGAAGTTGACCAGCCTCCGTTCTTGGGTTCGTCCGTGTTCGATGGCTCGTGAGCCCAGGTGAGCATCCGAGAGGAAATATACATTCTTCATTTTCAACTTTCCATTTTCAACTTTGAACTTTCAACTGATTTAAAGGAATCCCAGCTCCAGTTTCGCTTCTTCGCTCATCATGTCCTTGTCCCACTCGGGTTCGAAAACGAGATTGATGGTGGCGGAGGTTACGCCGTCGATGGATTCCACCTTCTGGCGCACATCTTCCATGATGAAGTCGGCTGCCGGACAGTTGGGGGCAGTCAGCGTCATGTCGATGGAGGCTTCTCCCTGGTCGGAGACGTCTATTTTGTAAATCAGTCCCAGGTCGTATACATTTACCGGTATTTCCGGGTCGAATACGGTCTTGAGCATGGAGACTATTTTCTCTTCTATTTCAAATTTGGTCATATTCGTAGGGTTTTATATATAGGTTTTCAAAGAACAAAGCTATGGAATTTAATTGAAAATGCAAAGGAACGCCCTCCTTTTCATTACTTCAGAAAGGGTTTGACGGTGGGGAAACACGCTTCACCCTCTGGGGGAACTCCCTTTACCCCTGGGGAAACTCCTTTTACAATAGGCGGTAAAGGTCTTTACAATATGGGGTAAAGAGCGTTACAATATAGGGTAACGGCTTTTACATACCGCGGTAACGGCTTTTACATTGGCTGGTAAATAGCAGGTAAATACGATGTGCTGATAGTTAGTGTTATGACCGCTTTTGTCTTTCGTATAGTATGTCTGTAACTTGGATTATTTATAGCAATCCTTCGTCGTTGAAGCTGTAATGGCTTCCGTCCGTGACGATGACGTGGTCGGTCAGGTGTATGTTCATGGTTTGGGCGGCTTTCCTCACGAGTTCCGTCAGCCGCTGGTCGTCGTTGCTGGGGTGCGGGTTGCCGGAGGGATGGTTGTGGATAAGGGCTATCTGTGTGGCGCGTTGCAGCAGGGCTTCGCGCAGGATGCTGCGCACGTCGGCGGTGGTCTGGTCGATGCCGCCGCGGCTGATGCGTACCTTGTCTATCACTTTGGCGGCGTGGTTCATAAGCAGTACCCAGAATTCTTCTGTGGCAAGGTCGCAGAGCAGGGGATGGAACAGCTCGTAGATGTCGGCGGAAGAGCGGATGGCGGTACGTCCGGAGCGTTCCTGCAGCTTGCGGCGTTTGCCCAGTTCCAGGGATGCCATGACGGTGATGCTTTTGGCGGGGCCCATGCCTTTGAATCGGGAGAAGTCCCGCACCTCCCATTTGCCCAGGCGGTTGAGGTCGTTGCCGCAGGCGGCGAGTATGCGCTGCATCAGTGTCACGGCGGTTTCTTCCGTATTGCCGGAGCCGATGAGGATGGCTAGCAGTTCGGCATCGCTCAAGGCTTCCGCCCCTTTCTGCATCATCTTTTCCCGCGGGCGGTCCTCTGCAGCCCACTGGTTGATATTCAGTTTCTCCATATCATCCCTAATCCTTAACCCCTAATCCTCCTTATTTGTAAAAGTTCTTTTTGAACGCCTCGAACTCGTCCTTGCCAAGTATGCAGCGGTTCCACCAGGCGCGCAGGAACCCCGTCCCGTATCCGATGAGCTGGATGAAGGCGGCGGCGACGGAGTAGAGCCCGATGCTGAGGCTACGGTTCCGGATAGTGGAATCGATGCATACCAGAAGCGCATAAAGAGCGATGGGCAGCAGGCTGTACGGACAGAAGAGCGTTCCCAGCAGGAATATGGCCACTCCCAGGGTAAATGCGGCCGGCAGCAGGTGGACGAGCTTCAGTGATTCCGGATACTTCTTGTACAGATTGATGCGGGCAATCCCGGAATTGTGTACCTGCTTGAAGAACTTCCGAAAGTCTGTCCGGCGCTATGGTATACCCAGGCACCGGGGAACAGCCGGCATGTATATCCTCCCTTGAAGATTCGGATGCTGAAGTCGATGTCCTCCCCGAAGCGCATCCGCGAGAATCCGCCCAGGGCTTGGTACACTTCCTGCCGCACACCCATGTTGAAGCTACGCGGATAGAACTTGTCCATCTTCTTCTTCCCCCCACGGATACCGCCGGTGGTGAAGAAGGAGGTCATGGAGTAGTTGATGGCTTTCTGTATGTTTGTGAATGATTCGTGCGCGCGGTCGGGGCCTCCGAAGGCATCGGCGGCTTCGTGCTGCAGCTCTTCTTCCACAGCAAGGAAATAACCTTCGGGCAGGATGCAGTCCGAATCCAGTATTATCAGGTATTCGCCCTTGCTTCGTTCCACCCCGTAGTTACGGGTCTGCCCGGGGCCGGAGTTGGGCTTGTCATAATAATGCACGTCCAATAGTTCCTGATACTTCTCTGTGACCGACTTGCAGGGGATGGAGGAGCCGTCCTCCACCACAATCACTTCAAAATCCTTGAAACTTTGCTGCGTCAGGCTTTGCAGCAGTTCATCCACCTCATCGGGGCGGTTGTATACGGGGATGATGACGGAGTATCTCATGGGTATGGCTTTATGTTTTGGTTATCTCCGCAAAGATATATCATTTAAGCTTTGCAGATGAATAAATGGAAAGAAAAATCCCCGGATGCCAAGTGGAGCACCGGGGATGATATGAAAAGGGCATTTGCCTGATTTCCAAAAGGGCTTATGCTTTTACGCGGCTTACGTAAGAACCGTCGCGCGTATCGATTTCGATAGTCTCGCCTTCGTTGATGAACAAAGGAACGCGGACCGTTGCACCTGATTCTACCGTAGCGGGCTTCAGCGTGTTGGTGGCTGTGTCGCCTTTCAGTCCCGGCTCCGTATAGGTAATCTTCTGCTGAACCTTGATGGGCACATCAGCATAGAGTACGGTTTCTGTAGAAGCGTCTGATACCACGTCTACTATCATTCCTTCGAGCAGGAAGTCCACACCGTTGATCAAGTCGTGGGCGATAGGAATTTGGTCGAAAGTTTCCTGGTTCATGAACTGGTAGTTGTCACCGTCATGATAGAGGTATTGGTGCGGACGGCGTTCTACACGTACGTCTTCCAGCTTTTCACCGATGTTGAAACGGCGTTCCAGAACGTAACCGTTGACTACATCTTTCAGCTTGGTGCGCATGAAAGTATTACCTTTTCCCGGCTTTACATGCAGGAAGTCAATACAGAAATAGAGCTTGCCGTCCATACGGATGCAAGTTCCGATTTTAATGTCTTGGGCATTAATCATACTTTATAGTCTTTAATATTATTATATTGGTATTTACTTCGTTAGTGCTGGTTTGCGAGTGCAAAAGTAATGGAATTCGGTAAAAAACACAAAAACTTTTGAGAGAAAATGAGTTATCTCTTGGTTTATTTGAAAAAAGTATCTATTTTTGCAGCCCGAATTCGTGAGAATAATAACATAAAACAAGATACAGTAATGAAAAGAACATTTCAACCCTCGAACAGAAAGAGAAAGAACAAACACGGTTTCCGTGAGAGAATGGCTACAGCAAACGGCCGCAGAGTATTGGCAGCACGTCGTGCTAAAGGCAGAAAGAAACTGACTGTTTCTGACGAATACAACGGAGTAAAGGCATAATAGTCGTTCTCGTTCGTATTAAAGAAATAAGGGAGCTGCAAAAGACTGATTCTGGTCTTTTGCAGCTTTTCTTATGTATTGTGCCCGCTTCTCCGGAAAAAACTATTGCCAACTCCGTGTACTATGTGGTGAAAATTGTATCTTTGTCCCAAATAATGCATTATCGATTATGACAATAAAAGATTTTTTCTCTTTCCGGCAGAACCGGTTCTTCTGGGCGAACATACTTGCGATGGCCGTTGTGGTAGTGGGATTGCTGTTCGGAGTGCTGAAAGGACTGGATATATATACCCGCCACGGCGAGGCTGTGATAGTGCCCGATGTGAAGGGTATGGGAGTGGAGGAAGCCGAGAAAATGTTCCGTAACCGCGGCTTGGTCTGCATCGTTTCGGATTCCAGTTATGTCAAGACTCTTCCTGCCGGCTGCATCCTCGAATATAATCCGGCAGCCGGACAAAAGGTAAAGGAAGGACGTACCATCTATCTTACAATCAATACGATTGAAGTCCCTCTGCACATAGTACCCGATGTGGCGGACAACAGTTCGCTGCGGCAGGCGGAAGCGCGTATTCTGGCTTCGGGCTTCAAGCTGGCCGAGATACAGTATATTCCGGGAGAGAAGGACTGGGTGTATGGCGTGAAGTATAAGGGCCGTCAGCTTTCCATCGGCGAGAAAGTGCCCGCCGGTGCAGTGCTGACGCTGATGGTGGGAGATGGAGGCGCCTTGCAGGCAGACTCCCTGGGAGTGGATTCTGTGGGAGGTACCGTTGAACCCATGTTGTCCGAAGACTCCGCGGCAGATGAGTCCTGGTTCTGATAAACATCTGACTCCAATCGTAAATTGTAAATAGTCAAATTGTAAATGCCGTGATGATAGAAGAATTGCCGGATGATATAGATAATGATGAGCTGGACGACGTAGAGCCGGTGGGTGACGAGGCGCAACTCTATGAACACTTCCGTGTGGTGGTGGACAAGGGGCAGGAGATGATGCGGGTGGACAAGTATCTGTTCGACCGCTTGACGAACTCCTCGCGCAATCGCATCCAGAAGGCTGCCGATGCAGGCTTCGTGATGGCGAACGGCAAGGCTGTGAAAAGTAGCTATAAGGTGAAGCCGATGGATGTAATCACTGTGATGATGGACCGTCCACGCTATGAGAATGAAGTCATCCCCGAAGACATCCCCCTTGATATAGTATATGAGGACAAGTATCTGATGGTAGTGAACAAACCTGCCGGTCTGGTGGTGCACCCCGGTCATGGCAACTATCACGGTACGCTTGTCAACGCCATAGCCTGGCATATGAAGGATAATCCCGATTATGATGCCAATGACCCGCATGTGGGACTGGTGCACCGCATCGACAAGGACACCTCCGGCCTGCTGGTGATAGCCAAGACTCCGGATGCCAAGACGAATCTCGGCAACCAGTTCTTCAACAAGACGACAAAACGCCGTTACCGGGCGCTGGTCTGGGGAAATGTAGAGCAGGATGAAGGGACCGTTGTCGGCAATATCGGTCGTAATCCCAGAGACCGCATGCAGATGACCGTCCTTCCCGACGACCAGGGTAAGCATGCCGTTACCCACTACCGGGTGTTGGAACGTTTGGGATATGTGACCCTTGTGGAGTGTGTCCTCGAAACAGGGCGCACCCATCAAATTCGTGTGCACATGAAGCACATCGGGCATGTCCTTTTCAATGATGAACGCTATGGCGGCCATGAGATTCTGAAAGGAACGCATTTTGCCAAATACAAACAGTTTGTAAACAATTGCTTCGATACTTGTCCGCGGCAGGCATTGCATGCCATGACGCTGGGCTTTGTACATCCCGCTACTGGTGAGGAAATGTACTTTACCTCTGAAATGCCGGACGACATGACCCAGCTAATTGATAAGTGGAGAGGCTACATTAGTAATAGAGATTTAGAATGAAACGCACAATTGCTATCGCTTGTGGGGGGGATACTTCCGAATTTGAGGTTTCCCTGCGCAGCGCGCAAGGAATCTATTCCTTCATCGACAAGGAGAAATATACATTATATATTGTAGAGATGCATGGGCCGGACTGGCATGTGCAGCTTCCCGACGGGACAAAGGCTCCTGTGGACCGCAATGACTTCAGTTTCAGGCTGGGGGGGGAGAAGGTGGTATTCGACTTTGTATATATCACCATTCATGGTACTCCGGGTGAGGACGGACGCTTGCAGGGGTATTTAGATATGCTTCATATACCCTATTCTTGCTGTGGAGTGCTTGCGGCTGCACTGACCTATGATAAGTTTGCCTGTAATCAATATCTGAAAGCTTTCGGTGTGCGTATCGCCGACTCTCTGCTGCTCCGTCAGGGACAGTCGGTTTCCGATGAAGACGTAATTGGGAAGATAGGCCTGCCCTGCTTCATCAAACCCAGTCTGGGAGGTTCCAGTTTCGGCGTGACAAAGGTCAAAACAAGGGAAGAGATACAGCCTGCCATTGAGAAGGCTTTCAAAGAAGCCAGGGAGGTATTGGTGGAGGCTTTCATGCAAGGTACGGAAATTACCTGCGGCTGCTATAAAACCAAAGAAAAATCTGTGGTATTTCCCATTACGGAAGTGGTGTCGCATAATGAGTATTTTGACTATAAAGCCAAATATAACGGTGAGTCGGATGAGATAACTCCGGCACGTATTCCCGACGAATTGCGCGATCGTGTGCAGAAGCTCACTTCCGCCATTTATGATATCCTCGGCGCTGCCGGAATTATCCGTGTGGATTATATCATCACCGAAGGAGAGAAGATAAATCTGCTGGAGGTGAACACCACTCCGGGCATGACTGCCACCAGTTTTATCCCGCAGCAGGTGCGCGCGGCAAACTTGGATATAAAAGATGTAATGACAGATATAATAGAAAACCAATTTTAGATATTGACAGTTTGGTGCCAACCGGCTATTAGATGCCCGTTTATTAGTCTTGGAACCGAATGTTGATTGTTTGAAATTTAAAATTGCATATCATGGAATTTGAAGAAATCCGCCCTTATCATGACGAAGAACTGCCTCAGATCTTTGAGGAATTAATTGCTGACCCGGCGTTCCAACAAGTGGCTTGCGCCGTTATGCCGGGTGTCCCTTTTGAAGCTATCGCGCAAAAAATGCGCGCAAGCAAGACCAAGCAGGAGTTTCAGGAGAACCTCTGCTATGGAATCCTGCATAAGTTGGCCAAGGATACCACAGACGGACTGATATTGGAAAGCATGGCTGTGCTGAACAAACAGTCTGCCTATACTTATGTTTCCAATCACAGAGACATCATTCTTGATTCCGGCTTTTTGTCTGTTCTTCTGGTGGAACAGGGACTGGATACCGTAGAAATCGCCATCGGTGATAATCTGCTGATTTATCCTTGGATCAAGAAACTGGTCCGCATCAATAAATGCTTCACCGTACAGCGTGCGCTTACCATGCGCCAGATGCTGGAATCGTCCATTCGCATGTCGCGCTATATGCACTATACCATTGCGGAGAAGAAACAGTCCATCTGGATCGCCCAACGTGAGGGGCGTGCCAAGGACTCCAATGACGTCACGCAGGATAGTGTGCTGAAAATGTTGTCAATGGGCGGCGACGGAGATATCATTACCAACCTTCAGGAACTGAACATCGTTCCGCTTTCCATTTCGTATGAATACGATCCTTGTGATTTCCTGAAGGCGCAGGAATTCCAGTTGAAGCGCGACATTCCTGATTTCAAGAAAACTACGGATGATGACCTGCTGAATATGCAGACCGGGCTTCTGGGATATAAAGGGCGTGTATGTTTCCGCATGGCATCCTGTATTAATGAGGATCTGGCCAAACTGGACAGGACATTGCCTAAACCGGAACTGTTTGTGGCTATATCTGCCTTGATTGATAAGCGTATTCATGCCAACTATCGTATTTTTGCCAATAATTATGTGGCTCACGACCTGTTGTATAATGCGGAGGAATTTGCCGACCATTATACGGCGGAGGATAGGAAACGCTTTACAAGTTATATTGACACCCAGTTGGAACGTATCACGATTCCCAATAAGGATGTGGACTTCCTGCGTGAGAAGTTGCTGCTGATGTATGCCAACCCGTTGACAAACCATCTGGTTGCGACTAAATAAGAAGTCATTGGCGGTTTTTATGGTAGTAGTGAAGGAGGGAGTCTTAATCGCGTGGAACGAGTGAATGTGAAAAGATACTGTCGTGGATTGTTGGTTGCCGTATTGGCCTGCTTGTTGGCGGCATGCGGTGATGACTATTATTATCCTTCTGTGCGGCAGGATTTCCTGACTGCATTTTCCGGTGCGGACGGAAGGCTGGAGACGGTGCTCACCGATGAAGGCGAGACCTTTCGGGTTGTTGAGGATGCGTCCGGCATGCGTGTTGGTGTGGATGCCGCTATCCGTATAGTGGCCAATTATGAGACATTGACAACTGACGATAAAGTTGCAGGTGTTAAACTGTATGCTTTATTGCAGGCGATTTCTCCTGTCCCTTTAGCGGCTGATGAGTTTGAAGAGGGCGTGAAGACGGAGCCTTCGGAGGTGCAGAGCATTTGGTTGGGGCATGATTATCTGAATATAATCTTGAAAGTAAAGCAGCAAGGGAAACATCTTTTTCATTTTGTGGAGGATGAGGTTTCTGTGGATGAAGCGAGTGGGCGTGCCAAAGTGCGGCTGACTTTGTTCCATGATGTGACCAGTGCCACGCAAGATTATAGCAAACGCGCTTATCTGTCTGTCCCCTTAAAGCAGTATATGATTGACGGTGTGCAGGGAGTGGATGTCTTTTTTAGTGTTTATACTTACTCCGGCCGCCTCAAAACCTATATTTTGGATGAAACAGGGCTCCATGTGGAGGAGGAGTGATTCTATTTCTATACATTATATATATAAGAGGATAGGCCATCGGAGTTTTGGCATATCCTCTTTTCTTTTTTAAAGGTTGTTGTGGTGGCAGGGATCGGCAATGGTCAGCTCAATACCCATCTCCTCTATGCGTAGGGCGGTGGAGGGGGGGATTTTGGAGTCGGTGATGATATGGTCGATGTCTTCCATATCGGCTATTTTGCTGAAGCCGCGCCGTCCGAACTTGGAGGAGTCTGCCAGCACAATTGTTTTTTGTGCGGTTTGCATCATCACGCGGTTGAGGCTTGCTTCCATCATATTGGTGGTGGTGATGCCGAAGTCGAGGTCAATGCCGTCCACACCGATGAATAATTTGCTGCACGAGAAGTCTGCCAGTATGTTTTCCGCATATTTCCCCACAACGGAGAGGCTGCTGTGCCGTAGAATTCCGCCAAGCTGGATGATGCATATGTTTTTCTCGCTTGCCAAGATGTTTGAGACCTCCATGGAAGCGGTGATGACGGTCAGCTCGTCTGCCGGAGCTATGCTGCGTGCAAGCGCGTGCATGGTTGTGCCCGACGCTATCAGGATGGAATCCTTGGGGGCGATGAGGTTGGCGGCTTTCATTCCTATCAGCCGCTTTTCCTCAACATATAATTTTTCTTTCTCGCTGACGTTCCGATTGTCGATATAAGGGTCTATCAGGATTGCCTTTCCATGATTCCGATATAGTTTCTTTTCTCTTTCGAGATCGGTCAAGTCCTTTCGTATCGTAACTGACGAAACGTTGAGATGCGTAGCTAAATCTGTTACTAAAATAGAATCGTGTTGCATTAATAGCTCTAATATGAGAGCCTGCCTTTCTTCTTTTTGTCATAATCGGTCTGGAAATTGTATTTTATGCGCTAATATACTTGAAAAAAATAGTATAAAGAAACTCTCAATGCTAAGAAATGGTAAAACGTCCGTTTGGTAGTGCTTTCTTTTGAAATGTAAGCTGAATCGGAGCTTTTTGGGACAAAACTTCTCGTTTGAAGAGTTTTTTTCTGGTTTTTAGCAAAAAAATAAAGAAAAAGTTTCGCTATTATAAAAATAGAATTTATATTTGTTGCGAAATGAAACCTAAGTTGTTTTGGTAAGAAAGAAAAGTGACTGTTGCATGGATCTTGAATCCCAAACAATATTAACTAATATTATAAGAGGCATGGTACTTAATAGCGGAACTAACGAATTTGATATCATTATTATTGGTGGAGGTGCAACCGGAGCCGGTACGGCAAGAGACTGTTCCTTGCGTGGAATGCGTGTCTTGCTTGTGGAACGCTTCGATTTTGCCGCCGGTGCTACCGGGCGTAATCATGGATTGCTTCATAGTGGCGCCCGTTACGCGGTGACTGATAGAGAATCGGCCGCTGAATGTATTAAAGAGAATATGATTCTTCGGAAGATAGCACGTCATTGCGTGGAGGAAAACGGTGGTTTGTTTATCTCTCTTCCGGAAGATGATCTTTCCTATCAGAACCTGTTTGTGGAGTCTTGCCGGGCGGCAGGTATTAATGCCGAGACGATTGACCCGGCCGAGGCGAGACTGATAGAGCCTTCTGTGAATCCTTCAATAATCGGTGCGGTGAAAGTTCCCGATGGCTCGATAGATCCTTTCAGGCTGACTTTGGCAAACGTCATCGACGCTAAAGCTCATGGTGCAAAAGTATTGGTATACCATGAAGTGACAGCTTTGATTCGGGAACAGGGGGCCATTGTGGGAGTCACCGTATTTAATCATAAAACAAAGACTGAACATAATTATTATGCACCTCTGACTATCAATGCGGGAGGTATCTGGGGACATGGCATTGCTGCAAAAGCAGGCATAAGGGTGGACATGTTCCCTGCGAAAGGCTCATTGTTGATTTTTGGGCATCGAATCAATAATGTTGTGCTGAATCGCTGCCGCAAGCCCGCCAATGCGGACATTCTCGTTCCGGGGGATACAATCTGCCTGATTGGAACGACTTCAAGTCGTGTGGGTTTTGACGAGGTGGATGATGTGAGGGTTACGTCGGAAGAAGTTGACCTGCTGTTGTCGGAAGGTGAAAAGCTGGCTCCTGCATTGGCAACAACCCGTATTCTGCGTGCATACGCCGGCGTTCGTCCGCTGGTGGCTGCCGACAATGATCCTTCCGGCCGTAACATCAGCCGCGGCATTGTATTGCTGGATCATGAGACGCGTGACGGTGTGGCGGGTTTTGTAACTATTACCGGCGGCAAGTTGATGACTTACCGCTTGATGGCGGAGTGGGTTACGGATCTGGCCTGCAAGAAACTTGGTGTTGATAAGCCTTGTACTACCATGAATGAACCTCTTCCCGGTTCGCGAATGGAAGAAGGAGAGTCCAATGGCAGGCAGGTAGTGGCTGATCAGCCTAAACGTTCTTCGGTTGGGCGTCATGGTGAAATGGCTGCAAAGATTGCGTCGGAAAGCAAGTATGATAATAGTTTGGTTTGCGAGTGTGAAGATGTTACAGTGGGCGAGGTCAACTATGCGGTGAACGAGCTTGATGTGCACAACCTGATAGACTTGCGTCGTCGCACGCGTGTCGGTATGGGGACATGTCAGGGAGAACTTTGTGCTTGTCGTGCGGCAGGTTTGTTGGGCGAGGCGCATAATTGTTCGCAGAAGGCGAAAGATGATTTGGCTTCGTTCCTGAATGAACGTTGGAAAGGATTGTATCCTGTGGCGTGGGGTGAGGCGTTGCGCGAAAGCGAATATACCCAGTGGATATATAGCGGAGTTTGTGGAATGGAATAAAATGAATAAAGATGAAATTTGATGTTTTAATAATAGGCGGAGGACTTGCCGGCTTGACATGTGGAATCCGTTTGCAGAAGAACGGTGTGAAATGTGCTATTGTTTCCACCGGACAAAGTGCGTTGCACTTTTCTTCGGGTTCGTTTGATTTGCTTAATGAGCTTCCTGACGGTACGAAGGTGGATAATCCCATGGCTGCTGTTGGGAAAGTCAGTGCGAATCATCCTTATGCCAAATTGGGTAGTGAGTTTGCATATTATGTTCATGAGGCAAAGCAGCAGTTCCTTGATTTGGGGATTGAGGTGGCCGGTGATGCTGAACAGAACCATTTGCGCATAACCCCTATGGGCACATTGAAACCGACTTGGCTGACTTTCTCCGATTTTACGCCTTTCTCATCGGTAAGTGACATGGCCGGCAAGAAGATTCGGGTTGTCAATATGGCCGGATTCCTTGACTTCAATACGAAGTTTGTCGCTGACAGCTTTGAGAAGTATGGGGCAAAGTGCCAGATTTCTTCCATAAATCTTCCTGAACTGGAAAGACTGCGGATTAGTCCGACAGAAATGCGATCCACTAATATTGCCAGAGTTTTGGAGAATGAAAAAACGCTTGAGGCCCTGATAATGGAATTGGCAGGAACGGTTTCCGGTTTCGATGTGGTTGCTTTGCCTGCCGTATTCGGACTTTCGTCTGTGGCGCCGGTAAGGAGACTGAAAGAAGCGTTGAATATTCCGGTATGGCTGATACCGACAATGCCGCCGTCTGTTCCCGGTATTCGTGCACAGCAACAGCTCCGTCGTTCTTTTGAAGAACTGGGGGGAGTGTATATGCTGGGTGATACAGTGGTGAAAGCAGATTTTAAGGGCAACAAGGTGCAATCGGTATATTCCGTCAATCATGGGGATATTTCATTTGTGGCGGAAAACTTTGTTCTGGCTTCGGGAAGTTATTTCAGCAACGGATTGATTGCGCAACCCGATAAAGTTATTGAGCCGGTCTTCGGCAGTGATGTCGATTTTACTCCCGGACGTGACAGTTGGTATGACAAGTCGTTCTTCAATAAACAGAATTATATGACATTCGGCGTAGCTACCGATGAAAAGTTGCGGATAAAGATCAAGGGCGATGTACAACAGAATCTGTTTGCGGTCGGATCTGTTTTAGGCGGCTCCAATACAATACACGAGGGCTGCGGTGCAGGTGTCTCTATGCTTACGGCATTATATGTAGCGGATAACTTAATAAATGGATGAGATCATGAATATGCAGCAGAACAATATAAGCGAGAACAATTTTGAGCAATGCATAAAATGTACTGTTTGTACAGTGTATTGTCCGGTTATTCCGGTGAACCCCAAGTATCCCGGTCCGAAGCAAGCTGGTCCGGACGAGGAGCGCCTTCGCTTGAAAAGAGGTGAATATTTTGATGAGGCGCTGAAATATTGTTTGAATTGTAAACGTTGTGAAGTGGCTTGCCCGTCGAATGTGAAGATTGGAGACATCATTCAGCTGGCACGCATCAAATATAGCAAGAAAAAACCGGCATTGCGTGATATCATGTTGGCCAATACGGATTTCGTGGGCACTATGGCATCTGCTTTCGCTCCTGTGGTAAATGCCACATTGTCTTTGAAACCGGTGAAAATGGTGATGGATGGAGCGTTGAAGATAGATCATCGTCGTGTCTTTCCGAAATATTCTTCCCAGACATTCGAAAGTTGGTTCAAGAAGAATGTAATGGCTTTGCAAGAGAACTATAAGAAACATGTGACTTTCTTTCATGGCTGTTACATCAATTATAATTTCCCCCAACTGGGTAAGGACATGGTGAGTGTGCTCAATGCGATAGGCTATGGAGTGCATTTGCTTGAAAAGGAGAAATGTTGCGGGGTGGCTTTGATTTCCAACGGCTTGATAAATCAAGCGCGTAAGCAGGCTGAGTCCAATCTCCGTTCCGTTCGTAAGTCTGTTCTGGAGGACAAGCGTCCTGTTATCGGAGCCTCGTCAACCTGTATCTTCACGATGCGCGATGAATATCCTCATTTACTTGGAATTGACAATGCAGATGTGCGCGACAGCATAGAGCTGGCCACCCGTTTTATTTTCCGTTTGCTTGAGGAAGGAAACGTAAAGTTGAAATTCCGGAATGATGTGAAGATGAAGATAGCCTATCATACGCCTTGCCATATGGAAAAATTGGGTTGGGCATATTATTCCATTGCTTTATTGCGCAGTATTCCCAATGTGGATCTTACCGTACTGAACTCCCAGTGTTGCGGAATTGCGGGCACATATGGGTTTAAAAAAGAAAACTACGAAACATCACAGGGAATAGGCGCTTCATTGTTTAACCAGATAGAAGAAGTGGCAGCGGATTTTGTGGCTACCGATTGTGAAACCTGCAAATGGCAGATTGAAATGTCTACTTCGGCAAAAGTAAAACACCCCATCTCGGTACTTGCGGAAGCTCTGGATTTAGAAGAAACCAGTAAATTGAATTGTAATAAATAATATTATCATTAAATCTTTGTACTATGTGGAATTTTTTGGCACCACCTGCTTACAAGCAGGAGTTACCGGCAGAGAAGATTGACTCTGTATATAAGAGTTATCGCTGGCAGGTCTTCTTAGGCATTTTTATTGGTTACGCAGGTTTTTATATTGTGCGTAAGAACTTTTCAATGGCTATCCCGGAACTTGGCCAGTTTGGTTTTGAAAAAGGAGAATTGAGCATCGTGCTTTCTATGAATGCGGTTGCTTATGCTTTGTCCAAGTTTTTAATGGGAAGCGTGTCCGATCGTAGCAATGCGCGTGTATTCCTACCATTAGGATTGGTTTTGGCGGCTGTTTCCATGATGTTTATGATTGTACCGGTACAATTCTTCGGTCCGGAACAAAAATCATTGGCTATCATTGTAATGGCTGTCCTGAATTTTTTGGTAGGTTGGTTCAACGGTATGGGATGGCCTCCTTGCGGACGGGTCATGACACACTGGTTTTCAGTGACCGAACGGGGAACAATGATGTCCATTTGGAACTGCGCCCATAACGTGGGCGGTGCGTTGGTAGGCCCAATGGCTGTTTATGGCGCACTGTGGTTTGGCTCTTGGTTCTATGGAGTTGATTCATCCCGTTACTTTCTCATCGGTACGTATGTTTTCCCGGCAGCGGTAGCTATCCTCGTGGCGTTGGTGGCATATTGCCTGATACGTGATACTCCTCAATCCTGCGGACTTCCTTCCATTGAGAAATACCGCAATGATTATCCTAAGAATTATAGCGAAAAACAGGAAGAAGTGCTGACGGCTAAAGAAATCTTCTTTAAGCATGTGTTCAACAACAAAATGCTTTGGTACATTGCTATCGCCAATGCCTTTGTCTATATGGTGCGTTACGGCTGCTTGGACTGGGCTCCGACGTTCCTGAAAGAGGCCCAGGGATATGATATCAAGCAAGCGGGGTGGGCATATTTTGCCTATGAGTTTGCGGCAATACCCGGAACACTGGTTTGCGGTTGGCTGAGTGATAAGGTATTTAAGGGCGGGCGTGCTATGACTACTATCATCTTTATGGCTATTGTAGCGGTATTTATCTTCCTCTATTGGCAGTGTTCCGACAACTATATGATTGTGACTTTGTCTCTGATTGCTATCGGTTTCTTTATCTATGGGCCGGTAATGTTGATTGGAGTTCAGGCGCTCGATCTTGCTCCTAAGAATGCCGCCGGTACGGCTGCCGGACTTACCGGGTTCTTCGGCTACTTCTTCGGAACGGCTATTCTGGCTAATGTAGTTCTCGGTTATGTAGCTGAAATGGCCGGTTGGGACTGGACTTTCATTTTGCTGCTCATCGCTTGTGCTTTGTCCATCCTATTGATGTCTTTCACTTATAAAGACGAAAAAGCATTACTTGCGGAAAGAAATAAGAAATAATCTTTTTAAGATAATATAGAATGATTTTAAACCAGTATTTACCTTAAAAATTAAACTATGTTGAAGAATCCAATCAGATTGAGCGCAACCTTATTAGGTATGGCTTTAGTAGCTTTCACTTCCTGTGAAGACCAAGATTTTACAGATGTGAATAATGATGCAACACGTGTTGAAGTAAACACAATCTCAGCCGAAATGGCAAAAGTACGCGACTATGTACCCGATTACGCTGTAATGGCTCATCGCGGTTCAACATTCTGGGCGCCGGAAGAAACGGAATCAGCATGGCGCTGGGCACGCGAAATGGGTGCGGATTATCTTGAATCCGATCTTCAGTGCACGAAGGACGGTGTGATCCTTGCGAACCATGATGACAATTTGAAACGTACCACTAACATTGAGAATGTGTATAGCGAACTTGTTCCGGCAACGCGTAAAGCCTTTTACATGCGTCATGGAATGAGCGAGGAAGAGGCAGAAAAATTGGTTGCCGCTGATAAGGCAAGTTTCCGTCCCTATTATGCGATGTCTTATATGTACGAAGAATTACTGGCTCTGGATGCCGGCAGTTGGTTCAATGAGACAAGTATTGAGCAAGCCCGCAAGTCATTTGCCGAAAAACATCAATATGTTTCCGCCCTTGAAGACCAGATTCGTTACGCCGAAGGCAAAATGCTGAAACGCGGTTCTGATGGTGAACGCATATACACTGTCACCGGCACTTGGGATCCGGACAAACCCCGGGATTGCTTGACATATAAATTTGAATATGTGGATGATCCGCAGGATACAGGTAACCGTCCGGGTATTTATATCGAGTTTAAGGAGTCCTGGCTGAATCCTTCGGACTTTGAAAAGCGTGTTTACAATAAATTGGACGAACTTGGTTGGAACATTATTACGAAACCTTGTGATGGAGAACCTTTCTATAAGAACAATAAAGTAAATGTAGGCAATACCAATGGTAAGGTGATTCTTCAGACATTCTCTCTTGAAAGTCTTCGCCGCACAGCAGACGAATTCCAGGGTAAAATACCTATGTGTTTCTTGTTGTGGGAAGGCAACGGCGCCACCGACTTGAAGTATGACACACCTCAGGGATATGCCTCTTTCATCAATCTTGGTTTGGAATATAAGGCTCACATTATCGGCCCTTGCATTGCGGGAGCTCCTAATAACTATCCGGAGATGAACGCCCCATGGCAGGCCTATCTGATCAAGAAATCCGGCATGTTGAATCATCCGTACTCATTCGACTCTTATGCGCAAATGGGTAAGTATTTCGGACAATACAACTGGGGAAATACTGTACAATATGACGATGTTCTGCATGGTATCTATGGTGACGGTCTGTTCACTAACCGTTCGGAAATGAGTCTGAAATATTTAATTGACAATGGTCTGCGCAAAGCGCCTGCTCCTCAAACGGTTCCGGATGCAGTTGAGACACTTGAAAGACTTGGTTATTAATTAATTTATTAACACTAATACAGATTATATTATATGAAAAAATATATTTTAATGCCGGTATTGGCTGCATTGTCACTGTCAGGATCGGTAATCCAAGCTCAGGACTTTGATAATAATCCGGTTGTTAATGTTAGCAACAGTAAGGAAAACTTGAACTTCACGATTGGTGCGCGTTTCATGATGGACGGTGCATACTATCATTCGGACTTCACTCCGGTAAAATCGGGAGCAGCCATTACTGATGCGCGTATCCGTACTTCAATGAGTTATGAAGACTGGTACTTCTATGCAGATTTTGATTTCTCCAAAGGTAAATTCTCACAGAAGAATATTTTCCTGCAATACTCGTTGGAAGGTGCAAAAGGTACTCACCGCTTTAAAGCCGGTTATTACAACAATCCGGTTTCAATGGCAAATAATACCAGCCGCGGAAGCCTGCACTTTATCTCCCGTTCGGCTGCAGCCAATGCTTTTTCGCCTTCTCGTGAGTTGGGTCTGAGCTATATTTTCTACAACGACCATTTCTTTGCAAATCAGGGTGTATTTGCCGAAAACAAATACAACGATCAGCCGTCAGGCTATCAGGGCATGTCATTGGGTGGCCGTTGGGTATGGCGTCCTATCAATAATGATGACAGGACATTCCACTTAGGAGCTGCTTTCCGTTATGCTAATATTGCTACCGGTACAGTAGAGAACAATGTCCTGAAAACCGAGCTGGATATGGGATCTTCATTGGAAACTTACGTAGACGCTACTCAGGATTTCTTATCAGCCAAGTTGCCATGGGCAAAAAATGTGTACGATGTGGGTGCTGAGTTCTTGTATAAGACAGATGACTTTTTTGCCCGCGGCGAATACATGTACAAACATGTGACGAAAAAACGTGATGACCAGGCTTTGTTCGAAGCTAATCTGGGGTCTATTGACTCTTGGGGCTCGCTTGAGTCATGGCAGAAAGGTAATCCGCTTGGTGACAATTCTTTCCATGGGGCTTATATTGAAGCCGGTTATAAGATCTTCGGCGATCCGTATCAATATAGCAATTCCGATGCTTTGTTGAAGGGGTTGAACGGTAGAGCGCTTGAGGTGGTGGCTCGTTATAGTTATACAGGCTTGAACGATCTCGTTGAGGGTGAGAAATATGTTCCCGGCCGCGATCAATATTATCCTAACGGTGTATTGGCAGACTATCCCGCCACTTCATTGAGCATTGGCGGCGGTAATATGCACTCGGCAACTTTAGGCGTAAACTACTCTTTCAACAAGTTCGCCCAAGTAATGTTGAGCTATACTTACAATCGTCTTGATCGCGATAAGTTCCAGTACGACAAGAACTTCCATGTGCTTCAGGCGCGTCTGATGTTCCAATTCTAATTGTGTGCATTTGTTTATAATAATGGTTAGTGAGCCTCTGTAACAGAGGTAACAAAAGAAAAGGGGATACTGCCACAGTGGTATCCTCTTTTTGTTGTATAGTGGAGGCAGCACAGATATTTCCCGAGATATTTGGTACTAAAAACGAAAAAGTCATAACTTTGATTGCATTTTCAATTCTGATTAAAAAGAGTAAACTTATGAAAGCATTTCTTGCAGGCATTTGTCTGTTTTTTGCCACCCTCGTTTCTTGCCAGCAGAAGGGAGAAGGTTTTACATCTGTTTCGGCAGATGAGTTTGCGACATTGATTGCTGATCCCGAAATTCAGCGATTGGATGTGCGTACGGTTGCCGAGTATTCGGAAGAGCACATCCCCGGCAGTATCAATATCAATGTGCTGGATGAGCAGTTTGCTGTTGTGGCGGATTCCACACTCCGGAAAGACGCACCGGTGGCTCTTTATTGCCGTAGCGGAAAACGCAGCAAGAAGGCTGCGGCTATCCTGAGCAAAAAGGGATACACGGTTTATGAACTCGATAAGGGGTTCACCGGCTGGAAACAAGCAGGAAAGGAAACTGAGAAATAGGCTGTTCCTTGTTTTGATACTCTCGATACCGGATGCTTAGCCGTTAAGGGTATCGATTGAAGCGTTGTTTTTTCTTTGGACAATATTATAATCCGGCAGGACAAAAACAATATCAAAAAATACTTATTACCAATATTGATGGACGATATTAATGGCTCTTTGTTTTATAACTGACTACATTTGTTCACCCAAATAATTCTAAATGAAAACAAAGAATTACATTAAATTGTGTACCATGAAAATAAGTATTAATCCTTAATTCCGCAACACTATTATAAAATATTTTTTAAGTACCTGAGCAACAAAAAGTTGCTCAGGATTTTGCCATGTCAGAGGATTCACTTAACTTAGTGTTGCAAAAAATAATCAAACAAAACCTCATCAGGCATGGCAAAAATACAAATAAAATCCGAGAAGCTCACTCCTTTTGGAGGAATATTTTCAATCATGGAGCAATTTGACTCCACATTGTCATCTGTAATCGACTCGACACTCGGTCTAAGGTGTAGCTCGTTCGGTTATCAGTACAGTGAAATCGTCCGTTCCCTCATGAGTATCTACTTCTGTGGTGGCTCATGCATTGAGGATGTCACTACTCATTTGATGAACCATCTCTCGCTCCATCCGACACTTCGTACTTGTAGTTCTGATACTATCCTCAGAGCGATAAAGGAACTGACGCAAGGAAACATCTCATACACATCAGATACGGGTAAGAACTACGATTTCAACACGGCTGACACACTCAATACCTTACTGCTCAATTGTATGTTTGCATCCGGCCAACTGAAAGAGGGCGAGATGTATGATGTTGATTTCGACCATCAGTTCATAGAGACTGAGAAGTATGATGCAAAGCCTACATACAAGAAGTTCCTTGGTTATCGCCCTGGCGTGGCGGTTATTGACGACTTGATTGTTGGCATTGAGAATAGCGATGGTAACACCAACGTTCGTTTTCATCAGAAGGACACGCTGAAGAGATTCTTTGAGAGATTTGAGCAGAACGGACTTACAATCAATCGTTTCAGAGCTGATTGTGGATCATGTTCCGAGGAAATCGTGGAGGAAATAGAGAAACACAGCAAATCCTTCTATATCCGCGCAAACCGCTGCAGTTCGCTCTACAATGACATCTTTGCTCTTAGAGGCTGGAAGACTGAGGAAATCAATGGCATTGAGTTCGAATTGAACTCTATTCTTGTTGAGAAGTGGAAGGGTAAAGCATACCGACTTGTGATTCAAAGACAGAAACGGATGGACGGTGTGCTGGATCTTTGGGAAGGAGAATACACATACCGTTGTATCCTGACTAACGACTATGAATCTTCCACAAGAGAAATTGTCGAGTTCTATAACCTTCGTGGAGGAAAGGAACGTATCTTCGATGATATGAACAATGGTTTCGGGTGGGACAGATTGCCCAAATCCTTCATGGCAGAGAACACTGTGTTCCTTCTTCTTACGGCACTTATCCGTAATTTCTACAAGGCCATTATCCACAGACTTGACGTAAAGAGGTTCGGACTCAATGCAACAAGTCGCATAAAAGCGTTTGTCTTCAGGTTTGTCTCTGTACCAGCCAAGTGGATCAGAACATCAAGGCGGTATGTGCTGAATATCTATACCTGTAATAATGCTTACGCAGATATTTTTCAGACTGATTTTGGATAACGCCTACAACTTATGGGTATGATACTGCGTATTGCCTCAAGTCGCATAGTGGGGCAAGGGGATATTGTGGGCAGAAGTGGGTATTTCAGCCTCAATTTATCTGCTAATTCAGTGATGAGAGGACGTTTAGACGCAAGAAGGACGCTGAAGAGCTTAGTTGCGGATTTGAGGTTAATTGTATATTAATTAAATGCCCTGATAAAATGAAGATTATATTTGCTGTAATTGGGATATTATGCATGGGACTGATGTCTGTGCATGCCAATAACCCGTTGAGACAATCGCCTTATCCGCAAAAGGATAATATCATATATTTGAACCCGGCTCCTTTATTGGTGCCGTTGAGCATGAAGCAGTCGGATTATTTGCAGTTCAACCTCTCGCAAGATAAGAACTTCAAAGGAGACAACGATATTCTCTCCAAACCTGTACCCTGGTGCATGTTCAATGCCCATAAGGTACTGAATACAGGTGTGTGGTACTGGCGTTTCCGTTCGGTCAGCAAGGCCGGTGAAGAAATGCCTTGGAGTGAGACGTATAGTTTTACAGTAGAAGAGACTACTCCGCAGTTTGCAACACCTCCGTTTGAGGTACTTTTGAAGAACCTTCCTAAGGACTATCCGCGTATTTATTGCTTTTTGAACGGGCACTTGGCGGATGCCCGGAAGAAGGTGCGTACTCATCCGGAGTTTGAAGTGATGGTTGATGATGCACGTACTGCGCTTGCTATGGATTTCAGTACCGATACGCAACCTTATAAACATGTCTTTGCCATGTCTGAGAATTTTGATAAGCTGAATACTGCCTATCAAATGTTGCAGTATGACGTTTATGCAGATAAGATGATGGCGAATGTACGTTGCCTTCTTAAGCAAGAACCGACTAAGGACTTTATCGACAATGATTTCAAGGCAGGAGAGCTGGTCTATCTGCTGGCAGCTACTTATGAGAATTTTTATGAGCGCTTTACGGAGCAAGAGCATAAGCAGATAGAAAAGATTATAATGGGGGTTCTTGGCTTTTATTATAACGGCCGGCTCTTAGGGCGTGAGGAGAATATGTTTTTCGATGAACATATCTGGCAGTTTGAAATACGCCGTTTCCTGCAAGCTTCATTGGTGCTGTATGACAAATATCCTGCTGCAAAAGAATATTTGGAGTATTACTATGAACTTTGGAATACGCGAGGACCGGGCACAGGTTTTAATCGTGACGGTGCATGGCACAATGGAGCCAACTATTTCAGCGCAAATGCAGTCAGCTTGTGCTATCTTCCCACTTTGTTCGGTTATCTCACAGGGACTGACTTTCTGCAGCATCCTTGGTATAAGAATGGGGGAATAGGGGTGGCATATACTTGGCTGCCCGGCTCTTTGAGTGCAGGTTTTGGCGACGGACATGAAAAAAGAAATGGTAAACCTTTACGCATCCGGAGCGCTTTTGCCGATTTCCTGGCCCGTACTACCGGTGACCCGTATGCAGCCTGGTATTCTGCTGTCAACAACCGGTATGATACCGAGTTTGAAACCCGTCTCTACCGTCTCGCATCCGCCAAGCAGCGCCCGGCCAATTGTGAACTTCCGGCGGATGCGCCGAAAGCTGTATGGTTTAGGGACTGTGGCGAAATGATAGCCAACAGTAATTTGGGGGATTTGAAAAAGAATATCAGCCTGAGTTTTCGTTCCAGTCCTTTCGGTTCGGGCAATCATACCCATTCCAATCAGAATGCTTTCAATCTGCATTATGGTGGGGAAGCGGTTTTCCATGCAGTGGGGCATTATATGAACTTCTGCGATCCGCATAATCTGCTGTCCTATCGCAATACACGTGCCCATAACACCATGCTTATAAACGGTATCGGTCAGCCTTTTACACCCGATGCCTATGGCTACATTGTGCGTATGTTCAATGGGGATAACATCTCTTATGCTTTGGGGGACGCTTCAACAGCATATTGTGGCATCAGTAATATCCGTTTGTGGAAAAGAAGTTTTGAGAAGTATCATCTGACACAAACGCCCGAAAACGGTTTCGGTGAGACTCCTTTGAAGAAGTACCGTAGACACATTTTCCTGTTGCACCCCAATAAAGTCGTTATTTATGACGAACTGGAGGCAAATGAGAAAGTGCGTTGGGACTGGTTGCTGCATAGTCCTGTGAAATTTGATATAAATCCTGCCGCATCCATACTCACGACAGTGAACAAAGAGAAGGGGTTTAGTTCCGTTGTCCAATTGTTTTGTGAACAGGAAGCTGCTATCACCCAAACTGATAAATATGCTGCTCCTCCGAATCATGCTGATGCCCAGCGTGGTGAGGACTTTACCGATCCCTGGTCACTTACTGCAAGTTTCGGGCCGAGCAGGAATAATCGTATACTTACCATTATTCAGGTTGAAGCCGATGGCAGGCAGGCTGTGCAGATAATGAGAGAGGGCAATACTTTCCGATGCGGCGAATGGGTTATTGAAGCCGAATTGAATCAAAATCGGCTCCTTCAAAAGCCTTCATCTGGTCGTATTCCACGCGGGCATTACCCACAAACTTAGGATCGAGTTCATAACCTTCGGGGTGGGTAATGACGAATTCGTAGTCCGTTGCATTCATCCACTCGGCAAAGGAGTTGGGGACAGCCTGGGGCAACGGGCGCGGGTGCGGAGCCCATGTCATTACGACTTTGGGACGCGCCGTTTTCTTGTATTCCTCAATGTATGAGGTCTGCAAAGCTTTGCAGCGGATGGCGTGTGGCAGCTTCCATAGAGAATACCGGACGGCCGGAGTGCTTTATGAACTGATTCAGTATCACTTCGTTGTAATCGTCTTCCTTATTTTCGAAGCGTGCAAAAGAACGTACGCCGATGACGTCGCAATAGCAGCCCATCACGGGGATAGCTTCCAACAGGTGCTCCGGTTTGTCACCGTCCATAATGACTCCGCGTTCCGTTTCCAGTTTCCATGCTCCTTGATTGATGTCCAGTACGATTACATTCATACCCAGGTTTATTGCAGCTTTCTGCGTACTGAGGCGGGTGCGCAGGCTTGAGTTGAAGAATATCATCATCAATGTCTTGTTACGTCCCAGCTCTACGTATTTGAAACGGTCTTTTCTTAATTTCAAATGCTTCATCCAGTGCAGCTTTCAGGTTACCGATGTCCTGCACGCAAGTAAAGTTCTTCATATTTACAGTCTTTTTAGTGTATCTATATCTTTGTTATTCGGCTGTCAAGGTCTGGTCTGTCCGGAACCTTCGACAATCCATTTGTATGTGGTGATTTCTTCCAGAGCCATCGGACCGCGGGCGTGTAGCTTCTGGGTGCTGATGCCAATCTCGGCACCGAGTCCGAATTGTGCGCCGTCGGTGAAAGAGGTCGGTGCATTGACGTATACGCAAGCGGCGTCCACTTCCCGGCAGAACCATTCGGCACGTGTCTTGTCGTCCGTAATGATGCATTCGCTATGTTTGGAACCGTACTTCCGGATATGTGCCAATGCTTCCTGGAAAGAATTCACGGTTTTAATGGCCATCTTGTAGTCCAGGAACTCTCTGCCGTAGCAGTCTTCAGTGGCAAGTCTCAACAGCTCGACGGGATATTTGTCACGCAGACTGTGGTAGGCGGGTTCATCGGCAAATATCTCTACATTGCTTGATTGCAGCGGCAGGCATAGGTCGGGCAAATTAGCCAGGCTGTCGGCTTCGATAATCAGGCAATCCAAAGCGTTGCATACACTGACCCGGCGTGTCTTTGCATTGGCAATGATAGATGGACCTATGCTTATATCGCCATAGCGGTCGAAGAACGTATGGCATACGCCGGCACCTGTCTCTATAACCGGTACTGTGGCATTCTGGCGTACGAAGTTTATCAGGCTGCTGCTGCCGCGCGGAATTATCAAATCTACATAATCGTTGGCATGCAGTAGTTCGGCAGTCGCCTCTCTGTCGGCAGGAAGCAGTTCCACGATATGTGTATCTACGTTGAAATGCTCCAGTACCTCGTGTATCACGCTGATTATGGCACGGTTGGAATAGTCTGCATCGCTTCCGCCTTTCAGAATACAGGCATTGCCGCTTTTAAGGCAGAGTGAGAATACATCGAAACTGACGTTGGGACGGGCTTCGTAGATAATGCCTATGACACCGAAAGGTACACTGACCCTTTTTATCTTCAATCCGTTGGGTAATACGTTCTCTTTAAGGACTTTTCCCAAAGGAGAAGGGAGGGCGGCTACGTTGCGGATGTCCGCAGCGATGTCCTGCAAACGGCTTTTTGTCAGTTTCAGGCGGTCGTATTTAGGGTCGGTAGAAGGCATACGCTCCAAATCCTTCTGGTTTTCACTCAGAATGAAGTCTGTTTTGTTTATGGCAGCGTCTGCAACAGCCAGTAATATTTGGTTGATTTCTTTGTCGCTCAACGCTAGCATGTTACGGCTGGCATCTTGTACGGCGACAAAAGTTTTGTTTAAGTTCATTTTCTTACTGAGTATAGAGTGATAAATATGCAAGTATGAATATCGTGGATAGTATCCGTCTGTGTCCTATTCTATATATAGGTAGTCGTAGTGCACTACGGGTTTCTTTCCATGTTTTCCCATTGTTTCCCGTGCCTGGCTGGAGTCACAGTTGGCTTTTCCCACACCGATGGGTTTACCGCCGAAGTCGATAATCCGTACGATGTCGTCCTTCTCGAACTCGCCTATAACGTCAGTGATGCCTACCGGTAGGATGCTTACTGCTTTGTCCGAGAAGAGCAGTTCGGTGGCACAATGATTGATGTGCAGTTCGCCTTTGGCAAACCCTTCGCTGTGCGCAATCCATTTCTTGATGCTCGATACCGGTTCCGGAGACGGAATGAAACGGGTATAGTTTAATTCTTCATTATTCATTATTTTCACAAGGATGTTGTCCCGCTTCCCGTTGGCTATGATTACTGTGATGCCCTCATCCGCCACTTTGCGGGCAATGTTGGTTTTTGTCAGCATGCCGCCGCGTCCGAAGCTGGACTTGGAAGTTTGTATGTAGGAGGAGAGGTCTTTGCCTTGTTCTATTTCACGGATGACTTGAGACTCCGGGTCGGCGGGTGAACCGTTGTAGATACCGTCTATATTGCTGAGAATGATTAGTGCCTGGGCATCCATCATGGAGGCTATCAGGCCGGACAGCTCATCGTTGTCGGTGAACATCAGTTCGCTCACGGAGATGGTGTCGTTCTCATTGACAATAGGAATGACGCCGTTCTCCAGCATTACGGTCATACAGTTTTTCTGGTTGAGGTAATGGCGGCGGGTGGAAAAGTTCTCTTTCATTGTGAGCACTTGTCCCACGGGGATGCCATGCTCCCGGAACAGCTCGTAGTAGCGGTTGATGAGTTTGGCCTGCCCTACAGCGGAAAAGAGCTGGCGCTGGTCTACGCTGTCCAACTTCTTGGTGGGGCGCACTTCACTACGTCCCGAAGCAACGGCTCCGGAAGAAACAAGTATTATTTCTATGCCGGCCTTGTGCAGCTCGGCTATCTGGTCCACCAAAGCGGACATGCGGGTGACGTCGAGAGTGCCGTCACGACGTGTCAAAACATTGCTGCCTACCTTGACAGCAATTCTATTGAAATCAATCTCCATTTTCTCTCTTTTCGTATTCACGGACTACTTCCATGGCGGCTTCGTAGTCCTTCTCATTGACGAGAACGGAAACATCTACCGCAGTGGCAGGCAGTACAACGTTTACTACCATTCCGTCTTTTGTTACAGCTTCAATATCACTATTTCCCAGCAGGCTCTTTACGAGTTCTGCTTCCCACGGTGAACCGGTGAACACCTCAACGAGTTTGCTTTTGTCTTCTTCTTTCATGATGGTATGAATTTAGAGGTTTCTGTCTTACAAATATAACAAATGTTTTTGTTTTAATGTTTAATGCTGACGAATTTATAGTTCAATCCTCTCAACTCTTATCGATTCATTCAGGAAAGTAGAAGCCGATTCTGTGAATTTCTCCTCCGATTCCGTGGTGCGGTAGACGCATCTTCCACCTTTGGTACATTTTTTGTCCATTTCCGGATGGCGGTGAAGATAGTCTTTCAGGCTGTCTGCTACCAGTTCCCCCTGAGTGACGGTCGTGATGCCGTCGGGCATGTATTGCTGTATCTTGGGCAGCAGCAACGGGAAGTGCGTGCAGCCCAGAATGACGGTGTCTATCTGCGTGTCTTTGGCCAGCAGGTTGTCGATGTTCTTGCGTATGAAGTAGTCGGTACCCTCACCTTGTGCCTCATTGTTTTCTACGAGGGATACCCATAGAGGGCAGGCTTCACCGCTCACTTTGATGTCGGGGAAGAGTTTATGCACTTCCAGCGGATAGGATTCAGACTTGATGGTTCCTGCCGTGGCAAGCACTCCCACATGGCGGCTTTGGGTAATGTTCCCTATGCATTCTACGGTTGGGCGAATTACTCCCAACACACGGCGCATAGGGTCGAGGCGAGGCAAATCATTCATTTGTATGTTGCGCAGAGCTTTTGCCGAAGCTGTATTGCATGCCAGAATGACGAGGTGACAACCCATCTCGAACAGTTTGGTGACTGCCTGCAAGGTGAACTCATAGACAATCTCGAACGAGCGTCCCGTAAGGCGCACGTGCGTTGTCGCCCAGGTAAATGTAATCATATTGGGGAAGGGCTTCCCGTATCTTGCTCAGGATGGTCAGTCCGCCATATCCGGAATCGAATATTCCGATGGGACCGGCTGCAGAAGGTAATGTCTGTTTCATGCTTTCTAAAGACTATGTACCATGCAAAGATAATTCAAATTTCTCAGTAATGTATAAAAAATAAGCGCGGATAAAACTATCCGCGCTTGCTTTATCATAAATAATTCTATTATTTAATGCCCAATTGCGTTTTAACTTTGGCAGTTACATCAACGCTCTGTGCTCCTACGAATGGTATCGGGGTACGGGCCAAGTCGAAGATATAGACCACGCCTTCAGCCTTGCCGACAGCTTGGATAGCTTCGTCCAGTTTCTTATAGATAGGAGCCATAGCATCTTGCTGTGCTTTCTGCATACTTTGATAGGCTTCTTGTTGGAACTGCTCTTGGCGTTGAGCCATATCCTGCAGCTCTTTATGACGTCTTTCTGCAATGTTTTTCGGCAGAGAGTCGGCTTGTGCCAGGAATTCCTGATACTTCTTCTGGAATTCTTCGTTGGTACGCTGCATTTCATCCTGGTATTTTTTAGACATGGCGTCCAAGTCAGCTTGGGCTTTGGTAAATTCAGGCATAACAGCGATTACATCTTGAGAATTCATGTGAGCGAATTTAGCTTGCGCCATAGCTCCCAGCGGGAGGGCGAACATAACTACGAGTAGTGCGATTTTTTTAAGCATAATGTTTATTATTTATTTGAATGATTATTCGTCGGGGACAAATATAGCGCAAACTGAACGCAATACAAAATAAGCTCGCTTATTTTTAATCCAGAATGCAGTCTATATTCTGAAACAAATGTATGAAATTAATTTGAATATCCCAGTTTTGCAAGTACTTCATTGCTGACGTCAATACTCGGCGAGGCAAAAATGATACTTGATGCGGAAGCACGGTCTACAACTACCGCATATCCGTTCTGTGTCGCAATTTCCTTTACAGCATTGTATATTTCATCTTGAATGGGTTGCATCAGACTTTCACGTTTTTTATACAGTTCGCCTTCCGGACCGAAGTATTTGCGGCGCAGTTCGGCTGCTGATTTCTCTTTAGCGACAATCTCTTCTTCCTTTTTACCTCTCTGTGTTTCAGAAAGGGAGGCAATCTGAGACTGATAGTTCTTGTACAGAGTCTTGGCTTCTTCGGAAATCTTTTCGACTTCACTCTGCCATTGTCTGGAGGCTTGCTCCAGTTGTTCATTGGCACGTTCGTAGGCAGGAATATTTTCCAGGATATATTCCATGTCAATCAAGGCGAACTTCTGTGCATTGGCTGTTATACTTACTGCAAACAGCGTAAAAAGGATCAATAAACTCTTCTTCATAACGATACTGCATTAATTGTCAATTATCAATTGTCCATTGCTTAGAATTCCTGTCCCAGGATGAAGTGGAACTGGCTGCCGCCATATTGCGAGGAACCCATTATTTTGTCGAAACCGTAAGCCCAGTCGATACCCATCATACCAATCATCGGAAGGAAGATGCGGACACCGACACCGGCTGAACGTTTCAAATCGAACGGGTTGAACTTGTTTACGTCTTGCCAAGCATTACCGGCTTCAACAAAAGTTAACGCATAAATACTGGTACTTGTTTCGAGCATCAAAGGATATCTTAATTCCAGTCCGAGACGTGTATAGGCATAACCTTCAGAACCGTATGGAGTCAATGAACTGTTCTCATAACCACGAAGTGCGATACTTTCTGTAGCATAGCTGGAGTAGCCGGTCATACCGTCACCACCCACGTCAAAGGTTTCGAACGGAGACTTTTTGTATTTGTTGTAGTGTCCTAACAAACCGAATTCTACACGTCCCATCAATACCGGAGTACGTTTTACTGCTATCGGGTCCATCAACGGGATGTATACTTTGGATTTGAATTTCCACTTGTGGTATTCAATCCACTTGTGCATCTTGTTCATGTCTTCCTGGCTGCTGGTGCTGTACTTGCTGTAATCGGTACCGTCGAACAGAGAGAAAGGCGGTGTGATTTGTGCAGACAACGAGAACTCGGAACCTTGGCGCGGATAAATCGGGTTGTCGATAGAGCTACGGGACAAGGTCAGGTTGAGGCTGAGGTTATTACACTTACCGTTGGTAACCGGGAAGTACTGCCAGTCACTCAGAACATAACGTTGGTAAGACAACTCGGCTGTGAACTGGAAGTAGTCATCCGGCCACTTCAAACGCTTACCGAACATCACTGCAAGACCATACATCTGGATAGATTTGTCCGGGTCGTAATAATTCTCGTAGTTGTTGTAATTGCCGTAGTTGTACATACCGTAGCCATACATACCGCTATAATAGCTGTTGTAATAGCTGTTCATGTAGGCTGAATTGTAATAACGGCTACTGATGTCGGTCTGGCGAGAATAGAAAGCCGATACGGAGAATGCATTCGGGCGTTTACCGCCAAACCACGGGTCGTAGAATGAAACGCTGTATGACTGATAGTATTTGGCATTGGTCTGGCCGCTGATGGTCAATGTCTGACCATCACCTTGCGGGAGGATACCGCGGTAGTTCTCACCCGGATGCAGCAGGTTGGACAGAGAGAAGTTGGTGAACTTCAGACTTAACTTACCGATAATACCTGTTTGTCCCCAACCGGCGGAGAACTCTACCTGGTCGTTGGCTTTGGATACAAGGTCATAACCGATGTCTACCGTGCCGTCTTCCGGTCTCGGCTGGATGTCGGGTTGGATTTGTTCGGGGTCGAAGTGTCCCATCTGCTGGATTTCACGCATGGAACGCATCAAGTCTTCACGGCTGAAGAGTTCGCCCGGACGGGTACGGAGTTCACGGCGTACTACGTTTTCATACAAACGGTCGTTACCGTTGATGCTGACTTTATTGATGGTAGCCTGGCGACCTTCGTAGATACGCATTTCCAGGTCGATGGAGTCGCCCACGATGTTTACTTCCACCGGTTCGAGGCTGTAGAACAGATAACCGTTGTTGTAGTAAAGGTTGCCGATGGCATCGTCATCGGTCATTGTACGCTCTTCAAGTAACTTTTGGTTGTAGACGTCACCCTTCTTCATCTGGAGGAGGAAGTTCAGTTGTTCGGAAGGATACAGTGTGTTACCTACCCAAGTTACATTGCGGAGGTAGTATTTCTGTCCTTCCTCAATCTGCATGAAGATGTCTACCGTGCGGTCATCGTAGGGCTTGATACTGTCTGTCACGATGATGGCGTCACGATAACCCAGTTCGTTGTATTTGTCGATAATCAGCTGTTTGTCCGCTTCGTAGTTGTCCTCAATGAATTTCTTGGTGCGGAACAGATTGAGCAGCTTGCCCTTTTCGTTTGTTTTCTTCATCACACGCTTCAGCTTCTTGGTCGTGAGGGCCTCGTTGCCTACAATGGTGATTTGATGTACTTTCACTTTCTCCTTCTTGTCGATGTCGATGTTGACAATCACTTCATTCTTCTTTTCCGGATCATCACGTTGGGTGATGATTACATCTGCATTCTTGAAGCCCTTGTCGTCAAAATAGCGCTTTATCAAGGTCTTGGCGCGGTCCACCAGATTAGGTGTAATCTGGCCGCCCTTTATCATGCCGATTCTGCTTTCCAGGTCTTCACGCTCCGACTTCTTCACACCGTTGTAGCGTATGTCGGAAACACGCGGACGCATGGTCAGATGAATGGTCAGCCAAATTTGGTCGCCTTCAATCTTGTCTGCTGTAATTTCCACGTCAGAGAACAGGCCGTGGCGCCAGTAGCGCTTACAAGCTTGTGTAATCTCGTCACCCGGCACGGTGATAGTCTGCCCTTTGGATAGTCCGGACAATCCGACAATTACATAATCCTCATAGTTCTGGGCTCCTTCGACCTTAATGTCGGCTATTTCATACTTCTTGGGTGTTCCCGAATAGAGTATAACCGGCTTTTCGGTTTCATCGGTGTTGTTTACGTCCTGTGCTGCTGTTGTCAGTGCGCAGCCGAAAAGGCAGACAAACGTTACGAGTATGGAGAAAATACGATAGTGCATCTTTTTATTTACTATTTTACAATTTACTATTTACTATTTGTGTGTCCGGTGATTAATTGATTTGCTCGCTGGTCTTGCCGAACCTGCGTTCGCGTTTCTGATAGTCACATATGGCTTTGCGTAGTTCCTCTTCACGGAAGTCGGGCCAATAGGTATCACAGAAATAAAGTTCCGAATAGGCGCATTGCCAGAGCATGTAGTTACTAAGGCGGAGCTCTCCTCCGGTACGTATCAGCAGGTCGGGGTCGGGCATGAAGTGGGTTGTCAGATGACGGGATATGAGCTCACTGTCGATTTGTTCGGGTTTCAGCTCACCTTTCTGTACCAGGTCGGCTATTTGCCGGGCAGCTTCCGTTATTTCCCAGCGGGAAGAGTAGCTCAATGCCAGTACCAGGCACATTCCCGTGTTGTGGGAGGTGTGTGCCACGCAAGTGTTGAGCCGTTGCTGTACGTTGGCAGGCAGTTTTTCAATATCTCCTATTACCCGGAAACTGATATTGTTCTTCATGAACGTCTCTTCCTCTCTATGGAGTCGAAGAGCAATCCCATCAAGGCGGCTACCTCGTCCGACGGACGATTCCAGTTCTCGGTAGAGAACGTATATAAAGTAAGGTATCTGACTCCTAATTTAGCGGCTTCCTCTGCAATGACGTGCACAGTCTCTGCGCCGGCCTGATGTCCATAGCTGCGTTCGTGTCCACGCTGCTTGGCCCACCGTCCGTTACCGTCCATGATAATCGCCACGTGCTGGGGTATCCGGTTTAGATCGATTTCTTCCTTATATGACATCATTATTATTGTATTTCGAAGCCCAATCTGTTAAGACGTCCGCGCCATACTTCATTTTTGGTGCCGTTGCCGCCGAATATCACCCAAATGAAGTCCCGTTTGTCTGCCGGGTCCACAGTTTTGTCTTTCGTCGGTTCCACTATAATGGAGTACGCGCCTTTCCCTTTGAATTCCTGGGGTAGCAGGAATTTGGTTTCTGTCTTGCTCCACGCAATGCCTGTGATGGAGTTGTAGATGGCGTCAAGTTCTCCTCCAAAGCAATAGAACATGTCGCCATAGTACATAATGGCAGGGTTGACCATGCCGGGACAAGATGTGTCGTACACCGTGTTAGCCAGGCTTGCCCAGCCTTTGCCGTCCAATGAGAACCAGGGTATTGTCTCTTGTTCGTTGGCCAGCGGCATTCCTGCCAGAACCACCTTCTCTACACCATTGCCGGTATTGGTCTGGGTGGTGGATATGTTTTCGGTAGGGAATCCTGCCGGGACTTCCTCAAGGGTAAGGTTGTCAGCCGTGTTTTCCGTTTCCCAATTCTTTCCGTCTTTACAGATGTTGAAATATTGCTTTCCGTTGATTTCCACAATACCCGAGAGCCGGTCAGAGAAACCATTGATGAGGACTATGACATTGTCTCCCAATGTAGTGACTTCTGTCCAGGCGCCGCCGTTGGTAGAGCTGAATACTCTTTTGCTTTCTGTAACCATATAAAGCGCATTGTTATACTCTACGGCAGATGTCAGCTTTACGTCTGAGGGGAGGTTGCTGACATTGACTTTACTCCAGTTGTATTTATCGGGCGCAGTCGATGTCTTGTAAGCAGTACTGTTGGAAGTGTAGACAAATAGTTCGTCTCCCAGTACAACCGCTTTTTGCTGACCTAAATTGATGGTATTGGAGAATATATTCCCCCTTTTCTGCATGTCTGTCCATACGAGTGAGTCCGGGTCTTGCAGGTGTACATTAACTTTCAATTTATATTCGCGGACTGTAACACCGTCGGCGGCATGTGCTTTGAACAGCATGCCGGCATCGTTGTTCATGGCGGGTCTCAAATCCACGGAGTCCGACATGACGAATACCGTGTCGGTAGGCGAGCCTGAAGTTATCCAACCGGTAACGGTCATAGTATCAATCAGAATACGGTCAATGATGGTATCTGAACCTACGGGCAATGAATCTCTGTTATAGATGAGTCTATTGAGCTGGTCAATTGTAAATTTGTAATGTTTGCCATGTATGGTATCGATACCAAAAGCATGTATAGTAGCATCGGAGCTGAATTCATAATTGTCGTCAGAGTCAAGGCATGAACTTAGAGCAAATGACACACAATAAGAAAACTCACAATTACTGATAGAAACTTTATTCTCATTTTGAAAGTTAGTGTTTATTTACAAGTTGCAAAAATAGGAACATTTTTTTCTATAAACAGCTTTACGGGGAAGTTTTATATAAAATTATAGATAATATCCCCCTTTTTCTCGATAAAAAAAGCCCTGAAATGAGGCTATTGACTGTTTCTTGAGGCCGTATAATGGCGAAAACTCCTGCCGAAAGAATACTCTGTTGCAAATGGATATCCGTCACTGATTTCGGGTGCTTTGACGCCGGAATGAAGAAGGTGCGGAGCTTCTTCCACAAAGATTTCGTCCCACAATCCGGCATCAATGAAGGATTGGAGCGTTTGGCTGCCACCCTCTACCAAAAGGGATTGTAATCCGCGTGTATACAGCATTTCCATGATTTCGGGGAGTATATTCTGCTGGTAGTCGCTGACTGGCAGATATTCTACATTCGGTAGCGGAGCGTGCGGGATTTCTGTAAAAACGAGGGTCGGCACGCTACCGTCAAATAGGTGAAGGCTGGGGGATAGCTTTTGTTGCCGGTCCAGCACGATACGTACCGGTGAACGACCATACCAATGGCGGACATTCAGGCCGGGATTGTCCAGTTCAGCCGTACGGGTACCTACTAATATGGCACTGTGCTCTGCCCGTTTCTTGTGTACCAGCATCGAAGTCAGCGGGCTGGAGAGGATAACCGGTTTACCGTCCGTGCGGGAGTAATCGATATATCTGTCAGAAGATTCCGCCCATTTTAGGGTGATGTAGGGGCGTCGCAAAGTATGGAAAGTGATGAACCTGCGGATGAGCTGCCGACATTCTGTTTCCAGCACTCCGACAATAACTTCACGTCCGGCATCCTTCAGTTTCTGTATGCCTCGGCCCGCAACCTTAGAAAAAGGGTCCCGGCACCCGATGACGATGCGTGGAATCTGCTTCTCGATGATGAGGTCTGCACAAGGAGGAGTTTTGCCATAGTGCGAACACGGTTCCAGGCTGACATAGATGGTGGAACGTTTCAGCAGGGACGTGTCTTTCACGGAACGGATGGCGTTGACCTCGGCGTGGGCTTCTCCACAGCGCACATGGTATCCCTCGCCTATGATTTTCCCGTCACATACTATTACCGCTCCCACCATCGGGTTGGGTGCTGTATTGCAAAGTCCGTTTTGTGCCAGTTGGATGCATCGCAGCATATATTTCTCTTCTTCTGAATTCATATCCTTGCTTGTCTTTTGGTTGAATAATCAAAATTAATGATTACTTTTGCAGCCCGAATAAAACCGGACTCCGAATGAATGTAACCGTTTCACATATCCGCAGTGCTTTGCAGGAATGCTACCCTCCCCGGGAGGCGGCCAATCTTTCCCGTATTGTCTGCTGTGAAATGTTTGGTCAGGGTAATATTGACTATTACCTGGGCAAAGATATGATTTTATCTCCAAAGGATGAAAGGAATTGGAAAGCATTCTTTCCCGTCTGTGCAATTTTGAGCCCATACAGTATGTGCAGGGTACTGCCCGTTTCCTGGGACGTACTTTTCGGGTGGCTCCGGGGGTGCTTATTCCCCGTCCCGAAACGGAAGAACTGGTGGAGAGGATGCTGGAGGAAGTCGCTCCGGCTTCCCGTATTCTCGACATTGGCACTGGAAGTGGGTGTATTGCCGTCACTTTGTCTAAAGAGTTGCCGGAAGCGGAAGTAACTGCTTGGGACATTTCCGGAGAAGCTCTTGCCATAGCCGGCGACAATAACCGCCTTTTGCAGACCTCCGTACAATTTGTACAGCGTGATGTCCTGACGTATCAACCGACTGAGGATGAGTATTTTGATGTAATCGTCAGTAATCCGCCTTATGTTACGGAAACAGAAAAGAAGGACATGGAGCCAAATGTCTTGAACTGGGAACCTTCGGGAGCTTTGTTTGTTCCAGACAGCGACCCGCTCCGTTTCTATCGGCGTATAGGTGAACTGGGACGGAGCATGCTGACGGCCGGCGGCCGACTCTATTTTGAAATCAACCGGGCATTTGGAGAGGCTGTCGCTTCGATGCTTCGCAAGCAAGGCTATACGAATGTCCGTATCCGAAAAGATATTTCCGGCAACGACCGGTACGTAATTGCAGAACGATGATAGAAATAACTGAAACTGAAGCTTTGAACAGAGTGGCGGCATATTGCTCCACTGCCGAGCATTGCCGGGCGGAGATTGCGGAGAAACTGCAACGCTGGGGCATTGCCTATGATGCCATAGACCGTATCATCAACCGTCTGGAACAAGAGAAGTACATTGATGAAGAACGCTTCTGCCGTGCTTTCATCAACGACAAATACCGTTTAGCCAAATGGGGCAAGATGAAGATAGGGCAGGCGCTCCAGTTGAAAAAGATATCTTCATCTGTCTATTGGCCCTATTTGAACGAGATTGATGAGGAGGAATACCACGCCGTCTTGCAGAAACTGCTGGCGGCAAAGCGTAAAAGCGTCCGTGCCGAAAGTGAGTATGAGTTGAATGGCAAACTGGTGCGTTTTGCCTTGAGCAGGGGGTTCGAAATGAAGGATATATGTCGTTGCATAGAGGTTTCTGAGGAAAATGACTACTCCGAATGAAAATTATCGGCTTTCTCTTTTTTATTCTCATTCTGTTTCCGTATTTTTGTGCCATATTTATCATAATAGTTAGTTTTGCTATGAAAACTTTAGAAAGATTGTTTGCAGAGAAGTTGCTGAAGATAAAAGCGATTAAACTACAACCGGCTAACCCGTTCACTTGGGCATCCGGATGGAAGTCTCCGTTTTATTGTGATAACCGCAAAACCCTTTCTTATCCTTCTCTCCGTAATTTCGTAAAGATTGAAATTACGCGTCTGATTTTGGAACGTTTCGGACAGGTGGATGCCATTGCCGGTGTGGCAACGGGAGCTATCCCGCAAGGTGCCTTGGTGGCCGATGCATTGAACTTGCCGTTTGTATATGTACGCTCCACTCCGAAAGACCATGGACTGGAGAATTTGATTGAAGGTGAACTTCGTCCCGGTATGAAGGTGGTAGTCGTGGAAGATTTGATTTCTACGGGTGGAAGCAGCTTAAAGGCTGTAGAAGCTATCCGCCGTGACGGATGTGAGGTCATCGGTATGGTAGCTGCCTATACTTATGGTTTCCCGGTTGCCGAAAAGGCTTTCAAGGATGCCAAAGTGCCTTTGGTGACGCTGACCAATTACGAGGCTGTGATGGAAGTGGCACTGCGTACGGGCTATATCGAGGAAGAAGATGTGGAGACTCTGAATGAATGGCGTAAAGACCCTGCACATTGGGAATCTGGTAAATAAGAACTTATTTGTAAAAATGTTAATATGGATAAAAGAGCCATTCGGATAGATTCTGTCCGGATAGTTCTTTTTTCTTTTTGAATACGATTGATTATGACGAAATTTGAGAGTGGAGTGAAAGTTGTACCGGCTTCACAAGAAGCTGTTTATGAAAAGCTTTCCGACCTGAGCAATCTGGAGAAGGTGAAAGACCGTCTGCCTGAAGACAAAGTGAAGAACTTGAGTTTTGACGCGGAGAGCATGACGATAGAGGTGGCCCCCGTGGGAAAGATTACGTTGCAGATTGTGGAGAAGGAACCTTGCAAGTGTATCAAGTTTGCAACAACCACTTCACCGCTGCCCTTCAATCTGTGGATACAGATTGTACCCATCACCGAAACCGAATGCAAAATGAAGCTGACCATCGGCATGGATATAAATCCGTTTATGAAGACCATGGTGCAGAAACCCTTGCAGGAAGGACTGGAGAAGATGGCAGATATGTTGGCGATGATACAATATTAATCACTAACCATTAATCATTAGAAACAACGTGGCTCAGAAACTTTGGGAAAAATCCGTTCAGGTAAATAAGGATATAGAACGTTTTACGGTGGGCCGTGACCGTGAAATGGACCTTTATTTGGCAAAGCACGATGTGCTGGGTTCCATGGCGCACATCACGATGCTCGAAAGCATTGGCTTGTTGACGAAGGAAGAACTGCGGCAATTACTGGCCGAATTGAAGGAAATCTATGCGATGGCCGAGCGTGGAGAATTTGTGATAGAAGAGGGAGTGGAAGACGTTCACTCACAAGTGGAACTTATGCTGACGCGCAACTTGGGTGATATAGGTAAGAAAATACACAGCGGACGTTCGCGCAACGACCAGGTGTTGCTCGATTTGAAGCTCTTTACCCGTGCAGAGATAAAGGAAGTGGCAGAGGCTGTGGAACAATTGTTCCATGTGCTGGTTATGCAGAGCGAACGCTACAAGGATGTACTGATGCCGGGTTATACACACTTGCAGATAGCCATGCCGTCTTCTTTCGGACTTTGGTTTGGGGCATACGCCGAGAGCCTGGTGGACGATATGATGTTCCTTCAGGCAGCTTTCAAGATGTGCAACCGCAATCCTTTGGGTTCTGCTGCGGGATACGGTTCCTCGTTCCCGCTGAACCGTACGATGACTACCCGTCTTTTGGGATTTGATTCCCTCAACTACAACGTAGTGTATGCCCAGATGGGGCGTGGCAAGATGGAGCGTAATGTAGCTTTCGCCCTTGCCAGTGTGGCCGGAACCATATCGAAATTGGCTTTTGACGCATGTATGTTCAACAGTCAGAACTTCGGTTTTGTGAAGCTGCCGGACGATTGCACTACCGGCTCCAGCATCATGCCTCACAAGAAGAACCCGGACGTCTTTGAACTGACGCGTGCCAAGTGCAACAAACTGCAATCCCTTCCCCAGCAGATTATGATGATAGCCAACAATCTTCCTTCCGGCTATTTCCGTGACTTGCAGATTATTAAGGAGGTGTTCCTGCCTGCTTTTCAGGAATTGAAAGACTGCCTGCAGATGGCAACTTACATTATGAATGAAATCAAGGTGAACGAACATATTCTTGATGATGATAAATATTTGCTTATTTTCAGTGTGGAAGAGGTGAACAGTCTGGTCCGGGAAGGTATGCCGTTTCGCGATGCTTATAAGAAAGTTGGTTTGGACATTGAAGCCGGTAAGTTTTCTCATGACAAAGAAGTGCATCATACGCACGAAGGCAGTATTGGCAATCTGTGCAATGATGAGATTTCTGTTTTAATGCAGAAAGTTGTAGATGGTTTTAATTTTGGAACAATGGAACAGGCTGAAAAGGCACTGCAGTAGGAAATTAGTTGCTTGGGCAGGTAAAATGTTCTGCGGGTTCAATGTTCTTATTAATGCTCAGTTAACATCGTACTTCCTATTTTGTTAACTTTTTCCGGTGAAAAGTTTGGCTGTAACGGGGAAACTGTTTATCTTTGCATCCGTTCTCCAAAAAACTGCGGAAATAGCTCAGTTGGTAGAGCATAACCTTGCCAAGGTTAGGGTCGCGAGTTCGAGTCTCGTTTTCCGCTCTCCTTTTTAAGGATGCTCGAATGGTGGAATGGTAGACACGAAGGACTTAAAATCCTTTGGCCATTGCGGCTGTGCGGGTTCAAGTCCCGCTTCGAGTACAAGAGCAATCCTTTAATCGCCTGCAAATCAAAATGTTGCAGGCGATTTTCTTTTTGTTGCTGAAACATTGCTGAAGCTTTTTTCTTTGCTGAATGTATGAATGATATGGCTAATGCGTTGTATTACAGTCTAAAAACAAATCTCTGCCGTTATACTCAAATGAGTTTGGACGGATGCTTTCAATTCGACTACTAGTTTGGTTTGCGATATTTAATCTTTCATCTACTAATGAGCCTCTTATATGTAGCATGATGCGAAAAATGTTTAATCAATATAATATTACCCTAACTTTTTCGCCTATTGCTTTGTAATGTCATACTTTTTATTTTTATTTGCTTACAATAACCTATTTGTTTTCACTTAATTAAAACACACAAAAGTAACATGACAAAGAAAAACATCTTGCTGTGCAGTGTGATGGCACTCTTTTTTATGGACAGCATGCTCAGAAGCAGAGAAGTATCAGTATCCGTTTCAAAACCCTAAACTAAAAGTAGAAGAACGAGTTGACAATTTGATGTCATTGCTTACTCTTCAAGAGAAAGTCAGCATGATGATTAATCGTTCATTGGCTATCGAGCGGTTAGGCATCCCTGCTTATAACTGGTGGGGAGAAGCTTGCCATGGTCTGATAGCGGGTGGGGTTACAGTATTTCCTCAATCCATTGCATTAGCCGCAACTTTTGACGATTCTTCACAACTGACTACCTATACAATGGTGTCGGACGAAGCACGTGCACGTTATAACACCTTACCACTTGATGGAGATATAGGGCCATACGTTTCAGCGATTCCTAATCTTACTTTTTGGGCTCCCAATATCAATATATTTCGAGATCCTCGTTGGGGACGCGGGCAAGAAACTTATGGAGAGGACCCTTTTCTGATGTCAAGAATGGGCTTAAACGTCGTGCTGGGAATGCAAGGCGATGATGAACATTATTATAAGACACATGCTTGTGCCAAACATTACGGTGTGCATAGTGGCCCAGAACCATTACGCCACGAGTTTAATGCTGTGGTTTCGATGCGCGACTTGTGGGAAACTTATCTTCCCGCTTTCGAAACATTGGTAGTCAAAGGCAATGTACGTGAAGTGATGTGTGCATATAGTGCTTATGAAGGTGAACCATGTTGCGCCAGCAATCGTTTGTTGGTAGACATCCTACGTAATCGCTGGGGGTTTGATGGAATGGTAGTAAGTGACTGCGACGCCATCAATGACTTTTATGTGAAAGGCCGTCATGAAACACATCCGGATGCAGCAGCAGCCAGTGCAGATGCCGTATTGACTGGTACAGACTTGGAATGTGGGCGAAGCTACAATGCATTGATAGAAGCCGTAGAGAAAGGTATTATCAAGGAACAAGATTTAGACGTTTCTTTGCGTCGTATCTTGACTGAACGCTTTCGTCTAGGATTGCTGGATCCGGCCAAGTATGTGCCTTACTCTACGATACCGGGCAGTGTGATTGACTGTCAAGAGCATCGGGATCATGCTTTGAAAATGGCTCACGAATCACAGGTTCTATTGAAAAATGAAGGTAACATACTGCCATTGGATAAAAACATCAAATCCATTGCCGTAGTTGGTCCCAATATCAATGATTCCATTATGATGCGTGGCAATTACAGCGGTTCACCGACCCATTGTATCACCATTCTGCAAGGTCTCAAAAATAAGTTGCCCAATACTCGTATCATCTCTGAACGCGGGAGTGAGATTGATTCAGATTATTTGCAAATACCTCAAATGCATCTGGTAAATCATGATGGTCAAAAAGGCTTTTTGGCCCAATATTATGCCAAACCCGACTTTTCAGGAGAAATCATCAACACAAGCCATGCAGAAGTGATAAATTTCCGTACAGAAGGAGGATATGGATTTGGGAAAGATGTGCCCGCTTCGGATTTCAGCGCCAAATATTCAGGAACATATGTTCCTGATTTCACCGGTACACTTTGTTTCTCTGTTCGGGGAGATAGTTATGTGTTAAAGGTGAATAATAAAAGATAGGTGAATATGTTCCCAAGGAATTGTCGTTTAAATATACTCCTGGGATGAATCTTACAGAAGCGCAACGCCGAGAGTTCACAGAGTCGATGAAGGGCAGACGTGGTTCCATTTATACGCTTCAAGTAAAAGAAGGTGAAACTTATCAGATTGCTCTTGATTATAAATCTGGTAAAGAAGGGAGTGTCTCACACCTTTCTGTTGATATGTATGAACGAAAACTGGCGGTATTTGAGGAACTGAAAGAGAAAATTAAAGATGTTGAGGCCATTATATATGTAGGTGGTATCACCCCCACACAAGAAGGTGAAGGACATGAACGTGCGAAAATTGAATTGCCTGATGTACAAAAGCGTTTCTTGAAAGCGATGCACGAGACCGGTAAACCTGTAATCTATGTAAACTGTTCCGGTAGTGCCATAGCATTGGCTGACATTGATTATGCATACGATGCGCTTTTGCAAGCCTGGTATCCGGGGCAAGAAGGAGGAACGGCTGTGGCTGATGTGCTGTTTGGTGATTATAACCCTTCCGGAAAGCTCCCTGTGACATTCTACAAATCAACGGAACAGTTACCTGAATTTACCGATTACAGCATGGAAAACCGCACTTATCGCTATTTTAAAGGTGAACCTCAATATGCGTTTGGTTATGGATTGAGTTATACAGACTTTGAATTTGGCGAGGCATTACTCTCTTCCAGTTCAATCAAAGCTGGAGAGAAAGTGGAAATCACTATTCCATTAACCAATGTCGGCAAAATGGATGGTGCTGAAGTTGTGCAGGTCTATGTAAAAAGTCTGACTAATCCTGATGCGCCTATCAAATCACTCAAAGGTTATGTGCGTCAAGAGATAAAAGCGGGTAAAAGTGAAAAAGTGAGAATAACACTCGAACCAGAATCTTTTGCTTATTATAACGCGGATGTAGATGGTCTGAAAGTTTTTCCTGGTAAATATCAAATATTGTATGGTAATTCCTCGCGAGATATGGACTTAAGATCGTTAGATTTGGAAGTTACACCTGCTGTACAATAAAAGCGGATACACCGTAATGGTGGTTTCTAATGGTTAGGTTGTATAGGGATATTCCTTAAAGAGAGAATATCCCTTGCCCTATCCGGCTTGAATCAGGCAGGATTTGAATATATTATAGTTATGGTTGCAGAAATAGTTCAGACTTTCACAGAATAGAAAAAAACGAATGTCTAAAGAAATCATTTAAGTAACAAAACTTAGTAAAAATGGTCTGTAGTTACTTGAATTAAGGATTTTCCTAATAATAATGATATGAAAAAGAAAATATTCAGCCTATTGGTCGTGAATAGATAGGTCGTGAACTGTATTGATGAGTTCATGCTAAAGCTGTTTATTTTGAGTAATAAGGAGTCTTTGTGATGTAAGAATTGGTAAAAGTCATTAATGATACAGTCGGGGACGTTTATTATTGAACCGGTAGCCTACGCCTAACATCAGATAGTTGGGCTCGTGGAAATCTTTAAGATTATACCCGATATGTAGGAAAGTGTCGTGAGATATATCTATTTTGAGCGCTAATATCTGATAGAAAGATTGGAGGTCTCCTCCTCCATGCAGGATGTTGGCTCCGAAACCTATGCCAACGGTGAAGTAGGGCATTACCCATTCTCCGCGTGCTGAGACACCCAAAGAAAGTTGCTTACGTAATGGTGGGATGCCAAAAGCTTCCTCTTCATTTCCACCATTAAGAGGAGTAATGTAATCTTTGGCATAAATATTGGCACCGGCGTCATATACACCGTCTAATGATACTCCTGCGCGGAATTTATATCCAAAATTATACATGGGAGCAAGACAAAACCCTGCTACGGCGTATTTTCCCGGTGCAGGAACTTGCCCGCCTGGAACATCGACGGCTTTTCTTCGCCATGAACCAAACACTGTGAGGTCGTAGCTGACATGTTTGGGAAAGGCCGGGCTCGGAATTTGTTGTGACGGTTGTAATACATCGTTTATATTCCGATTGAAATTATATATTATTCCGATTTTGAAATCTACTGTGTTCAGGCCGGTATTGGGATATCGGGTATTGCCGTTGGAAAAATGCACTGCGGTTGCCCCGATGTTAAGGTCGAATAGAGGAGAGAGTATCCAATCAAAATGAATCCCGGCACTAAGGTATGCATTAATTTTAGTCCCTATGACGGTATTGTTGGGGTTGTTGAGATAATTATAAGGTTTCCAGCCGAAAGAGGCTCCAAATCCCCATTCGTAGTTGAGCGATAGGCGGGGAGTGAGTTTGGCAATACGTGCTCCCTGAAATGCGTAGAGGGCAATAGGAGTCCCTATTTCTTTGTCGTTGCCGAAGTCGAAATATCCTAATCCTATGCCTTGGTACGAACTTCCGTATATTTGGTCTGCAGTACTGCCCGGCTGTAGCTGGAAGGAATATTTCAAATGAGCCGAGTAGGCAGAACTCAGCCTTTTATGCATATTGTTTTCTCCCCGCAAGAAAGAGCTGGTAGGGAATATATATCCTGGTCGGCCTTCAATGCCGAGTCGGTGGATATAATTATTTTGTGCATGTATATTGTCAGAGAGGAATAGTATCATTATCAAGAGAAGTATATCTTTTCCTGTCTGTATTTTGCTACTCATAATGTTGTGCTGTTCTTCATTGGTTATCTGACTTTTTGTAAAATCTGATTTTTATGCAAATATAATCTTTTTGTTTACATCCTTAATTCCGCAACACTATTATAAAATATTTTTTTAAGTACCTGAGCAACAAAAAGTTGCTCAGGATTTTGCCATGTCAGAGGATTCACTTAACTTAGTGTTGCAAAAAAATAATCAAACAAAACCTCATCAGGCATGGCAAAAATACAAATAAAATCCGAGAAGCTCACTCCTTTTGGAGGAATATTTTCAATCATGGAGCAATTTGACTCCACATTGTCATCTGTAATCGACTCGACACTCGGTCTAAGGTGTAGCTCGTTCGGTTATCAGTACAGTGAAATCGTCCGTTCCCTCATGAGTATCTACTTCTGTGGTGGCTCATGCATTGAGGATGTCACTACTCATTTGATGAACCATCTCTCGCTCCATCCGACACTTCGTACTTGTAGTTCTGATACTATCCTCAGAGCGATAAAGGAACTGACGCAAGGAAACATCTCATACACATCAGATACGGGTAAGAACTACGATTTCAACACGGCTGACACACTCAATACCTTACTGCTCAATTGTATGTTTGCATCCGGCCAACTGAAAGAGGGCGAGATGTATGATGTTGATTTCGACCATCAGTTCATAGAGACTGAGAAGTATGATGCAAAGCCTACATACAAGAAGTTCCTTGGTTATCGCCCTGGCGTGGCGGTTATTGACGACTTGATTGTTGGCATTGAGAATAGCGATGGTAACACCAACGTTCGTTTTCATCAGAAGGACACGCTGAAGAGATTCTTTGAGAGATTTGAGCAGAACGGACTTACAATCAATCGTTTCAGAGCTGATTGTGGATCATGTTCCGAGGAAATCGTGGAGGAAATAGAGAAACACAGCAAATCCTTCTATATCCGCGCAAACCGCTGCAGTTCGCTCTACAATGACATCTTTGCTCTTAGAGGCTGGAAGACTGAGGAAATCAATGGCATTGAGTTCGAATTGAACTCTATTCTTGTTGAGAAGTGGAAGGGTAAAGCATACCGACTTGTGATTCAAAGACAGAAACGGATGGACGGTGTGCTGGATCTTTGGGAAGGAGAATACACATACCGTTGTATCCTGACTAACGACTATGAATCTTCCACAAGAGAAATTGTCGAGTTCTATAACCTTCGTGGAGGAAAGGAACGTATCTTCGATGATATGAACAATGGTTTCGGGTGGGACAGATTGCCCAAATCCTTCATGGCAGAGAACACTGTGTTCCTTCTTCTTACGGCACTTATCCGTAATTTCTACAAGGCCATTATCCACAGACTTGACGTAAAGAGGTTCGGACTCAATGCAACAAGTCGCATAAAAGCGTTTGTCTTCAGGTTTGTCTCTGTACCAGCCAAGTGGATCAGAACATCAAGGCGGTATGTGCTGAATATCTATACCTGTAATAATGCTTACGCAGATATTTTGCAGACTGATTTTGGATAACGCCTACAACTTATGGGTATGATACTGCGTATTGCCTCAAGTCGCATAGTGGGGCAAGGGGATATTATGGGCAGAAGTGGGTATTTGAGCCTCAATTTATCTGCTAATTGAGTGATGAGAGGACGGTTAGACGCAAGAAGGACGCTGAAGAGCTTAGTTGCGGATTTGAGGTACATAAGAACCAATATTGGTAAAGTTATAATTTATCATCTGTTTTATTTATGAAGTACAGTGAGAAAAAGGGAAGCTTTATCTACAAGGACAAAAGGAGCTATGCCTATTTATAATGCATAGCCCCTTTTACTTGTTCCGGATCTTTTGTGTTTTGTTCAGGAACGATTATTTCTCGTCATTCTTCCGGATTTCCACACGACGGATTTTACCGCTGATAGTTTTAGGAAGTTCCTCTACAAATTCTATAACGCGCGGGTATTTGTAAGGAGCGGTTACTTTTTTAACATGGTTCTGCAACTCCTTAACCAGCTCTTCACTGGCGCGGTTCTTGTACTCTTTGGATAATACGATGGTTGCTTTTACAACTTGACCTCGAATTTCATCGGGAACTCCGGTAATGGCACATTCTATGACTGCCGGATGCGTCATCAGGGCGCTTTCCACTTCAAATGGGCCGATGCGGTAACCACTGCTTTTAATAACGTCGTCGGCACGTCCTACAAACCAGAGATAGCCGTCCTCGTCTTTCCAGGCGACGTCACCGGTGTAGTAGATGTTATCGTGCCAAGCCTCGTGGGTGCGGTTGGCATCACGATAATATTCTTTGAACAGGCCAAGCGGTTTGCCTTTGTCGGTACGAATTACAATCTGTCCTTGCTCACCGGCTTCTACGGAACGGCCGTCATAATCTATCAGGTCGACATCATATTGGGGATTCGGCAATCCCATGCTTCCCGGTTTCGGTTCCATCCATGGCATCGTGGCTACGGTCAGTGTTGTTTCAGTCTGCCCGAAACCTTCCATTAGTTTGATACCCGTCAACTTCTTGAATGTATCGAATACGGCAGGATTCAATGCTTCGCCGGCAATGGTACAGTATTGCAAAGAAGAAAGGTTATACTTCGTCAGGTCCTCGTGAATTAAGAACCGGAAGATAGTGGGTGGTGCACAAAGTGAGGTGACGTGATAGTCCTGTATCTTTTTCAGAATATCGGCGGGAGTAAACTTTTCATGGTCATATACAAAGATATTGGCTCCGGCTATCCATTGTCCGTATAGTTTTCCCCATACGGCTTTTCCCCAGCCTGTATCGGCAATGGTGAGGTGCAGGCTGTTTTCGTGCAGATTATGCCAAAAACTTCCTGTTACGATATGCCCCAGTGGATAGGTGAAGTCGTGGGCAACCATTTTCGGTTCGCCGGTAGTGCCGCTGGTGAAATACATCAAAGAGATGTCGTCGTTCTTGTTGGGGTGTTCCGGCTTTGTGAAAGGAGCGGCATTGGCTATGCCTTTATGAAAGTCCTCAAATCCTTCGGGTATTTCCGGACCTACGCTGACCAGTTTCTTTACACTCGGAGAACTTGGCATGGCAGCGGTGATGTGGTCGGTAATGACACTTTCACCTGCACAGACAATCATTTTGATGTCTGCGGCATTGCAACGATATATAATATCCTTTTGAGTAAGCAGGTGTGTGGCGGGAATAACGACCGCGCCCAATTTGTGCAGTGCGATGATGCTGAACCAGAATTCATAACGGCGTTTCAGAATCAACATTACCATGTCACCATGACCGATGCCGAGGCTTTGGAAATACGAGGCTGTCATGTCCGTATAACGTTTCATGTCGGCAAATGAGAACTGGATATGTTCTCCTTTGTCATTGGTCCAGAGCAATGCAGGTTTGTCTGGCTGTTCTGCAGACCAGGCATCGACTACGTCATAGCCAAAGTTGAAATTCTCCGGTACGTTAATCTTTAAATTCTTGATAAAGTCCTCTTGAGATGTAAAGGACGTTTGTGATAAAAATCTTTCTATCATAACTTTAGGAATTAAGAATTGGAAATTGAGAATTAAGAACCTGATGTACGGCATAAGCGTACAGCTTATTCTTCATTCTTCGTTCTCCATTCTTCATTTATGTTGTTACATGATTACAGCAAGGAAGCGTACTTTCTTTCCGTCCAACGCTTTCATGCCATGTGGCAGTTTGGAGTTGAAATACAAGCTGTCTCCCTCGTTCAGGATTAAGTCTTTGCCGTCGATACTCAGCATCATGCGTCCTTCCAGAACCAGGTTGAACTCTTGTCCGGAGTGACTGTTGTAGTGTATCGGTTCGTCGTTCGGTTTGGGTTCGACGGTGACGATGAACGGGTCGGCGTTGCGGTTCATGAAACCGGCGGCCAACGATTGGTACTTGTAGGCCTTGGTACGCTCAATGCTGGTTCCCTTCCCGGCACGAGTAAGGAAGTAACTGCTCATTTTCGGCTCTTCACCAAACATCAGTGCATCCAGGGCAACGCCGTAACGGCGGGCTATTTTCTGCAGCATACTTACGGAGATGTCAAATTCTCCCGTTTCTGCAAGCCGATATTCTTCTTCCGAAATATCGCAATCGCGGGCGATGTCTTTGGCTGTCAATTCCAATACCTCACGCAATCCTTGCAGACGCTCGGCTATTTGTTTAATTTGTTCGTCCATGTGGTTAGTATTAAGTGATTATTTTTATTATTTACTTGCTTTTATGGCATTGATAATGGCTGAGGGGAATCCTTGCCGTTCCAACTCATTAATGCCTTTGATGGTGATACCGCCAGGGGTACATACTTTGTCAATCTCTACGCTGGGGTGTGTGTCATTGTTCAGTATCAGTTCGGCTGCTCCTTTCACAGACTGGGCCACCATGCGCATCCCGTCTTTGGGATAAATACCCATCTCTATTCCGGCCTGCATGGCTGCTTGGATATATTTCAGCACATAGGCTATGCCGCAGGAAGTCATGGCGGTGGCCGCTGCGATTTTATCTTCGGGAATCAGCATGGCAAGCCCCATTTGATTGAAAATGTCGAGCAACAGTTGTTCTTGTTCCTTGCTGGCATTGCGGCTTGCAATGAGTGTCATACTCTCCATTTCGCTGATTGCGGTATTGGGGATAAGACGGAACATTGTCATCTCCTTGTCTGCCACATAGTGTGCCAACTCCTCAAAAGGTATGCCGGCTGCTACGGAAATAAGTATCTGTTTACTTTTCAGTTTAAGTTCGCTTACGACAGGTTTTATCAGCCATGGCTTGACGGCAAGTATAATGAGTTCAGCACCCGTAACGGCTTCTTGATTATCGCGGGTAGTCTGTAAAGCGGGAAACTCTGCCTTCAGAACATCCAATTTATGTTGCGTGGGATTAGAAACAATGATGTCGTTGGCCGGAATGATGGTTCCTTTAGCCAAACCGCGGGCAATGGAGCCGCCCATATTTCCTGCACCGATAATTGCTGTTTTCATATCGTTTTGTAATTTAAAATGTTGTCTTTAGGCAAAGGTAAAGATTTTCTATAAAAAACGACCGAAACAGGAAGGTATTCTTCTTTCGGTCGTCTCTTTTGTCGGCTGATTATTCTTCAAATATCAAAGTACTTTCTTAAAACGTTCCAGGAAGAGGTCTGCTTCGTCCATGCTGAGGCACAAGGGCGGCAAGAGGCGGAGTACGTTTGTTCCACTGACGCCGGTGAACACATGCTGCTCTTTCAGTAACTTCAAACGCAGTTCTTTGATGGGTTCTTCAAATTCGAGACCGATCATCAATCCGCGTCCGCGTACCTCTTTTATTTGCGGGAATTTCTTCAGTTCTTCCAGTAAGTACGCGCCTACTTTGGCTGCATTGGCCACAAGCCCTTCCTGCTCGATAACATCCAGTACGGCAAGTGCTGCGCTGCAAGCCAGATGATTTCCACCGAAAGTTGTTCCAAGCTGTCCATAGACAGGGGTGAACATCGGACTGATAAGTACGCCTGCCATCGGGAAGCCGTTGCCTATGCCTTTGGCTACGGTGATTATGTCGGCTTGGATGCCGTTGTGCTGATGGGCAAAGAATTTGCCGCTACGTCCGTAGCCACTCTGAATTTCGTCCAGAATCAGTATGGTATTGTGCTTTGTACAGGTTTCACGCAGGGCTTGCATAAATTCGTCGGTTGGCAACTGTATGCCGCCCACTCCCTGAATGCCTTCGATGATCACTGCACACACATCGCCTTTTGCCAGTTCGGATTTCATGGACTCTATATCGTTCAGCGGAAGATAGGTGGCGTGTCCGCAGTCGTTGATGGGAGCGATGATTTTGGGATTGTTGGTAACCTCTACGGCCAATGAGGTACGCCCATGAAAAGCCTTTGAGAAAGATACCACGCGTGTCCGTCCGTTGTAGAACGAGGCGAGCTTCAGTGCATTCTCGTTGGCTTCGGCTCCGCTGTTGATAAGGAACAGGGAGTAATCGTCGTAGCCGCAGACCTTTCCCAACCGTTCTGCCACTTGTTGTTGCAGCTTGTTGATGACTGAGTTGGAATAGAATCCAAGTGTGGCCACTTGCTTGCTGATCATCTCTACGTAATGTGGATGTGCATGACCGATGGAGATTACTGCATGTCCGCCGTAGAGATCGAGGTACTCAGTACCCTTTTCGTCCCATACGTGGCAGCTTTTTCCCTTGACAATGTTAATGTCAAAAAGGGGGTATACGTCGAATAAATTCATTTTCTTCTTTGTTTAAAGATTGTATCAATCAAGTTATTACTGATAATATAACTAAGACCATTTGGTATTTCAAGCAAAGCATTTACTCTCTTATCCATTCCATTGCAGATACTTACATAAATCTTCTAATGTAGAATTCTTTTCTTTAATTAAAGTATCTTTCTTACTTCTACTCCATCCTTTCAGTTCCTTTTCTCTGGCAATAGCATTTTCTATTTGCTGAAATTCTTCGTAATAAAGCAGAATATGACAGATAGCCTGAGTTATCATTAAAAAGCACTCGGCTTTAATCGTAAGCCTACGGTTTCTTCTAAGTTGAACATCAGGTTCATATTATGTACCGCTTGTCCGCTGGCTCCTTTCAGCAAGTTGTCTATGCAGGAGATGACAAGAAGTTTGTCGCCATGCTTTTCCAGATGGATAAGGCACTTGTTGGTGTTGACAACTTGCTTCAAATCGATGTTCTTGTCGACGATATGCGTAAAGGAGTCTTTGGCATAGTATTCTTCGTACATGCGGACAATCTCTTCCAACGCAACTTTGGTTTTTATCACGATAGTGGTAAAAATGCCACGAGGAAAATCTCCGCGATAGGGTATGAAATCAATGTCCGAATCAAAACTGTTTTGGAGCTGTTTGAGCGACTGCTTGATTTCGGGCACATGCTGGTGCTCGAAGGCTTTGTACACACTCATGTTGTTGTTGCGCCAGCTGAAGTGGCTCGTTGCTCCCGGCTTGACGCCTGCGCCGGTGCTGCCGGTGATGGCATTCACCATGATGTCGCCGTTCAGCATCAGATGCTTGGCAAGTGGAAGCAATCCCAGCTGGATACAGGTGGCGAAGCATCCGGGGTTGGCAACATGTTTTGCCGTACAGGTGGCCCGGCGGTTGAGTTCGGGGAGCCCGTAAATAAAGTCATGGTCGTCGCTTTTGATGCGGTAGTCCATGGAGAGGTCGATTATCTTTAAATCTTCCGGTACGTTGTGGCTTTCCATGAATTTCTTGGTATCGCCATGTGCCGTACAGAAAAAGAGCACATCAATCTCGTCCAACGGCAGTTCGTCGGTGAATACTAAATCTGTTTCGCCGTACAGTCCTTCGTGTACGTCGGTAATTTTGTTGCCGGCGTTGCTTGAGCTGTTGATGAATACGATTTCCGCTTCCGGGTGATTTAATAACAGGCGTATCAATTCGCCTGCTGTGTATCCGGCTCCGCCGATGATTCCTACTTTAATCATGTTGATAATATCTATTGGGTTCTTCTGGTATTATAATTAATAATATGATGTATATGAGTATGCCTGCAAATGCAGTAAAGACTGTTGCGAAAACATAAATGATGCGCACTAATGACACATCAAGCCCGAAAAAGTCTGCCAGTCCTGCGCATACGCCGGACAACATTCTTCCGTTTCGCGGGCGTGTCAATTTTTGTTTCCCGTTCATCATTTAGATTTTTTCGTCTTTATGATTTGAATAATAGGCACGCAGTGCGGTAGAGGTCACCTTGATGAAGCCCTTGGCATCTTCCGCAGTCCATCCCTTCTGCATTTCGCCGTATTCGCCGAATTTGTTCTTCACAAGGTCGTCTTCGCTTTCCACGCCTACCGTAGAGAAACAAAGCGGGTGGAGTTCGAGAATTGCCGTACCGTTTACGTTGCGTTGTGAAGATTCCAGCATGGCCTCGATGTCGCGCATTACCGGTTCCAGATACTGGCTTTCGTGCAGGAACATGCCGTACCAGTTGGCTACCTGGTCTTTCCAGTATTGCTGCCATTTGCTCAATGTGTATTTCTCAAGGAACTTGTGCGCACCGATAATCAGCATGGGAGCAGCGGCTTCAAAACCCACACGACCTTTAATGCCGATAATCGTGTCGCCTACGTGCATATCGCGTCCGATGCCGTAGGCCGCACCGATTTCCTCTACTTTCTGAATAGCCTTGATGGGATCGTCGAATGTTTCGTCGTTGACGGCCTTAAGTTCACCTTTCTCAAAGGTGAGGCGCAACTGTTCGCTGCCCTCTTTGGTGCAATGTTTCAGGTAGGCGCTTTCCGGAAGTCCCTGTGCGGAATCCAGAATCTCGCCGCCGCAAATGGAGGTGCCCCACAAACCTACATTATAGGAATATTTGAGTTTGGCGAAGTCGGCTGCGAAACCATGTTTGTTCAGGTAGTCTATCTCTTCCTGACGGCTCAATGCCATGTCGCGTGTCAGGGTGATGATTTCCACGCCCGGAGCCATGACGAGGAAAGTCATGTCGAAACGTATCTGGTCGTTGCCTGCACCGGTTGAACCATGTGCAATGGCATCGGCTCCGATTTCGTTGGCATAGCGTGCAATGGCAAGTGCCTGGAAAATACGCTCGGAACTTACGGAAATAGGATAGGTGCCATTACGCAGCACGTTGCCGAATACCATGTATTTCAAGCTCTTTTCGTAATATTCCTGAGTTACGTCGATAGTAATATATTTTACTGCGCCCAGTTTGTAGGCGTTTTCTTCGTTCGTTTTCAGCTGTTCAGGGCTGAAACCGCCGGTATTTGCACAAGCCGCATACACTTCGTATCCTTTCTCTTTTGCCAGGTACATAACTGTGAATGAGGTGTCCAGACCACCACTGAATGCGACTACTACTTTTTTCTTTTTTGCTTCCATATTTATTTATATTTTATCTTCTTCGTGTAATTTCGGGTCGTAGAGCATTGCTGTACAAATGCAGAACTTCCGGTTTTTGGCTACTAATATATCGTGGTTGATGCAGCCTTCACAACCTTTCCAGAAAGACTCGTCGTCTGTCAGTTCATTGAACGTAACAGGTACATAGCCTAATTCGGTATTCATTTTCATGACGGCTGCTCCACTGGTCAGACTGAAAATCTTGGCTTTAGGCCATCGCAGGCGTGCCAGGCGGAAAGATGCCGTCTTAATGCGTTTGGCCAGTCCCAAGCCACGATATTCAGGGTGCACAATGAGTCCTGATGTTGCTACATACTGCTTGTTTCCCCAGCTTTCTATATAGGTGAAGCCGGCAAACTCTTCTCCGCATAAAGCTATAATGGCTTTCCCTTCTTTCATTTTAGTAGCTACATATTCATGGGTACGCTCTGCTATACCGGTTCCACGTACTTTGGCTGCTTCTCGGATGGTATCCAAAATCTTGTCCACATAAACCTCATGTGAGGCATCAGCCACCATCACATCAATTTGTTTCGAATCCATTTCTTTTATTTCGTTATATTATAGTTATACTGACTTACTCCATGTTGGGAATGATTTGTGACAGAAACACGCGTACCTCTTCATGGGATGCAGCTTCATGCAGGACCATCATAATCGTGTCGTCTCCGGCAATCGTGCCCAGTATGGCAGGGCATTCGCGATTGTCAATGTCGTAGGCCATGCTGCTGGCGTAGCCGGGGCGGGTGCGGATAACGGCAATATTCTTGGAGAAATGGAGTGAGACGAATCCGCTGGTCATCAGCATTTCGCTTGCGCTTTGGGCGTTGTTGCGTTTGTACATGATGTTGTTGGGCAGTACATATACATATTTCCCGTTCATATTGGCAGCTTTGGCTACTTTCAGTTGTTTTAAGTCGCGTGACAAGGTGGCTTGAGTCAGTTCAAAGCCTTCTTTCCCTAAAGCTTGTAACAGTTCTTCTTGTGAGCTGATTTCTTTGCTTGAGATGATCATTTTGATGGCATCTAACCGATTAGCTTTCTTTTTCATGTTTCTGTATAATTATTCTTAGAACGGTGCAAAAGTAGGGAATATTTTGGAAAGAATATACGAAAATGGGATTTTTTTATTCTTTAATATGCAATAATTGTAAAAACAATGGTATATGTATGCATGGGCGGACCTGCTTCTCGGTAGGGGGTGGCAGGCTTGTCCGTAGGGCTATCTGTGATGAGGCTATGAGTGAAATACAATTAAAAGGCTTATAATATAGAATTAAAAGCCTATTAATTGCATATTATAAGCCTTTTAATTCTACCTTTGTAGCAACTTCAGGCAGGCAGCCTGAGGAAGTTATTCACCTTCTAAAATAAAGTCAGTATGTTTTATAAAAAGAGTCGCGCCAAAGTAGGCGGGAAATACAAATGGTTTCCCCGCGCATGTGTCAACAAACACACAGTCAATACGCAGGATTTGGGAGAAGCCATCAGCCGGAGGTGTACGGTTACGCCTGCGGATGTGCATGCGGTGATCCGTTCATTGCCCGAAGTCATGTCGTTCTTTATGGAGAACGGCAACAGTGTCCATCTGGACGGGCTTGGCTCTTTCTATTACAAACTGAGCTGTGCGGGCAACGGAGTGGATACGCCCGAAGAGGTCAGCAGGGAGCAAGTGAAAGCTGTTCGCGTGCAGTTCATTCCTGAACGCCGTAAGAAATGCGGTAAGTATTGCCGGGCCTTGGGCGAAGGGGTGGAACTGGTGAAATTAGGCGATTAGTTTTCTTTACACATCAAGGCTGTGGAATAAGAAACCGAATGTGGTAATTGGGGGGAGGAGATGGATTATCAAATCTGACATCCTTTCAGTCAAAATAAGTACAAGGAATAGGGGGTGATTCCCCTATTTTTGTATTATGAAACAGTGACTAAAACTAATTACCATGAAACAATGTTTTTTTGCGGTCGATTTGGGCGCTACCAGTGGCCGTACTATCTTGGGAACCTTCACGCCGGAGGGATTGGAAATGGAAGACGTAAACCGTTTCCCGAATCGTTTGATTGAAACCGGCGGACATTTCTACTGGGATATCTATGAACTTTACCGGAATATTATCGAAGGGCTGAAAATAGTCGCTCAAAGGGGTGATGTTGAGATTACCTCTATCGGCATTGATACATGGGGAGTGGATTTTGTCTGTGTGGGGAAAGATGGAGATTTCATTCGTCAGCCCTATTCTTATAGAGATCCTCATACCGTCGGAGCATCTGACATATTCTTTAGGAAAGTTCCCCGTAAACAGGTTTATGAGTGGACGGGCATCCAAGTAATGAATTTCAACTCCTTGTTCCAACTTGATACATTACGCCGTAATCATGACAGTGCATTGGCAGCTGCCGATAAACTGCTTTTCATACCGGATGCTTTGAGCTATATGTTGACCGGTGAAATGGTGACAGAGTATACCATTGCAAGTACTGCACAGTTGATCAATGCGAAAACCCGTAAGTTTGAAGATGCTTTACTGTATGAAATAGGTCTTACAAGATCCAATTTCGGCCGCTTCGTCTATCCGGGAGACAAAGTCGGTGTATTGACAAAAGAAGTACAGACCATGACCGGGCTTGGCGCTATACCCGTAATAGCTGTGGCAGGGCATGACACAGCCTCGGCAGTTGCTTCAGTCCCTGCCGTAAATCGTAATTTCGCTTATTTAAGTAGCGGCACCTGGTCGCTGATGGGAGTGGAGACGGATGCTCCGGTTATTACAGAGGAAACAGAGGCTCTGAACTTCACCAATGAAGGCGGTGTGGAAGGAACGATTCGTCTATTGAAGAACATCTGCGGAATGTGGCTGTTGGAACGTTGCCGCACTGCATGGGGGGAAACTTCTTATCCGGAGCTCATATCCGAAGCAAATGCAAGTGAGCCTTTTCGTAGTCTGATCAATCCGGATGATGCTCTGTTTGCCAATCCGGCCGATATGGAACAGGCCATAAAGAACTACTGCTCGGATCATCGCCAGCCTGTTCCGCAAACGAGAGGGCAGGTAGTACGCTGCATATTCGAAAGCCTTGCTTTGCGCTACCGTCAAGTATTGGACAATCTTCGTACCCTTTCTCCTTGTCAGGTAGAAACCCTTCATGTGATTGGCGGCGGAAGCCGTAATGATTTGTTGAATCAATGGACCGCTAATGCAATTGGTATTCCTGTTGTTGCAGGTCCTTCTGAGGCGACCGCAATCGGCAACGTCATGATTCAGGCATTAACAGCCGGAACGGCAAAAGACATTTCCTCCATGCGCCGGCTCATCAACGGCTCCATCCCTTTAAAAACTTTCTATCCGGAAGATACGGAAATGTGGGATGCTGCGTACTTGCACTTTAAGCAGATGACAATGATAACCAACAATTAAATTATAATTAAAAAAATCAGTATCATGAAAGAAGAATTGATAACAAAAGCCTATGAGGTAGCCAAAGAACGCTATGCGGCTTTGGGTGTGGATGTAGAAAAAGTAATGGAGCAACTTCAGAAAGTGTCTATCTCCATGCATTGTTGGCAGGCCGATGATGTTATCGGGTTTGAGTCGGGTGGCTCATTGACCGGTGGTATCCAGACAACAGGAAACTATCCCGGTAAAGCCCGTAATATGGAAGAACTGCGTTCCGATATTTTGAAAGCTGCTTCTTATATCCCCGGTAAGCACCGTTTGAATTTGCACGAGATTTATGGTGACTTTGACGGTGCGTTTGTCGACCGCGACCAGGTAGAAGTGAAACATTTTGAGAGTTGGATGCAATGGGCTGCTGAAAATGGCATGAAGCTGGATTTCAACTCAACGTCTTTCTCGCATCCGAAAAGCGGTAACCTGTCTTTGTCTAACCCCGATAAGGGCATTCGTGATTTCTGGATCGAGCATACCAAGCGTTGCCGTGCCATTGCAGAGGAAATGGGACGCAGACAAGGGGATCCCTGTATCATGAACCTTTGGGTGCACGATGGCAGCAAAGATGTTACGGTTAATCGTATGAAATATCGCGAACTGTTTAAGGACTCTCTCGACCGGATTTTTGCTACGGAGTATAAAAACATGAAGGATTGTCTGGAGTCTAAAGTGTTCGGCATCGGCTTGGAAAGCTATACGGTAGGTTCTAATGAGTTCTGTGTGGGATATAGCGTGCAACATCAGAAACTCATCACTATCGATACGGGACATTTTCACCCGACGGAAAGTGCCGCAGACAAAGTATCGTCTATGTTGTTGTTCGTTCCGGAATTGATGCTTCATGTCAGCCGGCCGATACGTTGGGATTCCGACCATGTGACTATTATGGATGATCCTACATTGGAACTCTTCCAAGAGATTGTTCGTTGCAATGCTTTGGATCGCGTACATATTGGTCTCGACTATTTCGATGCTTCCATTAATCGTATTGGCGCTTATGTCATCGGTACTCGTGCTGCGCAAAAGTGTATGTTGCGTGCGTTGTTGGAGCCATTGGCCAAGCTTCGTGAGTATGAAGCCGCCGGTCGGGGTTTCCAGCGCCTGGCTTTGTTGGAAGAGGCAAAGGCCCTGCCTTGGAATGCTGTTTGGGATATGTTCTGCTTGAAGAATAATGTTCCGGTAGGCGAAGAGTTTATACCTGAGATAGAGAAATATGAAGTTGAAGTTACATCAAAACGTAACTGAACCAAGTAGAGTTAGTGAGAGTGCTTGGCGGGGAAAGTAGACCTTTGCCTGCTACTCTTATTACTTGTCGAATATTAACCGTTGATTATTATGAATACACTAATAGGATTGTTGATCATCGCTATTGGCAGTTTTGGACAAAGCAGTTCATATGTGCCTATCAATAAAGTTAAAGGTTGGTCTTGGGAAAGCTTCTGGTTGATACAGGGTGTTTTTGCCTGGCTTGTTTTTCCGTTGTTGGGAGCCTTGCTTGCCATTCCGGCTGGCAGCAATCTGATTGAACTCTGGGGAACCGGTGGCGCATTGCCGGCCATTATTTATGGCGTCCTTTGGGGAGTAGGTGGCCTGACGTTCGGATTGAGTATGCGCTATCTGGGTGTCGCTTTGGGGCAAAGTATCGCTTTGGGCACTTGTGCCGGTTTTGGAACTCTGTTTCCTGCTTTGTTTGCCGGAAAGGATTTGTTGCATGGCGACGGGTTGATGCTCCTTATTGGTGTCTGTATTACTTTGGCGGGAATTGCGGTTATTGGTTATGCCGGCAGTTTGCGCTCCAAGAATATGAGTGAAGAGGAAAAAAAGGCGGCAGTAAAGGACTTCGCATTGACAAAGGGGTTGCTGGTCGCTTTGCTGGCGGGTGTGATGAGTGCATGCTTTGCTCTTGGGCTGGATGCCGGAACACCTATTAAAGATGCGGCATTGGCGGGTGGTGTTGCTCCGTTGTATGCCGGGCTTCCTGTTATCTTTCTGGTTACCCTGGGAGGCTTCTTTACCAATGCGGTTTATTGTATTCAGCAGAATGTAAAAAACAAGACCGGTAAGGAATATTTGTCGGTTAAGGGGAATACATTTATAAATAACCTTTTGTTCTGTGCCCTTGCCGGTGTTCTGTGGTATTCACAATTCTTTGGACTGGAAATGGGCAAGAGCTTTTTGGGCGGCAGTCCGATATTGCTTGCTTTTTCCTGGAGCATACTGATGTCGTTGAATGTGACATTCAGCAATGTTTGGGGAATCTTGCTGAAAGAGTGGAAAGGGTGTGGATCTCGTACCATTGGTGTGTTGTTGCTGGGATTGGTGATTCTTGTCACTTCCATTATTGTAGTGGCAATGGCGCAAGCATAAAATGATATAAAATATAATCATTAAAAATAAAAGACATGAAATCAATTCTTGAAAATCGTCCTGCCTTGGCTCGTGAAGTCAATCAGGTGGCAGAAGTGGCTGGTTACCTTTGGCAAAAAGGGTGGGCGGAACGTAATGGAGGTAATATAACTCTGAATATTACGGAATATATAGATGATGAAATCAGAAGCCTTCCGGCTATCAGTGAGGTGAAGCAAATAGGGAAAAAACTTCCTTTTCTGAAGGGATGTTATTTCTATTGTAAAGGGACTCAGATGCGCATGCGCGATTTAGCGCGCTGGCCCATGGAGAATGGCTCGGTAATTCGTATTCTGGACGATTGTTCCAGTTATGTGATTATTGCCGATAAACCGGTGATGCCGACATCGGAGTTGCCTTCCCATCTTGCGGTTCATAATTATCTGATTGGAAAGGGTTCTCCTTATAGAGCGTCTTTGCATACGCATCCTATTGAGCTTATTGCTATGACCCACAATAAGAAGTTCATGGAAAAAGATGTGGCTACTAATTTGCTTTGGAGCATGATTCCGGAAACAAAAGCCTTCTGTCCACGTGGCTTGGGAATGATTCCTTACGAGTTGCCGAGTTCTGTGAAATTGGCCGATGCTACTATCGAGGCTTTGAGTGATTATGATGTAGCCATGTGGGAAAAGCATGGGGTTTTTGCAGTGGATGTAGATATAATGTCTGCTTTCGACCAGATAGATGTATTGAATAAATCTGCGTTGATTTACATTGCTTCCAAGAACATGGGCTTCGAACCGGATGGTATGAGTCGGGAGCAGATGAAAGAGATGACTAAGGCTTTTAATTTACCTAAATAAAAGTAGAGCATAATTATGTATAGGATGATATTGAACGAAACCTCTTATTTTGGAGCAGGCTGTCGCGAGACAATCGCGGTGGAAGCTATGCGCAGAGGTTTCAAGAAAGCATTTTTTGTGACAGACAAGGACTTGATTAAATTCAAGGTAGCAGATAAGATTATTGAAGTTTTTGAGAAGAATCATATTCCTTATGAGCTTTTCTGCGATGTAAAAGCTAATCCCACTATTGCTAATGTACAGAAAGGTGTGGATGCTTTTAAGGCATCGGGTGCTGATTTTATTGTGGCTTTGGGTGGAGGCTCTTCCATTGATACGGCAAAAGGCATTGGCATTGTAGTGAATAATCCGGATTTTGCAGATGTGAAATCGCTGGAAGGTGTGGCTGCAACCCGCTATAAGGCTGTTCCGACTTTTGCTTTGCCCACAACGGCAGGAACTGCGGCTGAGGTCACTATTAATTATGTGATAATTGATGAAGATGCAAAGAAGAAGATGGTTTGTGTAGACCCCAATGATATTCCGGCTGTGGCAATTGTAGATCCTGAATTGATGTATTCTATGCCGAAGGGCCTGACTGCCGCTACAGGTATGGATGCCCTGACGCATGCCATTGAAAGCTACATTACTCCGGGAGCTTGGGTGATGTCGGATATGTTTGAACTGAAGGCCATTGAGATGATTGCTGCCAATTTGAAAGCGGCTGTCGATAATGGTAATGATGTGGTTGCCCGCGAAGCTATGTCTCAAGCACAATATATTGCCGGCATGGGATTCAGTAATGTCGGTTTGGGCATCGTTCATTCAATGGCGCATCCGTTGGGAGCTCATTATGACACTCCGCATGGTGTTGCCAATGCATTACTTTTGCCGTATGTAATGGAATATAATGCAGAATCTCCGGCTGCTCCGAAATATATCAATATAGCTAAAGCTATGGGAGTGAATACGGATGGCATGACCGAGCTTGAAGGTGTGCGTGCAGCAGTGGAGGCAGTCCGGAACTTATCGTTGAGTATCGGTATTCCTCAAAAGCTGCATGAAATCAATGTGAGAGAAGAAGACTTGCATCAATTGGCTATTGACGCTTTCAATGATGTTTGTACAGGGCGGTAATCCTCGTTCCACTTCTGTCGAGGAAATTGAAGAATTATACCGTAAGGCTTTTTAATTTATATCGGACTCACGTTATATTAAGGCAGTAACTGTATACAATTTTACAGCAAAGCCTCCTATAAATAATTATACGATTTATGGGAGGCTTATATTTTAACAAACCCTTGTCTTGCACATACCGCTTTGGTGGCTACCTTCGTTTTCTATTGTGTTTTTTTTATTAAAGATTTCATAAATGCCTCTTCTTTCATAAATATTTTCTATTTTTGTCAAGCACCTACTATGAAGTGTACACATTATGATTAAGGACTACAATGATTTAGGAGTAGAATTCAAGTATCTTATTGTAAATGATATGGACCGGAAGTATGGCCTGTGGGTGAATACTGTGGGGTTTCAGTCCATTCAGCCGAATTCTCCCTATCCTTTAAGAAATCATCCCTCGGGTTATTTTTTTAACACACAGAAAGGGCGTGTCCTACGTGAATATCAGTTTGTCTATATAACAAAAGGCCGAGGGGTGTTTAGTTCGGAGAATACACCGGAGAAACCACTATGCAGAGGTCGTTTGATAGTTCTTTTCCCCGGTCAATGGCATACTTATCACCCTTATCGGCAGACCGGTTGGAATGAATATTATATTGGTTTCGAAGGACCTGTTATTGACAATCTGATGAAAAATGGTTTCTTGTCTAAGGATAACCAGGTGCTTGAAGTCGGTTTGAACGAAGAACTGGTATCTCTTTTTTCCCGGGCTTTGGAGATTGCGGAGGCCGATAAAATATCTTCCCAGCAATATCTTGCCGGTATCGTTTTGCATATGATGGGGATGATACTGTCTGTTTCTAAGAATAAGATTTTTGAGATAGGCGATATTGATCAGAAAATAGAGCAGGCTAAGATTATTATGAATGAAAATGTCTTTAATAATATTGATCCGGAAGAATTGGCTATGAGGCTAAATATTAGTTATTCTTGGTTCAGGAAGGTGTTTAGGGACTATACCGGTTATGCTCCTGCCAAATATTTCCAAGAATTGAAATTGCGGAAAGCTAAACAATTATTGCTTAGTACCTCTCAGTCCGTCAAAGAGATTTCTTTTATGCTTGCTTATAAATCCACCGAACATTTTTTTGCCTCATTTAAGAAGCGTACCGGTTTCACTCCATTGGAATATCGTTCTTTTGGCAGGGAGACTGATGCGGAGAATGAATATTGACTCAGTTGGAATAAAAAAACGACAAGCTGTATTATACAGCTTGTCGTTTTTTTATTGTCGGAATGAGGCGACTCGCAACCTGCTTTTCCTCTTTTTCTTATATTTTGCTGTTGTTTGTGTAAATTGTATGTTTATCAGTGTATTATAAAAATGGTATCAACAAAGATAAATAAAGATAAAACAAATAAAATAAAGATTTTGCGGAACAAAAACGGAACAAATGTAGGAATTGTTCCGCTAATCATGTATCTTTGCTTTTGGATTTAAAAGTGAAGAATATGGCAAATATAAAATTTCTTATCCGTGATATGGATGCCGGCAATGAGCAAACCATATACATAACTTCCCGCTTTGGTAGAAATGAAAAGCTCATGTATGCCACACCATTAAAAATTGAACCTTTGTTTTGGGATGAAAAAAAAGAATGTGTTAAAAACTCAAAGTATTGTGCCAATAAGGACGAGATTAATGCAGCTCTTAAAAGTATTGAAGGAAAAATAAGTTCTTTCATTGCGGAAGCAACGACAAGAGGTGAACCAATTACTAAAGACAGCCTTAGAAATTTTCTTGATATTCACTTCGGAAAGAAAGTGGCGGCCGCACATGATTTTCATTCGTTCTTTGAGGAGTTTATCCGGTTATGTGATACAAGGGTAAGCCCACGTAGAGGCGGTCAGACTATCGACTATAAAACAAAACGTGAGTATGTCCGTACCTATTACTACATTCAAGAATACGAGAAGAAAAGGAAAATACGACTGGAGTTCCGAAGTATAAATCAGTCTTTCTTTAATGACTTTGTTGCTTTCCTACAAGAGCTTGGTTTGAGTACCAATACTATTTGGCACAAGACAGTAAGTCTTAAAGCTGTGATGAAAGCTGCCAATGAACAAGAACTGACAGATAACACAAAATACCAACTATTCAAAAATGTATCAGAAGAAAGTCAGGCGATAGCATTGAGTGAAGATGAATTAGATATACTCGCACGTTTTGACTTTTCACATTCTGCCCGATTGGAGCGAACACGAGATTTATTTCTTGTTGGTTGCTGGACTGGGTTGCGGTTCTCTGACTTCACCCGTATAAGAGAAGAAAATATAAAAGACGGGATGATAACCATTCAACAACAGAAAACGAATGAGTTTGTAACCATCCCCTTGCATCCGGTATTCTTACGTATTTGGGAGAAGTATAACGGTAATCTTCCGGGTAATATAAGCAATCAGAAATTCAATGATAATTTGAAAGATGTATGTCGGGAAGCTGGGTTAACGGAGCATGTGATGAAATCAATAACCAAAGGAGGGAAGAAGCAAACTACTGTTTATGAAAAGTGGCAACTCGTTTCATCTCATACAGCCCGGAGAAGTTTTGCGACCAATCTGTACAAATCTGGATTCCCTTCAATTTCAATCATGCAGATAACCGGACATAAGACAGAAAGTAGCTTTCTGAAATATATCAAAGTGACTAAAGAAGAACATGCCAAGATGCTAATGATGCACTGGCAAAAGAATGGTAATCTATTAAAAGTAATGTGATATGGGACGATTTACAGAAAGATGTATTGAAAATCTATTAGGAGAACTTCAAGTATATGCGGAGAGAGCAAACGAAGCAATGTCTTTAATTGTTGATAATTTCCAACTTACCTATGACGCGCAAGAAGATACAGTTGATTTAACACGAATTGAGCATCCCGATTGGTACGGCAATGATTTTGAAAAGGAATGTAAAGTAAGGTTGGAATCATACGAGAGTATTATAAACGATGATATAGACAAACAGTTTGAAAATTACTTTGATTTAGTTGAATCGTATTTTAGCGAATTTGAAGATGAAAAAAGATATACGCTTTTGCGCAAACTGATGAAATCAAGTTCTCTTTTCCTGCAGCATCAATCGTTAGTATTATATGATTTTATATACGATTTTAAAGAGCAAGATTGTGAACTAAGGGAAACGTTTGAGGAGGGTTGCGCAAACTTCGCTCTTTGTATAATTGACGATTTTTATAGCTTCATACGTGAAGTTGTAGATTTATGCAAAGTTTACAAAATCGATGCTTATGAGATTGCCGTGGGGCTATTCCCGACATCAAAAGACATTGAACTATCATTGTTTGATAAGGATTATATTGCGGAGGAGGATGGGGCAAAGGATCCAATCTGGAAAAACGGAATTACTATGAATTGGAAAGGGCAAAACAATGTATTGACAGATATGTTTAGACAAGCAAAAAACAAGGGATATTTAACTAATTCAATTCCTGACATAGCAATATTTTTAAAAGAGAATTTTAGTTGTTTTGCTAATACTAAGTTATCTACCATAGAAACTCAACTAAAAAATAATAGTTCAAGTGCGAACGCTTTCCCAAAAGAAGAAAAACGCATAAAAATAGATAACTAAATTATATACCATTTTATATACGGTATAGATAAAGAGCATAAGAACAGCCAATTTTGCATTCATAAGAACTAAAAATAAGTAACTTATGGATGCAATTTCTTTATCTCCCAATGCAATGCTTATTCAAGGTGCAACGATGAATGATCTTGAAAGCATGATGAGCTGCTTACTTGACAAGAAGCTGGCTGACATAATAGAATCTACTCACAAAGTAGAAGAAGGTTCTAAAGATGGACTTCATAAACGTAAAGATGCGGCTAAAAGGCTGCAAGTTTCACTTCCTACTTTAGATGCATGGACGAAAGCGGGTATAATCAATGCCCGGCGGATTGGTACACGTGTCTATTATACAGAGAAAGATATTAATGATGCTTTAAAAAAGGTATCTAAATAAGAAAGGAGTTGCCATATGAAAAATCAACAGAACAACTCCAAATATCTTGGGCACGATTATACGAACAAAAGTACTGATTCCGCACGACTTATCCAATCAGTACGCAAACTATTTTCGTCCGGTGGCAAGTTTACCGCTAAAGAACTCAATTCTTTGGCAGGGACGAACGATGCCCGGAAGCTTATCTCCGTCCTTCGTCACAAAGAAGGTTGGCAAATAGAGGATTGCCGTTTATCCAACGGCTGCAAACTGTACTGGTTGGCAGGGAAAGGAGGTTCTGATGAGTGAAGCTACAGAAAAGATTCTCAATGATTTTACTGCTAAGGTAGATAAAGATCCTTTTGAAATAGATGTTACCACTGTTTATCCAGAGTTGAATTATGCAATATCAATAAATGGAATTGGATGTATGCCACTTGGAGATATTCAGGGAATCAAAGCAAAAGCAAAACAGGGTAAAACCTTAACCGAAAGTGTGTTTATGGCAGCAATCTTAATCGGTCGATGTTTGAGAATTACTTCTAATATAACGAATGCAAAAGTTCTTTTCTTTGATACGGAACAACATCAAAGAAGTACTGCCAAAGTTGTAGAGAGAGTTCATAAACTATGTGGATGGGATGTACATAAGAATTATGATAACTTCTCAGCATTCTCTTTGCGTTCAATGGACATCAAAGAAAGATTGCCATATATTCTAAAAAAGATTGCAGCTAAGAAACCTCATGTTGTATTCATTGATGGATGTCGGGATCTATTACATGACTTTAATAATATAGAAGAATCTTCTAATGTGATAAGCACCTTAATGAAAGCATCGGAAGAATGTAATACGGCTATTGTGAATGTACTCCATACCAATAAAGGGAAAGAAGATAGCAATATGAGAGGTCACTTAGGAACCGAGTTGCTAAACAAATGCTCCGATGTGTGGGAAGTCAAAAAAGATGGCATGATTTTCAAAGTAGAAGAAACTGATTGCCGTAATATCCCTACGGATTGCTGGTGCTTTACTTTGGATGAAAACGGGATTCCTACTCAGTTGGATATTATGCCGGAACTTAGTAAGGAAGAAATTCAGATAAATAAAATGAAAGAGAACTTTTGCTTTATCCTTTCTGGGCAAAAATCTTTGTCCTATACTTCCTTGAGTACTGAATACAGCGAACTTACCGGATTAAAAACTCCGACTTCCAACAGGCATATTGGAATGGCAGTAAAAGCCGGAATTATTCAAAAAGGGAATGATAGTAACTACCGATTACTATAACTACTATCATACTATCACGCTTATCTATATATAAGCGTGTGATAGTACTATCATGATAGCGAATGATAGTATCGTGATAGTTCGTGATAGTAAATAAGAAAAAGCGATTATGAATGAAGCAAAATACCACCTCCAAAAATACGCTGGCATGAGTACCCGGCACACCTGCCCGCAGTGCGGACACAAGAAAGAGTTCACCCTTTATGTTGATGAAAGAAATGTTCCTATTGACGAATCATGCGGACGTTGTAATCGGGAACGTTGCGGTTATCATTTGACACCGGCAGAATATTTCAAGGAACATCCGACCAATACCCGGACGGACTTTGCCGGATGGAAGCAACCGGAATCGCTTAAAGTTATTCCTGTGTCCTATCTTCCTTCCTCACTTTTGACTACTGATATACACCGAAGCAAGAACAATCTATTCAGGTTCATGGCTAAAGAATTTGGAGAAGTTGAGGCAAACCATGTCTTTGATACTTATCATGTAGGGACATCTCGTCACTGGAAGAACAATGACGGGTTAGCAACCACCTTTCCTCAGATTGACGATAAAGGTCGGCTATGCCAATTGAAAGTAATGGCGTATCATCCCGCCACCGGTAAGCGGATGAAGAAGCAGGACCAGGCAGAACTATGGAGCGACAAAGCTCAAAAGTATATGCCCGACACTCGACCGATGGATAAGATTTGGTTTGCAGGCAAAACGCTTCTCAAAAATTATGAAGCCAACCTGCAACAGACTTTTTTCGGTTGCCACCTGATTAAAGCATCATCACGTGTGGGAATTGTCGAAAGTGAGAAATCAGCCCTTATCTGTTCTATTTTGATGCCTGAAATTACTTGGATAGCAACAGGTGGCTGTAATGGCTGCAAATGGACGGGATCAGCCGTTTTTCAGCCGTTAATCGGTAAAAGGGTAGTCTTATACCCCGATAGTGGGATGTTCGCTAAATGGGAAGAAAAAGCGGCTATTCTGAAAGATAGTGGCGTAGATGTAACAGTCAGTCGGACGTGTGAAGGTTTGCCGGATAACTGGGATGTCGCCGACGTACTTCTTCGGGAGCGTCATACACAAAAGGGAATGACCGTTGGCGAGGTTCTTGCTTATGCCACTGAGATAGGAGTTATTAACCAAATCTATGTGAACGTATGATTCAATTAAGAAAATACCAAAACAATATAGCCGTACAAGCCGCCTATAAACTGGTGGCATTCGGCTGCTGTTATCTGTCTATGGAATGCAGGACCGGAAAAACCATTACCGCACTATCTGCTGCCGACATAACAATATTGCTGTATCGTCCAGAAGTTTATAATAAACGTTATCCAGAACCGTTTCAGTCAACTAATCCGAATGGGACGGCGCTTATTGATATTGCCAAAGGTAGGAATATAGGAGTATTCAAGTTTATTGCTGGCTTTAATGCTGCTACTACTCATTTCTACGAGTTAAACGAAAGACCAATTTTGCCATTGACCGAAAGTAAAGATGATAATCCCTTTTGATTATGATAATAGAAACCATATACGGCCAGATAGTGGCAAAAGCTAATCATTACATGAGTGTACCGGGCAAAGGTGGTGCAAAACGCATTATCAAAGATGAAGTGATACGAGCTTATGAACGCAACTTCATAAAACAATGCAAAACATACAAGAATAAGCGCATTTCAAGCCGTTTCCGCTTATTTGTCCGAGTGTGGCATAGTTCTCCTCGTTTTGATTTAGATAATAGCTTAAAAACGCTCCTTGATTGTCTGCAAATGGCAAATGCAATCACTGATGATAAACTTTGCTATCAGATTGAAGCGGAAAAGCATTTGGATAAGTATTGCCCCCGCATTGAGTTTGCAATCTTGGAAGTAAACGAGCAAAAACAACTATTTAACAACTAATAATTTGAGTATGGAATTTAAGAAGATCATAGAGCAGACAGACCGTTACGATATTGTACAATGGAAATTTCAAGGGATGCCAATCTCTTTCCGTTTATGGAAAGACGGTAGCCAAATAGTAGAGATTAAGGTAGATGAATACTTTGCCAAAGCCAACGGATACAAATCGGTTGATGATATGGCGGAAAACACTATCGGGAAAGCTAAGTTTAAAGAGCTGTTTGGAGGTGTACCGGAATGGATAAGGGTAAGTCCTAACGGAGAATTTACCTTTGTAGGCATAAACCCAATATTGTATAATTGAACATTTATTAACAATTTTAATTTACAAATTTATGAAAGAAGAAGAAATCGCAAAAACAGTCATCGATTCAATGAAATCAGTGACTGACGGTATGAAGAGTTTTTTGAAAACTGAATCGCCTAAACCGGAAAAAACGGACAATGAGAAAGTTGCCGACATGATTCATACTGGTACTAAGAAAGTCCTTTCCGACAGAAAAGAACGAGAAGAAGCAGAAATTCGTAGAAATCTAATTACATGGGGAGGCATAAGATGAAACAGGAACGTATCTTAATCGCAGAAGATTACAATAATCAACTAAGTTCTAATTTTTATTTTGCTATTAGGCAGTTGAGAAAAACACTCACTAATGAGAAGCTGGGAGAAGTAGGCTTAACGCTTGATTCCAATGTATTGAGAGACATTCTTTCAGGTGGAAATGAAACTGAAACCAAAGTAAGAGAAAAACTCAAAGAACAGCTTTTAAACGGCTATCAACTTCCGGCAGTCAAAAGAAGCAACGAGGAATTAGCCGAAAAGTTACTAAAGGACTTTCTGATAATGGCAACAAAGGCTAAAAGTACAATGTCGGATTTCCGGTTTATACCAATTGAATGTTTCTACGTGGATGCTGCAAAGAGCATCGAGCTTGACAAGCAGGGAGAAATCATTCTGAAAGAAGCAAGCAACCTGTACATTGATAAACCGGAACAAATCGAGGTTTATAAACAAGCCTTAAAAGTACTGGATGAGGTAAAGAAGTTGGGTGACATGGCAGACAAATACAAGTGTTCCGCTTTCGGTGCTCGTGGTATCCTCACCATACTTCCAAATGATGAAATGGTAATCGTACCCGGAAACGTGGTGGATTGTCATCCTGATGGGCTTTGGATGCGAGCGAGATAATTTTATTCCGGATAGGCTATCCGAATGGCAAGCCTATCCGGTTTTCTAAGGTAGAATATTTTAGATATGAGACCAACAGAAGTAATACAAGACAGAATCCGGATTACTCAGGAGAAACCCGACAATGTTGTTATTGAGATGAACGGTTCTTCCATCACTTTGACGGAAGAGAATACAGAACTGCTCCGGGTGATGCTATATGAGGCTTACCGGTCCAAACGATGGAAACGCACCAAGAAAGAAAAATCTGCGAAGAATAAGGTTCTTTATGCGCTTGCTAAAGCACAAGGTAAGAAGAACCCAGATGTCCATACAGAGAAAGCGTATGAAAGGTTGAAAACGATGGCAGGTAAAGCTGCGGAAGACGTGTCTCATGTTGAGATTATAATACCTGACTATAATTTTGACTTTCCAAACGTGCCGGATTTTCTGGAATAATTTGTATATTTGATATGTAATTTTAAAAACTTAGCTGAGTCAGAAAAAGAAATCAAACAACCAAGAGGGTATAGGACAAAAGACCGACCCTTGAACAAGCGAGAAACAATTCGTTCGCCCAGATGCTGAAAGGCATGGAAAAAGGTGGAATGATGCCTCGTGGAAGTGCTAACCGGTATGCACGTAACATCTTTGGTGACAAGTCCAAAGGGCTTGCTTCAGGATGATAAAAACACCCCTATTTTCAACAATGAAGTAGGGACGTTAATTTTATATCACGATGTTAAATAAACAATCAAGGTGCAAAAAATGTTGCATATTCAAATATATCGGCGTATATTTGCAACGCTCATCTACAAATAGAAGGAGTTTCGGGGCTCGGTTTATCTTGATATAAATCTGAGCCCTGCGTTTTTATTGGGCGCGTAAAATAAACTGTGTTAGCAAAGTTAATATTTTATTCTTTTCCTTAGCTGACACAGTTCAAATTACGGACTCTTTTTATTCAATGTCTGGTAAACGCTTCTTCATCTTCTTTTTTATACTTTTTTCCGCATACTCCTTATTCAGATAATAAGCTGTCAATAAGTAATAAGAGCTTTTTCTTTGGCATTCAAGAACTATCACATATTTCTCCTTCTTATCGTAAATGTATGTTTTTGTGACATCACAGCGCTTCCTCTGATCACGTTCTGTTACGCTAAAAATATCTATATTTTCAGAGGATAATTCTTGAATATGGTGATTAATCCAATGCAACCGTTGAGAACGGTCTTTTTCAAAAACTCGTTTGGCTGGGAGTAGATTACCATTCTCATCTTCTTCCTGCACTTCTTCGCAAGTAAGGTGTGTGAATTGTCGTCCCATATCGGCTTTACCGTCCGATTTGATGGGATAAATTTGTTTTTCTCTAAATTTGAAATTGGGATTATCTTCTATGTCTCTTTTGTAGATTCTCATAAGAGATTCTTTACGTTGATATTCATTCAGATGTAGAATTTCAAGCAACTCTGGATATTTTTTCAATAGATTAAAAGGCATAGCTATTATTTTAGTGAAATAAAGAATAGGTTAAACTTTTTCTTGGATAGTGGTGTGGTTCTATCCAAAGATATATTTGTATGTTCACGTATTTTATCTACAAGCTTCTTTTTGGCAATCACTTTGCCTTCCACATCACCTTTTTCAATTCGGAGATTATAGTTAATTGCTCCCATCAATATGTCTGCCAATTGCACAAAATAGCTTTCATGAGAACGGATAAACTGAAAGTGCCTGATAGATGAGTTCCACCTTAATATCTCTTGTAGTTTATGGAGCTTATTATGACTGCACGTGTCTTTTATATCAAAAAACACATTGTATTCATTCTCCATGTCAGTCAGATGATGCAGGAGTTGGTAGTACATTCTGAAATAAAAATCATTGAAAGTATATTCAGGACGTGTTTCGTCTATTTGGGATTTATCCACAATCACCACTCTGAACTTCATATCCGTCATAAAAAAGTATTCAATGAGTTCATTATACATCGGGTATGTAGCATCATGTACATTCGTCCATTTCAGCTCACCTTCGTACTTATGTTTTGCTTTAATGGCTTTAATTTGCTCCCTTGCCATCTTTATTTGTGGATATGCAATACTTACATACCCTAAAAGCATATATGGATGCCCGTCATTCTTTAGATGCGTGCTTTCGTCGCAGTAAATATTGAACGTCTTACTCATATTCACTCAGTTTTTAATGTTATTGACTTACCACAATGAGGACAGGTAAGGGAAATGGTATCGTTCTTTGGTCGCTCGAAAAGTTCAGTTATCGGAACGCAGAGCGCATCGGCAATCTTGTTTAATGTTTCAACAGTTGGGTTGCCATTAACCATATTAGACAAGTTCACCCGATTGATTCCCATAATATCAGCAAGCTCTGTTATAGTCTTGCCTTTTTCTTTGATAACTTCTTTAATTCTTAAATCCATATCGTAATGTTTTAGTTTACGATGCAAATATAAACAATATTATCAAACGTAATGCTATTACGGTACATTTATTAGTTAAAGTAGTGTTAAATATTTCTTTTTATTTAGCTTGTTGTACCGTTTTATATTACATTTGCCTTAGAAAAGAAATATAAAACATTACAGTTATGACAAAAGAAGATTTAAACCAGATGTGCAGAGAATACCAACAGGTGTTATCAATGAGTGAAGCAGAAGTATTCGCCATGTACGAAGAAAGCAAAGCCGAGTGTGTAGCTTCTTTTGAGGCTGAGATAGATTACTGGGAAAAGATAATGTATAACTACTAAAAATAGATTATGTCAAACACTTTTAGGAGCCAAATAAGTGAGGTAATGTGCCTTGCTTGGCAAATGGTTAAGAGAAACGGTTACACGATGTCGGAAGCTTTAAAAACCGCTTGGACAAACATCAAGTTAAGAGCAGCCATGAAAGAAAGAATAGTAAAGTTCTACTTTCAAAAGGTGGACGGATCAATACGTGAAGCATACGGAACGCTCAAAGATAGTTTGCTGCCTGATAGCAAAGGTACAGACAACCGTAAAAAGAGTGACACCGTACAAACTTACTTCGATACAGAACGAGGAGAGTTCAGATGTTTCAAGAAAGCGAATTTGATAAAGATAGGATAATTAACCCGGTGGTGGTGTCTGTCAAATGGACATCCCACCACAAAAGAAATAAAGAGATAATAAGAAAATTATGTCAGGATACAATGTAACCCCAGTAAGTGACTTGACTACGGGGAAAAACTTCGGCTCTATTTTGGGAAATAATCGTTCAGTATATACGGATGTAGGCAACATCTATAATATTAACGTGTACGGTACAGAGAATGCCGAAATAGAGGCTCTAAAACAGCGTGTTGATGGTTTGGAAAGATTATTACTTTCAAAAGATGAAATCATTAAAACCAAAGATGATATAATTAAACTACTTAGAAAATACGTAAATAAAAAATTATGAATAATATACTTTTGACAAGACCACCACCTTACAAGCTTTTACCTTTGGCATAGCGATGCTCTTATCAAGGTTTGAAGTGCTACAAGATATAGCAAAGGAATAATTATTGTAAACGAATAAAAACATTATAAGATAAATTTTGTATAGTAATTGATATACTTTATACATGATTAATAAAAAAGGAGGTTATAATGAATATAGAGGATCTTCAATCTATAATGATTGACAGTTATCAAGTTGGATATATGGAAGCCATAAAATCTTATGAACCGTCACAAGATAGTATCAGATTAAGAGAGGTGAAAAAGTGGTTGAAAATGATGAAAATAGACTTGAAACGGTTTAATATTCTTGTTCAAAAAGATATTATCAAACCATTTCGTAAAGGTCAAGGAAAGAACTCACCTCTTTACTTTTCAAAAACGGAAATTAAGCAGGCTCTTTCAGTTGCTAATGTTAGCAGAATACTTGCAAGAGATAAAGTTAAATCAGTAATTAATGATAATGTAGCCTTGAGATGCTCCTTACATTGACTAATCTTGCTACGTTCATAGAATCATAAGGAGAATAAGCCATGCACGATGTATATTATGCTGGGCCAAATTCGTATATTTACGGACTAATACACACGATTATGAACAAAGAAGAAACTCTTTATCTGCCTATCAAGCAGGTTTATTTTGATGAGATTGTCGCAGGCACCAAGAAGGCCGAGTACAGAGAAATCAAAGAAGGTATCACCGCCAACCGGTATTTGCAGAAAGATGAAAACGGCAAATATGTACTCAATCCCGAAGTTACGGAATCGGGCAAAGAATATTTCATCGACGACTATAATAACGGAAACTTTCCGTTCATGCCGAAGAAATACAAGTACCTGGCACTGGCAGTCGGTTACGCAAAAGAACGTGATACTGCGATAGTCGAAGTTACCGGATACTCCTTTGAACCTCATTTAATACGATGCAATCTTTATGCGTTCTGGACGATAGTATATCATTTGGGTGAAGTCATAGAGGTACATCGAAAGTGATTTCTCTACACTTCTTCTGCGTTAAAGCGTAATTAAATTAGTTATCTCAAGTGTTACATGTGCGTGCGTGTAGGCGCAATTAGGTGAATTATCTGATGTGTTCACGTGCGCATGTACACGCACATACGCAAATGGTCGAAAATGGATGCCCCCATGAAAATGTTACATTTTACACAGCCCATACACGCACGTGCGCAAAGAGAACTAAAGAATCTGAACCATTAAAAACGTGCGTGGAACTGAGCAAACGAGCGATAAACAAGCGAAACAATTGATTTTTACCAATGTGCTTTTTGCACTTTGGCTTTCGTCTGCTGGAACTCCTTCCGGCAGAAATCGGATAGTATAATGTACTATTGGCAGAAATCACATTTACGCACGTATGATTACGGAAAATGCTTCTAAGTATATTGTGGATGGGGTGATGGAAAAGGAGTGAGGATTTCTCCAGCACTCCTAATTGGATTTAAAAGCCATGCCGGACACTTCCGATGGCATTTGATGCAAAGATAGTGAGAAAGAGGGTAAACCCAGGCAGAAATACCTATTATTTTTATTTATTGCAGATTTGGCGGAACAATAACGGAACAAAAAAAGGCTTAACTTATTGAAAGCTAAGCCTTGTGTGTCGGAATGAGGCGACTCGAACGCCCGACCCCTACGTCCCGAACGTAGTGCGCTACCAACTGCGCTACATTCCGATACCCTTTCAAAAAAGTGGTGCCACCAGGAATCGAACCTTTTGCTTCGGTTTATTCTAACTCCTTGAATGACTGCACATTTATTACTTTATCTTTTATGAAAGCCATTGAATTAGCATCACACTAAATTCATCGCTTTTCTTGACTAATCTTGTAATCTTTATCTCTTTGACGTTGCAAAGATAAACAAAAGGTTCGATTTCTGCAAACTAATGCATATTTTTTTGCCTGTTTTTTGTCAACGATGCTGTTTATATCTATAGTCTCTGCCTACAGTGTCATTGAAACAGTAATTTGTATCTGATGTAAATAAAGACATTGTGTTTCCGTATACGCTTTATTAATAATCAAGTACTTATTAGATTTTTTCTTTATTTCCTATACTTCTTGCATTATTTGTACTCCTATTCTATTACTGATAGCCGTTTCTACGGCATCGTAAATTTCAGTTTTCGTTGTCTCTATTGATACGATAAGTGAATATTTGATAACATTATCAACATTAGCTAATTTCCTTTCTTTCCACCATCCTTGACCTGGATAAACAATTATCTGCCCACAAGAAGCCAATTCAGCGGCCGTACATTCAATCCAGTCAGATTGTACAGTACCTTGTTCTCTACGTTGTTGTTTGATGGTCCATCTGTTAGTATCATTGTCAGTTTTCTTTTCTCCTTCACTTCTATTTCTTCTGCAAAGAAACTCTTCCATACTCTCGCTTGCACTTTTCAAGTCGAAATGCAGCGTAGCAGATGGATAACGATACTTGTTGCTTCTTCCTGCATATCCAGGAGACGGCTTTACATAATAAGATAGTGTGATTCTTATTTTTACATTTTCTTCTCCCATTTGTTCCAGCACCTCTGTTGGCCAAGGCAAATCATAAAAGTGCAATTGATTATAGGTGTTTGAACCATCTTTTTCCCAATAGGGTATTAACTCATTTTCAAATATAAACGTTGCATATTTTTCATTACTGAATAAGGCCGTCTCTTCATCAGGAACGCCATAGCCGCATAAAGGTATAATATCCTTGATATTACCGATACGTATCATTTCCGGTGTCCATTTGGCAGAATGTACCATCATGCCACGAACAGACAACATGGAAAGAGCTGGTGTTGCTGTTTTTATTTTTGCCGCAAGACGTGTCGCTAATGCTGTAGCCGCACTTGTAGCATGGAACTGTTCCAATGATTCCGCCAAATCTTGGCAGGTAGTAATCAAACTTAAATCAGGATGTGTCGTTGTTTGAAAAACAGGATGATAGGCTATATTACCTCCTTCCATGACTATTTCAGGCTTATTGCAACCATTTCTCCAACTCCACGAACTTCTTGACATGGGTGACAGATTCCCTGGAGCTGCCAGTGCCTTGTAGCTTTCATCTGTTACTATCGTTTTCTCCGTATATGCTCCGACTGTTAATGCGTTCCATGCTTGAGCCGGACTTTGTACAGCATTGGCTTTGCAGGACTCCAGATAATTTGTGGCATCTACTTCAGGGGGCTCAATGTTGCCCGCTGAAACGAGCACCAAGCGGTCGCACTTGCCATTATGGTATATGCTTTCATCCAATGACGCAGAACTTGACGTTGACTTTCCGTCATACGATGTACCATCAGTTACAGCCATACATTGTATAGATGCCCCCATAGTCTGAGCCTGATAGATAGCATCTTCAATTACCGCTCCATAGAAATCCGGATCTGTTGTATGACCGTTCTCTACAATCTTCACGGAAGCCAAGTCCTGTTCTATGATTATCGGACCTCCATGTTGATAAGTTATATCCGTCAAATCTCCATAAAGCATAAGTCCGGCCATACCTGTACCATGGTCACTGTGGTCTGTTGTATCCGGCACGCTGATAGCACTTTTCATCCTGTCATTAGGAAGAGCAGGTGCCAGCAGTTTATGGGCATTGTTGACGCCTGAGTCCAACAAGCCTATTCTTGTACTGTCTTTATCAAGCGCAAATTGGATTTCTCCTTCAATCAGTTCACTCCACTCGCGACTTTCGCTCCGATTTTTTATAAGTATCGATGGCTGATGATAGGGACGCACTCCTTCTATATAACCGATAGATAGCGGTAATTCACATAACTGTTGTTTGGTTGCTTTTATCATCCAAACATCTACTCCATCAAAATCCAAATGATTTTTACCTGCTTTTAAGATAGCAAGTTTATCCAAGACATCTGATAATTTTACTGTGTCATATTCCTTTGTTTTAGTTATCCACAACTCAAATAAAAAGGCTTTATTATCAGGTAGTTTGTCGAAATCTTCTGTAGATGTATAGAGCGCATGTATATCTGCCGGCTTAATGGCGTTGATAGGTTCAATCAAGCCTGTATTTTTAGGTTTGCCTGTTTTCGTATTATACTTTTCATCGGCATACTCGTCTGCCTTCTTGCTCAGCCAATCTTTTTTCTCATTTTTGATATATACGGTTACATCAACATTTCCATCACTTTTATCTTCGGAGATTTTCAGAATGGAAGCTCCACTACTTTGGGCTAACTTTTGGGGAACCAATTTGGGAGACATGTCAAGGTTTATATACACACCATCCGCAGACGGTAAACCACACTTTTCCCTTTCAGAAAGAGTCGTGATGGCATATTCAACGACTGCATTATAGCTTTCCTTGATAAATGCAGCATGTTCTTGTCTGTTCCTTTCAGGAATAACAGGTGGTGGTACAACCTTTGCTCTTGGCGTGAAAGAACGGGGTTCTGCTATTTGGTTACCTAAGAAAAAATGTTCCTTTTGCATATTATCTCCTTATTCAACTTATTTCACGGCAAAGTTGATTCCGTTTGTCAACGACCATCTTTACCAATTCTATATTCATTGGCACATCATTTAACAAAGATTCTTTGAATATATCAGAACATACCATTTTTATCTCTGCATGGCTCATACCTTCAAACAGAGGTGCTGCCATGGAATAATCAAGTTCTTTAGCCGCATATAGATATTCACGCAACAGATGAATACGTTGTCCGGAGTCTGGCAAGCGATATTCAATAACGTCATCAAAACGTCGAAACATCGCTTTGTCTATCGAATCAATGGCATTTGTCGCTGCTATAATGAAACTGTCTGATGAGTCACGTTCCAACAATTGAAGAAATGTGTTGAGTATTCGGCGCTGTTCACCTACTTCATTTTCCATTCCACGCTGAGCACCGATAGCATCGAACTCATCAAAAAGATAGACTGCGGGAACCTCATCTATAAAATCAAAGATACGGCTAAGTTTCTGTCCTGTCTCACCCATGAATTTTGTAACGACTTTCTCTGTCCTCACAATAAATAAAGGAAGATTCAACTCTTTAGCCAATACTCCTGCTGTCATAGTCTTGCCTGTCCCAGGTACGCCATAGAGCAATAATTTGCGGCGATTGGCAAGTCCATATTTCCTAAGTTCTTCTCTCTTTGTAAATTCTTTGATGACTCTTTCTATCTTTTCTTTCAATGTTTTGTCCGTCACCATATTTTTCAGGCAATCGTATGTCTCAACTTGAAGCAATAAGTCATCCACATCTTTATTACGTGGAATAAGCTTTAAAGCACTAAAAGATGTTTTTCTTTGACTTAAAAGCTCCTGGATGGTTCTTGCTAATACTGCATGACCATTCTTTGCCTCTACAGCAGAAATCTGAGAGCAACTTTTCTAAATTGTGCATCATCGTTATTCAGATGATTACGTATCAAAGACAATATTTGGTCCGCATTTGCCATCTATAAATCAATAATTATTGCTTTGCAAAATTACTATTTTTTCGTCTAATTCCCTAATATATTATCAAATATCACCAATGTCGCCAAACTTTTTGAGGAATGTTTATAGTTTGTCCGATAGATTTATGATTTAAGGAGTGTATGTAAAACACACAAATAGTAATGGAAATGATAAATCATATGGTAACATGTTTTTATATTAGGTTGCTTGTCGTCTGATGACTTTTGATGCCATCTGATGACACTGTTTTGTCTGTTCCGGGTATAAAGCGGTTCTTTGTCCTATGTGTTAATCGTGAATTAATTCATGAAAAAGATATGTCATGAACATACAGGAAGCAAAGAACATCAGGCTTGTTGATTTTTTAGCCGGATTCGGACATGAACCGGTAATACAGCGTGGGAACAGCGTATGGTACAAATCGCCCTTCAGGACGGAAAAGGAGGCCTCTTTCAAGGTAGACCTCCATAAGGAACTATGGTATGACTTCGGTCTGGGGAAGGGAGGGGATATTATAACATTAGCCAAGGAGATTTATCGGACACAGGATGTAAGCCGTGTGTTACGGTGTATTGAGGATAAAAGGACGGTTTTGAAGCCGGTTACTGTCTCCTGCCCTTTTGAAAAAGCGTATCCCGCCTTTCAGGACTTGAAAATCACTCCTTTTGCCAACCGGATACTGCTTGCCTATCTGGAGGAACGGTGCATTGATACGGAAACGGCCCGAAAAGCATGCAAGGAGGCTCATTTTAATCGGAACGGGAAAAATTATTTTGCCATTGCTTTCCCTAATATTTCCGGAGGGTACGAAATCAGGAACAGGTATTTCAAGGCTTGTATCGCTCCCAAGGACATCAGTTGTATCATCAGCTCACCGGAGAGTGGGATTTGCTATATTTTTGAGGGGTTTATGGATTTTCTGTCTTTCAGGCGGGCTTTTCCATCCTTGGAAGAGGGGGATTATATAGTGTTGAATTCTGTCAGCAACTTACAGAAGGCTTTTTCTTTACTTTCACGATATGACGGCATCTGTTGCTGTCTGGACAATGATACCGCCGGAAAAAATGCGGTGCAGGCATTAAAGGAGAAATACGGAATCCGTATATGCGATCTCTCGCATGAATATTCCGGATATAAGGACCTGAATGAATATCTGTGCGGGAAAAACAACCGGCTCCATAATAATAGAGGAATTGAAAAGACAGTCTGATGGTGTACCCTCGTTTCCTTCCTGCCGCACGTGGCAGGAAGCGGGTTGGTTTTTAATGCGGCGATCCTGTGTTAATAGTAGAATGTGGTCAGATGAGTTTTATGGTCTTTTACAATCTTTACTTCCTGCATCTGTCCGTATATCTCACGCACGGATACCGGACAGTCCATCTTTTCCCATTCTTCCGGGGAAATCCTCATGTCGGAATGCCTGAAACATAGCATGACCATTTCCGGGGAATCCTCTTCTGCGAATATGAAACCTTCATGGTCGTTGACAAATTGCCTGAGTCCATCCTCATCCTTGCAGGATATTTCTCCGGTGTACATGTCCCCGCCCGGCCGGGTGTTTTTGCGGATATGGATTTTGAACCATTCCCGGCTTTCCGGCTGTTCAGGTGCGCCACACTCCCACAGGGCTATTTTCGCATCGTAGTAAACCTCCCCGTTTTCACATGCCCCGTAATGCCCCCAATGTTTGAAACGGCCGGTTGTCCATGCCTTGAACCTTACATCGCCTGCCTTTACCAACACGCACTCACCGCCATGCATATCGCATTTGATGCCCTTTTTATCCCGGGACACGAACGGGACACGGGAGAAATTCCGGAGCACGATGTTATCTCCATACACGGCATCTACGAAGAACGGCCGGGAACGTTCACCGTATCCGGAAATAAAGAACAGGCTGTCACCTGTACGAGGATACCGGTCGGAACGTGTCTTTTCGATGTGTTCCACCATTGCGTTCACTTTCTCTATGTCTTCCCGGACAAGCCCGTGTATCCGGTTATACCAGTAGTTCAGGCGGATGAACGTTTCCTTGCAATACTTGTTTTTTTGTTTGGATCATGGTCTTTTTTATTTTATGGTTAAACATGCCCGACTTTGGTAAAGCCGGTATTTCTTTTCTTATATGCATCCGTTTGTCTTTTGCCCTGATTGTGCAAGGCTTGGCGAAAAAATACCGCAGCGAAGCGAGGATGATTTTTTCAGCCAACCGGTCCAAAGGACCGCCTTGCTCGATCAGGGGCAAAAGGCTACCTTTGCAGGTAAGAAACAGAAATGCGGAACACTGCTTGATTCCAAGGTGGAAAACCTTTGCCCCGCCAACCTGTATATCCACCCAATAAAATCCGGCAGGGAAAATCTGTTTTTAAAAGATTCCTTGGTCCATTTAGGAAGCACTTGAAGTCCGGATATTTCCCAAACGGACATTACCGGTCATCAAACGCCTCCACCCTGTTTCTTTCCAGCAAAGCAAGGATGTCCTTCTCCTTATATAGTAATTTGCCTCCTATCTTGTAGTAAGGCAGTTTGCCGTTTATCCTGTACTCTACCAGCGTCCTGCGTGTCAGTTTCAACTGTTCGGCAAGCTCACAATCCGTAATGTAACGTTCTCCGTTCAGAACCGGACGTAATTTCTCCTCCTGCTTGTCCAGCATTTCGGACAGGCTGTCTATGCTCCGGAAAAAACGAATGATTTCCGGGGTTTCTTTGGTCAACAGGGATTGGATCATCTTGCTTTTAAGGGATTATACGGTGAATGTTGTTTTCCATAAAACGGATAATATCCTGACGCTTGTAATACACCTTACGGTCTATATAACTGTAAGGGATGGCTCTGCTTCTGCGAAGCTGCAACATCTTTCTTGGAGAGACGTCCATGAGCATGCAAGCCTCCTGGTTGTCAATCCAGTCGTCCATACCGGATACGCAACTTCCGCATGTTTCACACATTTTTTGGGCAACGGCTTCCAGAGCCTCATTCATTTCCATGAATGTTTTAGCCTCGATACATACAAACTCCATAAACTTCATTTTTTGTCGGATACGAAAATATGAAAGGGAACATTCATGCCCAAAAGGATGTCGTCAAATGACATCAGATGTCATTAAACGTCATATGTAACAGAGGGCTGCAGGGGCAAACTTCAGGAAAATGCTCTGAAATAAATATTATCAACCATATATGTTGAATACCTTGTGTGGAAACGTCGTCAGTTTACCCGGTTTTAAGAATATAGGCGGAGTGGTATCTGTAAATTGTAAAGTTTACATTACGGACTTTACAGTTTTACACTTCAAATTTTACACTTACCATCCACTGATAAAAATTACGCAATACTATTTGCCTGATTATAAATAAGATGTAATATGCAATTAAGTTAATACCGGCACTCCGGCATAGATTTTTCACTAAAGATGGCATATACTCTCGAAAGTGCGCACAAGAAAGGGTATTTCAGTAATAACCTTTAAAAGACAGGAGAGATACGCCATGATGTATATAGACAATGAAGTGCTTGAGAAGATGATAATGACCATAGTGGAAGGTTTTGACCGCATAGAAAAGAAGCTGGACAGGATGGGGCGTGTGAAGGATTTCATGAACGGGGACGAGCTGCTGGACAATTATGATATAGCCAGGCTGCTCAACGTGTCGCTGCGGACAGTCGCCCGTTACCGGGAAAAGGGGCTGATCCGCTATTACCAGACGGACGATAACGGAAAGAACTTCTACAGAAGCTCGGAAATACAGGAATTCTTGCTGAAACGCGGAAAGAAAAAATGAACGTGGGGGTATCAATATGCGGAAGTTATGCTAACTTTGTTTCATAAACAGTTGTTATGAAGACAAATACCAATTCCAGATATGCCGTTGCGATCCTTATTGACGGGGATAACGCCTCCTTTGAGAAGATGGAGGATATAATGGGCTTTGTTTCCCGTTATGGGGATGCCATCGTGAGACGAATTTATGGAGACTGGACGAAGAAAGCGCTTTCCGCGTGGAAGGAAACTGCCCGGGAGCATGGATTCAGGCTTGTACAGGCTTCCTCCCATGCTCCCGGAAAGAACACGACGGATATTGCGCTGGTCATAGACGCGATGGATATCCTTCGTGACGGGCGGGCGGACTGTTTCTGTCTGGTAGCCAGTGACGGTGACTACAGCCTGCTTGCCCAACGGATACGGGAAGCCGGATTGAAGGTGCTGGGATATGGGGAGGGCAAGACTCCCGTATCGCTGGTACGGTCCTGTTCCGTGTTCCTGTATGCCGACCGGAAGGAAAACAAGGTTTCGGACAATACTCCCGAATTCTTTATCCGAAGGGACATGGAGTATTTTGACAAGGCTTTTGAGCAAGCGGCTGACGGCAAAGGGGAGGTATCCCTTTCGCTGATCGGCGGCGCATTGAAAAAAATGATGCCCAAATTCAAGGTCAGGAGATATGGATGCAAGACATTGGGCAAACTTTATGAAAGGCTGGACCGGTACGAGCTGGTCATGACAGAAAAGGGAGTGGCAAGTGCCGTGCGGCTGAAAGGCTGAACCGCACGGCGGGAATAATCAGGAACCGTCAGTTTCCTTTTATGCATCCTTGCCATGGCATAAAGCATAAAGGAAACTGACGTTCGTTGTCTATACCGGGATGGGATTTATCCGTAGTGTATCGAGATTGAGATAGGCACCCCGGTAGAATGTCCTTCCTTCCCTGAGCATACGCCACAGGATGTCGCAGCCGGTTTGTGCCAGTATGGAATTGATGAAAAGGTCCTGCTTCTGCAAGGCTTCCGCCAGCGAGCAGCTCGGTCCCGAATCCTTTTCCTTGATGGTGGAGTAGCGTACCTCTTCGGTAATGACATTCATGCGGGGAATGGGCAGGTATTCGTTGGATACGGGCTGGAGAATCTTGCCACGGATGTTCCCTATCAGAACCTGTCCGGTGGTCCGGGCATTGCCGAAGTCCATCCAGTATATGGGCGACCGCTCGTTGTTGGAAGTGTGTTCCCGGTGTTTCTTCAGGAAGCGCCAGAGGTTCATCCGGGAGCGGATGTTGTCGGTGCAGGTGACGATGATGTTCGCCAGGGCGGGCTCTTCCCGGTCCGCAGAGGCTTTCAGCGGATAACGCTGCCCCTTTGCCTCCCACGAGAAGCCGAAAAAACGGTTGATACGGGTCACAAGTGCCGCGGCCTTGTTCAATCCGAGTTCCGATCCGCTGAACAGCTGGCGTCCGATGTTCGCTTCCGTGACGGTATCGGGGTCGAAGACCGTCACGTGCAGTCCCGGATGTCCGAGTGCCTGCAATGCCACGCTCATCCGCGCCAGGCCGGTGGCCACCTGTGAGCCTGTTCCGCCCGCACCGATTACGAAGACGGTCACGGGATGGTAGGGGTTGAGCAGGTACCTGTCTGTATAATGAATCTTTTTCATGCCAGTAAGTCTTTAAGTTGTTTGTTCATGGGTTTCAGTTCGTTCTCGTCAAACGGATTGGCGCGTGCCTTTTCCGTTACCGAGACCAGGTTGCTTTCAGTCGGATTCCTGTTTCCTCCCAGATGGGAGAACTCGCTGAGCCAGAAACGTTTTTCCCAATACTCGAGGAGTTTTGAGAAAGTCATGTCTTCCGGGGGAGTCAACGTGGCGTTTCCCAGACAGACACTGCTGCCCGTAACATTGAAGAAAGGGGCGAGGAAAAGCGGGCTGTTTTCCGCCGGTTTTTCCCCTTTGTAGGAGAAAATGTCCAGCCTGTCACCGGAAACCTTGTAGATCACGCCGGGCACATGGAATGTCCCGTCAGGAATATTCAGACTTCCGGCAAAGAACATCTGCCGTTTTCCCGGAGGATTGTACCAGATGTACCTTTCGTGCCCCTTTCGGGTATCACACCACAGCATGTTGGTAGGGATTTTCCCGTGCGGCACGTTCCGCCGGTCATCCGTATAGGATTCCATCAAGGAGTCCATGAGCTCATAGGTGACGGGCATGGCAGCCTCCATCCTGCCCCTGTCATTGATGGGACGCAGTTCGAGGTAATGCATTCCGTTCCCATAGCGGTTCTCACGGTATTCATACGCGATCAGTGCCGCCTTGGGCACCATCACCTGTTGCAGTCTGTTGGTCAGTTCATTCATATCGTTCATTTTAGAAGTTGTCAGCTATATGTTTTTTAAAACGTGCCAGCCATTTGGAAAGCCTTTCCGGGTAGTCGTCCATTTGGAAGAGACAGTCCGTTTCCGGTGTCAGGAACCTGTATGTGACCGGGGTAAGGGCATAAGTCTCCTGGTAGTCCGAGTTCATGAACCCTTTCATGCATTCAGCCAGCGTGTCACGGGTAGAGTAGACCAGCATGACCTGGCTTTCCATTCCCACCGGGTAAAAATCACGCTCCTCCTCATACGCCCAATCGTACAGGTAATCTGTGAGGTCCGGGCTTTCCGGGGTGATCAGTGCCATACCCTCCCTTATCAATTCCAGCAGTTTTTGTTCCTTCCCCTTTTTTGTCCGGTAATTCCGTACAGCCTTTTCCAGAGAGTTGCAGAACGGTTTTCCCGACATCCGTTTGAGTGCTTTCGCCCGTTTTCCTGACTGGTAGGAATCCGCCAGCCGCTTGTTCGCTCTGATTTCTTTCGGGGAGGCGTCGGAATCCCGGTTTTCCCAGTCTTCCAGTTCCTCTATGGCGAAGTCATAGCAAAACGCCTCGGTGACATTGCAGACTCCGTGATGCCGGACGAATTGCCGGATGAACTCCCTGACAATGTTCCTCAATGGTACGGGAAGCCGTTCCGTAAAGTCGATGGGAATCCAGAACAGCTCGGGTTCCGGCCAGTCGTGATGGCGGAACAGACAGAAATGGAGCCTTCCGTCTTTCTCTTCCAGATTGACACACTCCGGCACGCTCTCGTCCATCGCTTTGTACAGTTCGGTGATTTTCAGACGGGGGCTGCCCCCTTTCCTGTATCGGAAAGGGAGCTTTATACCCATAAGTCCGGCATAGTTCGATGCCGATTGGTAGAGATAGTCAAAATTCTCCGGTGTCGTGAGATTGACCAGGGAACCGTCATATCCGTCTTTATGCCAAAAATCCGGTGCGAGGGGAGGAATTTTATCTGTCAGAAAATCATGACGCTTCCCGGTGGCGGCAGTATCCTTCTTTTTTGTCCCGAGATCCCTCTTCGGATGTCTGATGCGCCGATTGAGCGGATAATGAGTCCCGCCAGATTTTCCTTGGCTGATTCTGATAGCTGTCTGCATGGTTTGTCCTCCTTTTTCTTTCTCTTGCCCATACGCTTATCCTTTCACTCCGATGGTTGTCTTGAAGCGGTAGACCGCCTTGTCCTCCTCCCATTCCGGCCCGTGAACGGTCGCCGTTGTCAGTTCGGGATAGGTCATGGAGTAGAAGTCCATCACCTCGTTTACGGACAGGCTGCTGTCCGGATCGCTCAATACCAGTTCCTTGGAGTCCTTCTTGAATTTGAAAATTCTCTGTAATCCTTTGATTTCAAGTGCCATAATTTCTCTTCTTTTATAAAGTTTAACAATATACCATGTCCATTTGTGCCATGTCCGTCATGCGGCATTCCTTCGGGAAGTCCGGATATTCCGCGTACGGGTCTTCCCTGAGCAGTTCCCGGTCATCCTCGTAGTCCTTGTCGAAGTTGTACATTACAGCCTCCTGCACCGGTGCATACTGTGATGGAGCTGGTTGCATCCATTGCTTTCCGTCTATCTGCGGTTGCGGCATCTGTACCGGTTGATGGAACTGGATTCCTTGCGGTTGTGGAACCGGTTGCAGTTGTGGTGCAGGCTGCGCGTATTGTACGGGCTGCGTTTGCGGCTGTCCGGGATATACTGCCGGTTGAGGCGTTTGCGGTTGTGAGACGGGTTGCGGAACCGGAGACGGCTGCTCGGGCAAGAACATCGGGATTTGCTCTCCGCTCCGGTATTGCGGTGCCGGGGCTGCCGCCGGTTGCGATGTCGTTTGTTGTGGAGCCGGTTGCGGCTTGGGCATTGGCGGTTGTTCCATACCGAACAGGCTTCCCTCCGATGCCTTTTTCTGCACTTCCGCCATTTTATCGTCGATTTCCGCTTGCTTGTCCGGAAGTGCCAGCACCTTTGCCTGCTTGAGCCATGTCAACGCTTCGGAATAGCGTTTGCCGGTCATGGCATCCTCTGCCTTCTTAAGCAATTTTTCCATCTTTTCCCGTTTCTCGCGAACCTCCTTGGACTCTTTCTCCACCGCAGACCTGGCGGCTTTGCTTTGTGAGGCCGCCTGTTCCGCCTGCTTCTCGAACGTTTCCAGGTTGGTAAGGATGCCCTGCGCTTTCTGTAAAGGTGTGCCGACAGCCTGCAGGAAGCCTGCGTCCAGCTCTTCCGGCGTGCCGTTCAGGATGAGCGGAACGATGCGTTCCCCATCCTTTACTCCTGACCGTCTGGGAACAACGGCCACCGTCAGGTTGTTGTTTACTCGTCTGATGTTGATGCTCAGGTCTGTGCCTGCCGTAATCATTTGGTTGATTGCTTGAAAAAACATAATGGTAAAATTTAAAATGTTATACATGGGTTTCCTTGAAAAAATCCTTCAGGATTCTCTGCCTGTCCGGATTCGAGGCGATGCCTTTCAATGGCTCCAGATAGTAGCCGATACGTTTCGGTCTGTCCGTCGCATCGGGAACCCGTCTTTTTACAGGTCTCACACGGTTTGTGGTGGGCCATGCAGCCGGCATGACCGGAGCCGACGGGGTAAATGTAAAAGTTCTCATATCTTCAGCATTTAATGATTATACAAGCATGCCCATGGTAATCAGGACAAGGATTGTTTTCAGGATGAAGGTGAATGTCCTGAAGATAAGACTGACCAGAGTTCCCGACAAAAGGAACAGGACGAGCAGATACACGGGAATGATACCTTTGCTGTAGAGCAGGCATATTCCTGCAAGCAGAACCAGTGAGACCACTTGTTTGCAGATGTTTTCGATGAGTCGCAGTTTCATGTCTTTAATTTTTTAAGAATGAATAAATAATCCCATCGGGATATGTTTTCCCGATTTTATAGGCCTCCGGCCCTTGGATTGCCTTTTTGCGCAAGGCTTGGCAAAAGAAAATACCGCAGCGAAGCGAGGATGATTTTCTTTTAGCCAACCAGCCCCTGAAAGGGGCCGCCTTGCGCAATCAACCCGGCAAAGGGCTATATTTGCAGGTAAGAAATTGAAAGAATGGCAGTTATTCCTGAACTGTCCTGATACAAAAAAAGCCATCCTCCGGGGACGGCTTTAATGGTGTGCCGTACGTCTATTGCGCCAGACGTTCCTTCACATTGTTCATCGCCTCTTTCAGGCTGCTGTTCATGACCCGCGCATAATGCTGCGTCATGCGTGTGGAGGCATGTCCGAGCATGACGGACACGTCCTGCAAGGGTACATTGTTGGCGAGCGTGACGGTGGTCCCGAAAGTGTGCCTGGCCACATGCGTGGTCAGATTTTTCTTTATGCCGCAGAAATCGGCGATTTCCTTGAGGTAGCTGTTCATTTTCTGGTTGCACATGACAGGCAGGCAGCATCCTTTCTTTATGCAGACCGGATGTTCCCTGTATTTCTCCAATATGGCCAGTGGAACGGGCAGCAGCGGGATGTTGCTGATGGAAGACGCTTTTCTGCGGTGTTCCAACTTGACCCTTCCCTTCCTTATCCACCAGTCCCCGAGATTGTCCTGTACCAGGTTTTCACCACTCAGAGTGGCGACATCGGAGAACGCCAGACCGGTGAAGCATGCGAAGACAAATATGTCCCTGACCAGCTCGAGCCGTGGGATGGTGAATTTCTTTTTCATGAGGGTCTGCAACTCGTCGTAGGTCAGGAATACCGGATCGGTCTCGTCCTGCTCCATCTTGTAACCGTAAAAGGGATTCTTGCGCATCCATTCCTTTGCCAATGCCATGTTGGTGAATTTCTTGAAACATTTCATATAACGGACTATCGTGTTACGGCACAGTCCCCCCTCCGTTTTCAGGTAAATGTCAAACGCACGGATGAACTCCGGTGTCAGCTCATGGAAGGTGATATCCTCCTTGCCATAATAAGAGGGGATAAGCCGCTGCAATTTCTTCACCACGTTCTTGTACCGGTTGATCGTGACGGGAGAGTAGTCTATGCCTGCCAGTGTTTCCATTTCCCCGATGCCTTCCATCATGGTACCGAGCAGTGTACGCATTTCGGTGTCTTTCCCGAAGACACGTTTCAGGATCAGTTTCGGGGTAATCAGGGCCTGTTCCAATACCAGTTCCTTGTGTTTTTCCAAGGCGCGTGCGTGCAGTTCGGCAATATAGGCGTTCAGTGCCACTGATGCCCTGTCCCTGCCTTTACTGCATCCTTTGGCGGCGTTCCATAAGTTCAGGGGTACGCTTCTTTGGATAATGGGCATAGCTTTCTTTCAGTTTGGCTTCTTCTTCGGGTGTGCCGTTCAGTTCCTTATAGTGTACACCGTCTTTGGTAATTTCAGTTTCCATTGCCATCATGATGTGGTCGAAGCCGTGGCTGTGTACATATGTACCGGCAGGCCAGCGGAACGGTTTGCCACCCATAGCTGCAGCTATCATTTCGATGGAGACGTATGCCGGGCTCTGGAAGGAAGAACGTCCACGGAGGGCGATGATGTTGGCACCGCCTTTGGTTACCTTAGTCTGGATTTCGACCCACTGTTCTTTAGTCAGGGCGGGGGTACCGATGATATCAAGTAACGGTTTACCGTCCACCTTGGCGGTAGAGGCATATACAGCCATCTGTTCACCATGACCGCCGTAGGTACGGCAATTTTCGATTTTGTCGGGGGCGATGCCGAAGTGCTTGGAAAGTTCACTGCGCAGGCGGGTGCTGTCGAGGGCAGCCAGTGTGGTCACTTGTGAAGGTTTCAGGCCGGAATACAATAGGGTAATCAGACCGGTGATGTCGGCAGGGTTGAAAATGACAACCACGTGCTTCACATCCGGACAGTAGGCTTTTACATTCTTGCCGAATTCTTCGGCAATAGCGGCATTGCCTTTCAAAAGGTCTTCGCGGGTCATGCCGGCCTTGCGGGCGGCACCGCCTGATGATACCACATACTTGGCACCGGTCAGCGCTTCTTTGATATCGGAGGTAAATGTGATGTTCATTCCTTCGAATCCGCAGTGGAACAGCTCTTCGGCCACACCTTCCAGTCCGGGAGCATAAGGGTCGTAAACATAGGTTGGGAGTGAGACGCATCATAATTGCAGTCTGTGCCATGTTTGAACCGATCATGCCGGCTGCGCCGACGATTGTCAATTTGTCATTTGTCAGAAATTCCATAATTTTTTTATTTAAAGGTGAGTAATATCTTTTCTTGCTGATTGTCACGATACAAAGATAACCCTTTTTGAAGAGAGTTGTTCATAGAAAAAAGTTATCTTTTAGAGTGCAAAAAGTTATTCCTTTCTTTTCTTTCCAGAATGGCTGATAGTTTGGACCTAAATTGGCATTATCTTTTTTGCAAACGTCACGAAATATAAATTATATGAGTATAGAGTTAGGAAAGTTCAATACCTTGAAGTGGTGAAAGAGGTAGCCTTCGGTATGTATCTGGACGGAGGCGAAGAAGGTGAAATTCTGCTTCCGTCGCGTTATGTACCCCAAGACTGTAAGCCGGGAGACGAATTAACGGTGTTTATCTATCTGGACAATGAGGAGCGGCTGGTTGCTACTACGTTGACGCCGTTTGTGCAGGTTGGGCAATTCGCTTGCCTGGAAGTAGCGTGGATAAATCAATACGGCGCTTTTCTCAATTGGGGGCTGATGAAAGATTTGTTTGTTCCTTTTCGTGAGCAGAAGATGAAGATGCAGGTTGGAAAGCAGTACGTAATCCATGCACATCTGGATGATGAGAGTTACCGGATAGTGGCCTCTGCGAAAGTAGACCGTTATCTCTCGAAAGAGAAAGCCCCTTATGAACCCGGACAGGAAGTAAACATACTCATCTGGCAGAAAACGGATTTAGGCTTCAAGGCGATCATAACGACCGATATAGCGGCTTGCTATATGAGAGCGAGATATTCCAGCCTCTGCACACGGGCATGACACTGAAAGCCTATGTGAAGCAGGTACGTGAAGACGGCAAGATAGACCTGCTGCTTCAAAAGCCGGGAGCGGGTAAGGTGGAAGACTTTTCTGCCACTCTCCTGAACTATATACGTGAACAGGGAGGGCGGATCACTTTGCATGACAAGAGCCCTGCAGAGGAGATTTACGAAACATTTGGCGTCAGTAAGAAAACCTTTAAAAAGGCGGTCGGTGATCTGTATAAGAAACATCTGATACGGTTGTTGGAAAACGGCATTGAGCTGGTAGACTCCTCTAACCCCTAAAGGCGATAGGGTTTTCCCTATAATATATTAGAGAGAAACAGAAGGATGGGGGAAAATATTCCCCTATTTTTGTTTTCACTAAAAAGTTGATGGAATATAAACCTATAAAGAACGTTACCATGAAACGAATATTATTCATATTATTTGCAGCAATAATGAGCACTACCGTTTGTCATGCTGCGATGAGCAACAGTAGAGTACGTAAAGAGACGCGTTTCCTTACGGATAAGATGGCTTATGAACTGAACCTGAATACAGCACAGTATAACGATGTGTATGAAATTAATTATGACTTCATTTCCGGTGTGCGTTATCTGATGGATGATGTGTTGCGGGGTGAGGAATGGGCGTTGAACCGTTACTATGATTATCTGGATGTGCGCAATGACGATTTGCGTTGGGTGTTGAGTAGCCGGCAGTCACCAACTCCCCGAACAGTTTCATGAGGCTGCCTGGAAAAACAGAGTTTCGATTCCGCCCGATTTATGTGAGCGGCGGGCGCTGGTCTTTCCGGATTTATGTCACTTATTCCAACCCGAACCATTTTTACTATCCGCGTCCTCATCATTATCGCACCTACTGCGGCGGGCATTATCGTACCCATCATCACAATGTGAGCTATTACCGGGGACGGCATAATCATCCTGCTTACAACGGCCCTTTCCGCATTCGTGATAATAAATCGTACCATACGAGCCGGCGTGCGGATTTCGGTTCGGTCAATATCCGTCCTAACTCCAATATGCGTCCCGACTCCGGTGCGCGCCCTAATTCCGGCGCACGCCCTGGCGTAGGGAAGTCCGATCGCCGTCCGGGTGTCAATGGTTCGACGCGCCGTTCCGATACCAAGAAAGAAGTAAGTAAGCCCAAACGTGAGCGGAGCTCTCAAAAGGAGAGCGTAAGACGCAGCAGTTCCTCCTCATCCTCCACGCGCAGCACACGTGCCTCTTCCCGTTCGTCGGATAAGGATAACGGCGCGATGAGGCGTAACTAAGCCCTTGTCATGTATCTATGATGAACGCCCCTTTCCCTCCGTATGAGCAGAGAGAAAGGGGCGTATCAACACACAACAACTAAAATTATATATTTGGTTATCCGCTTTTATAGATATATCCTTTGACCGGTGATCTTTACGATTGATAATCTTTCTTTCGTGGTTTCTTTCCTATACCTATCTATAATTATAAGCCTTTTAATATAGTATTAAAAGGCTTATAATATCATATTAAAAGGCTTTTAATGATAGTTCACTCCTAAGGATATTCCGGTTTACCCTTGCAGGCATCCCGGTTCTTTGCAGTATGAATGTGCCTTAGTGGGCGGAACATCCGGAGAAAGGTAGGTTTGTTCCTTCTCCGGTCAGGGATGCCATTGCGGGCGAGCTGCATTTATTCGATGGGTTCTCCTTTATAGAAGTCCAGTATCTTGGTGCGGAAAAGGTATTCATATTTGGCTTGGAGCTCGTCAGACTGCGCTTTCATCAAGTTCTGCTTGGCTTCATTATATTCTACGGCATTTGCTTTTCCGTTCTCGTACTTCTCGCTCATCAGCTTAAAGGATGCTTCGCTGGCCGATGCTGCCGTACTGCTGCTCGTATACTTGCTTTCGGATGCCGCCGCGTTGTACCATGCCTGCTGAATCTCTTTGTAGAGGCTCTTTTTGGCGTTATCCAGCTGCAAGGAATAGTTTTCGCGCTGCAGGCGGGCTGTGCGTACCCGGTTGCGTGTGGCCAGTCTGTTGAAGATAGGCACACTCAGATTGAAGCCGACATATTTGTTGAAGTTGTCATTCATCTGCTGGCTGAAAGTACGGTTGATTGTCGAATAATAGTTCGTTCCGAGACTTCCGCTGAAACTCAATTGCGGATAATAAGCGCTTTGGGCAATGCGGATGCTGTGTTTGCTTCCTTCCAGGCGATACTGTGCCGCTTGTATGGAGGCTTTGCTGACCAGTGCCGTTTGGAAGATTTCATCCGGAGGGGTTAGCGGAATGAGCTCTATGTTTGCGGTTGGATCTTCCAAAAGGAATCCTTCCGGTGTCTCCAGCTCGATGAGCTGGCTGAGATCGAGCAGGGCCAATCGATAGTTGTTGTCGGTCTGCACAGCATTCATTTCGTCCTGTGCTACGCGTGCTTTGGCTTCGGCAACTTCCGCCGGAGAGGCTTTCCCTACTTCGGCCAACCGTTCTATGCGGTTGCACTGTTCTTTGCTCAGTTCCACTTGTCCTAAAGATACCCGGTGCAATTCCTCGTTGAACAATACCTGCAAATAAGCCGAGGCTATATTGATGGAGATATCTTCTTTGGCTTTCTCCAAATCGGCGAGTGCCGCTTTCAGGTTCAGCTTGGCCAAGGCATATTGGTTGGGTATTTCAAGTCCGGTAAATAACGGGATGCTGGTTGAAACAGACATATTTGTTCCATGGCTGGCAGTATTGACGTATACAGTGGAGTAGTCACCGGTGTTTTCGTCTTTGATTGCAGTCTGCGTACGTCCCCAGTTCCAGTTCTGGCCGGCGTTGGCGTTGAGGTTCGGCAATCGTGCCCACTTGGCAGTGTTCACTTCGATGTTGCTTTGTTCGGCTGCATTGGCTGTCCGGCGGATATCGATATTGTGTTCAATGGCGTAGTCTATACATTGACGCAGCGACCAGCGGTTTTGTGCTTGGACTTGCGTGCAACTCAGAATAGCCAGACATATGAATATATTTTTTTTCATAGCGTTCCTATTTCATATAATAATGTTGGTTATTTGTCGCTTTTCTCGGCACCGCGCACCTTGTCTTTGGCGGTCAGGCCACTTTTGACGGCAATCTTGATGCCATCGCTCATGCCGACTTCTATTTGCTGGCGTTTAAATTTCTGCTGAGGTATGCTGTCGGTGAGTACATATACAAAGGTGCTGTCTCCGCTGAACTCTACTGTGCTTTCGGGCAAGGCAAGCGTTTTTAGTGCACGCTCCAGTACAATTTCTGCATTGGCGGAATAGCCGGAACGGATTTGCACGCTATCCGGTGCCTGGATGGCTGCCTTGATCTCAAACTGGTTGGCTCCGTTCTCTTCCACTCCTTTGGGAGAGATGTACTCCAATGTGGCATTGAACGACAGGTCTTGCAGGGCGCCGATAGTCAGTTTCACCGGCATCCCCTCATGTACGCGGCCTACTTCGGTCTCGTCCAGATTTCCCCGGAAGATGAGATCGTTCATGTTGGCGACGGTGGCAATGGTTGTTCCGTCATTGAAGGTGTTGCTCATGATAACCGAGTTGCCGACCTTGATGGGAACGTCCAGAATCAGTCCGTCAATTGTAGAGCGAATCAGTGTGCTGCTGAACGAAGCACTGTTTTTGGTGATGCCTTCCTTCACGATTTCCAGATTATCTTTGGCTGTTTGCAACTCTTCGCGTGCCTGTTTCACGCTAACTTCACCCTTTTCGTATTCTTCGTCGCTGATGAGCTTGTCATTGAATAGCTTTTCGATACGTGCAAAGTCCGTTTCTGCCTGCCGGGCATTGATCTCTGCCAGGCGGACACGACTCTCGGCGGAGTTCAGCGTACCCAGTTCGGGGATAACCTTTACTTTGGCTATCACTTCGCCCTGCCTGATGCTTTGTCCGGCTTCTTTATACACTTCGGAAATGATGCCGGAGATTTGCGGCTTAATGAGTACTTCATCTCTTGGCTCCACTTTACCGGTGGCTACGGTTGTCTTTTCCAAATCGGCTATTTCCGGGACAATCGTTTCATACACCTTTACCTTAGGTTGGGACTTCTGATACAAGAACACGAATGTCCAAATAAATATGGCAGCCACCACTACCAATGATGCGATTTTCAGATACTTCTTTGTTTTCATCTTATTTTAATATTATTGTTTTATTCTTTATATTTTCCACATTGTGTCTCCTTATTCATCCCTTATCGCTTCAATCGGCTTGATAGCCATTGCGCGGTAGGCCGGGGCCAGTCCTGCCAATACCCCTAATGCTATAAGAAGGGCGCACGTGCCGATTGCCAACCCGAAAGATACCTGATAATGAGTTTCTGTTGCCCCCGGTTCATTCGTTGCGCTTTCCAGTATATGCAGTATAAATACGGCAAAAGAGATTCCCGCCATGCCGGCCACTGTGGTCAGCACCATACTCTCCGAAAGAATTTGTTGCAGAATATCTTTGGGACGTGCACCGATAGCCCGTCGTATGCCTATCTCCGTGGTGCGTTCCCTGACCGTAACCATCATAATGTTGGATACGCCAATCGCTCCGGCAAATAAAGTTCCTAAACCCACCATCCAGATAAGGATGCGAGTGCCTGTCATCAGGGTGTCCATCATGGAAAACATCGCTTCTGCGTTGAGGAACATGACTGCCTGTTTGTCGTCCGGTGAAATGTAGTGGGCGGCTTTGACGAGACGTTCTATTTCGGGCTCTACGTCCGTAACCTTTACTCCCGGTTTCATGATGAAGCACACAACATCTATCCTTTGCCCCAGATTATACGTTTGCTGCATTGTCGTAAAAGGCAGGGTGACGGCTTCCGAGGCTTGTCCCTGTATGTTGACATTACCTTCGGAGGAACACATGCCGATAACGCGGTAATAAATTCCGTTTACTCTGATATATTTCCCACAAGGGTCTTCATCAGGTCTGAAAAGACTTTCGTAAACACGTTTGCCTATGACGCATACTTTTCGTGCTTCGCGTATGTCCACATCATTAATAAAGCGCCCGTAAGTCATTTCCTGATGCTCTATCTGCTCATATTCAGGGTATAATCCCTTGACGCTACATTCGTATTTGTTTTCTCCGTAAACCGCAGTTTGCCCCCAAAGAGCGAATGACGGGGTGGCTATTTTTATTCCGTCGATGCTGCGCACCCGTTCCACATCTTCCATTTCCAAGTCCCACCAGCGGCCTTTACGGAAACCTTTATAAGCCTCACTTGTCTTTTGTGCTGCAATAAATCCGGAATTTGTGGCAAAACCTTCAAACTGTGATTTCATTTGCTCCTGCATGCCTTGTCCGCCGCCAATGAGTGCCACCAGCATAAAAATTCCCCAAAACACACCGAATGCCGTCAGCAGGCTGCGTGTCTTGTTTCTTGTTATCGTGACAAGGATTTCCTCACATGTATCTATATCTATTCTCACGTTATTTTAGTGTTTAATGATTAGTGTTTTGTATTCGGTAATGCGGTTAATCATAAAACGCAGTCTGTCAATCGCTTCTCAACGCTTCAATCGGACTGATGCTTACAGCCTTTTTAGCTGGGAAGAACCCCGCGAGCGTGCCTGCTATAATTAAAGTCAATGTAGCTTGTATGGCAATGCCGATGTCTACTGTGGGGTCGGAGAACATCCTTGCCTGAAACATTCCTGCGTCTGCTGTTTGATTGCCGAAAGCGGAATTCATCCATTCTGTTACTCCGATACCTGCTACCATACCGATATAACCGAAGAAAGTGGTGATTGTAACGCTTTCCACGATAATCAGCCAAAGGATAGAAAGCGGTTTGGCTCCCAGCGCTTTGCGAATTCCGAATTCGCGGGTGCGTTCCTTGACTGTAATCAGCATGATGTTCGATACTCCTACGATACCGCTCAATAGTGTGAAAAGACCTATCACCCAAATGGCTGTGCGGAGCAGACCGGCAACATTTTGTGTCTGCATGTATTGTGTGAAACGGTTCCATATCCAGATCGCACCTTCGTCTTCCGGGTCGAAACGGTGGTTGGCGGCAATGACTTTACGATATTCTTTCTCAAAAGTTTTGTTGGCTTCTTCACTCGTCAGATTTTTTGTAGTGAAGATGATATTGTTGAGCTTATCACCTTTATTATAAATGGTTTGCAGAGTAGAGAACGGAATAAAGGCAACACTGCTTTGGTCGCCTTGGTCTTCATATAACCCGGCTACCCGGTAAGCCACACCACCGACATTGACAAACTGGCCGACAGGTTCGGTATGCGACTTCTTGAAAAGAATCTCCGCCGACTTCTTATGGAGGATGATAACTTTCCGCCGCTCTTTCACATCATTCTGATTGATGAAACGTCCGGTTGCAGTCTTTATAGCTTCGGATTGTACGTAATTGGGATGCACGCCCATTAGTGAGATATTGATATATTCCTGTCCGAAACTGATGTTCACATCGCCTTGCTGCAGGGTGGCGCCGGCGGTGATAATGTTGTCCGGAAAGTATCTCTCGGTTGCGTTGAGGTCTTTGTTTTCCATTCGGATGCGCCGCCCTTCTTTCAGGCCTGCGTATGACTTGGTGGTCCAGCCTCCACCCAGGCGAATGGAATTCAGGGCGCGCTCGGAAGCATTTTGTTCGAAGGCATGGATGAGTCCGTTGCCTGCCCCCAGTAGTACAATAAGCATGAAGATGCCCCATGCCACTGCAAAACCGGTGAGGAACGTACGCAGCTTGTTGCGCTTGATTGTACCGTATATTTCTTGCCAAAGGTCCAGCATAATGCGATAATTGATTTATGTGTTGATATGCTAATTTTTCATTTCATGAATCCGTCCTTGCCGAATGGTGATGCGTCATGATTTAGATTTTCTTCGATACTGCCTATCACGCCATCCTTAATGTGGATAATCTTATCCGTCTGGTTGGCTACGCCGCTTTCGTGAGTTACGACCACGATTGTCATTCCTGTTTTATGCAAGTCTTTCAGAATTTGCATCACCTCTACGGATGTCTTACTGTCGAGAGCGCCGGTCGGTTCATCGGCAAGGATGATTTGGGGTTGTGTGATCAGTGCGCGGGCAATGGCGACGCGTTGTTTCTGGCCGCCGGACATCTCGTTGGGCATGTGATGTGCCCACTCTTTCAGCCCCAGACGTTCCAGATATTCCAAAGCCATAGCATTACGTTTCCGGCGTCCTACTCCCTGATAAAAGAGTGGGAGGGCAACATTTTCTACCGCATTCTTGAAAGAGATCAGATTGAATGACTGAAAGATAAAGCCAATCATACGGTTACGATACTCGGCTGCTTTGGTTTCACTCAGGTTCTTGATAAGTGTGCCGTTCAAGTAATATTCTCCGGTATCATAACTATCCAGGATACCTAATATGTTAAGTAAAGTGGATTTTCCGGAACCGGACGCTCCCATAATGGATACGAACTCTCCTTTTTGAATGTCAAGGTTGATACCTTTAAGAACGTGTAATGGAGCTCCGTTATTATAGGTTTTGTTAATGTCTTTTAGTTGTATCACGATTTTTCTGTTTATTGCTTTGTTCTTATTAATTTTGACTATTAGACGCAACAATGGTACGAAAAGTTGCAAATGGAGCAAAGTTTTTTAAAAAAAGATTTTGCAGTGTCGTTTTTCTTTGTGTAATTTGTACCATATAATGTTATAACTAACCCTTTAAACAAAAAAAGTAAATATCATGAATTCAAGCATGGAAAAACCCTATGTAGTGGGGATTGACATAGGCGGGACGAACACCGTCTTTGGCATCGTAGATGCGCGTGGCACTATTATTGCCACTGACTCAATTAAGACGGGAGCTTATGAACAGGCGGAAAATTACGTGGATGAAGTATGCAAGAAACTCCTTCCGTTGATTGTGGCAAATGGTGGCGTTGATAAGATAAAAGGTATCGGCGTAGGTGCTCCTAACGGTAACTATTATAACGGTACGATAGAATTTGCTCCTAACCTTCCTTGGAAAGGTGTAATACCTCTGGCTGCTATGTTTGAAGAGCGCTTGGGTATTCCTACCGCACTGACCAATGACGCTAACGCCGCTGCTATCGGTGAAATGACTTATGGTGCCGCACGTTCACTTCGATGCTGTCGATAGCCGGTGATTCAATCGGGAAAATACGTTCTACACCTATAGTACCAGACATTTTGCGTACAGTGAAACGCTTTTTGTCTCCATGTCCGGCAATCTTGATAACAACGCCACGATACAACTGTACACGTTCCTTGTTACCTTCGACAATACGATATGCTACTGTAACAGTGTCACCTGCTTTGAAGCTCGGGTGTTGTTTGCCGGTAGCAAATGCTTCTTCTGCAATTTTAATTAAATCCATTGTTTTCTTATTATTAAATTGTTTGATCGTTACAACGCAACATACCAGGCTTCTCACTCTATGTCCTGACAGCGATTGCGCGAAAGCCTGCCCTGATCCGGGCAGAGAAAAGAGAATGTCCTCAAGGTGCGACTCTACGTTCTCTATTCATGGACTATGTAGAGCGGCAGACGGCAGCAGGGAAGAAGATTACTTCTCGCATGGAGGGAAGGATCACA
>VOFG01000669.1_pt1 | contig 182000 bp, 157 predicted proteins | sample 5384171 | NCBI WGS metagenome assembly VOFG01 (sample SAMN12384726, study PRJNA508395) | human gut metagenome | isolation source: healthy gut F | host: Homo sapiens
GTGCTTCCATCTGACGACCCGAATATTCACTACATCGAAAAGCATTTTTCTGTTTGCCGAGATGAGAAAGTTATTGATGATGTAAGAAATCGTGTTGCTGCTTATGAGGATTCTATTCGTCATCATCATGAAATGGTTGAAATGGCTGCTTATAAAGATAGTATAGCCAATAAGCTTTTGCAAGAATCACATCGCATAAAACGGGCTATCAAAAGCTCAAAATAAAGTTTCTGGAAACTAACTATACTAAATGAGAGGGAAATAAACTTAATATATTCCCCTCTCATTTATTTAGTGTAAACTTGCATTTAGGATAGTTTGAACACCCATAAAAAGAGCCATATCTTCCTTTGCGTAAAACTAACTGACCACCACATTGTGGGCAAACGCCTTGCCTTATTAAACTCTTTGCTCTATATTGCCTGTCGTGAACATTATGCTTGTGCTGTCTTATTTCTTCCTTGTCAGCTATTATGTAATATCGTTGAATAGTATTGACAATCCAATCTACTTGTGTAGTATTTAGAATAATGTCATGATATTGAGATATTGCCCAATTTAAATTACATCTGTTTACAACTATATGGTTACTGACATGAACTTTCAACTCTGCTGAATTATTGAAAACAACAATCGGAATTAACGGAATGTCAACAGAACATTTAAGCAAATGGCGAAGAAATCTTACATGTCCCTCATTCTGCTTTATAGGATTGTAAAATTGGTGTTTACTTTTGTAGATGACCTGCGTCCAATATTCAGAATTCTCGCCACCTAATATCCAGCCTTTATAACCCTTTGTCTCTATAACGAATACCCCATAAGGTGACACGACGATATGGTCAATTTGAGTTGAGTGTCCATTACTCTCAAACAAAAAATCATTGAAAATTGTGTACTCATCTGGTAGTTGTAACATTTTCTTATGCACCAACTTCTCGGAATATTTACCTTTCCACATTGGCATCTTCAATTTAATGAAGATAGCCAATGCAAAGAATACTATCAAACAAATTATTGCCATATTCTGCCAAAGCTAATATATTCGTTTAATCCACCTTTTGCTTGCTTCAAATCCCCATTGGACATGCCATTTTCTACCTGTAACCTTGTCTAAAAGGATAAATTGATACATATTCTTTGTTGGATACAATTCAAATGTTCCACACCCTGTGTCAAGAGACAAATCTTCATCGTTAAGGGTAACAGAGCCTTCTTTGCCATCATCTAACGACCATTGCACAACATCTATTTTCCCCGTACTTGTGTCTAATTGCAGAAAGTTGTAGATGTTCTCTGTTGGATAGAGTTTGTATCTGTCAAGACCGTGTATGCGGAAATCCACGTCTTCCAATAGGTCATGTATCTTTATCAATGTCGAATCTTTCGCAATCTTAGTAGTTTGCGAACCTAACTTACTTTGTGCAGTCGCTCCTAATGTTATAAGCAGGGAGCAAAATATTAACATAAATCTCTTCATATCTACATTATAATTTGATTACTTGAATTTTTCCCAATCAAGATTGAAAGAATCGTTGTTTTGTGAAAGCCAGATAAGGTATTGTCGGTCTGTTTTGCAAACCTCCTCAATGGACTTTCCTTTATATTTCCCGAAGCTCATTATATCATTAGGACCAAGTGTTGGTCTATTCTCCATATGATATTCCAATACCTTATCGACATCGGTATATAAGTGTTGGGAATCTATAATCGCCCATTTGACATACTGCCAATCCTTAATGATGACCTCTTTCAAAGTCATGTCCTTATATTTACCAAAGCCAATCTTGTCTTCAAGACCAAGAACTTTAACAGATTCTGTAGTCTTCTCACCTATGATGTCCAATAACATCCATGAGCCACACCCACAACATGGTATTGGTTGCGGTTCAGTATCATTCTTGGTGCACCAACTGTGTTCTGGGTCATTCTCATAAGCATCAGCTCTTTCACCATTACGGTAATAAAAACCAAATACATTTCCAAACTTACCACCTCTTCCATGTGGTTCTACTCGTACAACCTCCACATACTGATTACGATACCAGTCTGAAACTCTTCCGTCAGGGAATCTTTGGGCAGTAAAAGGCAATGCTCTACCTATATTGTAATAAATCTCCGTTAAGTTCTGATGTGGATACTTGCAATTTACCGCATCAACCAACGTTTTCTTTTCTTCTTCCGTCATAGCTTTACTTCTTTAGTTTCTGATATTCCGTCTTGGTCATAATTCCTTCTCTGGCTTTATCCATATTTTCGGCATCTTTGTAGAAAATCCAATGTATTATAGGCTTTCCGCCATAAGCAGAAGAATAGGCTTGTTGGAAGTTCCACCCCTTATCAACCATGTAATTTGCGGCATCGACCATGCTGTTGAATTTGATTTCTTCACCATTTTCATCCACAAATTTCAATTTGCTGCTGAGGTCTCCCCAAATGTTATATGATGCCTTTGTGCCGAAATCGAATATGATTTTTAGACCAGAAGAAAGGTCTTTCTCAATACCCTTTACCTCGCAATAATAACGATGTTGTGCAAACACATTGCCAACATTACATATAAGGCATAAAGCCAACAAATATTTTGTAATAGTTTTGCTCATATTTTTCTTGTTTTATAGTCCTTGTGATATTTTGCTATACACTTGTTGGAAAACCCTTTCATTGATGGCATTCTGGAAGTTCTTGTTGTCAAGATATTGACGGCAGAACTCGGTACTTTCACTCATCATCTTGATGACGATGCCCATCATGGAAGTGAATCCTTGCTTTTGTGCGGTCTCCTTGTTACTGTTCTTCGCTGCATTAACAAAGTTCTGGTCAGCTTGCAAGCGGTTTGGAAGACTGTCTATCTGAACTTTCACAGCTTCAATATTTTGCCAGTGAATGTCGTTGAACTGTTCAAGAATGTCACTGAGCTTAGCCATTTCTGGCTCTTTCTTTCCTCCTTTGCCTGTTCCCATTGGCATAGGTCAACCTCCGTGTCCTTGTTTTCCAATTCTATCTTCCGTTCGCTCATCTTTGTCACTTGCAGTTGGTCGAGGTCAATACATTCCTCCAGACCATCAGTGAAGTCCTCGCCTTTCAGTTTCGGCAGCTTATGTACCAGCAACATATAATAGGTGTTGAGCATTTCCCATTCTTTGCTGCAATATGGTGTTACGGCTGCAATGAACGGATAATAGCGCAAGAATCCCTTGATGCTACTCTTGCACTTGATTTGCGAGTTCTCGTCCAACAGCTTGAAACGCTCAACCGACTTATTGATTATCGGGTCAAGCTGCTCACGCTCTACGCCGTTCCAATATTTGGTGTTCAAGTCACGCACCTCTTCCTCTGTATAGATATTATATTTCTCTATCTCGTCTGTTTGGTCGTTGAGCTTGTTTGGGTCGGCTTCATCCGACAGAATTGTTGTCTTGTAAAACCGCTGGAATGACTTTTTGTATCTCGTCAGTATCGTTGTAGAAGTCGAGCACGAATGTATCTCTTTTCAGCGGATGGCAACGGTTCAAGCGTGACAGGGTTTGCACTGCTGCCACGTCCGAGAGTTCCTTGTCAACGTACATGGAATGCAACAAAGGTTGGTCGTAGCCAGTCTGGAACTTGTCGGCAACTACCAATATTCTATATGGGTCTTCACTCATGTTCTCCTCTATGTCCTTTGAGGGGAAGCCATTGATGTCGGCTTCCGTCACCTGTTTGCCGTTCCATTCCTTACTTCCCGAAAATGCCACGATAGCACGGTAGGGGCTCTTGCGTTCCTTCAGCAAAGTCTCAATCTCATAGTAAAAACTAATGGCTCTCAATATGCTGCTGGTCACTACCATCGCCCTTGCCTGTCCGCCAATTTTCCCTTTGTCCAATACAGCCGTATGGAAATGGTTGACAATGATTGCTGCTTTCTGCCTTATCGTCTCGGGACGGCTTTCCACATACGCACGGATTTTCTTCTGAGCCTCCTTTTGGTCAAACTCGGGGTCGCCATTTACGGTCTTAATCACTTTGTAGAAGCTGGCGTATGTCGTGTAGTTCTTCAACACATCCATAATGAAACCTTCTTCTATGGCTTGCTTCATTGTATATTCATGAAACGGCAGATATTGCATCTTGCCGTCTGGCTGTGGACATGGTGTACCGAACATTTGCAAAGTCTTTGGCTTTGGTGTTGCCGTGAATGCGTAGTAGTTGGCATTCTTCACCATCTTGCGACCCTCGATTATTGCGTTGAGCTTGTCTTCAAGGTCGTCCTCGTTCTTTGCTACGTTTCCCGACAGGGCAATATTCATCTTGGCAGATAGCGAACCGTTCTGACTGCTGTGTGCCTCATCAATGATAATGCTGAAGTGCTTGTTTTTCAACTCCGAGCCTATAGCTTCGAGTATATATGGGAACTTATGCACGATGGTAATGATAATCTTCTTGCCGTCCTGCAAGGCATCCTTCAATGTCTGCGAAGAGTCTGCCCAGTCCACAAGATTAGACAATCGCTTGAAGGAGTTGATGTTGTCTCGAATCTGGGTATCAAGATTTACGCGGTCGGTCACTACTATCACCGTGTCTAATATAGGGGTAGTGCCGTCAAGCAATCCCACAAGCTGGTAGGCAAGCCACGTGATGGAATTACTCTTGCCACTGCCTGCTGAGTGTTGGATGAGGAATTTCTGTCCGACACCACCTTCACGAGTGGCTTTGAGAAGCTGACGAACACAGTCGAGCTGATGGTAGCGAGGCCAAATGATGCTCTCTATCGTCTTCTTTTCTCTTTTGCCAGTCTTCTTGTTCTTTACTTCTTTCTCCTTAAAAGTGATTTGGGCGTAGTTCTCCAAGATGTCAGAGAGAGAACGTTTACCAAGAACATCCTCCCACAGGTAAGCTGTGCGTACTCCATTTGGGCTAACAGGATTCCCTGCACCGCCATTCACGCCTTTGTTGAATGGCAAGAACCATGAGGCGTTGCCTTTCAGCTCCGTACACATCATGATGTCGTCATCGTCCACGGCAAAATGTACGGCGCAACGGCGTTTCTGCAAAATTAGTGCCGTCGGGTCTGCTTTCGGGTCTCTATCTTCCTTGTATTGCTTGATGGCGTTTTCCACGGTCTGCCCTGTATAATGGTTTTTAAGCTCCATAGTCATGATTGGCAGACCGTTTAATGAAATGTACACGTCAATGCTATCCGTTTTCTCCTTGCTGTAATAGAGCTGACGGGTTACGGAGAATATGTTCTTGTCGTAGTATTGCTGTGCAGTTGGGTTGAGTGCCGATGGAGTTGGATAATACATATCAAATATCTCGGATATGTACTTGAAACCCTTTCGCAGTACGTCTGTCACACCACGCTTGCTTAGGGCTGCACTGAGCCTACTGAAAAACTTGTGTTCTTCAGTAGGAGAAGTGAAACACGCCGTGTTCTCCACCTTTTCTTTTTTTGTGTAGAGAGGATGAATCGTTTCACTCGTTCCGTGTCCAAGCCAAACTCCTTGTTGTAGTCGCTTGATACGCCTTCCTCATAACCTTGGTGGTCACGAAGATAGCTGACGAGTATTGTTTCGAGTTCCTTCTCTGATATGTCTGTTGGCATACGCTTTCAATTTAAAATTCTTTCTTCAGCTCATTGTATAAGTCCACTGGTCCCAAGTGCCAGTATTGGGTACTTTCGGTGGATAGCTTCTTATAGAGTTTTGAGCGATATATACGGTTGATTGCATCCGTAAGGCTTATGCCCTTGTCTTCTGAGAGCCAAGGGGCAAGCCATCCTATCTTTAATGGCAGCAACATATACAAGTTGTCTTGCGTTATTTTTGCATTCATAACTTTATAATTTTTGATTCTACAAATTTAATGGCAAGCAGCGATTTCTCCGTGTGGAAAAGATACTGGTCAACCAATTTATATGTCTTCAACTCTTGAATGAGAGTAGGCATACTGATGATGCCACCTTCATAGAGTGTGAACTGAGTATAAACGCTATCATCTGCCACAGGACCATACACAATGTCGTAGTCGTGGCAGAACTCCCTCTCGGTACGATTTTTCATTACGAAATTCACCCATTCTTCTGTTGGCTTCTTAAAGAAAAGTGATTTCATGTCCTTTACAACATCATCGTCCAACTCATAGACATTGATGTAGCCGACAGACACTCCTTTGTCTTTCATTCTTCGCTCTACCCATTTCTTCGCCTGTTCGTAAGAGGTTGTTGTGTAGAAACCTGAACCATAATCGAGAGAACGGTTTGGCTGGCGTATCTCTGGACTTTTTACTTCCTCAATACTTCCATGATATACTTTGCTCATTTTCTTCTTTCATTTATCATTTTGTCTATTTCTTCAACCAGCCACTGACCGCCTTGTGTATGGAGTACATCGTAGAACTCACAGAAATGCTCTGCGATACCATATTGCTCAAACAAATTCACCACATCTTCAGTAGCCATATTCCTTGCCTTTGCGTATTGCTCTATACAGAACGATACAAACATAGCTTTGTCTTGCTGTTCCTTGTTCATTGTTGTTCTCCTCTCTGTGGCTTTGCCACACATATCTGTCCTGTCACTACATCACTTATCAAACGTTGTTTGAACTCTTTGAGATAATCTATCTCCGCTTGGAGGTCAGCCATACAACTGTCAATTTTAGAGAGCTTGGCTTCTATGTAATCAACAATGGCTTGCTGCTCAGAAGCAGGAGGTAGCATTATACTATTGTTCCTCAACATGTCGTAATTGATGTTCTGTCCTTCTCGTATTCCAGTAACACATGTTTTCAAAAGTCCTATAAAAGGATGTGATTTGAAAAGGTATTTAACATAGAGCGGATTTATATCTTTGGATGGCATCAATACCGTATAGGCTGCGCTAATAATTCCTTGGTAATGTGCATATTCTATACCTCCTTGGAACGAGCGCAAACTTATGACAAAGTCTCCTTTTTTTACCAGCTTCAATCCATCAAGTCCTTTGTTTACAACGACAACTCTATTCTCATACATACTTTGGGGTATCACCCCGTATTTCTGAGTCGCACAAAGTACAGGCTCGTTAGGAAATCCTTTTTCCGAACGCTCCTTAAACAAAAATTTTATCTTGCGAATTTCCCAATGCTCAGGAATCATGCCAAATCAAGGTATGCCCGAATCTTTCATACGAACATTCGGGTTCAATCCTTTAGTGACAACATTTGCAATCTCAGATTGCTTTAAACTGTCAAGAAGCTCTCTCTCTCTCTCTTGCGGAAACATACTGTTCAATTTTAGAGGTTTTATCTTTCAAATAGTCAACAATTCCCTTCTGCTCTTGCATCGGAGGATAGTGTGTTGGTATGCTAAACAAATCGTCCGTATATAAACGGTTGAATCCAATAGCTACGCCTGTCGTCTTTTTGATGAATTCAGACACATATATTGGAGTCTTAAACAGGTATTCAAGATATTCTAAATCCGCTCTACCCGTACCATAATATACTGCATAATCTGGACTTACAAGTCCATCGTATGCAGACAAAGCGAAAACGCCTAAATGGGCTTTCATTTTGTTCAATACCATATCACCTATTTTTGTGCGTTTCGCACCAACATACGAAGTGGCAAGGTTTGGAACAACATCCATTTGTGAAGTTGGAATTAAGCCGTACTTTTGACTCATCGAAAGAGGTTCACCGATGCCATCTTCCGATTTGTCAACTCTCTCACGAAGTAGATGTTTTACCTTAACGCAACTCCAATGGCTCGGAATTTCTCCAATCCATCCCACACCGCTATCTTTATATGATTCATATTTTTTCATACACAAATATCATTAACGGTTAGACGTTTAAAATATCTTTAAGTACGCCTTTCAGTCTGCCCTCTATGCCGTTGATGTCGGTTGTGATGTCGGCAATGGTGCGCAGTTCTACAGGCTTGTAAAAGTATTTGGTGAACGACAACTCATAGCCAACAACTACATTTGCAGCATCGTAGAACGCATCGGGCGCATACGGCAGCACTTCCTTTTCCATGAAGGCATCAATGCCTCCAGAATAGAGGAGCGGCACTTGCTCTGTGTCACGCAATGATGGGTCTGTCACGACTGCACTGTCACGCTTTGTCGGCTTAGTGAAGCAAACATCAGCCTTGTCATTGTGCTTGCCGAGATACTGGCGCACCAGTTTCACCTTTGACGCTGGCACTTTCACTCTCATCTGTTCCAACATCAAGAACAATGCGAAATCACCCACGGTATGACCGCCCAAGTTTTCTTTCCATGCCTCAACCACTCGCTGCAAAAGTTCCACATCGCCCTTGTTTTTCAAGTCGGGCAGTGCGATTTCGTCAAGGTTCTCATAAACAAGACGAAGAGGTCTCTCCACGGTCACGCTATAGTAGCCAAATTCCTTATTCGGGAAGATCTTGCTTTTCTTTGTTTCTTTGAAGTCGAGCAGCATCTTGACAATTTCGTTGCGGTCCGCTTCGTTAGTCTCGCAGTTCTTCTTACCAAGGTTCTTGCGCAACGGAGACTTGATGTCGGTTGCATCAATCAACTGCACATATCCTTTGCGGCGTTCCTCCTTGCGGTTGGTTACTACCCAGATGTATGTGCCTATGCCTGTATTGTAAAAGTCGTTTTCGGGCATGGCTATGATAGCCTCCAGCATGTCGTTCTCGATGATGTACTGGCGCAGGTTGCTTGCTCCGCTTCCTGCATTACCCGTAAAAAGTGAGGAGCCATTATGCACTTCCACGATTCTCGTACCCAGTTCCGTATCATCCACCATTCGACTGAGGTTGTTGGCAAGAAACAGCATCTGGCAGTCGCCGATGTCGGGCAAGAATGTTATATCCTTGCGATTCTCGCCATTGCCTATGGCGATATTAAAGCGAGAGTCCGTAAACTTTGCCTTTTCTGTCTCCTTCAATCCACGTTTCTTCAAGTCCTCTTTCCACGGAGTGCCGAAAGGAGGATTGGAGATGCAGAAGTCGTATGTTTCTCCAGCATGACCGTCACGAGAAACAGTGGAGTCGAAAGCGATATACTCTCGTTCCTCACCAGCGTAGTTGTATTGGAAAGATTTGATATGCCCCGAAATCATAAGGTCTGCCTTGCAAGTTGCATAAGTGTCTGGCAATAGTTCCTGTCCGTAAATGTTGATTGCCACATCTTTCCCCTGTTCCTTGCCAATCTGCTTGATGCGCTCTTGCGCAATGGTTAGTATTCCGCCAGTGCCACAAGCTCCATCATATACGCTGTATGTTGTAGCCTTTATCTTGTCAGCAACTGGAAGTACGGCAAGGTCGGCAAGCAGCTTCACGTAGTCTCTTGGTGTGAAATGTTCACCAGCCTCTGTCACGTTGTTCTCCTCGTTGAAGCGTCGCAGGAGCTCCTCAAACATCATTCCCACAGTGTGGTTGTCAAGAGCAGGATGCAAGAGATTGCCCTCGCCGTCAAAGACAGGCTTTGAGCTGAGGTTTATTTTGTCGGACGTGAATTTCTCGATGATACTTCCCAAACGCTCCGCTTCCGTGAGGTTGTCAACAACCTGTCGAAGGTGCAGCTTTTCGATGATGTCGAGCACATCCTTGCTATAGCCGTTCAGATATTCAATGAAGTTCATTTTAAGGCGAAGTGGGTCAATCTCGCTTTTCAAAGTCTTCATCGTAAACTTGGAGGTGTTATAGAATGGGTAGCCAGTAATGTCATACAACACTGGCGCTTGGTTTTCTATCTTGTTTTTGTCAAGCTGTTCTTTCATCTGTATAACAGCATCCTTTGTCGGTTCGAGCAGCACGTCAATGCGGCGCAACACCAACATAGGCAGAATGACCTTCTTGTAATCGCCTTTGTTGAAAGCGTTCACAAGCACGTCATTGGCTATGTTCCAGATAAACGAGAACAAAAAGTTATATTGTGACTGTTCCATTATGTTTTGTCTTTTATTTAGCACTACGTTCTTTCTCGTCCGAGATAAGTTCCTTCATATCCACAGACAATATTTGTGCAATTTCAAGAAGCGTTGTAAGGTTTGGTACGATTGCACACATAGGCATTGACCGTACTAAAACTCTTGCCCATTTTCTTGGAAAGCCAAGTTTGGCTTATACCTTTCTCCTCTAAAACTGCCTTTGTGCGATTTAACTTCATATTTTTATTGCATTTTACCCTACAAAAATAATAATTTATTGCGATAATCTATCATAAATAGGCAAAATTTTAGCATTTTATAAGATGATTTTAGTCGAAGATGCTACAAATCCCACTTTTTATGCTTGTTTTTGAAACTTTATGGTTCTGTTTTTAGGTCTTGGCTTGAAAGCAATGTCGTAATTTACAAAAGAGATAGACAATCAATGTTCACCTCTTAAAAATATGTAAATTAAGAGCAAAAAAGATAGTTTCTCAGATTTTAGATTTATCTTTGCACTCGTAAACAAAGCGTTCTTTGTATATTGCAAAGTTGTGAAAGAAAAAGAATATAGCTCGTTTCTAAATCGTTAGCAGTTACATTCTTTTAAATACTTAATTCGTTGATATTCAATCAATAAAAGATTTTGTTGTGACTCGTCAGGTGCCAGGATAGCGGCTTGGTGATACCACATTTCTTTCCCAGTCTTTTGAGCGAATCCATACAACTTTGGTAGTTGGGTACTGGAAACACCCTGCCGTCTTCACACAATCCACGGTATTTTTCCATAATCTGCTTGGGATAATCAAGCAACTTGATGTTGGCTTCCGTTCCTGTCTTCTGTCGATGGATAACAATCCATTCACCTTCATCGAAAAATTCCTTGATGTTCTCTTCCTTCAAGTTGTACAGATCAATGAAAGCGAGACCTGTAAAACAACAGAACAGGAACAAGTCACGCACCATACTCATCTTCTTTCTTGTGATAGGTGTTTCCATCAACAGGTGAATCTCTTCTTTGCTCAGAAACTCTCTTGTGGTCTCTTCTTCCTTGTACTCATATCGTCTGAATGGGTCTTTTACGAGCCATTCATTATCTATGGCACGGAATACCATTGCACGGAGATTGCGGACAAACACCATCGCAGAGTTTATCTTCAAGTGCTTGTCGGTTCTGAGAAAAGTCTCGTAGTCTGTGATAAAAGGCAGCGATAACTCTTTCAGAGCAATATCCTTCACATGGTAATGCATCTGCAAGAACTCGCCCACATAGGCACACCCGATTCTATACTTCGTGTATGTACTCAAAGCCTTCATGCCAGCCTTATATTGCTTTTCCATTTCATCACGGCTTTGAGAATAGACTTTCATCAGTGTATGGCAACGATACTCCAAGCCAAGAAAGGCGTTCTTCACCTTGTCGGCAGTGACGAAGTTGTCCCTGTCCATAATCTCCTGATAATGCTTACTGATACTCACACGCATCTTGTCCAATTTGCGGTTCACTTCCAAGGCCTGCATACTCTTACCTATCATGCGTCCGCCCTTGGTGTCCCACAAATCTGGATTGGCAGTTGTCTTGCAACTGAACTGCGCCTGTGTTCCGTCCACTGTGATACGTCCCATAACTGGAACAGTACCATCTTTCTTTACTACCTGTCTTTTGAGGTAGAAGATAATTGAAAATGTACTCTTCATAACGTCATTCTTTTTTGCGTTCAAAATTAATACATGAAGAGTCTTTTCTTGCTACGCATTTCACGGCAGAACACGGCAAAATTGGTTCGTAACCAAAAAACTTACGTTGCTCATCAGTAACTCACTATAAATCAGAGCGTTCAAATTCAATTCGTAACCTTCCTCATTCTTCCGAACCTCAACATTCCCCATTTGGGGTATAGGTTACGGATAGGTAACGTTCCTCTGTCTCATCTTGTCGTATTCCCGTCTTCGTCTGTCCTCGCTACTTTTAACCAAAATGAGGAAAGTAACTGATAACCAGTAAACTTTCCTCATTCTTCTCTCAAACACTTTTTATATGTACTTTCAACACCCAAAAGCAATCATTTTATCTAAACTGAACAAACATTTTACAAGTTAATTTCTTAGTTATCAACAATTTGTCTTAAATTAGTAGACCCTAGTTATAGTCTTGCTTTTCAATCCACTCCTTAACTCCTTCAGAGTAGCATACGACATCGTCATTGACAACACGAAACCATGGACGAATATATTCCTGATATTCCGCTTCGTTCATGAATAGATTAAAGTCAAGTGCATCTGCAGTTGCAAGCACAGAAAGACCAAATTCAGAGAGCAATGCTTTCTCTGAAATCAAGGATGGGTAAAACTTCTCATGATCGTTTCTCAAGTCCATGCTGCTAAGTCGCCAATAATTGCGCCAATCATACAAAGTTTCTGTTATAGTCCTATTCAAAGTATTTATCGATGAAGTTTATCTGTTCATTATTGAGAACTGAATACTGAACATATCTACTGATACCGATCGATTCCAGTTCATTATATCCAAGTTCTTCGCCTTCATACATGGTTGCAACGGGAGTGAACTCAAAACAATCATTATCAGGAACAAATGGAGCCAACCAACATTTTTCGTCTTGTCTTGGCACGCTTGTGTTGGTTACTTCTAATTTGTATCTGATTTGATAATGTCCTTTACCTGACATAAAAAGATACACGATGTCATGGCGAAAACGGAGCATTCCCACCCACTCGGAATGGTTGTATCCACTCACTTTCGATGCGGGAAATGGGTTAAAAGAGGCTTAAAAAACGGAGCATTGCCGTTCAACATCGATTAAAACGCCCCAAAACGCCTCAAAAAACGGAGCATTGCCGTTCACCAGCTACGAAGGTGTGTGACAGACCACCTAAATAGCACGAAAAACGGAGCATGTCCGTTCACTCGGAAAAACAGAAGTCGCTGTCATCAAGACGCTTGCGACCGAAAAACGGAGCATGTCCGTTCACTTTTCCCGTTGAATGTCAACCCGCATCAAAAAAACGGAGCATGTCCGTTCACTTCTCTGCTTTTTACGTTATTGTATGTGGAAGAACCAACATACAACACGTGACCATGGCAGGAAAGACAAAGGACATGAGCCAGATTAAACAGCTATTGCTCCTGAAGAAGGAGGGTGTCTCCAACCGCAAGGCCGCCGAGATAGTCGGCATCAACAAGGAGACCGCAAACAACTACGTAAGGAAGGCTCTTGCCGACAGACTCGGCATAGACGGCCTTCTCAAACTCGACGATCCCGTGCTTGAGCATCGTCTCAAGGGCGGCAATCCCGCATACACGGACAGTCGCTTCGAGGTGTTCAAGGAACTGCTTCCATACCTCCAGGAGGAGATGAGGCGCAAGCACGTGACGCTGAAACTCCTGTGGGAGGAGTACGTGGAGGAGCATCCCGACGACCACTACAGCCTCACCCAGTTCCGCTTTCACTACAGCCAGAACACCGAGGCGAAGAAGGAGTCTCCATCGACCGTTCTGGCGGACATGCGCACGGGCGGTGAGAAGCTCTTCCTTGACTTCACGGGTGACACGATGGGGTACATCGACCTGGAGACGGGCGAGATGGTGCAATGCCAGGCTTTTGTTGCAACACTTCCCGCAAGCGACTACGGCTTCCTGCTCTTCGTCCCGTCACAGCGCACGGAGGACTTTGTGTACGCCATCACACAGTGCCTGAAACACCTTGGGAGGCGTGCCGAGAATGCTCGTTCCCGACAACCTCAAGGCAGCGGTCGTCAAGACCGACAGGTACGAGCCGTCGCTCAACAGGGTGCTTGAGGACATGGCCAACCACTATGGAACGGTCGTGGTGCCGGCACGCCCCGTCCGCCCCAGGGACAAGTCCAACGTGGAGGGCAATGTCAGGCTCGTATACATGCGCGTCTTCGCGGAGCTCCGCAACGAGACCTTCTATTCCATCGACGAGCTGAATGCCGCAGCCACGGACAAGATGCGCAAGCACAACCAGAAGCGCATGCAGAAGAACCCGTACACCCGCGAGGAGCGCTTCCTTGCCATCGACCGCCCCAACCTGAGGCCGCTGCCGGCAACGGACTTTGAGATAGTCTCCTACACGAGCCTCAAGGTGTCCACCAACTGCTGCATATACCTCGGACGCGACCAGCACTACTACAGCGTGCCGTACCAGCATATCTCCAAAAAGGCCCACGTGGCCTACACACGCTCGCTCGTGAAAATCTACGTGGACGGGGAACTCGTCGCAACGCACCCAAGAGACCATGCCAAAGGCAAGTACACCATCGTGGAGGAGCACCTTGCAAGCAATTCGAGCGAGTACAGGGGACTGAGCGCCGGCAAGTACATAGAGCGTGCCAGAAAGGCGTCCAGGGAACTCGCGGAGGTGATGACGCGCATCTTCTACGACTCCAACATGCCAGCGGAGACACACTACCGCACATGCGACGGCCTGCTCAACCTGCAGAGAAGCAGCGAGCCGGTGGTCTTCCGTACGGCCTGCGAGACTGCCCTGAGGCATGGACGCTGTAACTACAGGTTCATACGCTCTCTTGTGGAAAGCAAATGCGCGGGAGTGGCACAGGAAGGCAGCCTTCTCTCCCCGCCCGAGCATGACAACATAAGAGGACGCGAGCAGTTTAGGTAACAGAGTTAAACAACACATACATCAACCCACCCAAAACAACAAACAAATGGATGAAATATCAAACGCCCTAAGAAGTCTGAAAATGCCAGGAATGGCCCATTACTGGACTACCATGCAGGAGACGCGACAGCATGACTCGCTCTCCCTCAAGGACGGCTTGCAGCTGCTCATACAGGCCGAGCAGGACAGTCGGACGACAAGCCGCAACTCACGTCTCGTGAAGAAAGCCCGCTTCCGCTACCAGGCCTCCATCAGCGAGGTCATTTACGACGGCAAGCGCGGAGTGGACAAACAGAAGGTGCTGAACCTGGCCACATGCGACTATGTGCGCAAGGGTGTGTCCGTGCTCATAACCGGAGCTGCCGGAACAGGCAAGAGCTGGCTTGGGACGGCCCTCGGCCATCAGGCCTGCATGAATGGCCACAAGGTGGCATACTACAATCTCTATCGCCTCTTCGAGGAAATAGCCCTTGCACGCATCTCAAGCACGCTGCACCGCTTCTTTGCCAAGCTGGCACAGACGGATCTGCTCATACTGGATGACTTTGGCATGAAGGTGCTCGACGGGCAGCAGCTGCTTGACTTCATGGAGATCATAGAGGACAGGCACGGGCAGAAGGCCACCATCATAGTCTCGCAGTTGCCCGTGGCGAACTGGTATGACGTGATGAAGGGAAACACCACCGCGGCAGACGCCATCCTCGACCGGTTGGTGCACACAAGCGTGCGCTTTGAGTTGAAAGGAGCCTCCATGCGCCAAAAAAGCAACATAAAAAGTACAGAAACCCACAGAAATGACTAATTTTGCAACGCCATTAGACTAAAGAGCCAGAAAAGTGAACGGATATCCCCGTTTTGGGTGGGTGGATATCCTCCGTTTTCAGCAGGTAAATGGATAGTTGTAAACATCTGAATAACCCGAAATCACTTTTATTGTATTGGAAATTAATATTAATTACTGAGCCCACTTTAAAAAGTAAGGCCTGTTTAAAATGTTTATATTTCACGAAAATAATTTCTGATTTATGCTGTTGTCTGGAATATTTTTCGTATCTTTACACCATCAATCAAACCGAATGACTATGTTTAAAAAGACAGATCCGAATCCTCAGTTAGATATATTCACGGCTCCCTCAATGCAGTTAGGAAGTCGTGCTTCTAAGAAGTATTCTGACCCCAACGAATGGCATAACCAGTTCTATAGCTTCGTGACAACCAAGATTAACGAGGAGATACTCAAGCCTTTGTTCCCAGAAGGCAAGAAGTGCGGCCGCCCAAATGCCTCCATTCGCATTCTCGTAGCTATGTCTGCCTTGAAGGAGGGCTTCGGTTGTAGTGATCGAGAAGTGCGAGTTTGACCTTCTTACCAGAAAGGCTCTTGGCATGGAACTTCTGACAGATGTTACTCCATCAATAGATACCTATTATCTTTTTCGCCGCCGCATCTGCGAATATCAGGAAAGAACTGGTATAGATCTGATGCAGCTCTGCTTCGAACAGCTTGCTGGCAATCAGGTACGTCTTCTCAAGATATCAGGCAAGTGCGTCCGTATGGACAGTAAGCTTATCGGCAGCAATATCGCTCGCCAGTCTCGTTATGAACTGATACATACAACTTTGGTCAAGTTCCTCAAGACATGCACGCTTTCCGACCTATCCCCAGAGCAGGAAGAGCGGGCAAAGGAATACTTGAAAGAGGATTCCTCCAAGACCGTTTACCGTTCTGACTCTGATACGCTTCAGAGCAATCTTGCCAGAATTGGCAATTTCATCATGGAGATGCTGGCTGCTTTCCCTGCCGCTTCCCCTGCACATGATCTTCTTCAACGTCTGTTTGATAAACAGTATGCCGTAAAGGACGGAAAGGCTGTTCTTCGAGACAAGAAGGAGGTAAAGGCTGACAGTCTTCAGAATCCTAACGATCCTGATGCAACCTATCGTGCCAAGAACGACCAGAAGGTGCAAGGCTATGTGACCAACATCACAGAGACTGTTGAGGAAGGCAAGTCTAGCATCATCACTTCCGTTCAGGTTGAGACAGCAGTATTTGCAGACTGCCATTTTCTTCAGGAGGCCGTGGAAAACAGTGAACGTGTCACGAATTCTACGATTGAAGACCTGTATGCAGATGGTGCCTATCAAAGTCCGGACAATCGAGAGTTTGCAAAGAACCACAATGCCATACAGCTCAAGACGGGTAAGATGCAAGGTGGATGCAGATGGGAACTGATACCACATGACGAGGATGGTCTTACCATCAGGGAGATTGCTACTGGCAACACCTACGAGGCAGTCAAAGCCGTCACAAAGCAAGGCTCCAGAAAGCGATGGAGAATCCCATGGAACAACAAAACCGGTTGGCGTTACTTTGAAGACAAAGACATTAAAGCCTATCAGCTAAGGAAGCAGATAGAAAGACTTCCTTTGGAGGAACAGCATAAACGGAATAACGTTGAAGCTGCCATGTTCCAATACAGTTTTCATACACGTAATGGCAAGACCCGATATAGGGTCTTGCTCAAACATCGTATGCATGCATATAGCAGATGTATGTGGATGAACCTCCGAAGGATGGTAATATTCCAGATTTCAACATTTCAAAGATCGATATTTGCCCTTTTCGGGCCTATAAGAGAAGCTATCGGCTCTTTCAAAGCGATTTTTCGAAAGATATTCACCAGCGGAGCCGATTGCTATGTTTCACTCAGAATGACCACACTGGTCATGCTGGATTCAAAATATGCCCCTTTTTAAAGTGGGCTCAGTTATCATACTCTTAGCTTTTAGACAATTCGATGTTCAATATCTCACCATGAGTCTTGTAGTTACCAATGCTTTCGCCTCGGATCACTTTCTCTGCTTCAAGCATTTCACCTTTTCGTATTCTGTAAACAAGGAGAAGATCATTAACGTGAAGGCTGCTGTTTTCACATGATACAACCTTCAGATAGTTCTTTCCTTCATACTCAACAACCACAAATGTCAACTTTCGATTAAGATATTGGATTGTTATCTTTGTGTCCAACTCAAGGGCATGAATATAAAGTGTATCATCGTCAAATCCCCAATCACTTACAAGATTCTTTGATGCTGAATATTCTTCCCATGACTTATGCCCAACATAGAGGGCTATTGTGTTCAATGTATATTCGCTTGCCTTTCTATCATCCTTGATATAATAGAACAAACGCTTTAATGTGGTTACGCCTATAGTACGTCCTGTTTCATCAAAAATGAGGGAAGATAAAATGCTGAAGTCTCCTGCTTTGTCAAACAGGAGACCAGTCTTTCCCTTTAGATCCTCAATAATCGCATTATTCAATATCATATTTCAACCTTAATGAAAGAAAAGTTGTCAGAGATGGTATCGGCAACGACATCTAATTCTTCCTTCTTAGAGTCATCATAGCTTAGTGCCTTAGTCATATCTATCTCCTTATGGAAGCCATCCGAACAGAGGACGAAAATATCCCCAGGCTCAATCTCTATTTTCCTGACTGGAGCAACATCTATCGGATCTTCGCCCATGATGGATTTTGTCACGATAGAGGAATACTTCTCATAACTTGATGCTCGTAAAGTCTTGATCTTTGCAAGTTCATTAACGACAGAATGGTCTTCTGTTCTATAAACTTCCTGACCATCTCGGTACATATAAATTCTGCTATCGCCAAGCCATGTGAGATAAGCACTGCCTCCTGTGACAAAAAGCACAGTGATAACACATCCCATCTTCTGTGCTGCCATAGTCATTCGCTTTAACATTAACGCATCGTTTGCAAATGAAATAGCCTCTTTTAGAATTACTGCAGGAGTGTATTGCAGATAGTTCATCTCAATGAAATCATATATAGCCTCTGAAACTACTTTTGATGCAGTAGCTCCATCCGAATAACCACCCATGCCATCTGCAACGACGAAAACAGCAGAGTTATCGGGAAGGGAACCGTGGATAACGAAATCCTGGTTCACTTCTCGACTTCCTTTGTTTGTATATTGGAATATCTTCATTACTTAACTGCCTGAATTGTATCACCACCATGTTTAGTAACACGTGGACGAATACTAATCTTGATTGGTCTTTGAGTAATAGCCTTGTCCGAAGCCTTGTTAGCCCACAGATATGCTTCACCAGACCCCAAAGCAGCCATCTCTGTTGCTGTAAGGGTCTGTAGCGGGGTAATAGCTTTCTGTACATGCTTCACCCAAGCAGGTGAACTGAATCTATGCATGACTACAATAGAACTCAATTCTATGATTTCTGTTGGAAGACTCATAGGATCCTGACTTGCAATCATGATTGATACACCCTTATGACGCATCTCACGGATAGCTGTAGTAATAGAGCCTACAAGTTCCTTGTCATTCATGTACTTATGTGCTTCATCAAAGACAATGAATTTGTTGAATGCACGTCCATCAACCTTCATGACAGAAGAGAAGATATTGAGCATCACGACGAACAAGCCAAGAGCCTCGTCCTTCTCGATGAACTCATCACGAAGGTCAACAATGATCAAGCGTCCTGGCTTCAAGTATTGCTGCAGCTTGTTGCCATCGGTAATATATTCTTCTGCAAAATCAAGTTTCTGCTCTGCAAGAGAACGCTGTAAAGTGCTCATGTGATTGCTGTTAGCAACACCATTTCGGATATTGACAAGACTCATGTCATTTCTACAAGCCTTCATAATCTGCTTCAACTCTTTGATGTAGGTAGAATCATTACCCATAGCACCAAGCAAGAACATCCAGTCACGGACTGCTAATTCTGATGAATCAAATCCGATTGGGTGAACATCAATATCAGGGTATTCTACCTTTCGGGTTTCAACCTGACTTTCAGGAGCAAGAAGGATAACATCCTTGATGCTACCTGGCTCTGCACCATATTCCGCTTTGAGTTTTGCTAACTGACCAGCTTCATCATTTGGATAGACCATTGATGTAAATTCAGGAGCATAATCCATGCTGTCACTGTAGTGGAAAATAACACTGGCCATTGGTGCTGGCAACAGATTTACCTTAGAGAATTGACGGAGTACCATTTCTGTGATAGAGCCGATCGTATAACTCTTTCCGGCGCCTTGTACACCAAACAAACTGATGGTGTTACATTCATTCAGGTCTAGACCAATGACACGTCCGTTACTGTTCATCTTACCGAGAATACCGAATTGAGGACTATCGCTATTCTTTCCGATAATCACATCACATGATGGCTCTTGATAGTTTGGGTCTACAGACTCTAGTTCCGAAATTGGTTCTACAACAGGTTCTGGTGCAGGAGCAACGACGGGTTCTGGAGTTTGAGAAACTGATTCTAGAGCAGATTGAGCTGAAGAGTTAGATGGATCATCAGATGCAGGGGCATCTGTATGTTCTGGTTCTGGTTTTGGCTGAGGTGTAAACGACACAGAAGGCTGATCAACTGTTGGTGTTACAACAGGTTCGGCTGGAACTTCCGTTGAAGTTTTCTCTACTACAGGCTTGGCTGTTGGCTTCTTTGGGATAATCACCTCGTACTCTGGATCAAGTTCAGGATTATCTGGTGCAGCCACAGATTGTACAGGAATTACGACATCTGCGTCAAGAGCCTTTGGTGCTGAACAAGTCGGCTCAAAGAAATTGACAAATTCCTCATCCATAGCTTCAAGTACCTCAGTCTTCAGCGAACCTTCAGTATTGAGGATTTCACCAATTATAGGTTCACCCATTGAATAAATGAGGGCATCACCATAGAAGTGTTTCTTCTGACGTTCCATCTGAGTAAAGTCAAAGACAACACCCAGTTGCTTGAATCTGATTGTATATCCATCAGCCAACTTGCTCAGGAATATTAAATAATCGTGAGCAAACTCAGGATCAAGCTGACCATAACGCATTGCACGGCGAATGTAGAACTCCAAGAAAGATTTTAACTCCAGCACCTTGAGTTCTCTGTCAAGACGGTCTGTACCATCAACGGCGATCTCAAAGTGTGAACGGAGTGCAAAGATTGTGTTCTCAATCTGATTAACCATCTTCGCATGAAGTTCTTCTGCATTGTAATGAGCATTGCGACACTTGATTTCTACGACAGTAAAGAGTATCTCTTTTGTAGCAGAATCAATCTTAACCACGAGGTTGTCTGCACGTTCCTTGTTCTCGTTTTCCAAGTCGATGAACAATTCTTTGTGAAGATCGATAGGAATAAGGAATGATTCCTTAGTGATGCCTTTCTTCTCTAAGAAACGTTTACAGAGAGTAGTTCCAATGACCTCAAATCCCTTGCGTGATGTCGCATTGACCTGCATAATCAAAGAACTACTTACAGAGCGGACATCTTCCAAAATCTGTTTGAAGTTCTCGTATCTCTCAAGGTTGATACCATACTCATGGAAGAGAGGAATCATCAATGCACCAATCTCGCTTGTTGGTTTGGTGGTCAGATATGAAGACACACCTGTAGCATCCTCACAAGGAACGTAATCCAACAGGTAAGGAACATCATTTTCACCGAGACAAGGAAGATCATAGAACTCTGGTCCCATGTTCTTGTCGAAAGTAATCACCCAGTCGCTACTATCATGAATGAATGACAACAGCATCATATCATTTTCTTTCAAACGAAGGGTGGTAGCAGGAACAGACTCCTCAAGTGTTGAAGAGAGCAACTTTCCAGTTGCCTCTTGCAGCCGTGCAAAAAGACTGACCTCCATATTTGCAGACTCAGACACTGGGTTAGGGAGAGTCTTATTTGAATAGTATCTGTTCCAAACGAATGACTTTCCCTCCTTTGCAGCGTTCACTACATCCCTGCAGATAGTTCCATTCAAGTAGAAAGAACGGCTTAACTCGTCAGGACGAACCAATTCTGTATGTACTGCAAAAGGATTAACCAGAAATGAAAGGTGTGCCTGATACTTATCGTGGTCATCAATAAAATCGCTGATTATATTCAGTGAGAAACGAAGTTTAGGGAACAATCTGTTTGCGGATGCCTGTGAGAACACCTCAGCTTCTACAGCAGTTCTTCCATAGCCTTCAGGATCAAGCAACTCCTTGAATGCTTCACCTGACTGAAGCATGTTGTCATCAGTGAACAGACGTATCTCGTATGTCAGATCAAGACCAAGCCCGATCTTCTCAAGTTCAATGAGTGCCTGAGCAAATACAGCTGCATCACCGGCATTAAAGAGGTTGATGACAAGTTTGTCTGTATATGGATGAGACAAACCATAGTTGAACAGATGACGAACAACAAGTTCCTTGCTCACATCACTATCAATCTGCTTCTCACGGGCAACATTAAGCAGCATTGCAGTATAAGACTTCAACTGACGGTAGCCAGATACAAATGCTTCTTCACGACCATATGATGGTTGTGCGTATGCGCCCCAACCGAATGTGATTTCTCCAATATACTGATATGCCTCCTGTAATGAGTTTTCGCAGAGAACAAGAGGAGCAATCTCCATAGGTAGCAATCCCATGAAGAGTTTATCCAGCTTTCTGTACCATGCCTTGCGATATTTGGGATACTCCAATGTTTTCTCCTCCCAATCCTGATACAACTCATACAAGTTGATCATCCATGCCAGTCGTAATGGATGTAGCGGGGCAATGAGTTTTACTTTGACATTGCTGCCATCTGGCATTTCTACAGTCAAAAGAACTGTATCAAGATTTTGCAAACTGATAATCTGCTCCTCACTCAATTCAGTCTCCTGAATATTTCTCAGCCAAGAGTCATATTCAGCAAGATAGCCTTTGACAAGACCAATAATAGCAGTGAAGTCTGTAGTACATGTAAGACCTGTCTCATTATCTGCTGACTCACGGATAACAGAGAACAATTCCTGACGCAATGCTGTCAATTCATCAGAAATATTCAGATTCTTGGCTGCAACGAACAGAGGATGTTGCTTAGCTGTATCTGTTGGATTCAGCAACTTGGTGTCAGTTGGATTGCCGCTGAGCAAAGCTTCAACATGACCAAATTCATCACCGTTGCTGAGGAATGTGGTTTCCAACTGAATCAGTTTCTTTGGCAACTGAATCTGATAAGCATAAGCCGCACCAAAGTCAAACTGATAGGTATTATTCAAAGTTCCTTCTATCCAGAGACTTCTGTCTGCACCACCTTCAGGGAGTTCCAGTACTTCTTCCTTTGAAAGATGTGTACTGCGATAATGGATAATTGCCTGAGTATAGCTATTAACCTTACCACGTTTGTCGACTTCACCTTCTCCTGTATATTCGTCAGTGGTAATTGTGAAGCTCTCTGATTCGTTACAGTATGCCACATGCTGTTCCAGACGGTATTGCTCCATCTGAAGGTTCGGATTCTGTTCCTTCGCATCAAGCCATGCAGCCTGAACACGTTCTTCCTTGAACACCTTTAAAGTGTCAAGAACAATGCCGTTCTCATCAAGGGCACGGACACGAAGCATATATTCTCCCTCTTCAAACATTCCAGACGCTATGTTCAATGATAGTTTACGAGAGGCACGCTTGTTTGTACCGACCTTTGCTTTCTTGACAACACCGACCTCAGTAAAGTCATCGATGTTGACCAATGCAATCTCAAATGAGAAGATGTCAGGATTGTCTTTGGGAGAAGGGTCTGTTGTAATCGTGAATGACACCTTGCCCTTCTTGTCTTGTGGGATGGCAAGCAACAGAGCACCCGTATCTGCATCACGGACAAGTTCTTTCTTTGGATCCTTGCCAGAAGTTATATCAACCATAACCTTTACAGGCTTGCTCTCATTGTCTTTGTCTATCCAAGGCAATATTGCATAGTTGAACTCAGGATGATAATCATGAATGCTCTCAAAGAGAGATTCTGCATCCTCGATGTTGTCAGTAGAAGTTAAGAATACCATCAAATCCTTCTGAACGGTATTTCTTACCAAAGGGAGACTAACAATTCTGTCAGCTGCCGTCAATGAGAAGTCTGCCATTACAGATGAAACTTTCTCTAAATTGATCATGAAGCGTCTTCTGATGGCACCTTCATTCTTAATGAGATCCTTGTCTGGGAGCATACCAAAGAGGTATAAGCCGTTACCCCAAGCTTCATCGGCATACTGCTTCGTCTCCAGGTATAGGAGATAGTTGATGACTGTTGTTCTTGCAGGCTTAATCTCCTTAAACAGGTCTGTCATCTGCGTCCAAAGATATTCCTTCTCCTCAGGTAATTCACTTATGAGTTTATATACAAAGGAATCCTGCAGTTCAGCTACCGACAGATTCTGGAATGTTGCATCACCATAAGAGTCTTCTGCTGATGTTCGGCTGTTTGAAGGTACAAGAATCAGTACCGATTTATCTGGATTATTGCGTAATTCAATAAGCTTTGTTGCATGGATGTACTCGTCACCTTTCTCTGTTTCTGAGAGAATATAAACTTCCATTCCACTGTTCAAAGGACGAAGCAATGGAAGTAAGACACGAAGTTCCTTCATAGCCAGACCTGTAATTTTCATACAGTGTCCAGGCTTGGCAGACTTCAACTTTTGTGAATACGCTTCAACAACATGTTGAATGAAACGTTCGTAATATAGAGTTTTTATATTTTCCATTAGTCTTCCAATTTATAACGTGGTCGAATCTTTTGAAGGATACATGCGTCACTCATATCAGTATAGAATCCAATCTGACGAAGTTTGTTTTTGAACGCATCCATGTTTACTCTGAATGCGGCATTCATCTCTACGTCAGCATCGGCAAAACGCTCTTCTCCAATTCCGTTGATGATGAGTCCATAACGCTCACGGATGGCACTTGCTAACTCATCAATAGAGAGAGAACGAGTTTCATAACCTCCATTAGCTCTCTCTTTAAGAACTAACAGCTGAACTAAAGTTTCGAGCAACTTGCTGCCTAAAGCTCCTCTACGAGGATGACGCTTTGAACGGCTGTCAGCCAACAACATAGAAGAGCTATTCTTCATGCAGACTGCATCAACGAATTCATGAATGTACTTATACTGACTGGCTCCCAAATTAGATTTTTCGAGTACATGCACAAACATGTCGAAGTAGTCTTTCTCGGGGAAAAACTCCAGTATTTCATGGAAGTCGTTCTTGTCAAACTCCTTTTCGTCGCTGTTTGGAAGGCTGTCCTCAATATCATTGAGTTCCTTCTCATAGTATTCTCCCTGCTTATTGTTATCTTCCTTGAGAATGCGGAATGCTTCATCTACATCACAGCGCTTTCTTTTCTGGATAATATCGACCATGTAGGTGGCACGAATATACTTGCCATAGCTGTTCTCCATGCGCTCAATATCCTTGCAAGCATACTGAGAGACAATGCTGTCAAGATTATCTGTCAGATCAACGACCATTGACCAGTCGTCTATAACATTACGAGCACCTGCATCAACCATCTTTGGCAACAGATACACAACTTTCATTGTATAAAGAGCCAGATGAAGCCCGCAGAGAATTCGCAGATAGTCAATAAATACTGCTCTTGGCAATTTTTCTTTATAGAGGAGCAATCGACGAACATCATCGGTAAACAGGGCTGCCTGTTTCTCCAGAAGTGGTTTTGGAATAACATCAACATCCTTGTTCATACTCTTGCGCTCACGCAGGGGCTTGGTAATATGGAGAATACCTGTTGTGTCAACATCAAGATCCTCCTGGGTGTTAATTTCGCCAGATGCCTTATCCCAACCTTTGCTGAGATACTTTACCAATCCCTTCATGACTTCAGGATTGCTCTTTAACATCAGATACAACTGATCTGAAGCACGATAATCACGACAGTACTTTCTGTTCTGCACACGGAAACTCAATAGGTGGAGTGGTTTCAGTGTTGACACGTGCTCCTTGATGACATTACCTCGGTTTACCAATTCCAAAAGTGAACTACGAAGCCAGTCTTCAACACCATCAGGATTATCCTTCACACCTTTGATTACACCTTGCTCCTCAAGCGTGTTGAGATTGGATTTCAAGGTGTCTATGGTATATTCTTTTCTGAATGCTAGCTGGACAGGTTGTCCATCGGCATACATTTTGATGAACAAGTTAGTAAGAACACGATCCAGTCTTACCGACTTGAAGTCAACGTAAAGCAATTCTTTGTTCAAGAATGCAACGGTACCTTTCTTTAATTTCAGTATCATAATCGTATTCTTTATGCGTTAAGAGGTTCAATAACAATATGTTTCTTGTCATCGAGGCGAACTATAGTAAACTTTCTGTTGTTCTTAGTTACAAGAATTTCTGTATAAGTCTTTGCCTCTAATAGATTCTTGAAAATCTGTAGTTCAATGAATCGGCCTCGAAGGTCATTGACAGAAGGGCTGAAACCTGCACGAATATATTGAAGCATTTCGTAGAGATCAAGACTGACTGTCAACTGGATGAACTTATCTGTCTTATGACGGAAAGTAAGGCTGTCACTTTCATACTCAATATACTTAGTCAGGTGATCAGTCTTATTCACGAACAACTCGAATTCATCCAATGGGAAACGACGATAGCTCTTAGAGATAGGATCGCCGACATTTGAACTGGCTAACAGCAGATACCCTTCAGTCAGGTTTGCATTGTCGCAACCTTCACTCGCGGAAATGGCACAAGCCAGATCCTGCATCGTTTGTTTAAGAGCATTCTCGTCTTCAACACGAAGTTGTTCCTCGAACATACTTGCATAACGATATGGGAGACGTCTGCGGAAATCAAACTTGCCCTCGAAATATTGATGACGGACATAGCTCTTGTGGCGACCTGTTGCTTGCATCCTGATGACATCTAACTTTACCTCATAAGCAGGAATGATAATGTTATTCTCGTTGAAGTCATTCAACAGATTACGATTGCGATCACTAAAGATCAGATAATCATTAGCACGCTTTGAGGTATAATAAAGGTCTCGGTCGTATGCTGGAAGAGCAACGCCTGCCACATCTGTCTCACGAAGCAATTTGACCAATCTGTCATTAGAATCGAGAGTAGGAAGCATGAAGTCTTTTGCTGGCCATGCTACTGGTGCTGTTACATTGAAGTAATAATACTGCCAGTAATATTCTGGTAACTGCTCTGTCTGAACATACTCAACTAATTGCTTGACCTCATCACATGAGTAGTCACGTGTAAGCATCCAGGCAATCATAGAACGCAAGTCACGCATGGTGATATGGAGCTCGCGCTTATAAACAATGGTTCTTACAAGCCATTCCAGACGATTGATAACTTCGTCACCAGCACTGCTATCCTGGAATGTATCTACATTATACTTGATATAGCAGCGGTCTGCGATAGGACAACTATCACACTTAGACCATAACTCTGGACGAGTCAATTTCTTAACCTGTTGAGCCAACAGACTTGAAGAATTACCATCTCTTGCTGTTACTGAACGAAGGTTAAGGTTGATGACCATAAGTCCTGGAAGAAGTTCTGCATGCCCTTCCTGATAGAAATATTCCTCGATGTTATCCTGAAGCTCTCTCAGCTCTGGACGAGTAGAGAGGAAGTCCACAAGACGACCTTCGTTGATAGCAATCACACGACCTTCATTGGCCTGAGTATAGTCATTCAGACTGTTGAAAGGAGCAAGGAACTGTGCCAATACATCATCGTTGGCCTTGTCATCCTCATCCTGTGAGCCATCATAGTTTGACTCGAAACGTACACCGTTAATAAAGAACTGTGAACCGTTATTGGTATCGAATGATTCCTTATTGGTTCCCTGATCTTCAATTCTATGGATAAAGGCGGTCTTACCATCACCGGCATTACCTGTAATGATAACCAGCTTATATTTTAAATCCTTGATGTCCTGAATAAGCTGTTTATCCAACTTAGTCTTTGAATAGGTCAAGTCATCAAAAACATGTGATTTCGCTCCTGCGCGTGTTCCGCTATTACCATGACGACTCTGGCTATATAGGGAATTGATATAATCCACCGGATTTGCATTGACAGTAGAGGTGTTTATGATAGTTGAAGTGTCCTTCAAAATACCATTTACACCAATCTTCTCTAATGCCTCCAACATCGCCTTGGCAGATGTGAATCGCTTATGTCTATCAGTAATGATAGCCTTCATTACAAAGTCAGCAATCTCATCGGTCAACTTATCATTGTAGCTGCGAATATCGGTTGGTTGCATGTGGATATTAGGGCGCATATTGCTTCCTGGCCATGGATAGGCATGTGCAAGGAGCTCATAGATAGTGATACCCAATGCAAATGTATCGGCTGACTTATCCCAGTCAATCTTGTTTCCTGACACGACAAGATCAGGAGCCATATAAGGGAATGTTCCACCGAATGACTTATCGTCGGTGGTTGTAGAGATATTGAAGTCGATAAGCTTATAGATTTGACGCTTATGCCACATGATGTTGCTTGGCTTAATATCTCTATGATATACTGGGGGATTCCGATCCTCTTGCATATAGCGGAGGGCTTTCAGAATCTGTATTGCCATCTTATATACTTCATCAACAGGAAGACGGAGTTCACCTCTTGTGTAGTCTTGCAGGTTTTCCCCTTCAAGAAGTTCCATCAAGGTATAGAACAGTCCCTGTTGAGTGCGGTCGTTAAACTTGAACTCCACAATGTTAGGATGATGGAGTGATTTTAATGCTTCAAACTCGTTGATGGCATTGTCAACGGAGGCATCACGCTCAAAAATCTTGATGGCAAAATACTGCTTCTGCATATCGTGCCACACCTTGAACACACGTCCGAAACCACCTCTACCAAGAATCTCATGAAGAGTCATAGAAGGAGTAACCTTGACACCTGGCTTCATGTCTTTCAGGTATGCAACCTTTGTCTGACCTGGAATATTATTATCAGGCTGGGTGTTCTGTGCCTCAATGGTTTTCTTCTGTTCTTCATCCATTGATTTGTTGACGAATTCAATAAATTCATCTGCATTCTGCCAACGCTGGAATGGATCAGCAATGATCGTGTGCTTTACAACCTCGTCCATCCATTCAGGAAGGTCTTTAGATACCTTGCTTGGCATGAGATCTTCTGTAAGCACACCTCCTAATGCGGAAGTAAATGTGAGACTACTGTCAAAAGGCAGCTTGCCTGTCATCAGTTCGTAGAAGATAACGCCAAGGGAGAAAATATCACTTCCTGAACATACGTCACCCTCCAAGAACTCAGGTGCTGTATATGGCGATTTAAGATTGGTGTCATGCTTTACTGTGAAGCTGAGGTCAGAGTGTTCGATAAACCATGCCATACCAAAGTTTGCCAAAGCAGCCTTGCCCCCTTCATAAACGAAAATATTCTCTGGGCAAACATTACGATGATATACTTGTTCCTTATGCGCTGCTTTCAACGCATTGGCTACATCAAGGATGATGCTGATCTTATCTGTCTGTTTGAATGTCTTCTGACGAAGCTTACTTCTGAGTGAGCTCTCGTCTTGGTAGCGACTTATCTCATAGAAATAAGTCTGCTCCTCATTCATTCGGCAGTCTGTCTTGACAATATAAGGTGATACGCCGATCTTTTCCTGTGCGAAGCTTGCATTCTGAACAGTTAGGCTCAGTTTCTGCAGTTCTTCAGGACTCTTTCCGGCAAAGTCAAGAGGATATTCACGCACTTTATATTGAGCAGTTGCAATAAGCTTCGGAACACAGAGATATTCTGCGAACTCCTCTGTCTCTTGAAGAACTTCTTTAATCAGGTAGTTAAAAATCTCTTTACGCTCTGTACGCCTGCGTTCTACGGATTGACCAGAGAGCAAGTCAACAAGCTGTGACTGAATATTCATAATCATTCCTGAAGTACGAACTACAAGTTCAGGCTTGGTAAGGAAGTCTATCAGTTCGCCACCCAATGTGAATGTCTGCTTGTAGCAATCACATTGAGGATCCAAGCCAAACTTAGACTGCTGAGGATGGCTTAGGGTTACAGCTGTCAGTATCTGCCCGAAACGCCAGTCCGGGTGCTGATTCTTTATCTTGCTTGCGAGAATACGGCTCTTCAACCCCGCAGTCTTATGAGGATTTGCTACCTCTTGTCCACTACGGAACCAAGCCCAGTCATCTCCTTCGAGATTACCAGCCCAATCCTTATTCTCAATGTGATAAACAGCATGTGGAGCTACCACAATACAGTCATACTCCCAATACTTCATCACTCGGTTAGGGCCGGTTATAGATATATTGAGATTTGGAATGACTATATAGTTGTTTGGCAACTTCACACTCAGAAAGTCAAGCAAACGTTGTTCACCAACATTTACTGGACCATCGTCATGTAATGGTTTTCTCAGTTGTGCCATATTGTTTCATATTATATGAGTACTTGCCACTCTCCGTGCTTCCTTCCGCCAACACGTTTAAGTAGACCTTTCTTCTGTAGTTTGCCGATAACGAATTTCACGCCACCTAAAGATAAATTGCTTATTGCATCTACCATTTCGCAAATGGTTGCCTTTGGATTCTCTATTAAGAATTTTAGTACTTCTTCTTCTGAAGAATCCAAATTCTTTTGGATAGTGGAATTATTCTTTTGGATAGTATCTGAGTCCTTTTGGATAGTGCCACTATCCTTCAAAGGCTTCTTTTGGGTAGTTATATCGCTCTTTTGGATAGTATCTGAGTCCTTTTGGATAGTGTTATTATCCTTTAAAGGCTTCTTTTGGGTAGAAGATTCGCTCTTTTGGGTAGCTCTCCAAATCGTAACCTTAAATTGGTTAGCAGACACTTCATTGTCAAAGTCGATGTGATTGTCCTCTCTCATTGCACGAACGATTCCTGATCCCAAACCACGATAAATCATCGTCTTGGCTGCGAAACCTGCCATCAGAGGGTTACGTTGACGAGAGACACCGAGTTTTATATCATCTATAGTTAGTCCACCATAAAGACAGCCAGGGTTGATGATTTCTATGCGGTCGTTGAATATCAGCAATCGGATAGCGGCATGGTTTAGCAGATCAAAGTGCACCAAGGCGTTTTGAAGTAACTCTTCTAACACTACCTCTGGTATTTCGAGGATTCCAACAGAATTAAAATTCTGTCCTTTCTGTTCATGATGCAGATAAGACTTTAGAAAAGCCATGCCTTCATAGAACATTCTTGGCAAAGTGCCGGATATGTCACGGCTGTCGATATAGTTGGTATCGCCAAGTTCGTTACCGGCAAATACGACAGCTTTGATAACTACCGAACGTTCATACTGTTGTGGGATTTTACCAAAGAAGAGCACTCCAGCACGTGTTAGCTCGCCATTTTGCTTCAAAATGCCTAATGAGCGGAGCATTCTCTCCAATGGTTGATCAAAATCTTCTATCTCCCTGTCGTATACTCTTTTGAAATAATCCCGCACATACGCCATCTCTAAGTCATTCATAGACGAACCTCTTTCGCCATCTTCTTCGGGATGATAATTGCCTGTAGTTTGAAATAAGCCAAGAATTTCTATATTTTCTGTGATACGACGTTTGTCAGCTCCTTGCTTTACCCAGATTTCTCCGTTGAGGTTTTTGTAGGGTTTGTTTTTGCCTTCCTCGATAGAACATATAAGGAAATGCTTTTCACCAATACGCACAACCTCTGTATCTATATAGATTGTTGGGCGCACTTGCTCATTGGCAGCATTGCCAAGTTCACGACTGATAACTTGTATCTCGTCGTATGACAGACCTACAAGTTTACCACTTTTGTCTTCCACACCAAAGAGGATTACTCCGCCCTTAGAGTTAGCAAAGGCTATCATTTCCTTTGCTATTTCCTTCTGCGAAGTAAACGCTTCCTTAAACTGTACTTTAGTGGTCTCGCCACAAAGACACAGGTCTTTAAAAGTATCTTCAGTCATAATGCAATCCTTTAATGTTTATTCCACTTCTCGATTTCTTGTTCGACCATGTGTATGGCTTTTTCTTCAGCATTGAAAGCACGATAAGTGCAATCCATGTATTGTCTGACTATTGCAGTAATTTCTTCTGAAAGTTCTTTAGATGGAATTACAATCGGAATATTCTTCACATTGCCGATGTCAAAACGCTCAATTACTGACCCGTATTTTAATGATTGCATAAAATCGTAAACATGTTGTAATTGGAGATATACATACAAGTACTCTGTAGTACACAATTCATCATTGGATATGAGCCTAATAATGTCAGGAGAACCTATTGCTCCTTTGTCTTCATATTCTTTGGTTATCATTTTAACCAATCCACATGCACCAGCGCATGATATCAAAAGCATACCTTCTTTTAACCATAATTCTTCCAATTGTGGGGTTCTAGCTTTTGATAAATGGTCGCATGATTTGAATGGATTTACATTAAAGACAGATGAACCTTTTATATATGGCAATCCATTTTTAACGTAAGCACGCTTAAAAATACCAGGATACCATATTTTTATATTAAGGTCACCTAAACGTTTTGCATGCTTCTGCCTCTTGCTCCAAGCGACACCCTTATTAATATATACAGGAGGGTCTAACCGTGTTTTAAATGACTTAACAATTGACGACACACTCACAATGTTTGTTTGTGAACATTCCAAATTGTCAAACTCATTATTGCAGCATTTAGATACTTTGTCTTTGGCTTTTTCCAATGCACAAGTAGCTTCTTCTCTCAATCTTGCAGCTTCCTGTACCAGATTATCTACTTCTTGCTGGAAAAATTCTGGAAATCTTGGGATGGGCAAATTAGCAATATTGCTAGCATTTAATGTGGGTATTACAGAACCATATGTATTGGTTGTTAGTAACAGTTTGCCATACTTAGATGCAAGATATGCATACAACATACCTTCTTTGATATTTTGTGGTATAACTCGCATTACATGTTGAGATATCCAACATTTTGCAAGTAAATTATTAGCAAATACAGTATCTCCAATTGTACCTCCGCAAGTAACTAAAGACCATCCTTTTTTTATTTGGAGAACCTCATAATTTGGCGTATTCTTCTCACGCAAATATTTGCCGCTATCTAAATCTTGCTTCTGAATATCCCCACCTCCTAAAAAAGGAATGCCTGATTTTACATAGTTTCTCTTAAATATACCAGGGCAATAGATATTAGAGGAAACGTCTTTGATTTCAGTTGTACCATACGGTGATTTAGACACAAGTTTTCTTACCTCAAGCCCATCGCTGAGGTGAAAACTTCCGTCAAGTCTCATCTGAGAAACAACGAACTTGCTTTTAACGGATGAAATTTTCATTCTTTTTCCTCCTTAAATTCCTTATACGCCTTTGCCACCTTCGGCAGATCATCCGCCAAGTGCTTGATGCGTTCTCTACGTTGTCTTACTATCTCACGTCCGTTATCAGCGTAAGTGAGCCATTTCTTATAATGCTCAAACAGAATTTCTGCTCCGTCATCGTCTTTTTCGTAAACAGGAACACCACGACGGTCTTTGCCTACCTGCTATACAATTGCCATAAAGACATCATAGGCTTCGTCCTCAATAGGCACGAGCATTTCTGCGTCAGTTTTCTTTTGTAGGAAGAGGAGAGAAGCCTGTACGCCTACCTGTGGCAAGAATGTTTCTACTGGCAAGTCCACGCTGGCAAGCAGCTTGAAATGTTGCAGAATCCACAAACGTACACTCTCTGTATTCGGATTACCCAAAATGCCATCAGGCAACACGATAGCCATCTTGCCACTGGGCTTCAAGAAGTTGTAGCAAGCCTCTATGAAAAGCACTTCTGGAGCTTTGCTGTTCAGCTCGTAACGTGCAGCAATCTCTTGATCTACTTCTACTTTTGTGCCAAATGGTGGGTTTGTAAATACCATATCGAACTTACCCTGTGCATTATTGTCCGAAGTGCCAAAATGGAAGTCACGGTCAGCACTATGCTTTATGCTTTCGTTTACAGCTTCGGCAATATGAGGAACGTCTGGTTTGCTACCATAAGGATAGTCGAGCGAGTTGATGTTATAGATATTTGAATGTCCGTCACCAGCCATCACCATATTCATACGTGCAGCCTTCTTCAAGTCTGGGTCGAAATCGAAACCGAAAATCATCTTCTCGGCATACTCACGCACAGCGTCGTCCACCTCTGCGGAGTTTAGCTTGGCTTCAAGATGAATGTCATCCAGTTCAGGATAGAAATTCTTGGCAATCTTATGACGTACATGGTCGAGCACCATCACAAGGAAACCGCCCGAGCCACAAGCAGGATCGAGCACACGACAATTCTGGTCGGGATCGAGCATCTCAACCATACATTTGATGATATTACGTGGTGTAAAGAACTGACCAGCCTCCTGCTTCAGCGTGTTGCTTACAATGGTTTCGTAGGCAGTACCCTTCACGTCAACCGTAGCATCAAGGAAAGAATACTTTGCCAGTTCGCTTGCTACGAAAGCAAGGCCACGGTCAGAAAGCATAATCTGTTCATTACCGTCGAACACATCCTTGAAGATATTGCTATCCTTCAAATCCTCGAAAATACCTTTGATGCGCTCAGCTACTTCATGCTGTCCTTCTGGCGTGTTTTGTTCTTTTACTCCCACCCAAAAACGACGACGGTAGCTGATACCTTCTCTTGCATCAGAGAAGCGACGTTTTTCATCATAGAGTTTGCAGAAGATAAGGTTGAGAAGTTCCCAAAAGGCCGTTTTCTTCATACCCTCATTACCATAGATATAATCATGACAACGCTTGAAGGTCTTGACAAGCGACTCATTGGCTGGTTTGCGTGGTATAGCTCGCTCGCCTTGTGCTTCAAGGTCTTCAAGAGTTTGTCCCTCGGCTGGGAAATCTGAAATGGCTTCACAGGTTACCTGACCAAAAGCGTCTTCGAAAGCATGCACATATTGCAAGTCTTCACCATTGGTCCAACAGGCAAACTCGCAGTCCGTGGTACATAAGATGTTTTCTGTAGTAGCTTCTACGCCATGTAAGCGTGTCCGCGATGCTAGTATCTATGCGTCAAAAAAAATATCGCTCAAGTTTCTATTCTTGAGCGATATTTTTTTGTTTCCACCTATCAGGCAGCAGGTCCCGATACTTGCTTAGCGGTGTTCGTGGTGGCATCGCTGCCGCTTTGTTTATGATATCTGATATATATTTAAAGAAGTTGACACCTTGCAACCTGCATGAGCATGCGAGCGAATAGAACATGGCAGCCCGCCTTGCACCAGTATGCGACCCGAAGAACAGTGAGTTTCTCCGGGATAACGAAATATACCTGTTGAGTCTTTCCACGAGATTGTTGTCCAGATGATAGTCACCTCTTTTAAAGATGTTCATCAGGCCATCCCACTCGTTGAGCATGTAATGTACGGCATCATACTTCTCCGTCTTGGGCAAGAGAGACTTGTCCGCGGCCATGCGCTCTAGCTTTTTCCTTATAATCCGCATGACGGGCAGCGCATATTGTTGCCGCCATTTGTAGTGGTCACGTTCCGTCCAGCCGTCCACCCCGATTATGTGCTTGTGGTCCTGGTGGTAAATGTAGTTGGCGAGGCGCACTATGACCTTGGTGTCGAAATCGTCCCCCCGCAGTCGAGAAGCTTTCTCTTCACATGCTGGAAGCAGGCCAGGCGCAAGAGCCACTTTGCCATTTTGCGGTATGGGGAGAAGCCGTCTGACTGGAAGGCTCCTCGGTAGCCCTTTATGTAATCCAGTATGATATCCTCTCTTCTTGAGCCGTCATGATAGAAGTAGTATACAAGTCCTGTGTTCACTGCCGTCACCACCCACACGTAGGCTTTCTTTATTCCTTTTCCGTTCTTGTTTTTGGTATCAACAAGTACCCTGTGGTATGTCTCGTCGCCGGCGATGTATGTGTCCTCCTTGATGGCGTCGCCGAGTACATGGTAAAGGTTCTCGAAAAGTCTCTCCGTCTTTCGGAGCAGGCCATGCGCCGTTCCCTTGTCCATGTCGAAACCGTTGTCGTTGAAGAGCTTCACGATCCTCTCCACCGGCATCGCGTACATGTACCTGAGCTGTGCCATGCCCGCGATGAACGAGCCGTCGTACTGCGAGTTGAGGAACGGCGCGTCGGGAGCCTTGCCCGAGAAATATTCGTCGTTCTGGGTATACGTCCGCACGTGATATATCTTCTTGATGAAGCGCATGGGGATGAGCTCGTAGCGTATCACGTCCCTTGTCTTGTACAGTCTTGCCAGGTCCTTGTTGAAGCGCGGGTCCTCAGGGTCGACATTCTCCTCGACCACCTCCACCTCCAGGTGCTGCTTGCGCTTCGCACCGTTGTTGGTATGGGGCGCTCCTTCTTCTCCGAAGGCTGCCCTGGCACTGCCTCTTGGGACGCAGGCGCCGATGGTTGCTTCTCCGATTTGTTCTGTGATATCTTGGCGAGCCCCTTGATTACGCGCTTCTGCTTGGCCTCTTCCTCCGATTTGCGCTCAAGAAGGTTTCTCAAAGACGCGACCTCCTTCAGGAGGGCGTCCGCCTTGCGGTTCGCCTCCCGGAGTTGTTGCTGCAAAAAGGAAATTTGCTGCTGCAGCAATGCGATCATCTCGTCTTTTTTCATACTACAAAGGTACGAAAAAAAAAAGACGAGATTACCAAAGATATTGTTATCTATTTTAATCAAAAATAGTACTGATTGTCAATAACTTGCAAGCGCGGAGCCATCTATGTTCAGTCTCTTGCGATATTTTATTGATCTCAACGATATTCCGCTCAGTATGGCGGACAGGGTCTTGTAGGGTATTACGCATGCCTTCTTGCCAATATTGAAATAGGGTATCTCGAAGATCCCTCTTTCCAGACGTTTCTGATATAGCGTGAAGCCGTCCGTGTCCCAACGCAGGAGTTTCACCTGCTGCTTAGGTTTTTGCTGAAGAAGATGAATACGGCTCCGCTTAGCGGGGGCAGGTCCATCTCCTGCGACACCAACTTGTAGAGGCCGTTTATCCCCAGGTTCATTCTCACATAGCGCTGGCAGACATAGTAGCGCATTCCGTCATTCAGTCCAAACATGGCAGGTCCTCCCTTTGGTAAAGTTTGAGAAACGACATGACCGCTTGCGCGCTACCACGTTTTATGTTCACTTGGGTACCGTCGGGGAATGTCAGGCTTACTCCAGAGAGTATGTCGCAGGACTCGGATCGTGGGGCGGGCTTGTCTGTAGCCATTGGCAGGAACAGACTGCCTGGATCTTCGGACAAGGGTGACATTGGGTCCCCAATGCCATCGTGCTGACAGTCACGAAGGCGCTTCTTGGCTTCCTTTACGGACAGTCCGTTGTTTTCCATCCATCGCTTCATTCTGCCCTGTCTAACATTACATCTTTTTAGAAAAGAAGTCAGAGTGGCCGTAGGATTATGGGACAGTTCGTTTAAAAACGCATTCCATACACTTTCGTATCGTTTTGCTGCTGTCATATTGGTGATATTATATTCGCGCGGCAAAGGTAAAGAATTGAAAGATGCTGAACAAGGTTGCATCGCGGACACGCTTACTACGCCATTCTTCTTGTCGTTGGACTTTACCTTGGCATTCTTGGCAACAATGATGAAACGGATGAGTTCGTCAGCATCATGAGCGTTCCCAGCATTGAAGATAGCCAAATCCACCTTCTGTGTCTTTGTCTTTCCGCTTTCCGCATCATCATACTTCACCTTATAGTCACGCTCCATGTCTTCTGGGGCGAAGCCATACTCTTCTGTCATCATCGCAATCATCGACTGCAATGTCATCTCCTTATCAGTTGCTTTCACTACACGATTGGTGAGTGAGCATACCATTTCGTTTTCTCCAAGAACTATTTCGTTCTGAGAAGCTATATTATTGTCCGAGTTTGCCATATCGTGCAAAACTATGTTTTTAAATCCATACAACCATATCCATGTTAGTCCATCTCTTGTGCTCATCCTTTAATAGTCAAAACAATGAAACTAATTTGATCGGATTTGGTCAAATTGGAGTTTTATTTTCTATAAATAATTATGTTTTCCTCCTTGTTGGGAACGAGAAGGGCCTTCACGTCAACTTCAAGACATGACGCTATTTGATACAATGTTTCTAATCCTGGTTGGGCGGAGTTGGTGCACCACTTACTCACCGTAGCAGGATCTTTGCCAAGTTGTTCTGCTAACCATTTGTTGGTACGCTTCTTTTCAGCCAGTACAACTTTGAGCCTATTAAAATCTTTTTCCTTTACCATATTGCTTAGGTTTTACATGCTCTATACATTTAATACTTAAAACGGATTAATCTTCGTTTTATTGTGAAAGATACGACCATTTATATTGCGTATTATGCAAATATAGTGATTATAACCTGAAAACGAGTATTTTAGGTCATTTTGTTTAGTTAGGGTCCGCTATTTTATCTTGGCCCAGGGAAGGCGGTCGGCAAGCTTGACCCAGCGGTTGGACTTGCTCTGTCCCGAGAGAGACCCTTGGAGTTCAAACAAGTCGTGTATACGGTATTGTGAGTAGTATTTCATGTCGCACTTACGAGTTTTAACACCCAAAAGCAATCATTTTATCTGAACTGAGCAAATATTTTTACAAGTTAATGTCTTAATTGTCAATAACTTGTCTTAGATTAGTAGACCCTAATTATGATAGGCCAAGCCATGGACTTTGACGTAGCCAGCGACTCATCGCCAGCCATCCACAGCAAGACAACTGCAAAAGTACGAAAAAGAATTGGGATTTGCAAGAAAGTCAGAAAGTTCTTACAAATTTCAACAAAATAGTTGATGATTTACTTCTTAAACAAATCAGAATGGGTTCCTGTATCAAGCAAACATAGAATTAACTCATCATTATCATACCTCCATACCAAAACCCAATCAGGAAGAATATGACAATCATTCCATCCTTCATAATTTCCATGCAAAGGATGATTCTTATACTTTGCTGGCAATGATTCTCCTCTCAACAAAATAGACACAACTTCCTCGAACAAGGTTTTGTCGTATCCTCGTTTTATACATTTCTTGTACGATTTTTTAAATCTTCCAGAAAGCTGTAACTTATACATAGCTAAGCATCTAGATAGTTCATCATATCCTCCATTGTATCGAAGTTCTTAACATTGCCCTCCTTTACATCGAGAATTGCCTTGTCTAACTCTGACATTTTAGAGCTAGAATTCACTTTGCTAGCAATCCATCCCATTCTTTCTGCCAATTCCTTCAAAAACTGCATATCGGAACTAGGAAGTTGCAAATATATTGTTTGTAATGTCGTATCCATAACACTATCATTTTAATAACACCGCAAAAATATGAAAAAGATTCGGAACTAACAAATATTCTGAGAGATTTTTGCATTTATTCCTTCCTCTTCACCCAAACCTTGTGGCTGCCGCTGCCCGTCGAATCTATCGGCGAGGTTCGGTCGGCGGTGATTTCCTTCAGCTCCAGGGAGGCGGCGGTGCGGCTCAGGTTGTTGATGCAGGCATAATCAGAGAGGGTAATGAGACCATTGGTTTCTATCACCTCCAGGGCACGGGCGATGCGTTCTTCCCTGGAATAGAGCTGCTTGCGAATCACCTTCACGCCACCCATGTCTCGCTCCAGGTCACGATCGGTTTTATGCTTCACACTCTTGAGAAATTCAGGAGACGCCTTGAAGTTGATGTCCTTCACGCCCACCTTGCGATACGTCATCTTATCATCTTCACTCTGCATTTCCGTAGGCTTATCGTCCTCGAAACCGAGGGAGAGCGAGAAGGTGCCGATGCCTTCTATATTTACATTGTAGCCCATGGAGAGCATTTCTACCAGCATATCAGCCACATCTAGCAATACTGCCTCCGTGGTACTTTCCGAAATACCACGATGGTAGCTCTGCATCCTCTTGATGAACTCTTTCCTGGATAGTGTCCGATTGGTCACTATCTTGGGATAAACTCTGCGCTTGCCCTCATTACGCATGTCAGTTAACTCTTGCAACTTGTACTTTGCCATACCGATTCCTTTCTTATTAAGATTGTTATCACTCCATATTGAAACAGCCATCACGGTCAAGAGTAATGATGATTGCTCCTCATCATAATAGTACTCATACCTAAGGATAAAAGTATTTATCCCTCGACAAAAGTTCTATTCAACGTCATTGAACGGACATTCGAAGACGTTGAATGCAGGTTCAGTGACGCTGAACGCACGTTCAACATCGCCGAACGGAACTTTCTGATAGGCAAAAGTACATTTTTTCCTAATAATAACCAAGAATTTTCCCAAGATAATCTATCTCGACGGGCGCGACCTTCGCGACAAGGTGTGGCACGACCTTCAGCCAAACGGTTTCAAGGAGCCCCGCTTGTTCAATGCTCATGCCGAGCGTATCTACGCAACAGGCAAACCGCCGATGAGAGCAGTCTGCCTGTCTAATTCTATTGATCTAAATGATTGATTGTCTAAAAAGTCGCTTGGATTATAGCGGCGAAGTGAGGATGAACTCGCGCAGGACATAGTAGCAGAGGATACCAGCGATGTAGCCGACGAAGGCTATCCAGGTAATCTTCTTCATGTACCACACGAAGGTGATCTTCTCCAGTCCCATGACGACCACACCGGCAGCAGAGCCAATGATGAGCATGGAGCCACCGACACCAGCGCAGTAGGCAAGCAACTGCCAGAAAATGCCATCGACGGCAAAGTCGCCTGCCTCAGCCACGGGATACATACCCATACAGCCGGCCACGAGAGGCACGTTATCGACGATAGAGGAGAGCACACCGATGACACCCGTGACGAGGAAGTGGTCGCCATTGAAGGCCACGTTGAGTCCCTCGCCGAGCTGGGTCAGCACACCAATCGTCTCCAGGCAAGCCACGGCCATGAGGATGCCGAGGAAGAAGAGAATCGTACTCATATCGACACGGGAGAGCAGGCGCATTACACGCTTCTGCAGGCCCTCGCGGTTCTTGGCGCAATGGAGATTGCGGTAGAAGACCTCCGTCACCGTCCACAACGTGCCGAGCACCAAGAGGATGCCGACAAACGGCGGAAGGTGGGTGATGCTCTTAAAGATGGGAACGAAAAGCAGACCGCCTACACCAACCCAGAACACGACCTTGCGCTGAGCCTCAGAGAAGTCGCTCTCGTTCTCCTCGCCCTCGCCATTGTCCTTGACGGGCACCAGCTCGCCCTTGAGATGATACTGGAGGATGAATGCAGGGATAATCATGGAGACAAGGCTGGGGAGGAGGATCTCGCTGATCACGCCAGCGGCAGTGATAAGACCCTTGTTCCACAACATGATGGTCGTCACGTCGCCAATCGGCGAGAACGCGCCACCAGAGTTGGCGGCAATGATGACCAACGAGGCGTAGATGATACGATCGTTCTTGTCGGCGACAAGCTTGCGGAGGATCATGACCATGACAATACTGGTGGTCAGGTTGTCAAGAACCGCAGAGAGGACGAACGTCAGGAAAGCAATACGCCACAGGAGCTTACGCTTGCTGCGCGTGTTCATGACGCCCTTCACCCAGTCGAAGCCGCCGTTCTGATCGACCACCTCGACGATAGTCATGGCTCCCATCAGGAAGAACAGAGTCGTAGAGGTACTACCGAGGTGGCGCTCGATGATACTGCTGATGAAGTTGGCGATACCTTCATGGCTCACCGTGCCGTTCGAAAGCACCTCCGCCACCTCATGGGAGATGGTGGGGTCGAACATAAACAGTGTCCAACAGGCCACAAACATCAGCAAAGCCACAGCGGCCTTGTTCACTTTCGTCACGCTCTCAAGAGCTATGCACGCATAACCCAGGACGAAGACGATGATAATCGCAATAGTTAGTGTTGACATGATTATTTTTGATAATTGATTTTCTGCTGCTTCACGGTCATTGATTGATGGGTGCAAATTTACTAAGATATTTCTCACTTACCAAATTTTATACGAAGTTTATTCAGAAAAAATTAGGTACTTAGCCGACTTTGTCGTACATTTGCAGTATGAATGAATCACGGGATATGGAAAAGAAGCATTATGACGTGGTCTGTGCCGTGGTGCGCAGGGGCAACGATTACCTTTGTATGCAGCGACTCAGAAAGGGTCCTGACTATGTGTCGGAGCATTGGGAGTTTCCTGGGGGCAAGGTGAAAACGGGTGAGAGCCGTGAGCAGGCCCTCCTCCGGGAGATCCGCGAGGAGATGGACTGGGAGATCTATGTCGGCCGGCAGATAGGACAGGTGGAACAGGAGTATCCCGACTTCACCATCACCCTGACGGCATTCGACTGCATGGCCCGCGACTTCGACTTCAAACTACTTGCACATATCGACTGCCGATGGCTTCGTCGCGAGCAACTGACCACACTAGAGTGGACCGAGGCCGACCGCCTGCTCATCCAGCAGCTGCCATAAGAACCGTGAATCCGATCGACTCTTCATCCATCAAACATCATCAACAACTCATGATTACTGTCAAGGTATCAAAAGAAATAGAATCCGTTTGTCCTCACTTTGTGGGGGCTTGCGTCGAGGCCCAGGTCCTGAACACGTCTTTCTGTCAACCGCTATGGGACGAAATCAACGCCTTGGGCGAACAGTTTCGCAAGGATCTGACCACAGAGAGCCTGAAGCATCTGCCCAGCATCGAGGCCACACGCCACATCTATCGTCTTTGTGGCAAGGACCCATCGCGCTATCGCCCTGCCTCAGAAGCGCTGATCCGGCGCATGCTGCAAGGAAAGCAACTGTATCAGATAGACACGCTGGTGGATTTGATCAATCTTGCGTCTATCGCATACGGCTACTCCATTGGCGGATTCGACGCGGGCAAGTTCGAGGGCGACACGCTCACACTGGGCATCGGGCGCGAGGGTGAACCTTACGAGGGAATCGGACGCGGCAGGATCAACATCCACGGACTACCGGTCTATCGTGACGAAGTGGGCGGCGTGGGCACTCCAACAAGCGACAACGAGCGCACAAAAATAGATCTCCATACCACCCACCTGGTCGTCCTCATCAATGGCTATGACGGCAACGAACAGCGGGTGAGCGACAATGCGACGTTCATCCAGGGGCTCCTGCGCAAATACTGCGAAAGCGACGGAGGTAGCTTTTACCTGTATCGGTGACAATAGAATCGCTCAAGAAGAAAGAGGACGGGGAAAGAAAGTTGTTTTTTCATTATTATATATAACATACTGAAGTTTCGCAAGTGGTTCAAGAACGGGCTGAAGGCCCAAAAAGCTCCTAGCCCAGGGCGATGCCCTGGGTATAATAGCAACCAGCAAGGCGCCCTGTAAGGGCAAAAGCCTTATATATTGCCTGGATTTTTAAAGCTTTTGCCCTTACAGGGCGACAGGTTTGCGTCCGTAATAACCCAGGGCGATGCCCTGGGCTAGGAGCTACTGCCCTTTTAGGGCGTGTGGAGCTTACATGCGAAAGTTGAGTAACATAGACTAAGGAGGAATTTTAGAGATATGAATCCAACGAAACTCAAAGAGATTTCGGAACTGGTCTCGCAGCTTAACGAGGCTTCCGACGCATACTACAACGGTCGGGGAGAGAAAATGACCGACTACGAATGGGACGCAGCCTTCGACCGACTGAAGCAGTTGGAGGCGGAGACAGGCGTGATCCTGCCGCAATCGCCCACCCATCGGGTCAGTGCAGACAACCTTGTAGGTCAGAAGGAGGACCACGAGTTTTCTGCCTTGTCTCTCGCCAAGACGAAGAAGGTGGAGGACTTGGTCAAGTGGAGCGAAGGGAGACCCGTGTGGCTTTCATGGAAACTCGACGGACTGACGCTGGTCGTGACCTACGATGGTGGTCGTCTGACAAAGGTGGTGACACGCGGCAACGGCCACACGGGCACGAATATCACCCATTTGGCCAAGGCTATTGGCGGAATCCTGCCTTCCATCCCGCATCAAGGTCACCTCGTCGTGCGTGGAGAGGCCGTCATCAGCTACAAGGACTTTGAGCAATTCAACCTCGAAAGCGACGAGGAGTATGCCAACCCGCGCAACCTGGCGAGTGGCTCCATGACACTCAAGGATGTCGAGGAGGTGAAGCTACGTCATATACGCTGGATTCCTTTCACCCTGGTCTATACAGAGGTGGAACTGCGCTCATGGGGGGCACGTATGGATTGGCTCGAATCGCAGGGCTTCACAACGGTTGAGCGAGAACTGATAGCTGATCCCAACCCCATCAACTTCCAAGAGGTGATCGACAGATGGACAGATCGTGTGACGGCAGGAGTGAAGCCACGAAAGGGCGTGACGCCTTTCCCCTACCCCGTCGATGGACTGGTCATCGGCTATGATGACACCGACTACGCGGCTACAGGATCGGTGACGGGACACCACGCCACGCGTGCAGGCTACGCCTTCAAATGGCAGGACGAGAGCGCGGAGACACAACTGGACCATATCGAGTGGTCGTGTGCCGCCAGCACCATCTCGCCAGTGGCGGTCTTCCACCCCGTACTGCTTGAAGGGACGACGGTGAAGCGTGCTTCGCTGTGCAACATATCTGAATGTGAGCGGCTCGGCCTCGGCAACAAGGGATCACGATTGTCCGTCATCAAGGCCAACAAGATTATACCCAAAGTCATTCAGGTGGTGGAGGCCGTGGGGACTTTCGAGATTCCGAAGACTTGCCCTGTCTGCGATGCGCCCACCGTGGTGAGGGAAAGTGAGGTGAGCGGCACGCGCACGCTACATTGTACGAATCCCGACTGCCCTGCCAAGCAACTCAAAAAGTTTGCGCGCTTCGTCTCAAAAGAGGGAGTGAACATAGATGGTCTGAGCGAGCAAACGCTTCAGAAGTTTATCAATCTTGGATGGGTGCGCGAGTATTCCGACCTGTTTCATATCAGCCAACACGCCATCGTCTTGCGCGACATGGAAGGCTTTGGCACAAAGAGTGTCACCAACCTGCTTGCAGCCACAGAAAAGGCACGTCAGGTAGAGGCACGCCGACTCCTCTTCGCCCTCAACATCCCGTTGGTAGGCCAGGACGTCTGCACCCGTCTGCTCTCTGCCTATCCCCTGGAGGAACTCATCCAGACGGCACGCAACACGCAGGACGACGCCGTCTTTGCTTCTATCTCGGGCATAGGACCGGAAAAGAGCACATCGTTCGTCCGCTGGATGAAGGACTGCCGCCATGCGGAAATGCTTGACCACCTGCTTCCCGAATTGGAGATAACCCAGCCTGACAGCACACCATCGGGGGCAAGGTGTCAGGGACTAACCTTTGTTGTCACGGGCGACGTGCATCATTACAAAAACCGCAACGAACTCAAGGCGTACATCCAAAGTCAAGGAGGCAAGGTGACGGGATCTGTTTCCAAATCTACTTCCTTCCTCATCAACAATGACGTGACAAGCACGTCGAGCAAGAATATCAAGGCGCAACAACTCGGCATCCCCATCATTTCGGAAGATGAGTTCATCGAGAGATTTTCTGACCAGGAGTCATAGAAGATAATATACAGAAGGCTTCAAATCATTACATTTGAAGCCTTCGTCATATACCATAGTCGGCCAAGACTGTCGATATCACAAGCAGTCTTGACCGCTTTTTTTTACTGCTGCGAATGGAAGATAAGCAACTGGTCGAGCACCACCATGGCAGCCATGGCCTCGACGATAGGGACGGCACGGGGCAAGACACAAGGGTCGTGTCGGCCTTTTCCTTGCATGGTGACAGGCTTTCCAGCAACGTCAACAGTCTGCTGGTCGCGCAAGAGCGTAGGGGCAGGCTTGAAAGCAACGCGGAAATAGATATCCTCTCCATTGCTGATACCTCCCTGGATGCCACCACTATAATTGGTGAGCGGCTTGATGCGGCCGTCGTCTGTCGTGGTCCACGAATCGTTGAGCTGACTTCCCAAAAGCGGAAGCGCATCAAATCCCGAACCATAGTCGAAGCCTTTCGCGGCATTGATGCTCATCATGGCCGAGGCGAGGCAAGCCTGCAACTTGGAGAACTCTGGCTCGCCCAAGCCCGCAGGACAACCTTTGATGACACAAGTGACAGTGCCTCCCACCGTGTCGCCAAGAGCGCGAACTCGGCGGATAAGGGCTGCCATCTCCTCGGCATAGGCCGGAGAGGGGCAGCGGACGGCGTTCTCTTCTATCAAAGATGGATCAAAAACATCGTGAGCAAGGTCCAAGGGAAGTCGGACGTCACCCACCTGCGAGGTGAAAGCCGTGACGGAAATGCCGTGGCGTCGCAATGCCAATTTGGCGAAAGCGCCGCCTACGACCCGCGAGAGTGTGATGCGGGCCGAAGAGCGTCCGCCTCCGCGATAGTCGCGGAGGCCGTACTTCTTCTGATAGGTATAGTCGGCATGGGACGGACGATAGAGTGTGCGATAAGCAGCATAGTCCTCGGGACGAGCATCCGTATTGGGAACAACAAAGCCAATGGGTGTTCCCGTGGTCTTGCCCTCAAAGATGCCACTCAGCAGACGCACCTTGTCGGGCTCTTTGCGCCCCGTGGTGAGCGGGCTCTGACCTGGGCGGCGACGGTCCAGCTCTCGCTGAATGAAGGCCTCATCGACCGCTACGCCCGAAGGCATGCCGTCGATGACGCCACCGACTCCCTCGCCATGGCTTTCACCAAACGTAGTGAGCATGTAGAGTGTACCAAACGTGTTGCGCATCGCCGGCCCAATGACTGATCATTAGTGGCAGCCGCAGCCACCACCTTCACCATCACCACAATGGCAGCCACCCTCGCCGTCGCCGTCACAATGGCAATCGCCACCGTCGCCACAACCGCCACCGCAGTCACCGCAATGTCCACTGCAATGATGCTGCTTGCTCTTCTCGACGAAGTCGTTGACTTCCTCCTCGGTAGCGGGGCGGTTCTCGATGATGCGTCCCTTGAAATGGAGATCCTTGCCTGCAAGCGGATGGTTCATATCCACCGTCACCGTGTCGTCGTCCACCGAGACGACATAGCCAAGATAACGCTGACCGTTCTCATCGGCCAAGGGGATAACGGCGCCAGCAAAGACATTGGCCTCGTCAAAGACACCATCGGGCGAGAACATCTTCTTGGAAAGCGTGGCACGTCCTTTGGGGTCGTACTCGCCATAGGCATCGGCATGGGGGAGGACAAAATCGTAATCGACCCCCGTCACAAACTCTGCCAAACGGGTCTCGAACGAGGGAAGGAGCATACCTATCTCTGTATAAATAGAGAGGGGCTGGTCCTCGGTGATTTGTTCTTTGAGCACTTCCTGACCATTCTCCTCAATGTACAACTGATAGGTTGCGGATATAAAACGATGTGACATTTTTATTTTCTATTAGTTTGTTATTCAAAATTGCACCGCATCAGCCCATCAGCGTCAGCGAATAAAGATAGACTACCGCGGCAGGAAGGGCCATGAGCGACGAGTCGAAGCGATCGAGCATGCCTCCATGACCAGGGATTACATTGCCACTGTCCTTGACGCCGATGGTGCGCTTGAGGAGACTCTCCACAAGGTCGCCCCACGTGCCGAAGACGCAGACTACCAGGCCGAGCCCCATCCACTGCCACTCATTGAGGACATGGGGCTCAGCTCCTTGATTGACATACCACCCTATCAGGTAGGAGACAACCAGCACGAGCACGCCGCCACCAATGCTTCCCTCCCAGGATTTGCCTGGGCTGACGCGTGGAAAGAGCTTGTGCTTTCCCAGCAAGGATCCAGCACAATAGGCTCCAGTATCATTGGTCCAAAGGAGCACGAAGACGCTCAGAGGCAAAAGCATATCGACCGTGAGCATTCCCTCGGGAGTGGTCTGGAAGGCCAGCACATTGACCATCGAGAACGGGAGGGCAATATACATCTGTCCGAGCATCGTGTAAGCCCAACAATGGAGCGGATTCTCATTCTTCAGATAGAGTTCGGCGATGAACAGATAGATAATCGAAAGAATGTAGGGGATGTACGCACTGAAGCCTTCGACGAAGCCCATACGCTGCCCTGCCACTGCCACGAAGAAATAGACTCCCGCCGCCGTGGAAATAAAACGGTTGACACTGATGCCTTTTTGGTCATTGACCAGTCCGCTAAACTCCCAAAGCGTCATGCCCGTGATGACAGCAAAGAGGACGACCATATAATGGGGGCGCGTGAAGCCAAGCACCATGATGGCTACAAAGAGCGCACCAAAGATAGATCGCGTGATCAGATTTTTCTGTTTTTCGCTCATCATTCCTTCTCCTTATCCTCAGTGTCGTCTTCTGCGTGGTCGTCTTTCTCGGCCTCCGCCTTCTCATGCTCCTCCTGGGCCTTTCTGACCGCCTCGGGCATGTTCTCCAGTCGCAACTCGTTCTTCTCTTCCTCGGCCATCAACTCCTGCGTGCGGCTCGACCAAGGACGCTTGCCGAAGATGCGCTCCACATCCTCCGCCATAACGACCTCCTTCTCCACGAGCAACTGGGCCAGCTGGGCGTGTCCCTCCTTGTGTTCGTCGAGGATCTGCTTGGCGCGATCATACAGCTGGTTGACTATCTTCAGCACCTCTTCATCGATCAGACATGCGGTCTTTTCGCTGTAAGGCTTTTGGAAACCATACTCGCTGTTGTCGTAGTAGCATATATTGGGGAGCTTGTCGCTCATACCATAATAAGTCACCATGCTAAAGGCAGCCTTCGTGGCACGCTCCAAATCATTCATGGCTCCCGTCGAGATATGACCCGTGAAGAGTTGTTCGGCGGCACGTCCTCCTAAGAGCGAGCACATCTCGTCGAGCATCTGCTCCTTGGTGGAAATAGGACGTTCCTCGGGCATGTACCAAGCTGCACCGAGGGCTTGTCCACGCGGCACGATGGTCACCTTGATCAGCGGGTTGGCAAACTCGCAGAACCAGCTCACCGTGGCATGGCCAGCCTCATGGATGGCGATAGTACGCTTTTCGTCCGCTGTCATCACTTTGGTTTTCTTCTCCAGTCCGCCAACGATGCGATCGACGGCATCGAGGAAGTCCTGATAGCCCACTTCCTTTTTGTCATGGCGGGCCGCTATCAAGGCAGCCTCATTGCAGACATTGGCAATATCGGCACCCGAGAATCCAGGCGTCTGACGCGCCAAGAGGTCCAAGTCGATATTCTTGTCGAGCTTCAGCGGCTTCATGTGTACCTGGAAGATAGCCTTGCGCTCAGGCAGATCGGGCAGATCAACACGTATCTGACGGTCGAAGCGTCCCGCACGAAGCAACGCCTTGTCAAGCATATCCACACGGTTGGTAGCCGCAAGGACGATCACGCCCGAATTGCTGCCGAAACCATCCATCTCGGTAAGCAGCGCATTGAGCGTATTCTCGCGCTCATCGTTGCCGCCCATAGCAGGATTTTTGGAGCGTGCTCGTCCCACGGCATCGATCTCGTCGATAAAGATGATACAGGGAGCCTTCTCCTTGGCCTGCTTGAAGACATCGCGGACACGACTGGCACCCACGCCGACAAACATCTCGACAAAGTCGGAACCACTCATAGAGAAGAAAGGCACAGCTGCCTCGCCTGCCACGGCCTTGGCCAGCAAAGTCTTACCTGTTCCCGGAGGACCAATGAGGAGGGCTCCCTTGGGAATCTTGCCACCCACATCGGTATACTTCTTCGGATTCTTGAGAAACTCTACGATTTCCTGCACCTCCTGTTTGGCTCCTTCCTGACCTGCCACGTCCTTGAAGGTGATATTCAGTTCGTCAGCCTTCTCATAGAGCTTGGCTTTCGACTTACCGACGTTAAAGATGCCACCAGCACCTCCTCCGCCGCCACTCATCCTGCGCATCATCCACATCCAGAAGGCGATGAGCAGCACCCAGGGCAGAAGGCTCAACAAAATGTCGGTGAAGACATTGCCCTTCTCGTTATTGTAGCTGAAGCCAGTGATCTTTTTCGTCTTGATGGCTTGGTTGAGCATCGTCTCCAAGTTGTCAACAGAACCGATCTCCACTACCACGTAGGGCTCGGGACCCGTCTGCTTCACATGGGCCTTGAAGATATCATTGATATGCTCGGGCCGGACATACATCTTGAGCGTGCTCTCATTCTTATTGACGACCACGCGAGAGGCCCATCCCTTATTGACATATTCGACAAACTGGGTATAGTCCTTCTTCACGCTCACCGAAGTGTTGCCCAAACCTCCGTCCTTACCAGTCGCGAAGAAGGCCACGGCGAGCGATATGATGACCAGCGCATAGATCCAGTTCATATTGAACTTGGGCATACGCGGTCCACCCCCATTGTCTGTATTCATTGGTTTTTGATTATCCATTAGCTCTTGGAAAAGATAAAGTTGTCAGTTTTCAATCCAGATCCGGGATTCTCGTCAGCTTCGCATCCTCCCAAAGATGCTCGAGGTCATAAAACTCCCTCGCCTCGGGAAGGAAGATATGAACCATCACATCCACGAAGTCGATGGCAACCCACTGAGCCAGGCCCAAACCAATGCAGCTGACAGGCTTCTCACCCTCTGCCTCCCTGACGTAGTCGCCCACGCTTCCAGCAATGGCCTCTACCTGTGTCGGCGAGTTGCCTTGGCAGATGATAAAGTAACTACATACGGCTCCGTCGGTTTGCGTCAGGTCAGCAACGACAATGCCGCTGCCCTTCTTATCCTGGATTCCCTTAATAATCGAATCTACTAATTTTTGAGATTTATTCATTCAATGTCATTCTATTTAAAATAGATTGCAAAGGTAAGCCTATTTGGGTAAACGGCAAAGGAAATAACTATTTTTAGTACTATCACACGCTCCGCCCACCATTAGCCAATGGCCACGGCGAACAGTCCTGCGAAAAGACTTACACAAAAGGTATCATCACTCCCGAACACATTCACAACCTTCGCTGAAGTCACGCTAAGATATGGTAGCACCGTTTTGGTGCTACACCAAAGAAGAAAAAGGGCAGGTTGCAGAAGAACTATTTCTCCTTCAACCTGCCCAGTTAATAGCGACGGCATTCACTTCGTGCCGTCCTTGTTCAACAAGGAATGATACTATTTATCTCAATACCTTCACCGTGTGGCTCGTACCGTCAGCAAAGATGGTCTTGACAAGATAGAGTCCCTGTTGCGGCTCTGCGACACGTTGACCGTTGAGCGTGTAATACTCCGTGCGAACGACCTCGCCGTTGGCCTTTTCCACTCCCTTTACCGCGTCGGTATAGGTCACGGAGAGACTGGAAATATCCACGCGGTCATCATAATTTGGCTTTAAGTCTTTCTTCAGATAGAAGAAGCGAACGGTATGCCGGCCAGGGCCAAACTTCAAGTCTTTGGGAGCAAACTGTGTGGAGCTGGCATCTACATCGGGACCAGCAAACTCTATGCTTATGCTACCGTCGAGCGTGATGCGCGTGCCCGTGGTCAACGTTTTTGAACCCATGAACTCGAAGAAATCCTTCGAGCTGTTATGCCCCGTCCATGAGAGCACACCAATCTTGTTCTCAGGCACTTCGAAAGAGGCTTCCAAAAAAGAATTCAAATTTTCACTTCCGTCACTGCTCTTTTTTGCGGTAGAGTTGAATGTCTTATTGCCCTCTACAGTGAAAGGCCATTCTGCTGAAGTGTTGAACGAGAAATCACCATTGGTGACAATAGGATGATAGTCTACAGGGATGGCAGTGTTGGATGCCTTGCACGTTAGTCTGTACGAGCCAGTATTGGTATGGAGCACCACCAATCCGCTTTGTTCACCGAGTTCCTTGGAGTCAAAAGCAATCTGCACTGGCAGTTCCTCTGAAAACGCCGCCGTAGCACCGCTCATCACACCAGAGAAGCTTCCATCGCCGTCAATGCTCGTCAGGCTCAGCGACTCCGTACCAAGGTTTATCAACTGGGCGGTCAGCGTATCTCGCACAGAGAATTGATCGAAGAAATGGTTGCCAAAGTCCAAAGCGTCCTGCTTCAAAACCGCGAGATGCTCCTGCTGGTCATAGAGGCGAAACACCATGTCGTAGATATAAGCGCGATAGCGCACGTCGGCATCTTTAGCCCAATCGTTGTTCGTGATATTTTGGAACTGGAGTACATAGGTGCCTGGTTTGAGTGCAAGCGCATTTTCGACATTATCCGTAAACTCACCACCATCCATACCATGGGAAGTGACATCATTGAACACCTGATCGTCATTGTTCTGGATAGTAAAGCCATTGCCATAGCTACCCTTCTTGAAACCTTTCCAGCTGACAAGACCCACCTTGCCCTCAGGCACGACGAGGTTGGCAAACAACGTCGCAGTAGTATTATTACCCTTATTGGTGGCAACTGCTACGGGATAACCCATGATTGTGTCGGTAATGACAAACGGGAAGTCTGTGCCCATGCTGAACGCAATATCACCTTCCTTTACAATTTTGCTATAATCGGGAGCTTCGCCCACAGTAGCGGTCACGTTGAGCACTGCTTTCTCGCCATGAGAATTCTTAACTTGCACGGTGCCAGAATACGCTCCTGTCTTAGAAGGAGAGAACTCCACATAGACATCCTGAACGGTGCCCGCATCAATACTTTGGTAAGCTAAAAGCCGCAAACCCTTACCGTCAACCAAGCCCGTATAATTGGTACTTTTCAAACCCTTATTGACAAGACGGACTGACTGTTTCAGAATTGAGCCCACGGTGACATTGGGACCCTCGAAATGGACGTTAGAGGGAATAAAGGTTAGTTTGGCCTCGTCAGGCATCTTCTCTATGCCGACCGTACCGCCCTGATAGAAGCGGATAGCACCATAAGGCGTAGCATTTTTTTTGACAAGCACCCACAAGCCAAAACCCGTCCGCGGGGTAATAGTGGAAAGATCATCACTCACGTCGAAGACCAACTTGTCTGTTGTCTCCAGGCCGTACTGGCCGTTTTTATCGGGCTCCGTCGAGAAATCGCCCGCAAAAAGCACGATGGAGCAATCATTGCCAAAATAGGTACAATCGCCATAGTGGGCATAATCGGCCACGGCACGCTCAGAATCATACCCAGGCGTGTTGATGGTGATAGTTTTAGCGGCAGAATCGTAGGTTCCCTCTATGGGACTCGTTGAGGTCACTTGGAATTCGCCCAAGTTCACCAAATTAGTTATCGTCACCTTATCACCGTTGAAAGTCAAGTCAGCACGGTAACTGTCCAAATATCCATCTTCGCGGGAATAGCTCCTGTTGGCATCATAATAACTTTTGGCATCTACCCAATATGGGGTTGCAGCGGCATCGGCTTTGACAAGCGCCGTCTTTGGCGGCATCTTTGGAAAGGATTCCTTCTGTTTGAGCTGTTCGCCCGAATTGAGCGACTGTGCCATCGCAGCCTGTCCAAGTGTGAACAATGCGATAAGTAAACGGATCTTTTTTCTCATAACTCTGTGTCGTTAAATTGTTTTGAACTAATGTTTACGTCGGCAAAAGTATGCAATAGTCCTATAATACACAAGAATTTACGACCTGTACATGTATCAAAACGGGTTTCTAAACGTTCAAAGACAAGTTTCTATACTTCGCACCATATGTCTTGCCATCGCACCACGTCTGAAACTAACCTTCCCGGTCAGCTATCTTGAGGAACTGAGAGGGCGTAAGACCCGTGAACTTCTTAAACGCACTGATGAACGAGGCACGCGACTTGAACCCCACTCCCTGCGAGATGGCCTCAATGGTAAGGTTGCCATAATGCTCGCGGTCGGACATTTGACGGCAGGCTTCTTTGACTCTGTACTCGTTAAGAAACGTGGAAAAGTTCATCTGACAAGTTTCATTGATGACCTGCGAGACCAGCTTGTAGCGTGATCCTACCAACTCGCTCAATCGCTCTAAGCTGAACTCAGGCGAATAGATTTCCCCACAGGTCTCCATCACGCGGAGAATGCGGGATGCCAGTATCTGTTTGTCATCATTGCTAAGGTTGTTGTAAGTGTATTTTTCCTTCCTTTGCGGTATACTCTCTTTGATTTGGCTCAGTTCCTGCTCCAGAGTCTCACACCGTTTACGTTCCTTCTCTTCATTACGAAGGGTGGCAAGAGTCTTCGTATACAGGTTTTTGTTCTGCTCACGTAGCCGTTTATTCTTTCGCCAAAGAACCAACAGAAAACAAAGAATGAGTAGCGCCGCACCAATCACTACGCCAAGGATAAGCAGTTGACGCTGACGGCGCAGCTCCATCTGCGCCATTTGCTCATCGACACGCTTCATGCTATTGACAAAGCGCATCTCACTGACGCTCATCAGCTGTCGATAGTTGAGCAAGGTATCCTTCAACGCAAGGTAATTGTTGCGAAACCGATTCTCTCCAAGTATATCTCCTTGCAGCGCATAAAGCTCCGCCAAATGGTCGTACAGTTCAAGCTCGGCATCTTTCATGTTGGAATGGGCGGCGAGGGAGAGGGCTTCGTGTAGCAGTTGACCTGCGCCGGCCATGTCACCTTGCAGCCTCCGCGTTTTAGCACAATTAATTTTAGCAAAGATAAGATATCGCAAGCGGGAGGGATCATCCTTTACAAGCATCTCTTGTTGGCGATAGCACGTTTCGGCCTTGGCATACTGCCGCTTGGCCAAGTAGCTATTGCCATCATAGAGCAACAAAGCATAGCGACGAACTACACTGGAATGTTGCTTCTCAAGTTGGGCGTACTGATTGCGGATGGTCGCAATACGGGACAATTCTCCCAAGTCACTGCTCACTGACACAATATTGGCAAAAGCCATATCGAAATCCTCACTCTTCGCCTTAATACTGACTGCAAAGCATTTTTTGTAATAAGAAAGGGCTTTACGCAAGGTTTTCTGGTCTTTTCCCTGCTCGGCCATCGTCTGATACATAGCACCAAAATTGAGATAAATGCGGGAAATAGCCTCGGGCATATCCGTGGAGAGTTCCTCGGCCTTGGAAAGGCTCTCGTAAGATTTGGCATAATCGAAGAAGCAGAAAAAATAAACATACCACTTTCCTATATTAGCACGGACACAATCGCGGCGTTGCTGTTTGCTCATATACTTGCTATAACGGTTGGACACAATGGTATAGCAAGCCAAGGCACTGTCGGGAGCTTGAGTATTGAAGCAGTATTGATTTCCCATCTTAAGCAACTGCTCCGAAGAAAGCGACATCCACTGATAGTAATACTCTGGTTGAAGCGACGCCTTACAACAGATAGACATTCCCAATAAAATCAGGAAAAAGAACGCAAAACGTATGACTTGTCTGTATCTCCTCATATATTTTTTTGCTTTAAAGGTACAAAATTACGCATTTTTCTTAGAAATCAAGCAAAACTCAGAACAGAAAAGCATCATAGTACCACATTTCTCATCCGCCATGTGGCTTTGTGAGGCTCCACTGACGGCACACAAAATAGAAAAGGACAGTCCTCAAAATGAGAACTGCCCCCTATGTGACGCGGCTTTAGCCATAGCAGAAATCACCCTACCCTGCTATTCATTCAGGCAGGATAATTTCTACTAGGTCCAAAAGCCAGTGAGATTAGCGCACGATCGTGGTACGGCCATTGATCACATAGACGCCTGGACGGAGACCACGGAGCGACTCCGCCTGGAGAAGCACCTGTCGGCCATCCGTGGTGAAGACGTTGTAGCGACGGGCGTCAGTTTTGTTATCGACAATCGATATGCCGTCGGCGAGGCTTCCGATGGTGAAGTTGTCGATGATGATCTGCTGGTCCTCCTCCATCGCCTCATCGGCCACAATCTTGAGTTGCGGGATGAAGTAGCGAGACTGGAAGAGCGAGTCGGGCAGGTCAAACTGCACCTCCTGCCATCCCTCACGGAAGTTCTCTGAAAGGTCGGCCTCCCAGACCACGTCTGTCTCCGTGCCGTTAGGCTGCTTGAAGTTGACAGAAAGGCGTGCGGGGACATCAGTCGGCGCCTTGTAATAGAACTTCATCACGGGCGAGGTGGTGCTGGTGGCAGCTACCTTTCCAAACACGACGAGTGTTTGCGACGGCGTAGTGGCGTTGAAGCTGACCGCGCCATTGTCGTTGTCAAAGGTGTCAAACGTAGTGAAACCAGCATTCATGCCAGCACCGACATACATAATAAGGATGTGGCCACCCTGATTCTGATTGGCGAAACTCTGACGGTAGGGAAGCGCATAGGGCTCACCCACGAGCATCGACACCTTGCCGAAACCGCTCGATCCGAGGGTGTTGAATGCGCGGACGGCCCACCACTTAAACTGTTGTACGCCCTCGTCGGTGTTCAAGTCTTTGACGGTAAACTCCGTGGCTCCTCCACCGATCACTCCGATCTGGTCGTTGACGGTATTCTCGTCCTCCAGGTCATAAATGCGGCAAGCAACATCCTTCTGGTTGATCACTCCGCCATAGAGACCCGTGACAGGCTCCCAATAGAGGCGCACCTGTGTCTGCTGGTCGTCGGCGTGGACGACGGGAGGAGCGGGATAGTCGAGGCCAGCATAGGTCGTGGCGTCCGTACGCGCGCCCTGCCCTGCCTCGTTGTAGCAATAGATGCGATAGGTGTTCACGCCCTTGACAGCATTCTCGTCCACGACGCTCACAGCATCGCCAGGACGGAGCCCACCCTCTTGCTGAGCAAGCACGGCGTCGCCTTTCAGCACCTCGTAGCGGGTGATGGCCGTCAGCTCGGCGCCGTTGTACGTCTTCGTCGGAAGATTGAAGTCCAACGTCACCTTCAGTTCACCCGTCTGGTCGGGTGTGACCTTCAGGTTCTCCACCTGTGCAGGCGAAGCAGGATCACAACCCGGGCTCACACTGACCGAGTCGATGAAGATATTGATGGAAGCCGGATTGGAGGTGGCGTGGAAACCGATATAATAGGTACCATCCTCGGGAGCCGTGATCACTTTCTCGAAGAGACGGTTCTCCGTATTGTCCAGTTCGGTATCTTCGGTGATCACCTGGTCCAGCTCTGCCACCGTCGTACCCTTGCCCCAATACACTTCCAGGTGCTCGGGGAAATAGGAGCGGGCTACACAAGCCTTGTAGCTGACCACATAGTTGCGACCCTTCTCCAGATGGATGGGAGGCGTGATGAGCCAATCGTCGCCACTATTCTCGGGGTCAGCATTGTAGCGTGCGGCCTTGTAGTAGCTATCCCACGACCAGGTAGAGCCGTCATGATTGGCATCCACGATGGTGTAGTTGTCTATGCCCTCGGGGAAGTCGTCGAAGAACGGCACCTCCAGCGGATCGCCCACGACCAGATTGTTGCTCAGCGTGCGCGCACTGGTCTGCGTCGTGTTGACGGCCTCGACCGAGTACTGGTAGCTGGTGAGGGCAGAGCCGCTCGCCAGGTCTATCTGAAGACTGTTGGCAGTCACGCCCTGGCGGAAGGCCGTATGCTCCCCGCCTTTCACGCGATAAATATTATAGGTAAGGTTGCCCATGTAGCCCTCGTGGAGTCCCGTCGCGGGAGCGACCCACGAGAGTGTGGCCTTGTTGCCCTGGCCCTGCTTGAGCGTGACCTCCGTGGGAGCCAGCGGCTGATCGTAGCCGACATAGATCTCGGCAGAAGCCTTCGGGCTCGGTCCCACACTGTTCTTGGCCACCAAAACAAACTCCGTCTCTCCCTCAGGCAGGTTGCTCAACGTGGCATTGACCTTCGCACCCGGAGCAGCCTGAGCCGTGGCCACAACGCTGCCGTTGGCCTTAATCTCGTAGGTAAGCTGGCCTGTCAGGTTGTCATCGCCATCAAAAGTCTTCGTGGGGAGCGTGAACGTGGCCGTGCCGGAAGTGGCGGGAGCATCAAAATGGACCGCAAAGTCATGGATGGCAGCAGGAGCCTTGTCTTCGGCCAACGGCGGCAGCACATTGAGCGCGAGCTGCTGATAAGGAGAGGCACACACGCGCGTGACGGAAGCATCGTCCAGGTCCACCGTGTAGAGCGTACACTCACCGTTGGCGTCGGTGGCAGCCCAATAGAACACATCGGTCTTGGGATCGACGACGGCACCCTGGGAATAGGCCATTCCGCTGGCATCCGTGACACGGACTCCCGTCGAGCCGACACGGGTCTCCTCGCCCGTGGTGCGATTGATACGGTAGAGGTCGCCATCGTCGGTGATACCGTAGCAGTCGCCCTGGCTGGTGATTCCCATCGCCAAGTAGAGATTGTCGGTCTCTGCAATCGTGGTGCGGGTCTTGGTGTCGTAATCGACCACACCAAACTCCCAGCTCTGCATCGTCTGATCAGTAAACTCACCAAACACCTCGCCCGTCTTGGGGTCGGTGGCGGTGGCATAAGCGATCAGGCTCCGGTTGGAGACATTGGTCACTTCTCCATCATACTCGCCCGTTTCCAGGTCGAACCACCCGTACCACAGGAAGATGATGCCATACTCGATCATGGACTGGTCGAGATAAAGTCCGCAAAGTTTGCCGTCCTTGATGGTAGATCCAGCATTGAACAGCGACTTGTCAAACGGCGCGTAAGTGGTCACGTCGGTGGGCGTGGCCGGATCATAGGACATCAGTCCCATGTAGTCGCCCAGTGCATTGGCGTAAAACACGGAATGCTGCGGTGCCTTCAGCACCTGACTTGCCTGGCGGGCCTTGCGACCCTTGGTCCCTGTGGCTACAGGGGGCACGCCACCCTTACCGTGGTTGACCAACTTGCTGAACTTGAAGTTCTTGGGTACATGGATGGCTCCCGCACCCCAACCGTCGCCCTCGCCAACGGCCTGCGCGCAGATCGGCAGAGCCAGCGTCAGGGCTACGAGCAACAATGCAAAACGATGAATACGTTTCCTCATGATGTGTTGTCTAAAAAGTATTCTATGTGCCCTGGAGTCGCCAACGATAGTCTTTAATTACGTCTCTCCAAAGGCGTTAACGGCTTCAAAATTACACAAAAGAATCGAAACAAGCAAAAGATATGGGTGTTTTTTCTAAAACAAAGCCGAAACTAGCCCGAAACAAAGGCTAACGTTTTACCCACAACTAACAAACAGAGGGAATGGGCCCCTACGGAGGAGCACATTCCCGCTGCCTTGTTGCGTTTCAATTTGCGAAAACGCAATACGGACAGTCAGATCTCAGATGCTATCCATCATGACATCTTCGTCGTCCTGCGCAGGCCCATCCTGATGGCCTTGGCGTCCGAACAACTCTCCCGCCAACTCGTCCATCAGTCCGCCCATAGCTTCGTCAAGCATGCGGCCAATGGGCTGGGTGATGCGCTCGCGCACTTTCTGCTTGACATTTTCCTCCAAGCGCCGCTTGGTCTCCTCCGCATAGCGATGAGCCAATTGCTTGAGCGACGACTTGTCGATGGTGAACACATGGCCCAGCACACCCACAGAGACCACGGGAGCCTTGTCGGCATAGTGGATGCGCCCCAGCGAACAGACCAAGTAGTTGTCCACCGTGAGCGCGTTGCCGACCACCATCGCCACCACCTGGCGGGTGGCACCTCCGGCCAAGGACTTCATGGCCGTCGAGAAGGGATCGTCGGAGTCTATGGAGTCGATCTGCAGGGCCTCGCCCATCGTTTCCGCCACCACGCCCGAGATGGCCTCGGCGTGCTGCTCGGGTTTCGGACAAGTGGCCACCAGCAGTCCTGCCAACAAGAGCAACAGCGCCAGCACCACCCACAAACAACCACCCCGATGTTTACGGGATCCACGGTCAACGGATGGAGGAACGGTGCGCTCGCTCTCAGACTGCGCGGAAGGCTGCGGAGCGTAGCCTTGGACCACATCGGGGCCCTCCCCTATCCTTTCGCCGACGATAACTTGCTCCCCACCCGAAGCATTGCTTACCCCCGGGCCCGAGGGACTGCTTACGCCAGGACCTGAGGAAATATTAACCCCTGAGTCCATGATCGGTTGAGACTGCTGCGCAGCCGTCTGCTGAAGGAGAATCGGTCGAAGCGCTTCCACCTGCCAGGCGGGTTGCCATGATCCGCCATCAACAGCCATCACCAACGACTCCGCACCGATGCCACGAGCTGCCAACTCGGCCACGCTGTAAGGGCCACGCTTCTCGCTGCCCACACTAAGATAGTATTCCATTTTTCTATTTCCTTATCTGTTTTCTGAGACCAATAAGACACGATTTGCCACCTCGACCGGACAATACGGACTCCTCAAGACGGCAAGTTATCTTTTTGGCGTGCGAATGTAAGTAGAAATAATGAATACACCAAAAATCGCTGGTTATATTTTGCTTTTTTAAGCATAAGGACTCTTTTCACCCTGCCAAAAACCAGATTTCGCATGCAATCTGGGAGGCCAATGGATGGAAAGGAAATAAAAAAACGCTTGAAAATACCAAAAAATGGGTATCGCTTGTTTGTGGTATGAGATTTTTTCATTACCTTTGCGAAACAAATAATACAGTATAGAAAACAACCATACCAAACAGCTGAAGAATGTTTGAGAATCTAAGCGACCGACTTGAACGGTCATTTAAGATACTGAAAGGTGAGGGAAAAATCACCGAGATCAATGTCGCCGAGACGCTGAAGGACGTGCGCCGCGCGCTGCTCGATGCGGATGTCAACTACAAAGTGGCCAAGAGTTTCACGGACGACGTGAAGCGCAAAGCATTGGGCATGAACGTGCTTACTGCCGTCAAGCCAGGCCAGCTCATGGTGAAGATTGTCCACGACGAGCTGGCTGAGCTCATGGGTGGCGAAACCGTTGGCATCAAACTGACCAACAAGCCCGCCATCATCCTGATGAGCGGTCTGCAAGGTTCGGGTAAGACCACGTTCAGCGGCAAGCTCGCCAACATGCTCAAGCAGAAAGACCACCGCAAGCCCCTGCTGGTGGGTTGCGACGTGTATCGTCCTGCCGCCATCGAGCAGTTGCGCGTGGTGGGAAGCCAGATAGACGTGCCCGTCTATGCTGAGGACGACAACAAGAACGTCAACGAGATAGCAGACCACGCCCTCCAGGAGGCCAAGGCGAAAGGCTACGACACGGTGATCATCGATACCGCCGGACGCTTGGCAGTGGACGAGCAGATGATGGCCGAGATAGAAAGTCTGAAGAATCATGTTCGTCCCGACGAGACCTTGTTTGTCGTCGACTCCATGACGGGACAGGATGCCGTCAACACGGCCAAGACCTTCAACGACCGTCTGGACTTCGACGGAGTGGTGCTGACCAAACTCGACGGCGATACCCGCGGCGGTGCCGCGCTGAGTATCCGCACGGTGGTGACCAAGCCCATCAAGTTTATTGGTACGGGCGAGAAGATGGAAGCCATCGACCTGTTCCACCCCGCCCGTATGGCCGACCGAATCCTCGGCATGGGCGACGTGGTCTCGCTGGTGGAGCGCGCCCAGGAGCAATTTGATGAGGAAGAAGCCAAGCGACTGGAGAAGAAGATTCGCAAGAACCAGTTCGACTTCAACGACTTCTACAATCAGATCCAGCAGATCAAGAAGATGGGCAACATCAAGGAGTTGGCCAGCATGATCCCTGGTGTGGGCAAAGCCATCCGCGACGTCGATATCGACGACAACGCCTTCAAGGGCATCGAAGCCATCATCCAGAGCATGACCCCGCAGGAGCGCACACATCCCGAGGTGCTCAACACCTCACGCCGCCGCCGTATCGCGTCGGGATCGGGCACGAGCATCCAGGAGGTGAACAAGCTCATCAAGCAGTTTGACCAGACCCGCAAGATGATGAAGATGGTCACGGGTGCCAACATGAAGGGCATGATGGGACGAATGAAAAACATGAAGGGCACAGGTATGCCCCCCATGAATTAGTCCTCATGCATTATTATATGGTTCGCGCGCGTTCATTATATATAGTATAAACGTACATACGGTAGCATCGTATTGCGGACATGCTGTGATGGCGCGCCAACCATTCAACTAAAAACCAAACAGAAATATCCCCTGCCCCGCCCCTCAAGGGAGGGACAGAACGAAAGAAATAGATTATAAACGCGGGGACGCGAGACCATCCGTAGCCCACACCTTAGGAAGGGCTGGACAGGCCACCGGGTTCCCATAACAACACCTAACCATATGGAACTGATTGACGGTAAAGCTACTGCAACGGCCATCAAGGCCGAAATTGCCGACGAAGTGAGCAAGATTGTCGCCGCTGGTGGCAAACGTCCTCATCTGGCCGCTGTCCTCGTAGGACACGACGGCGGATCTGAGACGTACGTGAAAAACAAGGTTATCTCCTGCGAGCAGTGCGGTTTTACCTCGACGCTCATCCGCTATGAGGATGACGTGACGGAGGAAGAGCTGCTGGCTTGTGTTGACCGCCTCAACAAAGACGAGGATGTCGATGGCTTCATCGTTCAGCTGCCGCTGCCGAAGCATATCGACGAGCAAAAGGTCATCATGGCTATCGACTACCGCAAGGACGTGGACGGTTTCCACCCCATCAACGTCGGTCGCATGGACATCGGACTGCCTTGCTTCATCTCTGCCACTCCGCTGGGCATCATGACCCTTCTGGACCGTTACAATATCAAGACTTCTGGCAAGAAGTGTGTCATCCTCGGACGCAGCAACATCGTCGGCAAGCCGATGGCCTCGCTGATGATGCAGAAGTGCTATGGCGACGCCACGGTCACGGTTTGCCACTCCCGCTCGGCCACGCTGAAAGAAGAGTGCCGTGAGGCTGACATCGTCATCGCCGCCATTGGCCGTCCCGAGTTTGTCACGGCCGACATGGTGAAAGAAGGCGCAGTCGTCATCGATGTCGGCACGACGCGCGTGCCCGATGCGACCCGCAAGAGCGGCTTCCGCCTCTGCGGCGACGTGAAGTTTGACGAGGTAGCACCGAAGTGTTCCTACATCACGCCCGTACCGGGCGGCGTTGGTCCCATGACCATCTGCTCGCTGATGAAGAACACCTTGGCAGCAGGCAAGAAGGAGTACTATAAGTAATGGAGCCCATGACTGCCGAGGAATGGTATCAGAAAGGTAACGAATATCGCAAGCAGGGCGACTGGAAACACGCCATCGACTGCTACTTGGAAGCCATCGAGCTCGACGCCGAGTCGCCAGCCGTGGAAGCCAAGAAGATGATCGACGACATTCTGAACTTCTATCATAAAGACGCATATAATCCCTAATCAAGGCCGCTCGGGGCGGACGCAGCTCTGTCCCAACGACTTAACTAAAAAATTCAAATCAATATGAGCAAGATTAAAGGTGCGATTGTGGTCGACACCGAGCGTTGCAAGGGATGCCAACTGTGCATCGTTGCATGCCCGAAGGATGTGATCCAACTGGCACAGAAGAAAGTCAACGTTCACGGCTATCCGTACGCGGAGCCTGTTTTCGCCGACAAATGTATTGGCTGCGCTTCATGCGCCATTGTTTGCCCGGACGGATGTATTACTGTTTATAAGAAAAAAGTGGAGGAATAAGGTATGGCTGAGAAAGAAGTAAAATTGATGAAGGGTAATGAGGCTATCGCACACGCGCTGATTCGCTGCGGTGCCGACGCCTTCTTCGGATACCCTATTACCCCGCAGACAGAGATTATCGAGACCCTCTCCGCCCTGAAGCCTTGGGAGACCACCGGCATGGTAGTAGTCCAGGCTGAGAGCGAGGTGGCCTCTATCAATATGGTCTATGGTGGCGCTGGTGCTGGTAAGCGTTGCGTCACGACCTCTTCCTCACCGGGTGTGTCCCTGATGCAGGAGGGTATTTCCTACATGGCTGGTGCCGAGATTCCTGGTGTCATCGTCAACGTGCAGCGTGGCGGTCCTGGTCTGGGTACGATCCAGCCTTCACAGTCCGACTATTTCCAGTCCACTCGTGGTGGTGGCAACGGCGACTACTATGTCATCGTGCTTGCCCCGAACTCTGTCCAGGAGATGGCAGACTTCGTAGACCTTTCCTTCGAGCTGGCGTTCAAGTATCGCTGCCCGGCCATGATTCTCTCCGATGGTGTCATCGGTCAGATGATGGAGAAGGTCGTTCTCCCCGACGAGAAGCCTCGCCTCTCTGACGAGGAGGTGAAGAAGCGCTACCCGTGGGCCACCTTCGGCCGCACGCCGGATCGCGATCCGAACATCATGACTTCCTTGGAGCTGAAGCCCGAGGTGATGGAGGAGCGCAACCTCGCCCTCCAGGCCAAGTATGAGGAGATCCGCAACAATGAGGTTCGCTACGAGACTCAGCAGTGTGAGGACGCCGACTACATCATCGTCAGCTTCGGTTCTGCAGCCCGTATCGGCGAGAAGGCCATGGAGTTGGCCCGCGAGGAAGGCCTGAAGGTAGGTCTCTTCCGTCCGATCACCTTGTGGCCGTTCCCGACCAAGCAGATCGAGGAGCTTGCCAAGAACAAGAAGGGTATCCTCGTGAGCGAGTTCAACGCCGGCCAGATGGTCGAGGATGTCCGCTTGGCTGTCAATGGTGCCATCCCCGTGGAGCACTTCGGCCGCCTGGGTGGTATCGTTCCTTCACCCGAGGAGATTGTTGACGCACTGAAAACGAAGTTGGTAAAATAGTCGAATCAAATGGATAACCGGCTATCAACCGGCTTTCCCTTAAAAAGAAGAATCAAATGGCAAACGACATTATTGCACCAGAGAATCTGGTATATAAGAAACCAAAACTGATGAACAACATCCCGATGCACTACTGTCCGGGATGTTCTCACGGTGTAGTCCATAAGCTCGTGGCCGAGGTCATCGAGGAGATGGGCATGGAGGACAAGACCGTCGGTGTATGCCCGGTAGGTTGCTCCGTGTTCGCATACCGCTACCTCGACATCGACTGGTCTGAGGCAGCCCACGGACGCGCTCCCGCTGTGGCTACGGCTATCAAGCGCGTATGGCCCGACCGCCTGGTGTTCACCTACCAGGGCGACGGTGATATGGCTTGTATCGGTAGTGCTGAGACGCTCCACGCTCTCAACCGTGGCGAGCACATCACGATGATCTTCATCAACAACGCCATCTACGGTATGACGGGTGGTCAGATGGCTCCCACCACGCTGATCGGCCAGAAGACCGTCACGTGCCCCTACGGCCGCGATCCGAAGATCCACGGCTGGAACCTCAACATCACGGAGCTGGCAAGCCACCTCAAGGGTACCCGCTACGTCACACGCCAGAGCGTTGACACCGTAGCCTCTATCCGCCAGGCCAAGAAGGCCATCCGCAAGGCTTTCGAGGCCAACATGGCTGGCAAGGGAAGCTGCCTCATCGAAATCGTGGCAACGTGCAACACGGGCTGGAAGCTCTCACCGGTCAAGGCCAACGAGTGGATGCGTGAGAACATGTTCAAGGAGTACATCAAGGGTGACATGAAGGACACCCTCGACCAGGAGATTCCCGAGCTCTAATCATCATTCCTTCTCTTAACACAAGAAACAGCAATTATGAAAACAGAAATCATTATCAGCGGTTTCGGAGGACAGGGTTGCCTCTCAATGGGAAAGATTCTGGCTTACTCCGGACTGATGGAAAATAAAGAGGTGACGTGGATGCCGGCCTACGGTCCTGAGCAGCGTGGTGGTACGGCCAGTGTGACCGTCATCGTCAGCGACGAGCGCATTTCCTCACCGATCCTCAGCAAGTACGATGTGGCTATCGTCCTCAACCAGCCTTCCCTCGACAAGTTCGAGTCAAAGGTGAAGCCGGGCGGTATCCTCATCTACGACGGCAACGGTATCATCAACCCGCCGACCCGCAAGGACATCACGGTCTATCAGATTGATGCTACGGACAAGGCTGCCGAGATGAAGAACTCCAAGGTGTTCAACATGATCGTTTTGGGCGGTCTGCTCAAGGTTTGCCCCGTTGTGAGCACCGAGGGCTTGAACAAGGCTCTCTTCAAGTCGCTCCCGGAGCGCCACCACAAGCTCATTCCTCTCAACATGGAGGCCGTGAGCGAGGGTATGAAGATCATCGAGAAGAAGGAGATCTAATTCAAGACAAGATAGACAGGGAAGGCTCTCAAGGTTTGGCATTCCAAGGTTTCATCCTTTGCCCAGCCCCTTAGAGCCCTACCCGATATAGACACAAGGGAGAAGAAACGCCGCATCCATCTTGGCGCTTCCTCTCCCTTGATCTATATTTATTACCCTTGATTTATAAAGATGTTTTCTCGCCCTTGTCCTATAAAAGGAGCTTCTGGGTGATATAGAGACAATATGTAAAGTTGCCTCGTCCGGAAAGGGAGAAAGTGTTCGGTAATTCCCCTATTCTCATAGGTTTTTCCCTATTTATGATTACCAAACGTCTTTTTACCCCCTAAATATTTGTTCATATCGGTTTTTTTTCTTTACTTTGCACCCGAAATGATTGAGAGAATAAACTTTCATAACATAAAATTTTAAATTTAGAGAGACATGAAAAAGTTCGTTTTAATGATGGCCTCTGCGCTTTTCGCAGTTTCGGCATCAGCACAGACTGTGCAGGAAAGCAAGACTTTCGACAACTTCTACGTCGGTATCAATGGTGGTCTTTCAACCAAGACAACTGGTCACAAGTGGCTTAGCGGTCTGAACCCCAACGCCAGCCTCCGCATCGGCCGTTGGTTCACTCCGGTCTTCGGTTTGGCTGCTGAGGGAACAGCATACTTCAACTCAAAGGCATGGGTCCCCGAGCCTGTCCGCAAGCCGCACACGGTTGTCACCTATAGCAACGTGAGCCTGCTCGGTACCATCAACGTCAGCAACTGGGTTGCTGGCTACAAGGGCGAGCCGCGTCCCTTCGAGGTGATCGCAGTAGCTGGCCTCGGCTGGGGTCACGCCTACGGTCCTGGTGAGTCTTTCCTCGAGAAGAACGACCAGCTCACCTCTAAGTTGGGTCTCGACTTCACCTACAACTTCGGTTCCAACAAGGCTTGGCAGCTCTACCTCGAGCCGTCTATCAACTACGCTGTCGCTGGCACGCACGCCACTGGCTTCGATGATGACACCGAGTACAACCTCAACCGCAGCGCCTTCCAGCTCAACCTCGGTATCAACTACAAGTTCGGCAACAGCAACGGCACGCACAACTTCGTGATCGTTACTCCGCGCGACCAGGCTGAGGTCGACGCTCTCAACGCTCAGGTCAATGAGCTCCGCAACCGCAAGCCGGAGGTGGTCGAGAAGATTGTCGAGAAGCGCGTAGAGGTTCCTGCTCCCGCAGCTAAGACTGTCAGCGTTTCTGACCTCATCTTCGTCACTTTCGCTCAGGGCAAGTCTGCTCTCACCAACGACGCCAAGAAGGCTCTCGACGCTATCAAGAAGGGTGCACACGTACAGATTGTTGGTACGGCTTCTCCCGAGGGTTCTAAGGCTATCAACGATCGTCTGTCTCAGGCTCGTGCCGACGTCGTCGCTAAGTACCTCAAGGGTCGCGGCGTGATCGTTGACGAGGCTACCGGTAAGGGTGTCCAGGGCGTCACCTCTAACCGTCTCGCTATCGTTTACGTGAAGTAAGCATAGACAATAGACAGAAGATTACACCAAGGGACCATTCCCTTCAAGTAATATCACATCGAATCCCCAGTGCGGTCATCGTACTGGGGATTTTTGTATCAACACTCGCCTTAAGTCTTTCCCCTCCATCCTACTCCACTGGATAATAATCCTGTCAAGTACACAGTAAATCGAACAGGAATACACGTCCAACCACTTATACACAACAAGCCCGTCACCACTATATTCGGAGGGCGACGGGCTCGTTGCTTGACGTACTCGTTGTTTTTATGTACTTGTAATTTTATGTAGGAGTATAAGGATTATAAGCCGAAGAAACCTTATGCTTCCTTCTTCTCCTCGGTGTCAGCCTTGCGGCGGGTACTGCGCTTGCGCTTCGGCTTCTCAGCCTTTCCGTTCTCCACCTTGACGCCAGCCAACTCCGGATCGATCAGGATGCGTCCACAATACTCACAGACGATGATCTTCTTGTGCATCTTGATGTCGAGCTGACGCTGGGGCGGAATCTTATTGAAGCAGCCACCACAGGCGTCACGCTGCACATAGACGATACCCAGTCCGTTGCGCGCACTCTTGCGGATGCGCTTGAAGGAACTGAGGAGGCGCGGTTCAATCTTGACTTCCAAGTCCTTGGCACGCTCCTTGAGCATGGTCTCCTCCTCACGGGTCTCCGCCAGGATATCCTCCAGCTCGCTCTTTTTCTCGTCAAGATCCTTCTGACGCTCCTCGCGCTCGGTCTTGGCTATCTCCAGGTCGTTGGTACGGTAAGCCACCTGGTCCGTTGCCTCCTTGATTTTCTTGTTGCAAAGTTCCACCTCCAGACGCTCGTAATCGATCTGCTTGCTCAGCGAGTCATACTCGCGGTTGTTGCGCACCTCATTGAGCTGGTTGTTGTAACGCTCCAAGTTGGCCTGTGCCTCCTGCACCTCACCCTTCTTCATCGTGATAGCCGACTGAAACTCCTTGATTTCTGTGTCGATTTTCTCGATACGGGTGTCGAGACCAGCGATCTCGTCCTCCAGGTCCTGCACCTCCAGCGGCAACTCGCCACGCAACGCACGCTTCTCGTCGATAGCCGTAAGCGTCGTCTGCAGTTCATAGAGAGCCTGCAGCTTCTGCTCTACCGACATTTCTTTTGCTTCTTTCTTTGCCATAAGTATTCTTGTCCTTATTTGTTTCTTACTATATACCTTACTAAAGATAAAGGATCGGGTTGGTGTTAACCGACGTGATGTAGCAAGGCACGCCCGCACACTCACGCATGATGATCTCACGGAAGATCTCCGATGTATATTGCTCGCTCTGATAATGACCGATCACGCAGATCTGTATCTGCTGCTCCCGCCCAAAGAATTCGTGGTAGTGCATCTCTCCCGTGACAAACGCATCGGCACCCAACCGTACGGCCTCAGGCAGCAGAAAAGCTCCCGATCCGCCACAAAGGGCCACCTTCTCTATGGGGCGGCGCAACAACTGGTTGGCCTGGACACACTCCACACCAAACTCTTTCTTCAGCAGGAGTACCAGGTCGTCGGCAGCTACCGGCTTCGCAAAGCGACCGATCACGCCCTCGCCTCCCGAGACGCCTTCCACCTCTTGCTGCTGTCCGATGAAAGAGAGGTCCTGGAGACCCAACTTCTCAGCGATCTTATAGTTGACGCCCCCCACGGCACTATCCATATTAGTATGCATCGACACGATGACGATGCCACGCTGGATGGCCTTGAAGACCGTCCGCTGCACATAGTCGCCGTCCGATATGCACGACAGTTTGCGGAAGATGAGGGGATGGTGGGAAACAATCAGATTACAACCGCGCGCGATGGCCTCGTCAACGATGGCCTCCGTCACGTCAAGACACAATAAAGCCCCTGACACCTCCGCCTCTGTCAGTCCAACCTGTAGGCCAGCATTGTCGAAGCCAGCCTGCAAGGGCAGAGGCGCGAATCGTTCAATGGCAGCGATTACTTCCTTTATTTTCACGCTACAAACATGTTTTTGAACTGCAAAAGTACGATTTTTTCCTTTCTCCACCAAGAAATCCTCTTTATATTTAATCTTTTTTGGGAAAAACGACAGAGGCCCTATTCGTTTACCGCTTCCTCACAACATGGTCCAAAAGCACTTTTCCCCAGTCTTCCATCCCGCTCCACACACTATTTTTGAAGATATTCAAAAAACAGAATAAAAAAGTGATGAAAAAGAAATGGAATACCAATATTTTTCCATATCTTTGCATAAGATAAGCAACACCAAAAATAACGACTATGATCGATTACTTTGCACAAAACCTCTGGCTGGCCTGGCTGCTCATCAGCCTCCTGTGCCTGCTGCTCGAACTGACCAATGGCGACTTCTTTATTGTCTGCTTTGCAGTCGGCGGCCTCTTTGCGTCTATTTCATCCGTCTTTACCGACAGTCTGACGATTCAGATCATTGTCTTTGCCATCACCACCTTGCTGAGCATTCTTCCTCAGGCCGGTGGCCCTACGCTGGTTTCACAAAGGCGAGGACCGCCGCGTAAGCAATGTGGACGCCCTTATCGGGCGCATCGGACGCGTCACCGAACCGATCGAGGCCAACGGCTATGGTCGCGTGCAGATCGACGGCGACAGTTGGAAGGCAAAGACCCGCGACGGCCACCCCGTCGAAAACGGCATGAAAGCCCGTGTGCTCAGCATCGACTCCATCATCATCACCGTCGAGGAAGCATAAGATCCAAACAGAAACCAAGTATATTCAACCTTAACACTTTACGATTATGTCAATAGCATCCTATGTTCTTGGAGCCATCGTTCTTCTGGTCATCTTCTTCACCATGAAGGCCGTTGTGATCATTTCTCAGAGCGAGACCAAAGTTATCGAGCGTCTCGGTAAGTATTACGCCACGTTGCAGCCGGGTATCAACATCATCATGCCCTTCCTCGACCACGCCAAGGAGGTGGTGGCCGTCAAGGGCGGACGCTATGTCTATACCAGCACCATCGACCTGCGCGAACAAGTCTATGACTTCGCACGCCAAAACGTCATCACGAAGGACAACATCCAGATGCAGATCAACGCGCTGCTCTATTTTCAGATTGTCGATCCCTTCAAGGCGGTCTATGAGATCAACAACCTGCCCAACGCCATAGAGAAACTGACCCAGACCACGCTCCGCAACATCATCGGAGAGATGGAGCTGGACCAGACCCTCACCTCGCGCGACACCATCAACACCAAGCTCCGCGCCGTGCTCGACGACGCCACCAACAAATGGGGCATCAAGGTCAACCGCGTCGAGCTGCAGGACATCACGCCGCCCGAGAGCGTCCTCCAGGCCATGGAGAAGCAGATGCAGGCTGAGCGCAACAAGCGCGCAACGATACTGACCAGCGAGGGTGAGAAGCAAGCCGCCATCCTGCAGTCAGAGGGCGAGAAGGCCTCGACCATCAACCGGGCCGAAGCCGACAAGCAACAGGCCATCCTCATCGCCGAGGGTGAGGCCCAGGCACGCATCCGCAAGGCCGAAGCCGAGGCCATTGCCATCAACAAGATCACCGAGGCCGTAGGCAAGAGCACCAACCCCGCCAGCTACCTCATCGCCCAGAAGTACATCCAGATGCTCTCCGAGATGGCGCAGAACAACAACCAGAAGACCGTCTTTATGCCCTACGAGGCCACCAACCTCATGGGATCCATCGGCGGCATCAAAGAGATGTTCAAGTAAAACCGCTGGCGGCAGCCTACTCCGCCACGATGTTTCCATACTTGATACACGATGTTTCCATACTTGATAGAAGAGCCGAAAAGCCACCACTTTTTCGGCTCTTCTTTTTGTGTTTTGCCACGGAATTGCTAATTTTGCAACCCAGCACCATCAGCTGACAAAATCTTAGAAACAAAATACAAGGTCTTGGAAACAAAAAACAAGGTCTTAGAAAACAAATTAGGAGAGAAAACGAATGAAGAAGATCCAACTGATTCTTTTGACGGCCATCACCCTACTGATGACCGCATGCGGTACCACCCAGACAGTCCCCCTGACAGGACGCAAACATCGCATCAGCGTGAGCGACGAGCAACTGCTCTCCCTCTCGCAGCAGCAGTATTCCACCTATATGCAGAAGGCGAAGAAATCGACCAACGCAGCCAACACCCAGATGGTGGTACGCGTAGGGCGCAACCTCGCCAATGCCGTCGAGACCTACCTCCGAAACAACGGCTTCGCCAGTGAGGTGAACAACTTCCACTGGGAGTTCAACCTCATCCAGGACCTGCAGGCCAACGCTTTCTGCATGCCCGGAGGCAAGATTGTCGTCTTCGAAGGCATCCTGCCCTACACGCAGAACGAGGCCTCCCTGGCCATCGTGCTGGGACACGAGATCGCCCACGCCGTGGCGAAACACAGTGCCGAGCAGATGACGAAGCAGCAGAATCAGGGTGTAGCGACCACTGTGCTCGGAAGCGTACTCGGAGCAGTGGCAGGACAAGACGCTGCCAACGTGGCCGGACAGATAGCCGGCACGGGCTTCTCCCTGCTCAATCTGAAATACAGCCGCAAGGATGAGAGCGAAGCCGACTATATGGGCCTGATCTTCGCCGCCATGGCAGGCTACGATCCAGCCAATGCCATCACCTTCTGGCAGCGTATGTCCTCATCGGGCAGCCAGTCCACGCAAGAGTGGCTGAGCGACCACCCCTCCGACCAGACGCGCATCGCCAATATCAGAAAATGGTTGCCCGAGGCCCAAAAGTATTACCAGGCCGCCAAGCCCAAGACGCACACGACCACCAGGACAACGACCCGCACTGCGCCCAAGAGCAGCAAGCACAAGAGAAAGACGACCACGCGCAAGAGAAGGTAACACATTAAGCAGCAGATGCTTACGCTTTTTGTCACACCCTGCCCATGGCACATTTTTCCTGGCTATGCGGGTGGATTTTCCTAGCTATGCGAGTGGATTCCCCTGGCTATGGCGGGTGGAAAATCAGCGTGCCTATACGACATTTTGGCAAAAAGTACGGCAATCTGTCAGCGTTACCGATTATTTTGGTTATCTTTGCAGATTATTATGCAACCTACCGCCCCAACGCGGTGAGACGCCGAAAGAAAAATGACAGAGGAAACAAAAGAACCGTTGATAGGAAAGACCCTTGAGGAGCTGCGCACGCTGGCCCGCGACTTGGGAATGCCCGCCTTCGTGGGCGGACAGATCGCGCGCTGGCTCTACGTGCAGCACGTCAAGGACATCAACGAGATGGCCAACATATCAAAGAAGCACCGCGAGCTGCTTGCCCAGCGCTTCACGGTGGGCTGCCATGCGCCCATCGACGCCCAGTACTCCAAGGACGGGACGATCAAATACCTGTTCCCCGTCTATGCGGGCGCTTCCAAGGAGAAGCTCCGCCATGAGTTTGTCGAGACGGTCTATATCCCCGACGGCGACCGCGCCACGCTGTGTGTGTCGTCGCAGGTGGGCTGCAAGATGAACTGCCTGTTCTGTCAGACGGGCAAACAAGGTTTTGAGGGCAGTCTCACGGCAGCCGACATCCTCAACCAAGTCTATGCCCTTCCCGATGTGGACAAGCTCACCAACATCGTCTTCATGGGACAAGGCGAGCCGATGGACAACCTCGACAACGTGCTCCGTGCCACGGAGATCCTCACCGCCGACTACGGTTGGGCCTGGTCTCCGAAGCGCATCACGGTCAGCAGCGTCGGCGTGCGCAAGAAGTTGCGCCGCTTCCTCGACGAGAGCGACTGCCACGTGGCCATCAGCCTCCACTCCCCCATCCCCGAGCAGCGTGCGCAGCTCATGCCAGCCGAACGAGGCATGAGCATCGAGGAGGTAGTGAAACTGCTGCGCGAGTACGACTTCACCCACCAGCGCCGCCTCTCCTTCGAGTACATCCTGTTTGGTGGGCTCAACGACACCCCGACCCACGCCCGCGCCATCGTCCGTCTGCTGGAAGGACTGGAGTGTCGCGTGAATCTGATACGCTTCCACCAAATCCCCGACGTGCCCCTTCGCGAATCGGACGAGGAGCGGATGGAGGCCTTCCGCGACTACCTGACCCACCACGGCGTCTTCACGACGATCCGTGCGTCGCAAGGCCAGGACATCTTCGCGGCCTGCGGTCTCCTTTCGACGAGCAAGGAGATCGGCGAGGTGAGAGAGAAGCAGCGCCACGATGCGTAGTGTCCTCTTCGCCGGGATCATGATTGCCTGCACCCTCCTCGGATGCCGGCAAGCGTCCCACCACCGACTGCCCTCCAGTTCGGCCCGCGCAGGCGAAGTGCTGGTCGTCGGCGACACCACGGGCCAACTCGCCAGTTACCTTTCCCGGCCAGAACCCGGACTGCCCCAGCCGGAGCCCCGCTTCGACGTGCGCCCTACGACGCAAGTCCAACTCAAGGGCAACGCCCTCCTGGCCCGCGCCATCGTCATCCTGAGCAACAAGCCGTATGCTTCGGGACACGACCTCAACGCCCGCCCGCAACTCGTCATCGAAGCCTCGGCGAAGGATTCGGCGCGGATCCTGCACGACCTTCTGGCCTTTGAGGAGCAAGAGAGCTATGCCTTCCTCCAGCACAACCACCATCCCAAAATGGAGGAGAAGATACGGAGGCAGTTTGGCGTCCAGATGAAAGTGCCCGAGGCCATGCGTGCCAGCAAGACGTCGAAAGACTTTCTGTGGATAGCCACCAACGGGGCAGAAAACCTCAGAAGCCTCTGCGTCCTGCGCCTGCCGGACAGTCCGAAAGCCGACTGGGCAAGAGCCATCGACCAGATGCTCTCCCAGCACATCCACGGCGATCAGGCCTCCAGCTCCATGCACCTGGCGCTGGCGACCGTCCAAATCCAGCAAGAGCGTGGGATCCACCTCCTGACGGGACAATGGATGATGGAGGGCGACGCGATGGGAGGCCCCTTTGTGGCCTCCGTCAAAAAGACAAGGCAGGGCGCCCTCGTGCTCCTCGCCTTCGCCTACGCCCCCGAGAGAGAAAAAAGAAACATAATGCGGCAGCTTCGCACTGTCGTTTTCAATGAGTATATATCTTATGGAGAATAACAAGAAAATACGGGTGGCTATCACCCAAGGCGATACCAACGGTATCGGATACGAGCTGATATTCAAGGTCTTTGCCGACCCCGAGATGCTGGAGTTGTGCACGCCCATCATCTACGGTTCCCCCAAGGTGGCAGCCTACTACTACCGCAACCTGCTCGAGATAGAGGCCAACTTCACCATCATCTCGGACGCAAGCGAGGCCACCGACGGTGTGGTCAATCTGCTGACCACCTACGAAGAAGAGGTGAAGGTGGAGCCTGGCGTGGCCAGCGAGACCTCGGGAGACTACGCCCTCAAGGCCCTCGACTGCGCCTTGGCCGACTATCGCGAGGGCCGCTTCGACGTCCTCGTCACCAATCCCATCGACAACACCAGCGAGTTTCAGTTTAGCGGACAGAGCCGCTATATCGAAGACCACCTGGAGACCGACGGCCACGGCCAGACCCTGATGGTCGATGGCGGACTGCGCATTGCCCTGGCCACACGCAACCTGCCTTTGCGCCAGGTGGTGGAGTGCATCACCCAGGGCAGCATCGAGCAGACCTGCCGCAAACTCGCCCAGAGCCTGCGTCGCGACTTCCGCCTCTCCAATCCCCGCATCGCCCTCCTCTCCATCAATCCGAAGGCTGGCGACAACGGACTGCTCGGCACCGAGGAGCAGGAGATTATCCGCCCCGCCATCGAGACGCTGACCACCGAGGGCATCCAGGCCTTTGGCCCCTACGCCGCCGACGCCCTCTTCGCCGGCAACGACTACACCCATTTCGACGCTATCGTCGCGATGTACTACGAGCAGGGCACGATACCCTTCCACGCGCTGTGCGACGGTCCTGGCGTCCACTACACCGTCGGCCTGCCGCTGGTCCGCACCTGCCCCGACCTGGCCAACACGCTCCCGCTGGGCGGAAAGGGCGTGGCCGACCCGCAGCCGCTGCGCCAAGCCATCTTCACGGCCATCGACATCTTCCGCAACCGTGCCGCCTACGACCAGGCGGGTGCCCATCCGCTCCCCAAACTCTACAAGGAGAAGAAAGACGAGAGCGAGAAGGTACGCTTCGCCATTCCCAAGAAGCGCGAACCCAAGGCAGAGTAAACGATCTCGTTGAGACATGAAAAAGAAGTACCAGAACATCTTCTTCATCTTTGGCCTGGTGGTCCTTGCCGTCATGGTAAGCCAGCTCCACTTTGCCGAAGTGTGGCAGGGCCTGCAACGCGCAGGCTACTGGTTCTTCGCCGTCGTGGTCCTTTGGGCCTTTCTCTACCTTTTCAATACGGCAGCCTGGTACACCATCATCCGCAGTGGAGAGCGACGCGGCGCAGCGAGCGAGGCGCAAGAGAATCGAGAGCATCGAGAAGCTCAAGAGAATCAAGAAACTCAAGAGAAACGAGAGATTCAAGGGTATCAAGAGAATCGAGGGACGCAAGAGGCGTCCGGAGCGCACGTGGGCTTCTGGTGGCTCTACAAGATCACCGTCTCAGGCTTTGCCCTCAACTACGCCACGCCAGGAGGCTTGATGGGCGGCGAGCCCTACCGCATCATGGTCCTCAAGCCCAAGATCGGCACGGAGCGCGCCACGGCCTCGGTACTGCTCTACGTGATGACCCACATCTTCAGCCACTTCTGGTTCTGGGTGCTGAGTATCGTGCTCTATGTCTTGACGCAAGAGCTGAACACCTTCATGGCCATCATGCTCTCACTGACAGGCGGCTTTTGCTCCCTCTGCATTTGGTTTTTCCTTGCCGGCTACCGACGCGGACTTGCCGTGAGGGGCATGAAACTCCTCGGCCACATTCCCGGCATCAAGCACTGGGCACGGCGGTTTATCGAGGGCCATCGCGAACAACTCGACAACATCGACCGCCAGGTGGCAGCCCTCCACAACCAAAATCCGCGCACGTTTCTCACAGTCGTGCTTCTGGAACTGGCCTGTCGCGTCTGCTCGGCCCTGGAGGTGATGTTCATCCTGCTCGTGCTCTACCCGAGCGTCAACTACATCGACTGCATCCTCATCATCGCCTTCACGACGCTCTTCGCCAATATGCTCTTCTTCATGCCGCTGCAGCTCGGCGGACGCGAGGGAGGCTTCCTGATGTCGGTCTCAGGACTGGGTCTGACAGCCACGGCGGGCATCTTTGTCGCCCTGCTGGTACGCATCCGCGAACTGATCTGGACGGCCATCGGCCTTCTGCTCATCAAGCTCGACCGCACCAGCCTGCGGGAGAAGCCGACGGAGAAGCCACCTTGCCCATAGCGACCCACAAGACTCCAAACTGCGGCTCATAGCGACCCACAAGACTCCAAGCTGCGGCCCTGGCGACCTGACTTCTCCCCACTCTGCCTATATATTATATAAGGAGAAAACGGGAGAAGGAGACAAGGAGAAGTAAGGCAAAGGAGGAGAAGCAACAAGGAGAAAGGGAGAAGCAGAAGAAGACAAGGGAGAAGGAGAAGAAGACGCAAAAGGAGAAAAGGGAGAAGCAGAAGTAGAAGCAAAAAACGGGAGAAAAAAATCGGGCGACAAGCCTGCCGGCTTTATTTTAACCCCAACTATGGTAAGAAATGGATACGAGTAAACTGCAAATCATCAAGCAAAGATACAACGTCGTGGGCAACTGCGATGCGCTCAACCGTGCCCTCGACGTGGCCCTGCAAGTGGCTCCCACCGACCTCTCGGTGCTGATCATCGGCGAGAGCGGCGTGGGCAAAGAGATCATCCCGCGCGTCATCCACGACAACTCGCCCCGCAAGCGGGAGAAATACTTCGCCATCAACTGTGGTTCGATTCCCGAGGGAACGATAGACAGCGAACTCTTCGGCCACGAGAAGGGATCCTACACGGGCGCCATCGGCGAAAGCGAGGGCTATTTTGGCATTGCCAACAAGGGCACGCTCTTCCTCGACGAGGTCGGCGAACTGCCCATGGCCACCCAGGCCCGCCTGCTCCGCGTCCTGGAGACGGGCGAATACATCCGCGTAGGAGGACAGGAGATCCGAAAGACCAACGTCCGCATCGTCGCTGCCACCAACGTCAACATGCGCAAGGCCATCAGCGAGGGGAAGTTTCGCGAGGACCTCTACTACCGTCTCAACACGATCCCCATCAACATGCCGCCCCTCCGCGAGCGTGGCAACGATATCCTGCTGCTCTTCCGCCTCTTCGCCATGCAGATGGCCGAGAAATACAAGTTGCCGAAGATCACGCTCGACGACGAGGCCAAGCAGGTGATGCTCAAGTACAAATGGCCCGGCAACGTGCGCCAACTGAAGAACATCACCGAGCAGATGTCGGTCATTGCCGAGAAGAGAGTGATCGACCGGGAGGAGATCCTGCGCTTCATCCCCCAGGACACGGAGAGCACCGAACTGGCCCTCGTCGATAAGGGGCAAGGATCGCATAGCTACGAGAGCGAGCGCGAGATCCTCTACAAGATCCTCTACGAGCTCCGTGGCAACGTCAGCGACCTGCGCCGCGACCTCAACAACGTGCGCAAGCAACTGGAGACCTACCGCGAGCTCGAAGAGACGGCCCACTACCGCCACCTGGCCACGGAGGGCGCCCAGACGCTTCCTGCCACGACCCAGGACGCCTTCCGCCCTGACGACAAGGAGGTGGAGGACGCCGTGGCCGAGGAGATACAGGAGACCCGACCGCAGAGGGAGGAGGAAAGTCTCAACCTCAACGACAACCAGCGACAGATGGTGGTCAGGGCGCTGGAGCGCAACAACGGCAACCGCAAGAAAGCGGCCCAGGAACTCGGCATCAGCGACCGCACCCTCTACCGCCGCATCAAGGAGTACGGACTCGAAGACAAATAAAAACGTCCAAGTGTACGGACTTGAAGACAAATAAAACGTCAAGGGAGTACGGACTCGAAGACAAATAAAACGTCCAAGCGTACGGACTTGAATAATAATAAAAACGTTCAGAAGTACGGACTTGAAGAAAAATAAAGCATGAGAAGCGATAAGAATCAAAGGACCCCACGCCTCGCCGCCCACTTCTGTGTGTCGGCCGTGGTGGTATGGATGCTGCTGGCCTTGGTGACATCCTGCGTTCCGAAGTACACCTTCAACGGCGCCAGTATCGACTACACCAAGACCAAGACCATCCAGATAGCCGATTTCCCCATCCGCTCCGCCTATGTGTGGGGACCGATGGGCCCCATGTTCAACAATGCGCTCAAGGACCAGTTTGCCAACCACACGAAGTTGCAGCAGGTCCGTCGCGACGGCGACCTCCAGATCGAGGGCGAGATCACGCAGTATCAGCAGCGCAACAAGTCGGTGTCGAGCGAGGGCTACGCTGCCCAGACCGAACTCTCCATCACGGTCAACGTGCGGTTTACCAACAACGTGAACCATGCCGAGGACTTCGAGCGCCAGTTTACGGCCACCTCCTCCTACCCCACCACGCGCAACCTCAACGACGTGCAGCAAGAGCTGGTGGAGCAGATGGTCAAGGATCTGACCGACCAGATATTCAATGCCACCGTGGCCAACTGGTAGCCCTGCTTCCCACGCCACCCATGTACGGCAGCCACCACTATTTACGGATTCCTCCAATCAGCACCACATCATGAGTATAAACATAGCCACCCTCACGCGCCACCCCGAACGGCTGGGCAAGGACACCCTCTACGAGCTGCGCAGTCTGCTCGCACGCTATCCTTACTACCAGCCCGCACGGCTATTGCTGCTCAAGAACCTCTACCTGCTCCACGATCCCACCTTCGACGAGGAGCTGCGTAGGGCCGCCGTCTATATCACCGAGCGCCAGCGCCTTTTCGACCTGACAGAAGGTCCCCACTACCAGTTGCGGGACGATCAGGCCGCCGAGCACGAAGCCGCCAAACACGAAGCCGCCAAGGACGAATCCTCCGCGCAGGACGCCCCCGAGGGCGACCGCACCGCCGCGCTCATCGACAGTTTCCTCGACCAGCTCCCCGGAGAGGAGGGCGAGGAGACGCAGCCGAAGCCGCAGGACCAGCCCGTCGTCAAGCGCAAGCCGACCCCCGCCGACGCCACCATCGACTACGTGGCCTACCTCATGGAGGCCGGAGACGAAGCCCCCCAGGAGATCCCCCAACTCAAGGGCCAGGAACTCATCGACGACTTCATCAACAAGGAGAAAGGTAAAATTTCTCTACAAGACGAAACCGAGTACGAGCCCGAGGAAGAAACCGTGGAGGACGAAGGATCGAGCTATTTCACCGAAACTTTGGCGCGTATCTACATCAAGCAGGGCAGATATTCCAAGGCGCTGGAAATTATTCAGCGATTATATTTGGAATATCCAAAAAAAAATCGTTACTTTGCAGACCAAATTCGGTTTCTACAGAAATTGATTTTGAACGAACAATAAAAATAAAAGACAAAAAGATAAAAAATGGGACTTTACACATTATTTGTGATTCTTATCGTGATCGCCGCACTCCTGATGATCGGAATCGTTATGATTCAAGAGTCAAAGGGTGGTGGCCTGGCGTCTAACTTCTCCTCGTCCAACAGCGTGCTCGGCGTGCGCAAGACGACGGACTTCATCGAAAAGGCCACATGGGGACTGGCTATTGCCATGGTCGTGTTCAGCGTTGTCTGCGCCTACGTAGCTCCTTCTGCCAACACCGATCAGAGCGTGATCGAGCGTGCAGCCGAGAGCAGCTCTTCCAACCCCAACAACCTGCCCAACTTCGGTGCCAGCCAGCAGAAGCAGGCTGCTCCCGCCCAGAAGGGTGGCACACAGGGTGCAGCTCAGGGCGCTCCTGCCCAGGGTGCTCCCGTCCAGGGCGAGAAGGCCGCACAGTAAGAGATCTTATCATAAGCTATCATATCCCCCTGTCTTCCAAGGCAGGGGTTTATTGGTTTTGCCCCTACCGACCCTACCCGCTCCATTGTTTTACACGTCCTATCCTTTGTTTTCACGCGGGATCTCCATTGTTTTTACACGCCCTCGCGATTTTTTTCCACGTCCTCGCTATTGTTTTTTTAGAAATTTCCACGCCCACTCCCTTGCCATATCATAGAAAAACCGTATCTTTGCAAAAAAGAATACCAAAATCATCCAGAACTTTATGGAAATAGCAGAACGATTTATCAACTACACCAAGTTTGACACCCAGTCGGTCGATGAGTCCGAGACCGTACCCAGCAACCCGAAGCAGCTCATCTTCGCCCGCTACCTCAAGGAGGAGCTGGAGAAGGAGGGCCTGAAGGAAGTCGAGATGGACGAGAAAGGCTACATCTACGCCACCCTTCCCGCCAACACCGACAAGTCCGTGCCCACCATCGGCTTCATCGCCCACTACGATACCGCCCTCGACGCCAGTGGCGCCAACATCAAGGCCCGTATCGTCAAGAGCTACGACGGCGGCGACATCGAGCTTTCCCCGGGCATCGTCTCCTCGCCGAAGATGTTCCCCGAGCTGCTCGCCCACAAGGGTGAGGACCTCATCGTCACCGACGGCACCACGCTGCTGGGCGCCGACGACAAGGCCGGCATCGCCGAGATCGTCCAGGCCATGTGCTGGCTGCGCGACCATCCCGAGGTGAAGCACGGCAAGATCCGCGTGGGCTTCAACCCCGACGAGGAGATCGGCAAGGGCGCCCACCACTTCGACGTGGAGAAGTTTGGCTGCGAGTGGGCCTACACGATGGACGGTGGCGACATCGGCGAACTGGAGTATGAGTGCTTCAACGCCGCCGCTGCCAAGATCATCATCCACGGCGTGAGCGTCCATACGGGCTACGCCAAGGGCAAGATGATCAACGCTGCCCGCCTGGCCGCCGAGTTCAATGCCCTGATCCCCACCACCGACATCCCCGAGACCACCGAGGGCTACGAGGGCTTCTACCACCTCCTGTCCATCGAGGGCCATTGCGAGGAGGGCAAGCTCTCCTACATCATCCGCGACCACGACCGTCAGAAGTTTGAGCAGCGCAAGAAGTTCCTCGCCGACTGCGTGGCCAAGATGAACGAGAAGTACGGCGAGGGCGTCTTCGAGATCACCCTCACCGACCAGTACTACAACATGAAGGAGAAGATCGAGCCCAATATGCACGTCATCGACTTCGTGCTCAAGGCCATGGAGGAGACGGGGGTGAAGCCGAAGGTAGAGCCGATCCGTGGCGGCACGGACGGCGCTCAGCTCAGCTACCGCGGCCTTCCCTGCCCCAACATCTTCGCTGGCGGCGTCAACTTCCACGGCCCCTATGAGTTTGTCTCCATCCAGGTGATGGAGAAGGCCATGCAGGTGGTCATCAAGATCAGCGAGCTGGCAGCCGGCTACAACGACTAGTCCGCTCCCTCTCTTCTCTGAGGATGCTTTGTGGCGTGGCGACGCGTCTCGCCGCAAAGCATCCTTATCCCCACCCCCCTGTCTGTGCATCATCACGGTCTGTGTATCATCACGCTATTTTTGCCGGAGGCGAACCCCACTGCTGACCATCACGAGAACTATTTTTTTTCTCTCCACCCCGCCCCCTCCTTGGGCCGTCCCTCCGACACAACATACCAACCTAAGAAAAGAAAGCGAGGCGCCTATCAATTCCCTTCCCCATCTCGTGAGCGACCTGGCCCTGATCCTGGTCGTGGCCGGAGCCGTCACCCTGTTGTTCAAGAAGCTCCGCCAGCCGCTTGTGCTGGGCTATATCGTAGCCGGATTCCTGGTCTCTCCCCACATGCCCTACACGATGAGCGTCGTCGATAAGGGCGACGTCGAGATGTGGGCCGAGATCGGCGTGATGTTTCTCCTGTTCTCCCTGGGCCTCGACTTCTCCGTCAAGAAGATCCTCAAGATGGGCACCAGTCCCGTCATCGCTGCCTGCACCATCGTCTTCAGCATGATCCTGCTCGGCATCACCGTGGGCAAGGGCTTCGGCTGGGGCCACATGGACTGCATCTTCCTGGGCGGCATGCTCGCCATGTCCTCCACCACCATCATCTACAAGGCCCTCTCCGACATGGGGCTGCTGCAGCAGGGCTTCGTGGCCACCGTCATGAGCGTCTGCATCCTCGAGGACATCCTCGCCATCGTGATGATGGTCATGCTCTCCGCCATCGCCAACGGTTCCTCGCCCGACGGCGGCCAGTTGCTCGGCAGCGTCTTCAAGATAGGCTTCTTCCTCGTCCTGTGGTTCGTCATCGGCATCTTCCTCATCCCCCTGCTGCTGCGCAAGGTGCGCAAGCTCATGAACGCCGAGACCCTCCTGATCGTTGCCCTCGGCCTCTGCTGCCTCATGGCCGTCATCTCCACCAAGGTGGGCTTCAGCAGCGCCTTCGGAGCCTTTGTGATGGGCAGCATCCTTGCCGAGACCGTCGAGGCCGACAAGATCATCCGCCTCGTCGAACCGGTCAAGAATCTCTTCGGCGCCATCTTCTTCGTCTCCGTCGGCATGCTCGTCGATCCGCTGATCATCGTCGATTACGCCCTCCCCATCCTCTGCCTCGTCCTCACCATCCTCGCCGGTCAGGCCCTCTTCGGCACGATGGGCTACCTCTTGGGCGGCCAAAGCCTGAAAAACGCCATGCGCTGTGGTTTCTCCATGGCCCAGGTGGGCGAGTTTGCCTTTATCATAGCGTCGCTGGGCCTCTCCCTGGGGGTCATCGGCGACTTCCTCTATCCGGTTGTAGTCGCGGTCTCCGTCATCACAACATTCCTCACACCTTACATGATCCGTGCTGCGGAGCCGTGCTACAACCTTCTCACACGCCACCTGCCGCGCCAGTGGAGCCGCCGCCTGGAGCACATCGGCACGGGCGCCCCCGCCACTCCCTCCTCCGGCCATCTCTGGAAGCGCCTCCTGCGCGCCATGGTGGTCAACACGCTGATCTACGGCATCCTCTCCATCGCCGTCATCGCGCTGATGTTCTCCTTCGCCCTGCCCTTCTGCCGCGAACTCTCCACCGAACTGACGGGGTCCCACTGGGCCGGCAACGCCGTCTGCGGCGTCGCCACCGTACTGATGATCGCCCCCTTCCTGCGCGCCTTCATGATGAAGAAGAACCACTCCGAGGAGTTCAAGACGCTCTGGACGGAGCGGCGCACCAACCGCCCCCCGCTCGTCTTCACCGTCCTGGTCCGACTGGCCATCGCCGCCGCCTACATATTCTATATCGCCAACTACCTGACGCGCTTCGCCGACGCGCTGCTCATCACCATCGCCTTCGGCACGATCGTGCTGATGGTGCTCTCGCGCAGTCTGAAGAAACGGAGCATCCGCCTCGAGCGTCTCTTCGTCCAAAACCTCCGAAGCCGCGAGATCCAGGCCGAGGCCCTCGGGCGCAAACGGCCGCTCTACGAGGGCCGACTGCTCGACCGCGAGATCCACATGAGTCTCTGCGAGGTGCCCGAAGACTCGCTTTGGGCCGGCAAGCAACTCGCGGAGCTCGACTTCCGCAAGCATTTCGGCGTCAACGTGAGCAGCATCCTCCGCGGCCGCCAGCGCATCAACATCCCCAATGGCGAGGTGGCCCTCTTCCCCGGCGACCAGCTCCAGGTGATAGGCGACGACGACCAGCTCACGCGCTTCGCCCAAGCCATGCGGACGGAGGTCCACGACGAGGACGCCGAGATAGAGAAGCGGGAGATGCGCCTCCAGCAGATCATCGTCGGCCAGAAGAGCCCCTTCTTCGACCAGACGCTGCGCGAAAGCGGCATCAGGGACCGGTACAACTGCATGGTGGTGGGACTCGACGAGGGCGAGAAAAACCTCACCATCATCACGCCCAACTACCGCTTCGCCCTGGGCGACGTGCTGTGGATCGTAGGCGAGGAGCAAAACGTCAAGGGCCTCCTGGAGGCCAACGGCGAGGAGTAGCCACCGCCCCAGGGATGATGATGTAGCCACCACCACCATTGATTTGATTTTAACCACCACACCTATGAGTAGAAGCATCCACCGCCGCGCCCTGCTGCGCGCCCTATGTCTCCCCCTCCTCCTGGTCACGATCGTGGCCTGCCACCGCCAGGATCCGTCGGCCCTCAACGCCAACGAGCTGTTCTTCGACGAGACGCTGGCCTCCATCTCCCCCGACGCGACGCTGCCCGACCTTTTCTATATCGGCACGGAAGACGGCGTAGTCTATGCCTACGATGCCGACCAGGGGACGACGCGCCGCTGGCTCACCGCCTTCGACCGCATCTACAAGGTCTTGCGCGACCAGCCTGCCGACTCCGCCGCCCAGCCCCACGACGGCACGACCTTCTGGGTGGGCACGCGCAACATGGGCGTCGTCCGCTGCCAACTGCAGGGCGACTCGCTCGTCCTGCTCCGCCAGTATGCCCTTCCCCGCTCCGGCCGTGGCACCCACTACTCCGTCTATGACCTCCACCAAGACCCCTCGGGCCTCTACGTCGCCACCAGCAACGGTCTCTTCCTCCTCTCCCCCAACGACACGATGCAGGCGCTCCACGCCTCCTGGGAGATACAGTCGGGTGAGGGTGCCTTCCGCCCCTTGGTCGTCAGCGACATCCGCCCTTTGCACAATGGAAACCTGGTCTGCGCCAGTGCCTCGGGCGTACTCTCCATCGACACGCGGCGCCGCCAGTCCCACCTGCTGCTGCGGGCCAACTGCACCTCCCTCTCGCTCAGCGGCGACACGATCCTCGCCCTCTGCGGCGACAGTATCAAGGCCCTGCTGCCCGACGGGCGATTGGTGGGCAAGTCGCGCCTCTCCCATCCGGCCTACACCTGCTTCCACGAGCCCTCCACACGGATGAACTATCTCCTCGACGGCACGTCGGTGCAGTTTTTCTCCAACGACGAGATCGCCGACCGCCTCACGCCGCGGCGCGCGCCCCTCCCCCGGCCCGTGCGCACGTTCTGCCACAACGTGATCGCCAACGACCCCGCCCGCGGCCAGTCGCTGCTGGTCACGGAGCACGCCCTGCTGCGCGTCGGCCACCACCAGGACCTCTTCAGCGATATCGGCAACGTGAGCTACGCCTGCCACGACGGCCCCTTCATCTACTACCTCGTCGGTTTCCACCTGTTTCGCCAGCGCATCGGCGAGCAGACCGCCATCCAGGTCAAGGACCTCTCGCGCGGATCCTCCGACGTGCGCTTCATGACGATCGCCGACGGCACGCTCTACTATGCCGACAGTGGCCACCGCGTCTTCACCGCCCCCATCTACTCCTCCTACCTCCTCAACTCGCTCCTCTCCTGGGACCGCAAGGTCTCGCCGCAGCCCGGCCAGGACCTCACGGCGATTGGCCACGACGGCTCCGGGGTCTATGTTGGCATACGCGACGGCCTGCAGCAGTTGGGCCGGGAGAAGGGCCAGTTGCAACTCCACGACGCCTCGGCCTCCACCATCGCCGACCCGTTCATCACGGCCTTCTCGGCCCCCACGTCCTCGGGCCGCCTCTTCCTCGCCACGCTCAACGACGGCCTCTTCGTCGGGCGCCAGGGCAGTTTTCGCCACCTGGCCGCCTCCCGGGGCCTCTCCTTCGTCTGCGACATCGCCGTCCTCCCCACGGCCTCGGGCGCCGACAGCCTCTTCGTCCTCACCAACCACCGGCTGCTCTGCGGCACGGAGAAGCAGCTGCGCGTCTGCGACACGCTCACGGCCATGCGGCGACTGGCCGTGGCCGACGCCACGCATGCCTACGGCTTCCCCGACTATGGCCTGATCTCCCTCGCCGACCACGAGCGCTACTTCTCCGACATCCGCTTCAACCCCAAGGCCTGCATCGCCGTCAACGGGCGCGTCTATGCCGGATCCTCCTGCGGCGTCTATACCTTCGACACCAGCCTCCACAAGCAGGACAACCTGGAGCGGGGCTACACCACGGTGCAGTTTGAGCGCCGCGTGCTCTTCTCGCGCACCAACATCGCCTGCCTCGTGGCCCTCACGCTCGTCACCCTCACCCTGCTATGGTTCTTCCTCGCTCTGACCGTGGCCAAACGCCGGATGCTCATGCGCATCGAAAAACTAAAGACCGCCATCCTGCCCAAAGTGGCATTGGAGCGGATGGGCGGCAACGCGCAGAAGGCCCTCGGCGCCGAGATGGGCCACCTACACAAGTATCTCCAGCGACTCGACCATCTGGAGCAACAGGTCACAAGTCTCAGCCTGGTGGGCAAGATCAGGCAGCGAGACATCATCGACCGCCTCAATAGCAACATCCAGGACCTCACCATCGACCTGCCGTCCATCCTCATCGGTTGCCTCAACCGCCAGGTGGCGCTCATGCGGCGCCGCCAATGGGAGGGCTACGAGGTCTATGTCGCAGCCACGGAGCGACTGATGCAGGGCAAGGACGAGGCCCGGGAGGGGATGGAGGAGACGACGGCCCTCAGCTTCTGCGAGCAGACGGCCAGCACCATCGGCGCCAACGCCCAATGGATGAGCAAGGCCGAAGGGATCGACCGGCGCTACGAGCAGTATCTGCTCCTTGCCGACCTGGAGGGGGCTGGACGCGAGATCTTCCTCGCCCTGCGCGATCTCTGCCTCGACGCGGAGGGCAAGGTTGCACCGATCAAAAAAGATCACCCCATGAGCCGGGAGAAGAAGGTAGCCGAGGCCGACCGTATCTTGCCCGCTATCAACCGGGAGGGCATCGCCCGCCACTGCCGCGACCTCCTCCTTGGCGAGCTCGCCCACGCCCGCGACCGCTACCACGCCGCTCTGTCCGAAGAGGCTCCCGAGCCGCCCTATCCGCAGCAGCTGCTCCGCGAGGCCGTCGCCAGGGCCGAAGCCCTCGTGGGCGAACTGGCCGAGATGGGAGACGCGCCGTTCCAGAACGCGCTGCCCATGCTCATCAGGGTCTCCAAGGCCTACCAGCGCCTGAAGATCGCCACGACGCTCCTCCAGACCAAGGAGATCCTCGAGGACTTCGAGGCCAACGCCAAGGCGAGGGACAAGGAGAAGGTGAGGAAGCAGTTTGCCACCTGCGTCTCCTCCTTCTACGACGCCGTGGGCCAATGTGAGGACAAGTCGATCCTGCAGATTATCGGACTGGCACGGAAGAAGGGGGAGGGCAAGGAGAAATCGCGCTTCCTCAACGAAGACCTGCTGGTCCTGATGCTGGCCGGACGAAGGGCGGAAAGGGACGAAGGCGGATCCTGCGTACTGAGGCCCATCCTATCCGACGACAACAGCGAGAAGCTCCTCAATGCCGACATGCAGAGCCTGCGCCGCGCGCGCCGTGCCTTCCGCAACCTCGCCACGACAAAGCTCAGCGAGCAGTCGAAGCGCACGGAGGTCCACCACGACGAGGACGCCCCCGCCCCGTCGCCCCTGGCTCGCCTCAAGGCCTTTGGCCATGCCCACCCCGACAGCTTTGCCAGTTGGCTGGCCGAGATCGTCGAGGGCATTTAGCCGCCTGTGAAAATAGCCCCCGATTGCCTTGACTTTCGGACAAAAGTTGTATCTTTGCACTGTGAACCAGCCCCATACATAAAATGTGATAGTGTCAAAGTGCTACTGAGACACCTCATGTACTATCATAAAAAATAGACAATTATGGACATAGCAAAATATATAGGTGAGACTACCGAATACGACAAGAAGCAGGAAGTGGAACGCCGTAAAGTGAAAAGTTGGCTGAAGAGCGTCAGCGCCTTTGCCAATGGAGGTGGCGGCTGCCTGTTGTTTGGCATTGCCGATGACGATACTATCATAGGGTTGACTGATGCCAAGGCTGATGCAGAATTTATCAGTCAGAAAATAAAGGAGCGCATAGACCCTATGCCACAAATCGACTTGAAGATAGAGCGTGTGGAAGACAAGGAACTGCTCATTCTTCATGTGCATGGCGGCGAAGATACACCTTATTATTATATTGGCGACAGCGTGCTTGAAACCTTTGTCCGCATTGGCAACGAATCGGTTGTGGCTGATAGTACCGAACATAAACGCTTGGTACTAAGAGGTCGCAACTCTTCATTCGACGCACGCCCAAGCGATGAAATGTTTGAAGATTATGCATTTTCCAAGCTTCGCAGCCGTTACTATGCCTGGAACGGTCTGAGCTTCGACAAAAAACTTTACCGCTCGTTTGGCTTGGTTGATAATAAGGGAATACTTACCTATGCCGGTCTGCTGATGGCAGACGAATGTCCATTGCGCCAAAGCCGAGTATTCTGCACAAGATGGAACGGCAAGACAAAGGCTGGAGGAAGCATCGATGCTCTCGACAGTGCAGAGATTACAGGCGGACTTGTAACGCTTCTCGAAGACACCATGTCCTTCATCCGTCGTAACAACCGTACACTTTGGTACAAAGAACCCATGCAGCGCATCGAGATTCCTCAATATATGGAACGTTGTGTGATGGAAGTTGTAGTGAATGCCTTGGCTCATCGCGACTATCTGATCCAGGGTAGCGAGGTGCATGTGGATATATACGATGACCGTATGGTGGTTTACTCTCCAGGTTCCATGCCGGAAGGACGGCTTATCCAAACGATGAACTTAGAAGACATTCCTTCTGTCAGACGCAATCCGGTTATTGCCGACGTCTTTGCCCAGTTGGGTTATATGGAGCGTAAAGGTTCGGGTATGGGCAAAATCATCAATCCTATCAAAGCCCTTCCCTACTTTGAAGAAAAGATGCTTCCAAGCTTCTTCTCCGACCGTGCTCAGTTTACTGTCACGTTCCCCAATATGATATTAGCATGGCAGGAAACTCATCCTGATATTGAGGTAAACTTTGTGGAAAACGAAAGTGATACTCAAGGTGATACTCAAGGTGATACTCAAGGTGATACCCAAGATGTCCCTCAAGGTGGCACTCAAGGCGATGATTTAGATAAATGGATAGAATATCAAGTAGCTGTTTATCCTAAAATAACAACTGGTGAACTGGCTCAACAATCTGGGAAAAGCATTATTACTATTAAGCGTCGTATCGCCAAAATGCCTCATATTGTGTATATTGGAAGCGGCTATAGCGGTCATTGGGAAGTGAGGAAAAAAGAGAGGCTTTGACGCCGAGCATCCACCATTTGCCTTGAGGCGATCACGAAAACAGCTTGAGGGAGCAAAAAATAGCCATCGGCGCGGATAAAAATCCACGGAAAATGTGTATCTTTGCAGCTATATATGAATTCGAGCGACAACAAGATACAGAAGGTTTCTATCCGTTTCTTCAACGACCGCGAAGTGCGTGCTGTATGGGACGAGACGCTATCCAAATGGTGGTATTCCGTTTAGGATGTCGTGGGCGTGCTCAACGACCAAGACGATTATACCAAGAACCGCAACTATTGGAAGTATCTGAAGACGAAGCTGAAGAAGGAAGGAAACGAACTGGTTAGTGTCACTAACCAGTTGAAAATTCTTGCTCCGGATGGCAAAAGACGTTTAACTGATATCCCATGGCGTTGCATAGGTCGCTTTCGTGGACACGGACCCGACTTTTTAGCAGAAATGGCCTCCGATTGCCCTGACTTTTAGCAAAAACCAGCCACTTATTGCCCTGACTTTTAGCAAAAAAATAGCCTCCGATTGCCCTGACTTTTAGCAAAAAATCGTATCTTTGCACTGTGAATCAGCAAATTACACGAAAATGACGTATTACAAGCGAAACATAGACAAAAAACTCTTGGAATGGAAGACATCCCAAAGAAGGAAGCCTTTGCTGATACGCGGGGCAAGACAGGTGGGGAAATCGTCTGCTGTACGCCAGTTGGGCAAAGAGTTTAAGTACTTTGTGGAGATCAATTTGGAGAGTCAACCATCTATCCGAGGACTTTTTCCAAAGGATATTGACGTGCATAGGACTTGTGAGGGAATCAGTGCCACCACAGGCATTCCTATCATACCTGGGGAGACGCTGCTTTTCATAGACGAGATACAAGTGAGTCAGGAAGCTATCATGTCGCTTCGTTATTTCAAAGAGGATTATCCAGAGCTACATGTCATAGCCGCGGGATCTCTGCTGGAGTTCACCCTGGAGGAGCTGCCTTCTTTTGGAGTGGGGAGAATACGCTCACTATACATGTACCCATTCTCCTTTGACGAATTTCTTATGGCGCAAGGACTGGAAACGACGGTCAGCTACAAGCACCAGGCTTCGCCTTCTTCTCCGCTTCCCGATGCCGTCCACAACAAACTGGTGGAACAATTGAAGACGTTCTATCTCGTGGGCGGTATGCCAGCCGCGGTCACAGAATGGATAGCGTCCCAAAGCTACATCGAGTGCGCCCATGTTCACAATGACATTCTGGACACCTACCAAGATGACTTTGCCAAGTATAGGTCGCGCGTGTCTCCAGCTTTGCTGAGAAAGGTCTTGCGCTCCGTAGCTTTGCAGGCAGGCAGAAAGTTTGTCTATAGACAGGTGGCCGACGATGTTCGCTCTTCGGTCATCAAAGACGCGCTTCATCTATTGACATTGGCGGGACTGATAAAGCCGGTGACGCATAGCGATGGAAATGGTGTTCCACTGGGAGCAGAAGAGAATGATAGCTACAAGAAATATCTTTTTTTAGACTTGGGACTGATGCAGACCATGCTGGGCACTCCTGCCGCCAATGTCCTTTTGGCTTCGGAAGTTGATTTTGTCAACAAAGGGGCTGCTTCGGAAATGTTCGCAGGCTTGGAACTCGTTAAGAACCATGACTGTTTCCAAAAGGCAGAAATGTATTATTGGCAGAGCATGTCAAGGGGTTCCAAAGCGGAGATTGATTACCTGGAGGCCAAAGAGGGGGTGGTTGTACCAATAGAAGTGAAGGCTTCCACCAAAGGCAGTATGCAAAGCTTATGGCTATTTATGAGGAAGAAAGCCCTTCACCATGCTGTTCGTACTTCCTTGGAGAATTTTGGGACGTTTGAGTATATTGACAAAGAAGCACAAAATGCACTCCGCCACATAGACGTTGTGCCACTTTATGCCATGAGCAATTTGTAGCACCACTTCTTGGTTGGACCGACTGGATAGTCGCTGTCAGTACAGTACGGGCTGTGATCGGCGTATCGATTGCAGCCCGTACTGGCGTCTTGCGCCCCTCTGCGCCCGCCCGAAAGACACGTTTTTGGCGAACATTTCGCACACAATAGACGAACCAAATGAAAATGTGCGCGCATTTGATAGGGAAATGGGTACTTTTGTACACAAATCATCAAAACAAACCTACGTATGAACACCATCAGACTTTTCCTGTTTCCGACAGAGTGGTCCGCCACGCTCGTCCTGTTTTTTTTCGCACTCCGCCGTATGGCCAACTGCCAGAACCTATGGGAGGTTTTGATCCTCTTGGGCTTCTTCCTATCCATCTTTTTCATGGTGTGTCTAGCCTCACTGACCTATGCGCGCATGGACACGCACGTGAGGGATTGGGCCAAACTGATCGCCGTGCTCGCCACGCCAGTAGTCATGTACGCCGTGCCTGCATAGCGAGCAAAAACGAGAAAAATCGAGAAAAATCGCATGGGCCGCGATCTAAATGAAAATGTGCGCACCACGGCTTGCGAAACCCGTACCTTTGCAAACGAATTCTGGCGACATCAGCAGCGCAAGAAAGGCGCGACGGACTGTCATAAAGGATGAGCATAGAGCGAAGGCCGCCCAGCGGCACGAGGTCTATCAAGAGAGAACCAATAAACAAAATGATCAACTCAAAACTATCAAAGTCATGAAACGAAGAAACATTTACATCGCCAGCACACTCGTGCTCGCACTGGTCCTGATGGTGGGATTCCCTACCTCGGCAAGACCTCAAATTAGCAAAATTAAGGTGGGAAAATTCAAGTCGCCTGATATGTTTATTCCCCCTATCGTCAAAATCCCGCAAACAGTAAAGCGAGTGGAAAAGCTGATCAAGATCCCCAACTTTGCGGTTCCCCAACCCAAGATGAATTCCGTGGCTTCAAGAACACACATCCTGCAGCTGCCGGAAGCTCCCTGTCCGAAGCCCGCCAAGACTGCAAAGCCCGTCAAAGCCTCCCCACTCCTCAAGGTCGCGCCGGCTCCCGACCCCAAAGCAGCCAAAGCTGCCAAGGAGAAGAAACGCAAAAAGACGATTGAGACCATCATCAGGCGCTTCACGACCTACGCCACCATCAACAGCCAGTCGTGGGACGCCTATGACCCCACAGAGTTTCCTATCAGCGATGGACAGGAAGAGATCGCAGAGCTGATAGAGCAAGAACTGCGCACTATCGGATCAGACAAGGACTTGATCGTCAGCCGTAGCGACTATCAGTACGTCTATGCCACGATTCCGGCCAACTGCGAAGGCGTGCCGAGCATCATGTTCATGGCCCACATGGACTGCACGCCCGAGTGTGCCGGCGGCGAAATCACTCCTATCGTACACCGCAACTACGATGGCGGCGACATCCAACTGCCTGCTGGCATCACCCTCAGTCCCGAGACACCCCAGGGCAAGCACCTGGCCAACTGTGTGGGCAAGACCATCATCACGAGCGACGGATACACGCTGCTGGGCGCCGACGACAAAACGGGCTGCACGATCCTCGTCACGCTCATCGAGACCATCCTCAACGACAAGAAGCTGAAGCATGGCGACCTCCACTTCGTCTTCTCGCAAAACGAGGACATTGGCCGTGCCGCCGAACGCTTCGAGGAGGAATATGTGGACGGACAGCCTGATATCGTCATCGACGTGGACGGCGACGCCCCCACGGCCTTCTCGGTAGAGAACTTCACCGCGGTTGGACGCAACTACACCTTCCAAGGCAAGAACGCTCACCCCGGCAACGGCTTCTACAACCAGTATGGCGACGCGCTGACCGCCGCTTCCTACTTCATCGGACAACTGCAGCCCGAGACTCACCCCTCGGCCAGCAAGGGCAAGGAGGGCTACATCCACTGCTACTCGATCGAGCCCCTCATCGACGTGAACGGCGAAGAGACACCGCAGAACTATCTCGTGAAAGTGCGCCTGCGCTATTTCGACGCCCAGGAGGGCGACGCGTTCCGCCAGCTTCTGGACGAAGCCGCAGAGCTCACGGCCAAAGCTTTCCCCTATGTCGTGACCGAGGCCGAACCCGAGGTGATGCAGTATGAGAACGTGGCCTACACGATGTACCCCGGCCTGGGCGACCTGATCATCGAGGCAGCAGAGAAAGAGGGTGTGAAACTGACGCCCCGCAGCGAGCGTGGCGGCACGACAGCGGCCATGCTGGCGGCAAAGGGACAGAAAGGCGGTCCCTGCCTCTACAGTGGACAACAGGCTGAGCACAGCGTCTACGAGTGGACTTGCGCCGAGGACATGTATCAGATGGTCATGGTGGCAAGATCCATCATCGAGACTGTGGCCAACCAGTGAGACCGGCCTCCGCTATCAAGGAGGAAAACTGAACCGAACGCTCGGAAAGGAACCGAAGATTCGGAAAGGAATGAACCGGACATGCGGAAAGAAACGAACCGAAGTCTCGAAAAGATATGAACTGAACACGCGGGAAGAAACGAACTGAACGCGCGAAAGAACCGAAGGCAAACTCGCCCGCTTCACGGACGACCCGACCCAATAGCTGCTGCGCTTATCACAAGCAAACAGAGAGTAAAAACAACTTTGACTAAGACACTATATATATACCAACAAAAAAAGAAGGGCAAGCAGCGGGCAGACCTCTTACAGAAACCGCGCCAAACTCGTGTCGAGAGGACACCGGACGGCAGCAGGGGAGTATCTGCCCACACGGGGGAGGGAGCCGTGGAGCGAGGCGGGTGTTGCGTTTTGGCGGGACATCCGCCTCGCAAGGGCGTTTAACCTGAAAAAATTTTGGGCATCAGCGTTTTTTCCGTAACTTTGCAGAACAAGACATCAAGAAGCGTTATGGAAAGAGAAAGAATAGCGCGTGTGGACCTCCACTCGCCCCGCCCCTCGTCGGCGGCAGTGAGAGAGATGGCGGAAGCAGCGCGCACACAATACGTATTGATACAGTTGACCGACAACACCGTCTCCTTGGGCTACGGCGCGGAGCAAAGGCTGCTCCAGGTGGCCGACAGCACGGGGGCCGTCATGGTCTATGCCGACTTCTACGAGACGGAAGAGGGCCAGCGGGCGAAACACCCCGTGATCGACTACCAGGAGGGTGCGCTGCGAGACGACTTCGACTTCGGGCCGCTGGTGCTCGTCAGGACGGATGCGATCCAGCGTTGCGACCTCGGCGCCAACTGGCTGTATGGTGGCTGGTACGACCTGCGTCTGCAACTGAGCCGGCAGGGCGCGATCTTCCACCTCAACGAATACCTCTACACGGAGGAGAAGCAACCCGTGAGCGCAGAAGGCGAACGACAGTTTGACTATGTCGATCCGCGCAACCGCGACGTGCAGGTGGAGATGGAGCAGATCGTGTCGGAGCACCTGCGGGCAGTCGGTGGCCTCGTCCATACCGACCGCTACCAGAAGCCCGACGTGGCGGGCGACTTCCCCGTCACGGCCTCCGTCATCATCCCCGTGCTCAACCGCGCCAAGACCATCGGCGACGCGGTGGAGTCGGCCTTGGGACAGGAGACTGGCTTCGACTTCAACGTCGTCGTGGTGGACAACCATAGCACCGACGGCACCTCGGCGCTGATAGAGCAACTGGAGGCCCGCGACCCGCGCGTCGTCCACATCATCCCCGAGCGCGAGGACCTTGGTATCGGTGGCTGCTGGAACTGGGCCATCAACGACCCGCGCTGCGGACGCTACGCCGTGCAGCTCGACAGCGACGACCTCTATCTCGACAGCCATACGCTGCAGCGGGTAGTCGATGCCTTCCAGGAGCAGGACTGCGCCATGGTGGTGGGCTCCTACCGCATGTGCGACTTCCAGTTGCAGACGCTTCCGCCGGGCGTGATCGACCACAAGGAGTGGACGGACGACAACGGGGCCAACAACGCCCTGCGCATCAACGGACTGGGAGCGCCACGGGCCTTCCTCACCTCGATAGCAAGGGGCATCGGATTTCCCAACACCAGCTATGGCGAGGACTATGCCATGGGACTGGCCGTGAGCCGAGAGTACCGCATCGGCCGCATCTACGACCCGATCTATCTCTGCCGCCGCTGGACGGGCAATAGCGACCACGGACTGAGCATCGAGAAGACCAACGCCAACAACTTGTACAAAGACCGACTGCGCACCATCGAACTGCGGGCGCGCATCAGCCTCAACAACGACCTCAAAGCATGACGCTCTCCGAGTTTTTCCACAATCAGATGGCCACATGGCCGGAGACGGCCGCACGCTACGCCGACCTGGCACGCGTGGAGGTGAGAGACTTCGGTGCGGTCAGCGCTCAGTACAACCCCGCACGCATGGTGAGCACGGGGGCCAAGGTCGATAAGAAGACGCTGGCCCAGCGCCCCTGCTTCCTCTGCAAGGACCATCGTCCTGAGATTCAACAGGAATGGGCCTTCGACGAGGACTTCGACGTGCTCGTCAATCCCTTCCCCATCCTCCCGACCCATTTCACGATCGCCGCCAGGCGCCACCGCCCCCAGACGATCCTCGACACCTATGCCACGCTCTACGAACTGGCTGACCGCTTCGAGGGTACCCTGTTCTTCTACAACGGTCCGAAATGTGGGGCCAGTGCGCCCGACCATCTCCACTTCCAGGGGGGAGACGGAAGTGTGGTGCCGCTCTGCCGCGACTGGCGCGGATGGAGGGAGCGGCTACGGGAGGTGGCGCGGCTGGACGCCGACAACCGCCTCTGCACCATCGAGGACTACCCCTTCCCCACCCTGGTGCTGATCAGCAACGACAAAAGCCTGGCGCAGACGCTTTTCCGCAGGGCCTATGCCGCCCTGCCCTGCCATCCCGACGACACCGAGCCGATGCTCAACGTGCTGGCATGGCGAGAGGAGGATAGCGTCGTCACCATCCTGCTGCCTCGGGAGAAGCACCGCCCCGCCTGCTACACGGCCTCGTGCGAAGCAGACCGCATGCTCATCTCGCCGGGTGCGCTCGACATGGCGGGACTGGTCATCACGCCGCGCAAGGAGGACTTCGACCGACTGACGCCCTCGCTGCTGGTGAAGACGGTCGGCGAGGTGGCGCTTGGGCAGGAGGCCTTCGCCAAGGTGTTGCGCCGTCTGCAGGAACCGAGGGTCGCCGTAGGCATCACGAGCGGGCCGGAGGTGGCCTTTGTCCTGGAGGGCTCCTTCATGGTCGATGGCACGCTACAGACGGGACCGCAGACCGTGAGGGCGAAGGACGGAAGGCTCCTCTGGCAGGAAAACTCATTCGACACGCTCACGTTCGCTCCCCATTCCCCGCAGTCTTCGTTCACGCTGCCCGAGGTCACGATTGGCATCGGATTCCACTGGGAGCGCCAGGAGGCGCAGACCTTCGAGGGGATGCTGCGGCTGGAGGCCGACGGCGATCGGGTGTGGGTCATCAACGAACTGCCCGTGGAGCGCTATCTCGCCAGTGTCATCTCCAGCGAGATGCGGGCCACCTCGTCGCCATCGCTCCTGCGGGCCCATGCCATCATCTCCCGCAGTTGGCTCCTGACGCAGATGGCGCATCGCATCAATGCAGACCATCCCTCGGAGGAGACCTGTGGAGGATGGGAGACGGAGGAGGAACTGGTGCGCTGGTACGACCGCGACGACCACCAGCGCTTCGACGTATGCGCCGACGACCATTGCCAGCGCTATCAGGGCATCACCCGCATGGTGTCGGACCATGTGGAGGAGGCGATACGCAGCACCTATGGACAAGTATTGTGGGACGGCAAGGGCATTTGCGACGCGCGCTTCAGCAAGTGTTGCGGTGGTGCCACGGAGGTCTTCTCGGCCTGTTGGCAGGATGAGGACAAGCCTTATCTCGCCGCCTTCCTCGACCGCCCCACGCAAGCAGGCCAGGCGGCAGACGCGCTGCCCGACCTGACCGACGAGGAGACGGCCCGCAAGTGGATCCTCTCCGCACCTCCCGCCTTCTGCAACACGCAGGACAAGCAGGTGTTGCGCCAGGTGCTCAACGGCTACGACCAGGAGACCGCCGACTTCTATCGCTGGCACATCGACTACACGCAGGAGGAACTCGCCAGCCTCATCGCCCGCAAGACGGGACTGCGCTTTGGCAAGATCCTCGACCTTGTCCCCCTGGAGCGCGGCAAGAGCGGGCGCATCGTCCGCCTGAAGATCGTGGGCACGAAAAGGGAGCGCGTCATCGGCAAGGAACTGGAGATACGCCGCACGCTGAGCGAGAGCCACCTGAAGAGCAGCGCCTTCGTCGTCGAGACGCAGCAGGGCGCCGACGGCATCCCGCAGTCGTTCCACCTCTCGGGCGCAGGCTGGGGCCACGGCGTGGGACTGTGTCAGATCGGGGCGGCCATGATGGGCGAGAAGGGCTACGACCACGAGGCCATCCTCCGCCACTACTACCCTGGCGCCACGCTGAAAACGCTTTACAAACCTTCCATAGAACAATGATTATGACCGAGAATAGCAAGCGACATATCAACCCGTGGGCGTGGGTGCCCTCCCTCTATTTTGCCGAGGGACTGCCCTACGTCGCCGTGATGACGATAGCCGTCATCCTCTACAAGAAGATGGGCATCTCCAATACGGACATCGCCCTCTATACAGGCTGGCTCTACCTGCCGTGGGTCATCAAGCCCTTCTGGAGCCCGATGGTCGATCTCGTCCGCACCAAGCGGTGGTGGATCGTCACCATGCAGGCGGTCCTCGCCATCGCCTTCGCGGGCATCGCCTTCTTCATCCCCGCACAGTTTTTCTTCCGGCTCACGCTGGCGTTCTTCTGGCTGGTGGCCTTCACGTCGGCCACCCACGACATCGCGGCCGACGGCTTCTACATGCACGGCCTCGACAGCCACGAGCAGTCGTTCTTCGTCGGCATACGCAGCACGTTCTATCGCATCTCCACCATAGCGGGACAAGGACTGCTCGTCATCATCGCTGGACTGATAGAAGACCATACGGGCAAGATACCGCTCTCCTGGACGGTGGTCTTCGCCATCCTCTCCATCCTCTTCTTCCTCGCGAGCCTCTACCACGCCTGGGCGCTCCCCAGGCCTGCCTCCGACCGCCACGCCCCCGACCGCACGGTGGGTGGCATCCTGCGCGAGTCGCTGCTGACGTTTCGATCGTTCTTCATGAAGAAGAACATCGTCCCCGCCCTGCTCTTCATGTTGCTCTTCCGTCTGCCCGAGGCGCAACTCGTCAAGATCATCAACCCCTTCCTCCTCGACCCGATAGCGAAGGGAGGACTCGGCCTCTCGACCAGCACGGTGGGCATCGTCTATGGCACGGTGGGCATCATCGGACTGACCTTGGGTGGCATCCTCGGTGGCATCGCTGCCTCGCAAGGCGGACTGAAACGCTGGCTCTGGCCGATGGTCTGCGCCATCACGCTCCCCGACCTCGTCTATGTCTATCTCGCCTACGCCCAGGACAGCGCGCTATGGATCGTCAACACCTGCGTCTTCATCGAGCAGTTTGGCTACGGATTTGGCTTCACGGCCTACATGCTCTACCTCATCTACTTCTCGGAGGGCGAGCACAGCACGTCCCACTACGCCATCAGCACGGGCTTCATGGCCCTGGGAATGATGCTGCCGGGCATGATGGCCGGATGGCTGCAGGAACTCATCGGCTACCGCCACTTCTTCCTCTGGACGATCCTCTGCTGCGCGGCAACGTTTGTCGTCTGCCTCTTCATCAAGATCGACCCTGAGTTTGGCAAGAAAAAACAGCAGGGCTAAGGGAAAATAGTACAATGATGGAAAAGGGAAGCAATCTGGTAAGAGAAAGGGCTGCAAGGGCCTGGGAACGCCACCTCTCGTGGGTGCCCACGCTCTATCTGCTGCGCGGCATACCCTATGTCGCCATCCTCGCTCTCGTGCCCATCGTGCTCAACCGCATGGGGGTGAGCAATGCGGTCAACCTCTTCTGCTGCTCCTTGGCCCTCATCCCCTTCATCCTCCGCCCGCTGTTGGGCCGCTTCTCCCGCCAACTGACCGACTGCCACCATCTCATCCTCTACGCCGAAGTGCTGATGGGACTGATCTTCCTGGCCATGGGGATTGTGCTGCGGCTGAAAGTATGGCTTCCCGCCTTCCTCCTCCTCTTCTACGCCGAGGCCTTGGCGGCGGCCTTCCACGACGTAGGAATCGGCCGCTACTTCATGATCTGCTCCGAGCGTCGCTTCTACCAGCAGGTGCCCGCCACACGGGCTGCCGCCACCTGCGCCGCCTTCGCCCTGGCGCTGGGCATTCCCGCGATGGTGGGAGGCAACCTGGAGGTGATCCATCGCCGCATACCGATGGCGTGGAGCACGGTCTGCGAACTGCTGGGGGGCTTCATCCTCCTGCTGGCGGTCTATCATGCCGTGGTCCTCGTTCCGCTCGGCGAGCAACTGGTGCGCAAGCGCAATGACTACAAGGCCCTGCTGCTCGAAGACCTCCGCAAACTGACGGACCGTCGCTATTTCCGCTTCGAGATGCTCTTCCTGCTGCTCTTCCTCCTCCCCGAGGGCTTCTTCTACCGCGTAGGCATCTTGTTTCTTGTCGACCCCGGGAGCAATGGCGGACTGAGCCTCTCGCCACAGGAACTGGCCTTCACCCAGGGCACGGTGGGTGCCTTCGGCATGCTGCTCGGTTGCCTGCTCGGCGGACGCTGCATCCACCTCCACGGTTTCCGCTATTGGCTGTGGCCGATGACGCTCGCCATCACGCTGCCAAAAGTGTTCTACGTCCTGATGGCCTATACGCTGACGACCAGTTTCTCCCTGATCACCCTCAGCGTCTTCCTGGAGCAGTTTGGTTTCGGTTTCGGCATCATGGCCTTCGTCGCCTACCTCGCCCACCTCTCACGGGGCTACCATCCCGTCATGTTCTACTCCTACTGCTTTGCCCTCGCCGCCATCGGCATCACGGCCTCGGGCGCACTCTCCGGCATCCTCGCCGACTATCTCGGCTACCGCATCTACTTCGCCCTACTGATGCTCCTCTCCCTCACCTCCTATCTCGCTGCTGCCTTCGTGCGCACCGAACCGATAGAAGGTCTGAAACTGTGATCATGACGAGAAAGGATACCATAAATGACACGTTTTCGCCTTGGCAATTTCCTGCTGATTGTCCTGGCGAAGCGTTGTATATAGTTGTTTCGCTACAAGCAACCTTGGGTCTGCATGGGCCTCGAAGAGGCAATGTCCCCGCGAAGCGTTGTAACTTGTTGTAAAAGTTGTTCAAGTTGTTTTCTATATGTCCACGTCGAATCACTCCATGTCCCGGACGAACCTGACAAAGGGTCTGAAACTGTGAGCGAGGACAGAGGGTCTGAACTTTTTCTCCCTGCTACTCGCTTTTTCCAGAAATTTTATGTAAGTTTGCATCCATGAAGCAATTATTGACCATCCTTGGGCCCACGGCAAGCGGCAAGACCACCCTTGCCACACGCCTTGCCTATGAGCTGGACGGCGAAGTCATCTCCGCCGACAGTCGTCAGGTCTATAGAGGCATGACGATCGGCACGGGCAAAGACCTCGCCGACTATGTAGTGGAGGAGAAGCCGATCCCCTACCACCTGATAGACATCTGTGACCCAGGGACGAAATACAACCTCTTCGAATACCAGCGCGACTTCCTCCAAGCCTACGAAGACATCCGCCGTCGTGGACGCCAGCCCGTGCTCTGTGGCGGCACAGGACTTTATATCGAGGCCGTACTGCGGGGCTACCAGCTCTCGCCCGTGCCCCAGAATCCCACGCTGCGGGCGCAACTGGAGGGGAAAAATCTCGACGAGCTGACCGTCATCCTCCAGGACCTGAAGGCGCGCAACCACTCCACGATGCACAACCGCACGGACGTGGACTCCTGCCAGCGGGCCATCCGCGCGATAGAGATAGAGGAGTACAACCTCCATACGCCCACAGAGAACCGCCAGGTGCCACCCATCCCCTCCACCATCATCGGCACATGGGTTGATAGGGAGACACGCCGCGCACGCATCACCCGCCGCCTGCACCAACGACTGGAGGAAGGAATGGTAGAGGAGATAAAAGGTCTGCTCAAGACGGTCCCCGCCGAGGACCTGATCTACTACGGCCTGGAGTATAAGTTTGTCACCGAATACGCCCTCGGCCGCACCTCCTACGACGAGATGTTCAGCCGCCTGGAGATCGCCATCCACCAGTTTGCCAAACGACAAATGACCTGGTTTCGGGGCATGGAGCGCCGCGGCCTCACCATCCACTGGATCGACACGCAGCGCCCCATGGCAGAACAAGTGGCGGAGGTATTGCGCCTTATGGCGTGACTTTTATAGCCTGCGCATCATGGCGTAAGTTTTAAGAAATGCGCATCATGGCGTACGTTTTATGGAATGCGCCTCATGGCATAAGTTTTATGGAATACGTCTCATGGCGTGACTTTTATGAACAATGGCATAAAAGTCACGCCATGCTTTATTTCCTCAACAAGACCACAACGTTCTGCACCAGGTTCACGGCCTCCTGCTGCGTAGGCTTTTGTTTCCGCGCCAGCAGCACCTGCACCAAGTAGGTCTGCCCCTTGCCGACCGTCACGCTCTGAGCATAACTGATCGAATGGAGAGTAAACTCATTCGGCGTCACCACCGTGTCGCGGACCACCTCCCCCGCAGTCCTCGCTATCGAGTCGGTGGGGATAAACGGGACTGGATCGCAGTCGTAATCGACGGTTTCCATCTTCCTGGCCTTGACACAAGCGACGAGTTTGTTGGATTCCTGTTTAGTGCAAGCATCGAGCTGGTTGTTGGAAACCTGTTCCGTGCAAGTATCGAGTTTGTTGGAAGCCAGCTCCGTCACTCTGATCTCCATGCGTTCGCAATTCTCATAGTCATACACATTCGCATGGGCTTCCACCACCTTGCAGATCTGATCCTGCAGCGAATGGTCAATATGGTCCGCCACCCAGCGCTTCTTTGACCAAAGGTCGTAGAGCGTATAATAACCATTGCGCCTCATCTCCAGTACACCAATCCGATTGTTGGCCGTGTGAAAGGCGAAGGAGTCAAACTCCGGTTTCACCAGCATTCCGTAACGGTCGCGCAAGCCCACCTTCCCTGTCTCCGGGTCCTTGACGACGAGAATGCCCGGGTAAGCATCAAGACGCTGACGGTACACCCTGGCAACATCCAGGCAACAGTAGGGATTGTTGCCAATAGCCATGCTGGGCAGCAATACGCCCAGATAGCCCACAGCGACTACATAGAAAGGCAGGTCCTTCACGCTCCTGAGGAGCCCGCCACAAGCATAGGCCATCGCACAAAGACTGAGAGCGAGCATCGCCACACGCTCCACCCCCGCGTCAAACTGCGACAAGAAGAACGGGACCATGGCAATGACCACCACCCACAGTTTCCCCATCGCCACACCACGGAGTCTTTGCAGCAGATAAAGACTGACCATGGGCGCCACAACACAAGCCAAGGCGCAAGCACGGTCGTAGAGGGCCAGCCCGAAATACAAGGCAAAGAGCGCCACCAATAGCAGGGCGCAGTAGGTCTTGGCTCGTCGGTCCGTCCAAAGCAACAGCCCCATCGCTTCCTTCCACGTCAAGTTGTCCACCATACCGCCCTTGCGCATCGCATTGACGGCATAGGCAACGACAGGAAACAGTCCCAGCCATACTTTCAGCACCCACGGGAACACTTCCTCCCTTGGCTTGTCCGTCTCCATGCCCATCATAGCATACGCCTTCGAGGTAAGAATCCACATATGCACATCAGCATCCATCAACCATTTGAGTGCCATCAGCGCAAGAGCAACCAGCCCCGAGGCCCAAGCCTTTTTCTCACCCTTGTAAAGGGCGAACGAGCACACGATGCGAAACAGTACCATCAATGCCACTAGATTGACAGGGAAGTACGGGAACCAGCCATAGCCGACTACCACCACAACTATTGCCCACAAGAAGCAGATAGTCCAATCCAAACCATAAAACGCCTTTTTCACACTACTGTTAATTCCTTTTTCCATCATAATGATTTCCTTTGTTTTGATTTATAGATTTTATTTGTCATCTTATTGATTTATTGATTCACTTTGTCACCTTGACGATTTCTTTGCCAACGTGTTGTTTCTTTTGCTATCGCGAGAATCATTTGCTATCGTGAGATTCATTTGCTTCAACTCAATTCTATTCCCTCGCTACTCCACTTCCATCAGAATAGCCGTATAATTATCGTCGCCATACTTCCAGCAGCTAAGGTCGAAACCATGCAGTATCTCCTCCAGCGACTTCGCCTCCATCATCCTTGCCTCCAAGTCCTCGGGCTCCATACTCTTGTGGACCCCATCAGAACAAAGCAAAATCCGGTCGCCCGAACAAACAGGAAGCTGCACCACGTCAGGAACAGCCTCCTCTGGATGACCGCTAAAGAAGCTACGCGCCACGATCTCGTACCCAAAGCTCAACCTCACATGGTCCTGCGTCTGATACACCACCCCCTGGCCTGGCCGCTGCAGATAGCACCTGCTGTCTCCCACATGGGCAATGGTCACAATGTCTCCCTCAATGCTTGCCATCACCATCGTCGTTCCCATCTCCGCCAGTCCTACCTCTCTCGCCTTCTGCTCGATAGCACGCGTCGCCTCCTGGCAAGCCCCCACGACTTTAGCCTCGCTATCCCTTTCCTCCGCATGCTGCTCCCAGTATGCCGATATAGCATGGGCCACCGTCTCGCTCGCCACCTCCCCGCAAGCGTGACCACCCATCCCATCACACACGATACCCCAAAAGCGCCCCCTCTCCTGCTGGTTCATGACCACGAAGAAGTCCTCATTGTTAGAGCGCCTTCCCTCCTTACTGATTGTCGCATACCTGATCTTCATTGCTTGTCCTTTCTTTATATCCATATAGTTATTTCAACATCACTCGAAGCTATCACACTCCTTTATGACAAAGAGGGGATGAAAGTAACCCATCTATCACTGGAAAAACATAGAATTTTCAAAATCTATAAAATTGGCAACATAAATGACTAATTTTGCAACACCATTAGACCAAAGAGCCAGAAAAGTGAACAGATATCCCCGTGTTGGGTGGGTGGATATCCTCCGTTTTCAGCACCTGACGAAGAAAACATTTTTACGATACATTCTTCAAGAGTAAGTCACTTTTGTGTTCCTTTACCTTCATTTTTGAAAAAATCGAATAATCCCATAATAATTTTGTTTATGACAAATGTTGCTCAGATTTTGAGAAATACATCCCTGAATCTATCTATGATATATCCCAAAGCAAAGATTATAACTGCAAGTCCAAAAAGTATAGTCCCAAAAGTTTCTATCTTTATTCCTATTATAGACATTTTGCCTGAATATGGGATTAATACTAATGAAAATGAAAGTACAAAAGATACAAGGCTAATCCATGTACTATATTTACACAAGCTATTTAGCGTTTTCTCATGTTTATAACAAACTTGACAGCATGGAACCTTGAATACATTATAAGTATTGACTCTAACCGTTCCCAAATCTTGAGAACTAATTTTGAAGCCCAAGCGGTCTATATAAAAATTATCATCAACTGTTCTTTTGTTACAGAAAGGACATCTTCTTTCCATGTTATTTTCCCTATATCCGTGTCGGGCGCAACTATTATGTTTTTGTTATCGTTTTTCTCTTACTCTTTCCTCCAAGTACACAACCGCAAAATCCAATGTTTTAATGATCCGTGAACTTGGAAAGACCAAGCAGATATTGCATGTACGGGGTCTCCTGGATGGCCTGAATGGTCTTCTCGTCGCTCAAATTCTCCACATGCTTCACTATTAAGACCCCAACAACCATGCGGGCGGGCTTGTTGCCGGCTCCGCAATGGCTGTTCCTCAGACGCTTGTTGTATTCTTTCTCGATCCTGACCCAAGGAAGGCGGTCTGCAAGTTTGACCCAGCGGTTGGACTTGCTCAATCCCGAGAGAGACTCTTGGAGCTCAAACAGGTCGTGTATACGGTATTGTGAGTAGTATTTCATGTCGCCCTTACGAGTATTAACACACAAAATTAATCATTTTTTCTGAACCGAGCAAGTATTTCGCATGTTAATTTCTTAATTACCAGCAACTTGCTTTAAATTAGCAGACTCTAGTTATTTCAACATCACTCGAAGCTGTCACACTCCTTTATGACAAAGAGGGGATGAAAGTAACCCATCTATCACTGGAAGAACTTGCTAACTATAAAAAATCCACATTTTTTAGCAATCGCTCAAAACCAGCTTAATCACTCCTGTACAAAAAACGAAAAGGGTTGTTCGCAACTCCATCCAGCCAGAATCGGGAACAACCATTTTCGTTTTCAGCAGTTTCAATCCTTCGTAATCTTAAAACCCAATTTCAATATGAGTTTTATCGTTTCTACAGATGTGTTGCGGTCGTACTCCTTTTCTTCTTCCGTTAGTTCTTCATAAGGCACAAGGCACGGATGCTGCCTCTTTGCATCATTCCGCTCCTCGCCATAGGTCCAGCCATCCTTCATCCGTCCAGCCGACCATACCTCATGCACATTCTTTGCAATGTTTTCAGCCAAAGCCTCCAATTCCTTAGGCAGCACTACCTCCTTCGTATCTATAGGATGGGGCATATAAATGTTCTTACTCATCGCTCACGATTTTATGTTGTTGCATACCTGTATAGAGGGCAGAGAGGCAGTATTTCTATCATTGCACGACAAAATATATGTTTTAATCTAAAGCGTCAAGTAAGATGAACGAGGCCCAATACTTTGCATCTGTATAGCCTTTTGCCCGAAGATCCTTTTGTGCCTCTACCAAGGCTTTGCGTTTGCTCATTCCGCTCATCAGATTTCGGTAAAACTGCACCATCAGTTCAGCAGTGGCGGCATCATTTACAGTACGTAATGACATCAACAATGTATTTACTCCCGCGTTCTTAAAACCACGTTGCAAACCATAAACGCCATCTTGACCAAGTTTTCCCAGGCCGCTCTCGCAAGCAGAAAGGACCACCAAATCACAAGTACGAAGATTCATTTGAGCAATCTCAGAAGCACTCACCTCGCTATCCTCTTCTGTATTAGCTCCTGCAAAAGCAAGAATACTGTTGTTCATAGATTCAACATCGGTGATACCCTTATGGCTTCTGTACGCACCATGCGTTGCCAAATGAAGAATATTTGTTTTGGTATCTGACAGTTGAAGGAAGGAGTTTTTACTAGCATTGTCATTTTTCAGAATGACCACATTCTTTACCTTTCCTTGCTTAAGCACCATACTTATTTCATTGACCTCACGCAGAGTATTCCCTAAAGTTTCATATACCACTTCTCCCTCGCCACCACTACGCATGGCGGCTAAGGACTGTTTCACCACTTTTTCAGATGCATTGCTCATGTTGTAGTCAATGCCGCCATAGAGCATGGCACGTGAGGGCACTGCATGCGGATGGTTGTAACAAAGCTCCTTGGTTGTGGAAAGACGGTACACTTCCATTTGCTCAGCCATAGGTTTTCCATTATACAGAAGATACTCAATGGCTAAGTGATTGAATGTGCCATCAGCAGAGAAAAAGATTCGTTTTTTACCTTCTAGATGATTGGCTATACCTCCCCAAATCAAATTGAGAGACTTGTCGAAAAGTGACGGATCTGCCTGCATCACTTTGGCATCGGCCAAAGTACATACAGGGATTGAGACAGGAGTCTTCATGTCAGAATCGAGAACTAACGCCACCATATAATTGTCTTGGTCCAAGGCTTCCGATTTTATAGCTACAAACTCTATGGCAACATCTGTTGGGGACAGTTTTTTTTTGTACATCACGCCAATCATACATTACGTAATTAGTAAAGTCTGCCATTTCGGAGCAATCGCGTAATAGCTGAAGCAGGCGTTTTTTATTCTCCCGCTCCAGTGTCAATACATTGTTGGCATCTTCTTCCGTCTGCATGTTACTTCGAAGCACGCGTATCTGCTCGTCAGCAGACTTGATGTCGTCATACACCATCTTTAGCTTCTTGTTTTCCTTTTGAGCCAACAATTTTCCAAACTCTATGGAAGAATTGAGCAAAATACCCTTGGAAAGCAACTCTACGTCATAGGCCAATGCGGCAATGTCACCGTTCAACGACTCATAACCAACAGGTATTGTTGCCATCATGTCAAAAAAATCCCGTATTCGATTCTCCTCTTCATGCCATGTAAGCATGCGTTCTGCTTCACTTTGCATACGGAATTCCTCACTGATGGCTTCACGCAAAGCAGGAATGTATTGTTTGTAATACGAAACGGCTTGAACATAATCTTGTTTCAACTCATAGCAGCCAGCTATTATGCCAAGAGAAGTGGCATAGGCTAATTTACCAAGGTATTCTTGTGTCATTTCAAGATTTTCAGTTTCTTCAGCTATAACCTTGTCCAATATCGCTTTCTTTTCTAAAGCACTTGCATCACCTTTAAAGTCAACATTCTCATCTATCCCCATGTCCATATAGCATATCTTCAATGACGAGGCTGCCTCAGAATAATCCTGATACATACCATGTTCTTCAAAGAGTTTCATAGCCTGTTTGTGATGCGTCACAGACTCTTCGTAGTTCTTATTGCGTTCCTCGGCCTTGGCCAACCGAAGAAGAGCTTTAGGGTATTCCGTATTTTGCGTATCCATGTGCTCATAGTAGTCCACGCATTTTTGATAAGCCGCAATGGCGTGAGCAAAATCCCCTTGCGCAGAATAAGCATTACCAATACTTTTGTAACAAGCAGCCATTTTTAAAGAAGAACTGGCATCTGATTTTGTTTGATAAAAACCCACTGCTTCATTAAAGCATCTAATAGCTTCTGATTGTTGCTCCGACAAAGAAAAGCATAAACCTGCATAATTATAATGGGCAGCACACTCAGCGTTCATTCCTTTGTTCTTTTTGATAATACTGGCTGACATCAGCTTGTAATTAGCAGCCGAAGCCCAATCATTAATCTGCGATAACAAAGAAGCGTAACCATCGTACACCTTTAGTCTCATATCATCATCCATTTTCATGCCCAACACTTCAAGATAACACTCCTTCGCCTTTACAGTATTGCCTTTGCTCGCATAGTATTGTGCACGTTCCAACATGCACTTAGGTTCATGGCAGTCCTTGCTTAGTTCATGTAGTTTATGCTCTTCTATGAGTTGAAGAATACGTTGTTGGTTCTTTGTATCCTGCTTCTCCATATAAATCAAGCCCAACCATTGCAAAGTATTACCATAGGGTTCGCTATATTTCTCTATCAACGGCAAAGCCATCTCTAAGTATTTTTGTGCTCCGTCGTAGTTGTCGGCAATAAAGTAGAAACGTCCCATGTTGAAGGCATACATACCCAAATTCTTGTGCGGTCTGGGAAGTTTTTCACACAAAGCCATCACCTGCTCCTGGAGTTCAGTAGCTTTTACAAAATCCTTCTCCAAAGCAAAAGTATAGGCATAATTGTTGAGCGAAGTGATATAATCCTCGTTTTCTTCGCCACTCAACTTCTTGCGAATGTCCATCGCCCGTTTGGTAAGCTCGCGGCCTTGCACTATCTTTCCTTCGCTTAGACATTTCCGTCCCTCTTCGTGCAAAGTTTGTGCATCTTGCAAGGTTTGTGCATTGACGTTAATCGAAAGCACAAACAATAAAACAAACAGAATAATCTTTTTCATACGAATCAATTCATTGTTATTACGATACTGATATCTTTCTGCACACAGTTCTTGATCTTCATCAAAACTGTACTCAGACAGTCTTCTCTCAATGCCAAAGTACCCGTCCGGTGCGGCATTCCTTTCTTTACCTTTTCTGTATCGACATACTGAGTATAGGGTTTATTTTTATACAATCCCTGCATTGTCATCGACACCCTGCCGCCACCCTCTGCCACTACTGCTATCTTCTTTACGCCTTTTGCAACAAACGTACACGAAGCCGTTTGGTTGGCTTTAATAATAACTGTTTTGGATTGAAGTCGCCCTCGTGGACTTTGCATTCCCACGCTCCTTTCGCCTATTACTCTGTTGAGAGAGTCTGATTGCTGATAGATATCAACGCCCTTGGACAGACTATCAGCAAAGGCCTCGTCAAACACTATATGTCCATTCAAAGACATTGTTTCGTCTTCTGCCAGATGAAATGTTTTGAAATCACTCGGATTGTATCGTCGCAATTGTTCGGCAACTTGCTTGAGAACAATAGTATCACTGATAGCTGCAGCATCGCGCAAGTTGATATAGGCCGCAACAACTTTATCAAAACCATCGTCTCCCACATCCTGTGCGGTTACAGACAAGGAAGTCATCAAAGCCAGAAGGAATAAAAATCTCTTCATACCGTCTATTCTTTACGAATAACCAACCTGAATCCTACCAGGTCATTTTTCTCGTCCACTCCTATAGGAGCAGTTGAAAACACGGTCACTTCAGAGGCTGCTGACCTATAGTTTCCACCGCATATAGTCCATTGTATGTTATCGGCATTTTGATGTGGATAGGGTGTATTGCACAACTCACTCACATTTCCACTCATTGCAAAAAGATCGAGCGTGTTGGGTTCTTTATCCACAATATCATTTATTGCATGTTTTCGATTGCTGGAATTGTTTTTATACCAAGCTACACGATTCACGTCATTACTCCCCACATACATTGTCGTTTCATTGTTAACACCTCCATGCGCTGCATATTGCCATTCGTCAACAGAGGGCAAGGTGAACTCTATACCCGTCATGTTCCGCAAACTGTCCAAGAGCACGTAGTTGATTTCATCATAAGCCACATTTGTAATAGGCATTTGGGAGTCGGTAGAATTGTATTTTCCTCCCAACAGCCCATACCATTGGCCTATAGTAAACTCAAATTGGCTCATCCACAACGTATCTTTTTTCACTTCACGCATCTGCATCAGCAGAGTATCAATAGTGTTCATTTGCTCGCGCGACAGATGCGGACTGAGCTGCAGACAATAGCCAGCGTGTTTCTTTTCCAATTCACTTCGCAACTCATTCAGCGATGCAGCCTCAGCCTCAACAGCCTCTTTATCCTTGTGATGCTGCCAAAACATAAAGCAAGTAACCAGTGCCATTACCACTATCATGATAGAGACAGCAACTGCCAATCTTCTTACGAATCTATTGCGTTTGTCTATTCTGCGTAGTGTTGCTTGTGCAGTATCATAATCTTCGTCTTTGTACTTACTTTCCTCGCGTTCACCGATGCACGACGCCAAACGTTCCCGTATCATCAGATCTACCGTAACGCCTAGAGCTTGCCCAAAGTCTATTTCAGAGTGTTGTATATCGCAAGCGATACCCTTTATCTCCTGCGGAACATCGGTATGAATGCCGTCAAACGTTTTATCGGGATTAATAGGAATTATCTTCTTGCCTTCCTGCATAGCCAAGAGAATCTCCTCTCTCACCCAGTCGCCCTCTTGACTGCATCGTTCCAAAGCCCCCTTCGACAACATGAGTATAAACACTGGCGCTTCATTGATAGCCGCTTTTATGCGCTTTCCGAAAACTCCGTCTTTCAACTCGTCGTAATCCAAGAAAACTTTATATCCACGCTGCGCCAACATCAACTGTATGATGCGGGCGTATTGTGCACCAGTTGTACGCCGGTAGCTTATAAAGATGTCGTAAGAGGTATGCACTACAGGCTAATAATTATAGTTCGCAGCTAGAAAATATCGACATAGATTGAATATCGTCTTTTATCATAAAAACACAACTATTGCCATGTGTTAAACATTTATACTGACAACCATGCTTACTTCGCTTTGCAAGCAAAAACGCTTCAGTCCTATTAGTTGCGGATTTGAGGATTATATGCATCTTCATTCATCTGATTCATAAGTTTTTTACTTTGATATATCAGAAATGCACAATTGCCATCTTCTATTTTATAACCTATGCTTAATACTACAATACCATCATCATAATAACATATTTTATGGTTTTGATTATCACTTATCATTTTGCCTTCAATTTTACCATACTTTGTTTTAACATTTTCAATATTTTGATTGTATACATCAATAACATCTTCCTTGTCGGACTGAAAACCAAAGCCAACTAAACACAATGTATCTTTGTAGAATTCAAATTGACAAGACTTCCATTGTTTTTCTACAAATGATACATTTTCAATGTAATAACATTCATTCTCCTTATCATACAGACATTTATATCCTAACTGCCTAAGATTTATCAAAACCTGCTTCTTTGTTGTCACTCCGACCTTGCATCCAAAGAACGAATCTCGAATTTGCGCATTAGCGCACAAAAACAAAGAGAAAGCAATAAACAACAACACTAAACGTTTCATAATTTTTCACCCTTTATTCGTGTCGGGCATAACTTCTATAATTTCTAATTTCCGCTCATTTATCACTCTTTTTAATCTCAAAGCCCAGCTTTTTCACCAACTTTAGTGTCTGCATCGCCATTTCCCTGTCGTAGAGCTTTTCACTTTCTGGGAGATTGCAATAAGGCACCATGTCGGGCGTCTCCTTCTTTTGATCGTTGCGCTCGGGCCCATAGCTCCAGCCCTGGTCTGTACGGGTTTTAGCCCAAATCTCGTGAGCGTTCTCCGCAATGGCTTCTTGCAGTTCTATGAGATCATCGTCGAGGGGCACGTCGTCAAGACGAATGGGATAAGGCTCATAAACAAACTGGTCGGTAGTATTGACCACTACCAAATAATGGTTTGACTGCTTCCAGGCCTTCAAGAACAAAGGCAACGGATAAGTAGTCAGTTCCTCTTCGGTATAAGGATTGAAGAGCGTTATTTCGTTTGACGCAACAGACACCGAGCAAATAGCCACTGCATGGTTAGGATACGTCTGAGAGTTAGTGAGAGTAGCAGATTCAAGCATTGCACTGTCAACTACTGCTATCAGTTGGTCGCCATGCTCCAACCAACGCACCACATCTTCGATAGAAGAATTATAACGGCGGCTGACAGCAAGATTGTTTTTCTCCAACAACCGACCGATATTATACAATGGCATTCCCTTGTCCCTCAACCAGCAATTACGGTAAGCCTCGTCAAGAAGGGTCTTGTGGGTTGTTTCAATACCGAGTTGATGCAGCACAAACTCCTCGCATTCTATGTCGCAGAGATAGCTTTCCTTTTTTCGTGCAGCCATTGCCGTCATGGGAAGTTCCTTAACCTTGGCAGGCTTCCGCCCCGCCATATCTTCATCGACCTCACTCACAATACGGATCAGCTCGCGCAACTCCTCGTCTTGCTCGGCAGCCTTCAGCACGCGCATCGTGTCTTCCGCATTCGTGTTTCCATCAAGGAATGCAGCCACCAACTCATCTGAAATTATCATATTATCGTTCATAAGATCTTTTATCTTTAAGTGCTACTTCTACGAGGGCTTTCATGGCCCGACACTTTATATTATAGAGGTTGGCTACCGTAATGGATAACTGCTTTGCCACCTCTTCCGGACTTTTCTCCTCTATCATCAGCAAATGGATGACAAGGACATAACGCTGATTATTCATTTGCCTAAGCAAACTCTCAACATCCATCTTGGCTTGCGAACTTTCAACATACGAAAGATTATTGCCACTATTAACAAGAGGCTCTTGGCTTTCATTATCTATCACTTTGCCACGACGCTTCAGTTCCAAACAATGCCGCACGGCTATTGTCTTCAGCCACTGAAACAATGTGCTCTCATTCTTAAACGTTCGCAATTTCCTTGCGTCATTCTCCATGAGTAGCACGTATAGCTCGCTGATTATCTCGTCGTAATCAACTATCTGATTCCCAAACACACGCCTGATGATACTAATAAACAACGGACGACAATCCTTAAAGAAGAACTGCGCCGTCACCTTAGGATCATGGGCTATGAGAGAGGATATTATTTCTTGATCTGTCATACGATAAAAGGGTACACAGAATAACTAAGAATTATTCTATTGCACGTCAATATTAAATCTGGGGACGATAGAAGCAAAGCTTCCTTGGCTCACGGTCCTTGGATAGAACACCAATTTGTGGTTCCCTGGCTCCGTCATTTTTCGAACATAAGTAGTTGGAAATGTTTTCAAAGTATCAACATTCACACCATCCCACTCTACCACCAAGTAAAAATCTTCGCAACGTTCCCTTGTCAGCTTCACTCTTAGCGTATCACCACGATTCGGCTTTACATTATTTACATCGTAATAAAATGAGCCATGTTCGCCTACACTTATATTTCCTTTAAGAGACACACGAACAGTTGTCGTTTCTTCGCCTTCAATTACATCCGGTCCATCACTACTGCATGCAAACAAGGAAGTCATTGCTATCATGAAAAGCAACGAACGAAAACATTTTTTCTTCATTTGAACTTTATTTTTACGTTTTACACTTTTTTTTCAATAATGGAATAGTCCTCACTTTTACATGTGTAGCCAAGGGCGGCATTCATCGCGACAGCAAAAGACTTTTCAACCTTACTGGTCAAAAAGTCTTTTACGAGCACCCTCCCCTCAATTTTCAAACATCGTGAGGGAAAGGGGTCATGTATAGCTCTCCACATTACCCACCATTGACAAGACTGGAAAGGAGACTTTTAGGGATAAAGCGTCGCTAGCTTTTAGTTGGGCGGCCAAATCTGTTTTTCCCCGATTCACCCTCCTTGCAAAGGTCCATGATGATGATGACAGGACCAATGATTGGCACTAATAGTAAAAAGATATTCTGACCACCCTTTCCGATGTCATGCAGTCGTCGAGTCAGTGCCGCAAGAGATGGGAGGAAAGTGATGAAGCTATAAAGCACCCATAAAATAAGGAAAAACACACTTGCACTTTCTTCATTAACAATTACTGCAGCTACGTTAAACACATTAGCTATAATGAAGTTGAACAGATAGAAGTACCAATACTCACTTCTTGAGGCTCTTCCATTGAAGGTAGCATAGTTCTTAAAACATTTTTTGACAGCCCACAGCATACCTCCTGAGCTGCTTGTCTGAGATTTTGACGCAGTGTACTCCCTATACTGTGGCTCATCATTTGGAGTAAGCCTATTGTAAGGCTTAGGCTTATGGAAATGCACATTGTGTTCATCCTTCCCCACACCAGCATTTCCAGCGGACGACATTCCTGCCAAGGGAATACCGCCCCTTGAGTGCCCTACCACCGCCACATCGTCGTCATCATGAGGATCAACACCGTTGTTGGGTGAAAAGACATGCGTATTCTCTTCATCGTTGGAAAGACTTACCTCAGGAGCTAACCTCGCACCACATTTCTTGCAAAACTTAGCTCTCTCGTTTTCTATTACAGCGTTGCAAGCTGGACATTTTCTCATAATCTTATATATTTATAGTTACTACTTTCTTTAAATCCCCCTTTTGGTTCATTTCTACCCGATAAGTTTGCGGGTCCCTGCCCTTGAGGAAGACCACCACCGTGCATACACCCGAGCTTGGTACGTTTTGGCTTCTATTTTGAAAATAGTGCAAATACACTTGATACTTCCCCTTGGGGGGATTGGGCCAAAAAATGTTTTCCGCAGATCCTTCACCTCCGTCTCGGTTGTCAACATCCAAGGCTCCCCCCGTGACAGCATCTTGCGGATATGAATAGTAAATCTCTAAGCCAGTGGGTTGCATGACGTGGAGATCAATATCGCCATAAAAGTCCCAAAGCAATGTGACTTTTAGATCACCCGTTTGGCCAGTGTTTCGCGCCTCTCGTACCGCTTGCACCGTATCTACTTGCGCCGTATCCGTGTCCACTTGTTCTTCCTTCACAGTTGTCGAATCCTCCGTAATATTCTCTTGATCTCCTCCAGCTTTGTGTCTATTACAGTTGGAAAGCAAGAGCAATATTATCAAAATAGGATAGATTATTCCAAGAATTATTTTCAAGCCTTTCATCTCACTTGTATTATACCTCCAAACGGGTCATTAGACAGTTATTACAAACTTCAATCATGTAGCGTTCACCGGCAGCAAGGGATAGCTCTTGTAATATTGCCGCGATTTTATTCAAGCCGTACAGTTGAAAATAAAAGTCACCGCATCCTGAGTGCGCCCACAATGATTTTCAACCGTACAGCTCGATTTTTCATATTATGCCTTTGTTTTTAAAGTTCTGATGGTTCAAACGTTATAACACAAGCGCTGCCGGAAATATCTCCCACATATCTGTATTTAAGACCCGTATTGGCATTCTTGCAAACCTTAATCATTTGCTTCATCATTGGATCTGGACTTGCTATCGCTTCTTGCAAAGTTGCTTTAACAGCCGCTTCGTTTTGCTCTATACTCTCGATAGGAACCATATTTTCATCTATGCTATAATTGAAAACAAAATAATTACCTTCGAGAGCAGCAGATGACAGCGTCGTGTATTCGTCAACTTGCATTGGGCATTGTGCATTGGTAGATGTTACATTGATTTCCAATACTTCACGAGGAGAGATAGGGTCGATTTTTCCTTCTGCCAAATCCTTTATTTCGTCTTTGGTCAGTCTAATCTTAAGGTTCTCGTTGCCCTCCTCCAGCCGCATGATAAATGTTAGTTTTGAGTCTGCCTTTGCGATTTCTTTCATCAATTGGCGGCCAGACGGTGAATTAGCCCAGTTTCCAAGCATTGCTCTTTTAAGCGTGTTTTTTAGTTTGTTCAAGACATTTATTTTGATGGGCAATTCTTTACTGATTGTCATCGTGATGATGACTTCATCAGCATCCTCATCGAATTGGTAGCTTGAAATACTACCCACCAGGCCTAAATCTATAGGACATTCCTTATTGGCAGCCTCAATTTTCGCTTTCAGTTCTTCCTTTGACGAATCACATGAATAAAAGCCAAAGGACGTCAACAACAACAATGTAGCTAAAAGGTAATGTTTCATACTCTTCAACCCTAATTCGTGTCGGGCACAACCTCTAAGTGATTTTATATTTACGAATGTAAAAGTATCTCGTTTTGTCAAATTCTTCTTATTTTACTATTGCCTCTCATGCTTTCAAGTTCTTGGCAAGTAATCCTGATAAAAACTGTCTTTCCAGTTCTATCACCTATGAACTTATATCCAAAACCCTTATTCGCTTTTAGACACAGCTGCTTGAACATGACAGCATCCGCATCTGCATTTTTAAGATTCTTCTTGATATTTTGCTTTACTTCATATTTGTTCTGTTCCATAAGATCCATATCAAGAACATCTTCATCACACTCATAGTTATACATGACATAATCTCCATCCAAATAACATTTTTTTACAACAATCCCCTCTTCGGCGGTCATGGGAAACTCACTATTCGCTTCCGCTATCCCCTCTTTTAAAAGGGTTAAATTCTCTTCTTCAGGACTAATTTCTTCCACATCATCAGCGAAGGCAACCGCACACGTATCAACCGCACACGAATCAAGATCCGCCGGATCAACCACACACGTATCAACATCCGTCGTATCAACGTACGCAGTATCATTATCAGCGTCAAGAGATTCTACATGACCTGTTGTTTTAAACAATAGCAAACCTCCTACAAAAAGTACTATGAAAAGAATGGCGGCCCATAATATGACTGTGGTATTTGGCTCAGGCTTCTCACCCGTAGGAACTACTGGCTCTGGGTTAGGACCAGTTGGGGGATTAACTTCCATTCCTCCACCAGTATTGCTACCGGGTAGCTCTTGTTTTCCTGTTAGCGGTATGCCCTCATGGACCAGCCTAGTAACATCCTCATCTTTTTCATTCGTCTGAGGTTCGAAAGGAGGCAACTTCGTTCCACACTTTTTGCAGTACTTTGCTTTATCATTGGTTATTTCCGCATTACATTTAGGACATTTTCTCATATCATCACATTTTTAGGGTTTATAACTAAAAGTCGATGACCTAATATTTTTACAAAAATCCAAGTTCTGACCATCAGGATACTCCTGCTGTCAACTATCACAAATAGACACGACAGACGATATTGATAGCCAGTTGCAAAAACAAAAAAACGGGCACACAAATCGTAAACTTCTTATGAAGCGTTTTATGCCTAAAGAAAATCATGGCACACAAAGCCCCGAATGCGCCTCCCAATAGTGAGAAGAGAAGCAGCAATAGCTCTGGAACCCTGGTTTTTTGGACACACGCCAAATGCTTGTCCCATGCGAACAAGACAAACGTCATGATGCTCATGACATATAATATAAACAAATCGGGATAACTCATAGTTTACTCTAACGCTAATAAATCACATGAAACATACGACTACAAAAGTCCTCAAAAAACGGCCACACTACGATAAGCAGCCAAAGCGTAGCAAGAGCCACCAAGACCTCAACGACAACTATCCACCAACCATAGCCAGCCTTTTCTGTTTTCTCCTGCAGGAGATATTCATACTCGTCTTGTTCCAAGGTAAAGGAGATGGGGGCATACTGTGTCTGATTCGACCCATTGTTGATCGTCGCCACCACAGGAGTGTCCAGTTTGAACAATCCCTCTTCGAAAAAAGTGTCTCCGTTTTCGTCCAACTGGACCGTTTTCGCCTGCTGACCTTGTTGTTCAAACTTGACGCTTTGACAGATCAATGGTTCTCCCTTTGTATTTCGAACCATCACCTTGATCTGTTTGACCTCTTCTTCAGGAATGAAAAAGACATATTCCTGCTGGTCTATGTCGAGAACATACTCGGCCTTGTTGTCGTGATGCACACCATCTTCCACCGTCATCGTCTCTCCAGCTTTCATTTCGGGAAGCGCAGCCACACCCTTGTCGTCGGTCTGGTAATGATTCTTAGCGTCATGATAGGTGACTTCTATAGGGTAGCTTCCAACGACCTCTCCACTTTTCGTTTTGACAACGACGTAAGGGGTGAGATGTTGATTGTCGGTGGCGGTAGTCTTCTCAAAGACATACTGGTTGATGGCATTGTTGACGAGTCGCTTCATTTGGGGCGCATACCCTTCCACGCTGACCGTACACGGCCCTTGAGGCACTTCCTCCATTTTCATAGAGAGCACTCCGTCAGGCCCCGTCGTCCTCTCCAGACGCTTGTCGCCATAGTTGATGACAACTGGCTGCGAAGGAAGCATCGCACCATCTTTCATCACAGAGACTTGTATTTCGACCTGCGGTTTCTCCTCAGGCTTTTCGCTCTCGAAGGAGAAGACTATCTGCCCTCCGTCATCAGTGAGCTGGGTGGTCTCCGTTTGATCAAGCATGGTAGCGGCGACAGAGGCCTCGCCATATAAAGGCAATGAGATTTCGGCACATCCTTGGGCGTTCGTCGTCGCTTGATACTGCTTCCCATGGAAGTCCACCACTACCAGCTCATTGGCGAGGGGCGCCCCGTCCCTGGTAGCACTGATGGTGAGCGGTGCAAACTTGGTCAGGTCGAAGTCGTAGGAAGACTTACCCTCTACTACCAGAAGTGGGAAATCTCTACCGTCTGCGAGATCCGTGACGACATAGTGTTCGCCCACCTTCATGTTGTCGAAGAAGTAATATCCGTTATCTCCTGTTTTCAAGACCTTCATTTGCCTTGGCAGACGGAGGCCAAACTCGTAGTTTCTCATCGGATTGCCATCAAAAGAGAAGGAAACACGAATGGGATTCTTCTGTTTGATCGGTTCCTTTGAGAAGGTACCTTCTTTGCGCACGGGCTTTTTGAATCCCCAGCCCGTCAGGAGTATCTTGACATCACCTTCGTCATCATTGTAGTATATATAGCTATCGTCTGGCGTCGTACAGAGCATTTGGGCTGTCTTGGCACCAATGACTTCAGCCATATCAGTCTCGGTCTGATACAGAGCCTCCTGGATGACTTTCTGCTTCAGTTCGCTGGCATCCACCATGCGATGCCACTGACACCGATGGTCTGACCAGACATAGACGCCCGGACCAATGCTAAACTTGGCAAAAGGATTTTTCTCCCCGAGTTTCGCACATAGCGCTTTGTACAATCCAGAATAATCCTGCTTGTTTAGCTTATGAACTTCTTTTACTGACGACTGTCTTTCCATTTCCTATCTTTTGTTAGTTTCCACCGATGCGCTGCAATATGCTATTGATTCAAGATCTCATTTTCTATTGCACGATATTTGGCAAAGGTATAGTTGGCAAACATTTTTTTCAAATACGGTACCTGTACCACCGTTTCATTGATGCGGCCCTGTTGTCTTTTCAAAACACCTTTTTTATCTTTGTCGAAGTAATCTTTAGAATAACAGTTGACGTTCTTACGACATTCCTGCATTTGACCTATAAACTCTTTGAACACACCAAGCCCGTCCTCAAACAAACGCAACTGCCTCAGGACCTCTGCCACTTCCTTTTGCTGCACCTCGTTGAGCCCCTTCAAGGGATCGGCTCGCAACAAGCGGTTTATATTGTCCTTGTTGAAGCGCGAGTTGGCAGCCAGAGCCATTTCGTCGTACGCCCTTTTGTTTCTTTCCACCACCTTCGCCTGAGCGAGCAACTTGGCAACAGAACGGTCGTCCTGGTACTTCTCGTTCTCATCAATGATCTTGTCCAGCTTGTCCAGACTCATCTGAGAGAATGGAAGCTGCAAATAGTGTTCGTTCTTGGCTATGACCTGCCCCGCAATACTTCCTCTGACACTGTCAAGCCTTGCACGCTGCTGCTGCATTGTACGAAGATTTCCGTTGATGGTCTGGAGTTGCGCTTGCAAGGAGTGTACCTCCTTTTCTTGCTTCTCCAGCGCTGCGAGCAGTTCTTCCTTACGTTTCAGCAGTCTGCACACTTCCGGATAGTCGGCATCATCTTTGAATCGGGCCAATTGCTCTTGCAGCTGTTTGATGGTTCTTGCATTCTCCTCCTCCTGCTGCTTCAAGGCTTTCAATTCCTTGCCCCATTTTTTTATGGAGTCGCCAAGGACCTCTTTCTGCATGGTAAGTTCTTGAGCCGCATCCGGATGGGCATTCGTCTCCGTTTCGCTTTGGGCGACCACCATCAATGGCATCAACAACAGCGCCGCGGACAATATGTGTTTCATTCGTTTCATCATGCTACAACTGATTGATTTCTTCTTCCGTTTTGGTTGACACTTTCAACGGATCCTTTTTCAATTCTTCCCAATATTCGTTCCAAAGATCCTTGAGAAAAGGTATCACCTCAACGAACTTCTGGTATTCTGTATCTTCTTCAAGTCTCGTTCTATAATAAGCTATTGTCTTATCCTTATCCCAATCGCTCTGATTTCGATAACTATTGAAGGTTTTTACAATCTCTTTCAGTTTATTAATGCCGCTATATAATCTGGACAGCTTAATATCCATGCTGTCCATTTCTTGAAACTGTTCTTTCGACATTTTATCTTTAAGGGGTAGTGACAGTATCTTCTTAAAAAAGTTATTACGCAGCCATCCGATGCTATCAAGCTTCTCTCCATCAGCTACGCAGCCCCTCGCCATGTCATACACCGGTTTGTATTTCATAGCAAAAGCGAGATGCTCTTTATACTGGGCAAAGCCTTTCTGTTCACCAAACTCATGCAAAGAATCTTTCATCGTCTTTAGACGCTCCATTGACATCTTCGAAAACCGGAGGTTTAGATACTCATTGTTTTGAGCTAACAGTTCCTGCATCTGCTGCTGTTTTTGCTCTTTATTTAATGTGTCAGAATACACTTTCATTCCTTCCAGCTCCCCTTTGAGTGCTTGGATGGTATCTTTATCTTTTCTTATCTGCACATCGAATGCTTGAATGGAATCTTCCATCAACAAATGCTTTTGCTCCAGGGACTCCACCGTCTCGCGCAGCATTCTGACGTCCATCATCGTTACGGAGCGGGTCAGCACCTCCAGCTGCTTCGCGCTGGCAGAGACCTTGGTGGTCCACTCCATAAGTTGGACTTGTAGGCTGTCAGCATCAGCCCTCAATGCCTCTATCTCCGTTTGCAATTTCTGGTTCGTCTTTTCTGATTCCTGCCCTTTTGCAGGAATAGCAAACGAAGAGAGCAACAACAGAAAGAGCAAATGATATACCTTAATTCTCATACTACCCATATTCCTCAAATTCCCTATCCGTATATTCATCTACAAAACGATCGAGTTTGCTGACCTTGTGAAATTCTTGGTCAAACTTTGATTTCACATTTCGCAAGTTGTCCAACTGTCCCCTTGTTCTTGAGTAGTAACTGATGATCCTGTCAGCAAGTGCATTGTAAAAATGCGTTTTTCCTGCCGACAATTTGTCGGGAATACTATTCAAGCCGTTCTTGAGTTCGAGGATACCGGATAGATGCTCTTTGTAGATGCTATTAGCAAGCATGTGGTCTCTTTTTCCCTTCACGCTTGCCGCATAGTTGTTGTACGAGTTCCAACTATATCCATTGAACGAAGGAGACAGGCCGATGCTTTGGTGCGCCAGGCGATAAGCTTCGCAGTAGGTGGCATAGACGCTGCGGATTTTCTTGACCCTTTCGTCTGTTTCTGCATTCTTGTCCTCGCGTTCTATCACCTTGATTGCCTGGATGTATTTCTCTATCGTGCTCTTTTGGCAAGAAGCAGAGCTCCACGCGTCAAAGATCTTACGGTTGACTATCTCTATGGCCGTCGTCGTATTGAGATCCTTCAAAGTGCCTGTTTCAGACTTGGTACCAAGCTGTCTGATGGATTCGCAATGCCGCAAGAAGAGCTTTTCGTCCCAGTCTCCTTTTTTCTTCCATTCATCTTTGATTTCATCACTAAATGATTGGTATGTCGTGTTGGAAGGGGAGGGAAGAACGTATATATCCTCACGAGTCAGCAGAAAAAACGCTCCTACTACGCCACCCAATAGTACGATAAAAATGATAATTAACTTAATTGCTTTCATCTCATTTTTGTTATAAATTGACAAGACTATCTAACAAACTTATTTTTTATACATCATGTAAGATATGGGCATTAACGCTCTGCATGATAGCTCGAAATGTGGCTCTCAAGTTCTTTTTTTGTTTTAAAGCGCATGGGGGCTCCTTTTATCATACATTCTTCGTGTGGACACTCGAACATGCAGGACAGAGGCGTATTTCCCTTTTCCAACGCTAGATTTTTTCTCTGTTTAGATTCACTCGGATTCATCACTGCTTTCTGTTTTGGCCTTGATTTTTTCGGACGGGCCTTGATTTCTTCCTCATCTAGGGGATCCGTAATCCGATTATCTTTGTCAGTTGCGTCTTCTATGATGGCTGTGTCTCCTATGGCAGTTGTGTCAGGGAGCACGTTTGTGTCAGAAGAGGAGGCGGGAACTTCTTTCTCTCCATCAGTCAGCAGAAAGAGCACTCCTATTACACCACCCAATATTACCACAAATATTATAATTAACTTAATTATTTTCATCTCTTTTGTGTTATTGATTGATATGACTATTCAACAAACTTGTCTTTATATACATAATGTAGTTATTTTGTTTTCACCTAACATTATGGTATTGTGCATTGTGATCTTCAAGTTCCTTTTTCGAATTAAAACGAATATAATACTTACCTATTTTACAATTATCATCGTAACAAACAAAAGATTTCGAACTGTCGTACTCTTCCTTGCGTTCAGCATTTTGTTGTCCTTTCTTATCTTTTCCTTTTGTTTCTTGAGCAGATTGAGAAATATCATCCTTTTTTTGTCCTGTTCTAAAATCTTGTTTGTCTTCTGGTGATGCTACCACAGTATCAGTCTCCTCATATCCTACACAATTACCATATAACTCCGCTATTTGACAAAAGCTCTCAAACTTTAAGCCCATTCTGCTTAACTTCTCATATTTATCCTTAAATATGTCCTTGCTGGATTTATTCGTCACTATCTGCTCCAACATATTCCAATGGTCTTGGTTCAATTTGCAATTTTTGTCATCTACTACACTTTTTATAGATTCGGCATTCCCGTTTTTTATGAATTCTATTACTTTTTTATATTCACACAGACGCTGGCATATATTACGATTGTCTACCTGGCTTTGACTATACTCGTCAATCGCTTTCTTATTTTTATCGTATATCTTATACAAAGAATCGACCGTAACAAATTTCAAATCTTTATTTGTAAGTAAACAGTCCACATCGTGCAGGAAAAGTACTATTCTTTCTTCCGTGAAATCACCCTGTCCTGCAACACCTTGCTTATCGTCATTACTCAATTTATTATATAAAACGAAACTAAGCCCACCTAATACTAACGCCATCATAGTGACCAAGACGCACACAAGAGGCTTCCTGTAGCGATCCGTAAACGGCCTGTGTATCTTGACGAAAGTTACTGTAACCGATTTCTGATTTGGTTTTATCTCACCCGTTTTCCAGACCTCGTTCTTGATGGAACACTTAAGATAGAAGTCGCATGGTGGAACATTCTTAGCCCTAATTTTGAACATTCCATTATACCCTTCTTTTTCCGAAGACCTTTTAAGGAGTAGATTTGATACTGAAAAGACATCCTGGTTGTTTATACAGTTTTTTGCTTGAAGATCCACATAACTAATTCCTCCCAAATCTTTGTCTTCAGGAAAAATCACTTTCACTTTCAGTTCATCTGCAGGTGGGGGGCTGGGCAACTCCCTTGGCTCCACCTCCACATGTAGTTCATCTTCTTCAACCAATTGACACTTTTTAACCTTGTATATGCTTCGTTCAGTCGTAACAACATTAATGCCATCATTCTTCTTCAAAGCCGCGATCTCATTTCCACTCAGCGTAATCACCAGCAATCTCTGCCGAAAAACTTTTACTTCTTTCCGAGTATTAGAAGAGACAAGTATCACCAGCAATTTCTGTGGATTGCGGATGAAATAATCTTTGGATTCTTCTGGGGAAATAGTCAAAAAGACTTCTTTTTCCTTGGGTTTTCCCCAATCATCCGTATTCACGACCACTCTTTCCTGCACCGTGTCGAGGACTACCCCCTCGTGTCTCTCTGGGCGATCTATCAGGTCTTGAATGGAGAACTCCCTGGAGAGTTCCTCATAGTATAGCGGCGATTTGTTAGGACATTCTACTGGGATCTTTTCATTCAGGTTGCTGCAAGACCTCTTCCATTGTCCATCTACAAACAGATCATATTTCTTGGGCCTTGGTATTTGGATATTGCTGATAGGGACATAGCTTGTCGTATGGACATCAGTCGCCACGACCACCTCTTTGAACTTGTCAAACTCTGGGTAGTTGATATCCTGAAAGAGTTCTTTGATTTTCTCTTCTGTTTCCACAATGTATCCCACCGGCCCATTAGGGCTCATGACCCTATCGGGTGTACGGAAACAGGTAAGCGTAAACTTGCCCACCACCTCGTCCAGCACATGTCCATCAATTTTACCTGCGTTGTATTCGTAGGTTTCACGCACAGGGTCCTTGCAGGTCATGCATTTTTTCAAGAACTCGTCTTTGAGCGCACACAGGACATCATAGGGAGTGTACCCACCCTCCAATTTGTAATTTTTGGGGATGGAAATGGCTATGACCAGCGAGCCGACTCTAAAAGCACCCGAACTTCTGACATTGTTCTTGACCAGTTTATATACCGTTTGCGTCTGATAGGTCGTGATGGTAAAAAAGAAAGAATTCTTGTCAAAGCCGACATAAAACTGGTCTTCGACGACAAAGCTAGGGTTGTTCAACAAGAGTATGGGACCGAATCCACCGCTGGACTCGGGATTGCCACACACCTTGACAGAAATATTATGATTATATGCCATACTATCTATTGCTATTGATTCACCACTTTTTTGAACTTATCCCAAAATGAATTCCTTTTGGTCGGGTGAATCGAGTTTTCTATTGCTCGTATTAACTTATCCGAATCAGCCTGCTCGTACTCGTACAAACCGCCCACATAGAAGGATCCAAGGCTGAACGTATATAGATTGGGACAGAACTTGTTGTTGCTATTGATATTGTACTCTTTGCACAACTGGAGCAAGGGACTCAAGATGAGATTGCCAAATCTGTTTTGAAAAATCTCATACGCCTTTTCCTCGCGCTCTATCGGATCGCCCAACGTGTCCGCCTTGGTCATGATGATATGGATCGAGTCCACCTTCTTCATGATATCGCTATTGTTGGGGTCTTGAAACAAGTTGACCATCTTCTGAATGAGGACTCTTTGGTTGACCGCACAAGTCTCCATTGAGACCATTCGTTCCCCAGTCTCCTCGTCGAATCCTACTAATACCTCACGAGAGAATCTCACAACATTGACAGTAGGATCGATAATGAGAAAGAAGGCTTTGCGATTGGCGTTTTTCAAGAGTTCGGTAGCGCCGCTACCCATTTCCTCGAAGGTGAAGATATGGTCTGGATTGTTTGCTATACCAAAAGCAAACTCCTCGCCCGACATTTCAACCAAATTCACCTTGTAGTCTATATTCTGCTGACCCGAGGGGCAAATCGTGGCTTCCAGCGTCGTGACAAAGGAGCCTGGCGTTCGGGGCACCGTTATTCCCACGTCGGTGTACTGCTGGAGTGCAGAGGCATAATCGCCACCACCCGAAGCCAGATTGATATGAAGAGAGTCGGAACGAGACAAGCCCATCAGCACACAGGTTTTGCCCGTAGAGGGGATGCCAAAAAAGAAGACATCCGTGAAGCCCTCTTTACACTCCGCCCGCGACTCCGCTATCGCCCGGTTGATATCGGGAAGGTCGTAGGTGATATCATTGCTCCGAAGTGTTTCCAAAACATTTTCAGTCATGACGTTCGCCATGATCAGCTCGTTGTCTGTCACCACATGCTCGATCAAAAGGCGCTTCAGCCTTTCTGCATCGTAGCTATTGGGACGGTCTCTCATCTGTCCGATTTCCTCCTGCTTCAGACGCATCAACATCAGTTTGGCCTGATGGGAGAAGGGCGATGTGCGATTGTTGCGCAAATAGGTAGATACTTCAAAAATATCATTAGTACCCTTCACATTGTCCCATTCCACGATCGCATTCAACAGTTCTCTCGCTTCGGCCACATGCCTTCCCTGGGGAAAAGCATCCAGATAGGTTTGGATTTCCTGCACATTTTCCATATCGACAAGAGGCCAGAAACAATCGTCTATCTCATTTGTGTGGATGGTGTTCGGATACTTTCTGAGATAGGCTATGAGCGAGTCCTTCGAAAGCACATCCACGTTGACCCATTCATTTTGCTCCTTATCGGCTTGCTCCCTCTGCAATGCGTCCCTCACGCTGGAGACCATCTGTCTAGCTTCGTCCAGATGGTTGCCGCAAGGAGGCGTGCTCTCCCAATGCTGTATGTAGCTTTCAAGCGCATGGAGAAGTTCTTGCGACGGAGTGTTGAGCATGGATGCCAGGCGTCCCCATTCTTCCTGCTCATTAGGATTGGGCATACTGTTGAGCCTCTCCTGGATATGAGCTCTTTTGGCGGGTTGCATATTGGGAAAATCATCCAAAGAAAGATTATCATACTTTTGGATGCACAACAGCATATAGTCTGCCGACTTGGTCGGCTCTAGTTTTATAACTTGTCTTTTTTGTAATTCGTTTAGTGTAGGCATGGTTTTGTTTTATTTAAGGATTCGACCATTATCATTGCGGCCTCGCTTGTTGATACTAAGCGTACTGGTGCGATAAGCCACTACATAATTAAACAAGATGAGGATGTGGATCAGCAAAACAAAAAGAAGGGCTTTCACACTGAAGCCACCAGTCCCCTGCATGGCTTCTTTCAGTTCGAGAGGCGCCGTCTCAAACTGCTTCACTTGATACTCCTTGATCTTGTAGAGACCAGACTCATTGTTGATCACTGGGAGCTTTGCACCGTTGGACAGCGTGTTCAGCTCCTGCTGGGCAGACTCGGCGAGCGCAGGTATCTGCTTCGCCTTCGTTGGTATCAGCATCATGCTCCAACTGTCTATCGACTGCTCTATTTTCACCCGCTGCTCTTTGAAGGAAGTATATAAGCGCTCGTAGCCTGAGCCAACCAACAACCTCATCTGTAAGTCCTTAAAGGCGGAGACGCCCTCTTCGCTTGCACTAATATGGTTGGTCTTCATAAACTCCTTCAAGTCATCATTGCGTCGTCCTTCTTTGATAGCATTGCTGAGACCATCGCTCGTACGACCAATGGCCTGCTCCTCAAACTCCTTGTAGTCAAGAAACATCTGGTCGATTCGGTCCAAGTCATCCTTCGCGCACTCCTTTACCCGTTCCTTGTTGTCATTGACGATGAAGAATTGCATGATTCCACCATAAAGTGAGAGCGGAATGGCTACAACAACATACACGACCAACGTGGCAATTTCCAGTTTCTTCCATTTGGCCAATTCGTTTTCTGCACCTTTGGCCTTGATCATGAACCATACGAGAAACGCTATAAACGCCGTGATTGCCACCGATACGACAATGTCCATACCCAACTCTCCGCCACTCATAAAAGAATGGCCTATAAAGGTGAACACCATGAGTAGCACCACACCGACTATCGCAATGATATTAGCAATAGTCACTTTTCCATTTTTTGCTTTTTTTTCCATATCATTTTTATTTTTCCTTCAATGACTATGCCCTTCTGTCGTTTCTTTTTCGACCAGCGGGGATTCGTTTTCCTCTCTCCAGAGCATCTTTGATTTGAACCAGCTTGCCAATCTCTGGTGACACGGCAATGGGTTTTCCTGTCTCCTGCAGGATTTGTATGATTTGCCGGGTCGTCAGGTTTTTGTTCTGGCTCTTCAGCAGCGCCACCACACCCGTAATGATGGGGGCAGAGAAGCTGGTTCCCGGCCATGCGGCATACTGATTGTTGGGCAAAGCTCCCCAGATATCCACACCCGGCGCGGAGATGGTGGAAGCATAAATCCTTTTCATGGCAAAATTGCCATAATTGCTGAAGTTGGCTCTCTTCAAACTGCGGTCAACGGCTGAGACACGAATCGTGTTGGCATTGCGCTTAGAGACATCCATGGCCGCGAAGCAGTTTGAATTGCCCGCAGCCCACACGATAGTGACATTGTGTTTCTCGGCCAGTTGATAGACATAGTCCCACATCTTCTCCTGGGGCTTGCCATAGTGCTCAGAGAAAGCTATCTGCTGATCCAGTGGCATTTGGGTGATTGTATTGGGGAAGTTGGCACCACAGGAGAGATTGATCACAGTAGCTCCATGATACATACAATAGAGCAAACCCTCCACCTCGGTAATGGTGTTGATCTGTTCGCCCATACTGACTGGGATAAACTTGCACAGAGGGGCGATGCCCGACGAGCCTGCACCATTATTGGCATTGCCCACGGCCACGGACGTGACCAACGTGCCGTGGCCCGCATAGTCTTGCGGAGCACCAGGACGAGGCGAGACATCAGAATTGCCTTTGACGACGGAGTAAGGATAGATACAGCGGTCGCCCTTCAGCTCGGGATGGTTGAGGTCCATATAGCTATCCACGATTCCCACTATCACATCCGACGAGCCACGGGTGATCCCCCAAGCCTCTTGTGCCTGGATGGGCTTGAAATACCACGACTTATTGACATCCCTAAACGCAGGGTCGTTGGGGGTAACAAGGGGGGAAGCGTATTGCGTCATCACCTCCACAGGAACGACCAAGAACTTCACATCAGGAATCTGGTTGGGGAGTTCTTGACAAATCTTGGCACGCTTATCTTCCGGTACAATCAGAACAGCCGTCTTGGATCCCGTATTGTAATATTGTATCTTGTGATGCGGAGCGGGATATAAAGACGAGAATTTCTGAGCAAACTGCTTGAAAGTCTCATCATCGGTCTCTGAGTCCAAGATCACATATAGCAAATTGGGATAGATCTCCGTGGCCCCGTCGTTGTCGGGGTTGGGTACTGTCTCCTCGAAAGGTGGCAGCACATTGTCCTCTGGCGCAGGCAAGCCGACCTCCTCGCCGTTTTCAATCGGCTGATTCCAGCTGACCCAAGTCGTGTCAGGCCTGTTGCCACTACCTCTGTCGCCGCCCCTGGTGCTCCTGCTTCCATCGTGATCACAACGTCTGAACAAACTGAGCAGGAAGAGCAAGAGCAAGAGCAGCAGCAAAAAGAGCAGCAACCTTCCCAAGCACCCCATGAAGCCCCAAGGATGCCAAAAAGGAAGTCGTCCATTCTTGATCTGCGTCCCAAAAAATATTTTTTTCATCTAATTATTGCTTTAGGATTTCACAAGTAAAAACAGCCCTAGCAACATCGTCAAAGGCTTCTCCTATACGGCAACCTTGATGTTGTCCAACAATGTCTTCACCTTGTTGTTCTCGACAGGATCCACCTCGGGAACATCGACATGGGCCACAAACGAGATAAACATATACTCAAGCCACTTGTTGTAGTTGTCGTCAAACGAGGGCAACAACGCCTTGGGATTGGAGGACATCTCGTTGAACATGGCTGCAAGCGTGGTCTCGTCGGAAACAACGGGAGGTTCCTTCAAGATATAATTGAAGGTGGGCAGATTATACATGTCGCACACTTTCTTTGCTTTCTCCTTCTCTTCGTCGGAGAGCCAAGAAAATCCAAAATCCAATACAAACTCGTTGACAATGCTGGCGAGCATATCCGCCAAAAGGTTCTCGTTGGCCGTATGCACGTCGATTACGTTGACGTAGTCGGCGATGGCCTCAGCCATCTTGTCCTTTAGGTCAATGGACACCGACGCGGTGACCAGATTCTCCACCAAATTGCTCATCACCATATTGTCGAAGCTGTTTTCGTCGGAGAACTCGTTGAGGAAATCCACCGATTTGATGAGCGAGCACCATTTCTCATAGAGCGTATCGGCAATGATGCAGGAATTGAGCTTCCTACGGTAAGATCCGGTGAACAATCTTTGCACCTCCACATGTTTGTGCTTGAGGAATGCGTCCGCTTCCTCCATGTTCTCAAACATGTATGTCTTGATGAGGCAGTTCCATTTGTCCTCTTCGCTTTGTGCCTTTTCCAGCGAAAAACCCTTCTTGGCACAGGAATTGGTGATAATCTCGTAGTCCTTAAACTCATTGACGCTTTTGTTCAACTCGGGACTCTGCATGATTTTATGGACGATGCGGTAGCTGGAAGATTCCTTCAACTGCAGCGCCTGGATCAAATGGCCGAAATAGTAGTTGTCGGAATTACAGGTAAAATCCATCTCCCTGAATACGGCATTGGCCTTGCGGACGTGTTCTTCGAGAATGCCGTTGACATCTGTAGAGACGAAATACCCCTTCATGATGTTATAAACCTGCGTTCTCACCCTGTGGAGTATCTTCTTAATGTCGCTCTCTCTCGCCTCGTTCAGCGTATCAGCTACATCTGAAAGGCTTTCGATGATATAGAGCGCTCCATCATTTCCCTGCGTAGAGGCAACGTCCCACGCCACTCTGGGATTGGCAAAGAGTTTTTTGACATATTCGTTTTCAACAAACGTCTTGCGCATCATCTGATAGTAGGCATCAGACATTTTGGAGCCCGTCTCGTAACCACACTCCTCAAATCCGTCAAAGAGGTTGGTAGAGAACTTGTAGTCGCGCAGCACGTAGCTATTGTTGAAATCTTCCCCCTCTCGAGTCCAATTCTTCACCCAGTCCACCGTTTCACGATGAAAGCACTGCTTGTTGACAACCGTCTCGAAACGCCCTATCCAGCGCTGATCAATGGACTTTTCGGTCATTTCTGTACCTTTGTTCATTTCCATGTCCAGATTGAACATCGTACCGATATTGAACAAGGGGGACTTTTTCGTGATGGCTAACTTCTCCTGGCGCTCATGGCAGTCACGGCCTACATAGTTGCAGACCCAATCCTCAAGCAGTTCGTACAAGTAGTTAACTTCGTTGTCCTTGTTGTAATGGCAATACAACAAGATGTTGATGCCCATCTCCTCGTTGTATTTATTGAACAGGTATGCAACCTTTCCTCTTAAGAAAAAGTCCAGGATATTATTGGCTTTCGACACCTTTTCCAACTTTTCATGCTGTCTCGAACGGGCCCCAGGGAAGTCGAGCAAGTCATTGTCTGCAAACATTTCCATCTTGATAGGGTCGTGGGTGATCATTGGTTGCACCTCGGCGTCCATATTCTCCCATTTATACGGGCGGGAGCTGGATAAGAACTCTTGGTCGATCTTGTAAACAACTTCCGAGCAAATGGCGCACATCTCGCTTTTGGGAATGGCTGACGCACACTGTGTAAATTGTCCGTTCTCGCGCAAATACACATCGCAAGTATATTGTGGAGTGGCCTGGAAGAGTTGCATCAGACACTGCACACTCATGATCGTGTTTTCCTTTATTCCCTCATGGAGAACAGACTGGATGGGCAAATAGAGCGTTTCGGAGAAATTGAACCTCTGTAATATACTGACCAACTTTGTAAACAGTCTTGTGAAAACAGGCTCTTTGTTCCAAAGATTGGAGAACACCTCGGCATAATCAGAAGTGGGAATCTTGTCGATGACAAGCGCTAATTTGTCAAAGATGGCCGATTTGTTGTATGTCTGTGCGTTGTTGATATGTTTCTCGAAATAGAACTTGATGTTCAGAATATCGTCAGCGCTTACCATCCCCGGCTCAAGACTAAGAGGAGTCGTGTACTTATCTTCCCATGAATCACACAAGTCCTTTATTTCTGTTTCGCCAGGAGTCGTATAGTCGCTAAAATCATTGAAATAGCTATCGGACAAGATCAGGATTATGTCCGTAACGGAAAACGTCTTGATCAAAATAGGGAGGTCAGCATTGTAAAGCGTCTCGTCACGGCTGAACGACGAAAAGCGACTGACCACACCAGTTGACTCTTTACCTCCTCCATTTTCGCTTGGAGGATTGATCTTGTAGATGAAATTATAGGACTCATTGCCAGCACGCACCATAAACGGCACGTCCTTGCCATCTCTATCACGTCCTTGCAGCAAACAACTGATCAGATAGGACTTTCCCACTTGGCTTTTGCCAAAGGCTGCTATGCCGGGATTGTTGGCTATGGCCGATTCTATCTTCTTCAAAGTCCTTCTGTTGTCAACCAACTGAAGAAATCTTTGGTAATAATCTTCTTCTTTATTTTTCCTAATCCACGCAAGGGATTGGTTGATATTGTCGATTTGGTTTCTTATTTCTTGTAACATGGCTGTGGTATTATTTAATTGTCAATTCAAATTCCCCCTTGTCAAGCCAGTATTTTCCATCATCTACCAGCGACTGGGCTACCAACTCCAAATCCTTTTTCCTATTACGGAATTCCTTGTCTGTAGCTTCTTCGATAACAAGTGTTTCTTTATCTTCATGGAAATTTCGCGCTATCCGTATTTGCAAGGTATCGGAAGCCCCGTGATTGTAGATGGCATACAAAGGACGGGCTTGGTAGATGGGAGAGTCGAGCTGGCGACAACCTAAGAACGCAGGGAAGACGGAGACCGTAAACGTCATGTTGGCCGACGTGGGAGTCAGCAGTGCTGTCGATACCTGACTGCGTCGAGAATTGTATTCTCCTATATAATTGGCCGTTGAGGTCATTTTTTGTATCATCATACCAAAGTCAAGCACCAATCCTTTCAGCCCTGAGGTGGAAGCCCTATACCCCACCATGGCACCGACCGCCACAATGGCCTTCTGATCATAGAAATAGCCCTGACCATCAGCCGTCGGGAACCATGATCCTACCCGGTAGTCGTTCAAGCGTATCAAACGATCGGGAGAGGTGGGAATATACTTGATAAACAATTCTGTTATAGCGTCGAGGGAAGTGGGACGGCCAGCAAGTACTATGATGTCGCACTGCTGGGTATAGAACACCAGCGCAAGCTGCTTCATCAGAGGCTCCATCGTAGCTTTGACAATGTCTGAAATTTCTTCAGGATTGAATCGCCAAGACAATTCTTCGAACCTAAACCCGAAGTGGTGCTCAAAGTAATCGAGCAGATAATCGGCAGGTTTGACGTCAGGGAACAACTCGTCAAACGAGTACAACTTCGACGGACGATGTGAGCGTAGCAGCTCCATCATTTTCTGTGCTATTGGCACCGAAATCTGCATGTTAAAATCATTGCGGCAGCGGCGGTCACGGCAACCCATCATCGAACTGTCTGTGCCAAAAAAGTCGTGGATGAGGTTTGAGGCGAAGGCCACCTTCTTTTCCTTCTTCTCATCTTTGTCGGCAGTCAGACAGATGTCATTGACTTTGGCTGCATATACGATATTGTCCAAACAAGGCATCTGTCTCAGTTCGTCGTCCGTCATACTGGTGATACGGGAGGTCAAGGCCGAACTGATATTGCCCAAGTCGGGAGACTCAATATCTTTGCCCTCAATGACCACATTCTGTACTAGATTGCGAAGGATGTCGTCACCAGCCAAATAGGAACTATCCCAGAACAAGGGATTGGGAGTGATCCTGGAGGCTCCCGTTCCTTCGTACTGATAGGAACAGATCATGATGTCGGAAGTGCCTGCTCCGATATCAATCGTGCCGATCGTGAGCGACTTGCCCGTATAACCTTGTGCTGCCATCTCCGGACGGACATGGCCCTTCAGTTCAAAGAACTTGTGAACCTCTCCGCCATATCGCTGGGTGATTTCTGCACACAGATACACCAATTGACAGCAAGAAGCCTCATCATATTTCCACACTTTGTGTTCGATAGGCGCATAGGGATCTGTCACCTGCAATGCTTCGGGGGGAAGGAATGATCGATGCCATCTTCAGAGAAGTATTGCATTGGATCAAAGCGTCATACGCATCTTTGGCGCTCTTTCTCAAAAAGACCTGTTCGGAGAGTGGCATTGCGGTGGGACAGGTAATAATCACATTTCGGATGACGCGCTTCACATCGACATTGCCCCATTTCTCCCTGTACTTGGCAGAGTTGATTTGAGCCAATGCGTGCTGAAATATCTCGATGAAAGCAAAGGTCATCAATGAGGAGCGAGAATAATGATGCTCCTTTTGCTCGAAATCGACCAGTTCCAGTTGGTTTTCATCCCCTTCTGCCGGGTCATACGTGCCGTCGTTCTTGAACAATTTAGAGAGGACAGGGACTGCCACATCGGGTGACAAGAGCACTCCGTAGGGGTCGTCCATGGTAATCAGATTCTCCCACTGTCCTTCATACTCCTTCAGGTCCCATAGGTATCTTTTGGGGCTGGAGTAGTTGGTCGTCTTTTCAGAAAGTCCTTCTTCCTCAAGCGAACGATACACCAAACGGCGGGCCTCCTCGCCAATGCGGACAAAACTTTGCCACTGAAATAATTCCTCGTCCAGGACAATGTCATTGCCGAAATCGGCCTTACGGAACACGACGCGCATGTCGAACGTCTTGTTTTCATAACAGACCCATGGGGTTGAAAGGTCACGAAGTTCCAACATCTTGCCCTGTGTAAACTGTCCTTCCTCGAAAAGGATTCCACACGTTCTGGAATTGCCAATGTCAAGCACTAAATCTACATCTATTTGCTTTTTGACATTGTGATGCAGCGCTACCTCAGGAGAAGCACCAGACAAGCGAATGAAGTTGACAAAATAGATATAAAACGCCTTGTACTTCTTGCTGTCGCTCGCCATATCAATTCCCAGCAAGAACGCTATGTAATCTGAGAACGCATGGAATTTCTCGTCAGACGACAAGAAGTCGAGCAACAGGTCCACCTTGTTGCAAAGCGTATAGGTGCAAACGCCATTGTCTTCTTCCGACACGAAGGGCCTCAGCATTGACCACTCATCTTCGCCCATTTTGGTGTCAAAAGCCCATATCAAGCGAAACTTTTCTATCCCCTTCTTTCCCCTCGCCAATCCGCTGCATTTTCATTCGGCACCAGGCAAGTGGGGCATTGGTCGTCACCCCATCAACCTCTTTTCGGAACATAGGCATGGGAAGCCATTTGTCCAAAAGCATTTCAAAGGCTGACACCAGCGAGTGACCGTCCTGGGGATTGACAACGCGAAAAGACTGGAGGGAATTGATGCTATATATGTCCTCGTCCCCATCACTGTAGGTTGTAAAGAGCGAAATGCTGGTTTCGGGCGCCATCTGGACCATTCCTGAGGCATCCAGTTCTTCCCGACCATTGGGACGACGCATCACGGCATCTTCGGATGCCTGCAACTCGTCTATCGGTATATATTTGTTTGCTACTGGGTGATAATAAAGTAGGTTGAATACCTTAAAACCTTCCAGAAAATCTATGGCCTCGACAAAAGAATACTTCAACGTTCCTCCGTTGCCCAGCACCAAAGGCTCCGAAGGATTAAACTCCATCTCACGAGTGATAAAATGGATTCCCGAGTCTGCTATTAAATGATCCATGCCAATGCTTCTTTACTTGTTTAACAATTCTCTTAAGTATTTCACACGTACTCCATAGTTGAAGTTTTGTGTGCCGTTGATGCCTGCATAATTGATTGCAACCAACTGTCCTCGCAGGTTTACCACTGGCGACCCACTACTTCCGGGGAGGGTCGGTATAGAATACATCAACTTTTCATGAGTCTTTTGACTTATACTGCCATGATTGAATTGAGACTTAATGCCTTCTTTGGTGATAGCCAGTTTAGGACCAAGATTGAAGCTGGTCATAAACAATTCGCTATTCTTATCCTTGCTGATTCGCTTCTCCAGTTGTTCCTTCCAACCGTACGTTTCCAATGGGTCCGTTTCATCCACTTGGAATACATACTTGCCCGATGGCGTGGACTTATCCTTCAGCTGTATGATTGCTAAGTCGTGTTCCATATCCGTCTTGGTCACCACACAAGGCACAAAGTCTTTCGTATTGGTCACATAGGTGTTGTTGTAGGCTATACTGACCTCATTGTGATACTTAATTTCAGAGTCGCTCGCACGAATTTGGTCTAAATTGTTGTATATTTGCGCATACTCTTCCATTTCTTTCTTAATCGCGTCACGTATATCTCTTATCTGGAAAAATTCCTCGTATGTAACTTCTGGGTTCACATTGGCATAGTCGTAGGCTTCCTGTGCCGTTTCCAGCTTCTCTTCATAATCACGATACTTCATCTCTATCATCGCCTTGAGGGCTTCAATGACCTTGCCAACCTGTTTGTTCACCTCCTTGTCGGCAACAACATTTGACACCACATGAGAGTTGGTGACAATTTCGCCAGTTCCAGAAATAAAGAATCCTGTTCCGTAGCTCGTGGAAACCTCTACAGAGTCTTTGTCGAGGGCGAGTCCGTCCAAGTCTCCTTCTTCGTCAAATGAAGAAAAAAAGATCGATTCTCCATTTGACAACACCACCTCGTAGTAACTTTGGTTCTGTACCAAAACGACACCACTGCTAATAGTGTCTTCAAGCTCTTTTTCTGTCATATTCTCACATGAAGAAAGCAGAAAGCAAAGCGACAATAAACTAACGATAAACTTGCTCATATTGATTTTTTTGTTTTTACTATATATACTGTAATGCACATTGGCTTCGACTGCGAAATGCTGAATGGAATGATCTCGACCTGTAAAGTGAATGACCACTATAATGTAAGACCTATGGGGTTATTATCTCTAAGAAAGCACTGGGCACATAGGCTGTCGCAACCGCCACGACATCCCCAACGACTACTGCCACGCGTTGTTGTCCATGCCACCTTGTTACCCTACCTGTGACACCCGTAAACGCACCTGTCGTGACACGTACCAGTTGGCCTTTCCTAAATTTAGGCACAACTCCAGACGGCACCACTATATTGCCCGCTTCAGACTCACAAATGATTCGTAGGCTCTCCATCTGCGAGTTTGGGACAATCATGGGTGTCTTCTCTATCCTGCGATCAACATGACTGTGGCGGTAATAAAAGCGAACGTAGGGAAGGTTTACATTGTCGTAAACAAAAGACTTGATCTGGTCTTCCGTGCCGTAAGCGAAAAGGATGTTGGGCAGGCGCGACTCGGTGACAACCTTGCGCTTGCCTTGGACAAGTTTAACCACTTTTATCGTGGGACAAAAAACAGAAACTCCTTTTTTCTCCAAATATTCACACGCATTCTTCTCCCGTCCATAGGTGCAGCGCAAAGCGTACCAATGAGAGGCTGCTGTTTGTTTGCGAGCGAGCGACATGGATGAGGAAGGCGCATATCGGGTGGACACCCCTGTATGTGAACTCTCGGCTGATACAATGCCTTGAGCTTCGGGGAGGGCACAGGAGGTAAGTCCTGCGCTCGAGGGATTTTCACCGCCTCGTCGGGTGTTCACATTAGGCAATGTGTCCATTTAGGTCGTGTCTTAGATCCAGGTCTGGATGACACTAACAAAAAAGCGTGAACCGTCCGTTGTCCGATCCACACTCTGAGGCCGTGAGAAAGTGCCCTATACTGCTGAACGAACAACAGTATAGCCCACGCCGATATGATATATAGCAATTATCGCACACTTACACAAGCCGAGGATATTGTATGCCATAGTGGCAGAGCACAATATCTGCTCATGCAAAATGTGACAACTTGGTATAATCACACCCGGGACATCTACCGTTGTCATGTTCAAGGCAGTACATTGTTTCTCGAAATTTCTCACGTTTCAGAGTGTACGTTGAACTTGACGCTTGTAAACGCCTTTTATGTCTGGACTGCTTAGACAAAGCTGGCTGAGGCACGGTTCGACATGCTCCTGCTATTGGGGCTGCCCTACTCTCGAGCATCACGGCTTTTCCCACCCTAGGCCCACTTCGCATAGTGTTCACCCTCGGGATGACTCGCTACACTTTGTACGGCGTAGGCTGCCGACTCTATCATAATGGAAAGAACTCGTCTCACGGCATGATTGTAGTCTGGCTTTTACAGTCCGACACAAATTTACAACTATTTTATGAATCAAAGAAAAGTTTCTTAAAATATTTTCATTTTCAACCCCCATTTTTGTGTTTTCAACCCCCTAAATTAACATTTAGAGGGTGGGAGCATCCCCAAAAAACGGAACAACAAGTGTAGTTTGCGATGATTCACTACAACCTGCTGACATGGGAAAACAAGAGCAACAACAAGTACTAAAAAAACAACACTTTCGACAAACCATACGCAGAACCGAGTTTGATCGAGTTATTCCATGGCGAGAAAGGGTGTCATGAAATGGAGCGCTTCGCAGGGACACAATCCTGCCGAAATGAAACAACAAGAAACAACGCTCCGCAAGGGTTCATGTGGCACAATAAAACGAAATCAAGTCTTGTGAGAGACCAATATCAATCTTTGAAGCGGATCGGTACTGTACTCGTCAGATGAGTTGACCCTGTGTATTTAGACCGAAACAGTAAAAACATTCACAGGATATTTTGTCGGGTTTACTTACCTCCAAAACTCATCTTAGAACATGTTTCATGGATGCAGGCTGCGGATGGAAGCAAGGGGGTTCTTGTAGCCCAAGCTACGGGGAAATCGCGGAAAAGGCCGTAATGGACGCTTTTTCGCAGACACAGGCTTTGTTAAATGAATACGGAGAAAAAGTTAATGGGTCGTTAATTCATGCTAATCGACTTGCATTCGGCAGGACGCGGGGTTATCTTTGTATAGCTGCTGCGCCTTGGCGAGTGATGCATCAGCCATCGCTGTATGAAAGGGAGAGCACAACAAGCAATCGTAATGTAAAATATAATCCAAATACAGAACAATGGAAAAGTTAAACTTCTTGCCTAGAGCATCTGTCAGGGAGTCGCATCCTATCAATCTCGTATCGTTCTCGTATTGATCCCGTATCAATCCCGTATCAATCCCGTATTGTTCTCGTATCGTCCTCCTATCGTTCTCCTATCGTTCTCGCTTACAGAAGCGGAAACAATACGGAAACGATACGTAAACGATATTTGTTCGATGGGAAGATGATACAAGGTTGACACGTAGCTGATACTTGGAAGAAGGCTGTCACCACGAGTCTGCCACTTTGTCACCCTGTCAGTTTGGCGAGACCGTTTTGGCGCATTGGCACGCTTTTCGCAAAGAGAAGGGTGAGGTCCGCAAGGCAAGTGCCGAGGGGTCTCGCAGAAAAGTCAAAAACAAAAACGATTAAAAATATTACGATCATGACAATTAAACCGTTAGCAGACAGAGTGCTGGTTCTTCCGGCACCGGCAGAGGAAAAAGTGGGTGGAATCATTATTCCCGACACCGCCAAAGAGAAACCGCAGCGCGGCAAGGTGATTGCCGTCGGCGAGGGTACGAAGGACGAGAAGATGATCCTGAAGGCCGACGACGTGGTGCTTTATGGCAAGTATGCTGGCACGGAGATTGAGAACGAGGGCACGAAGTACCTCATGATGCGCCAGAGCGATGTGCTCGCCATCGTCACCGAGTAAAGAGGTGGTGAGGGACGCAACGAGTTATAAAATTGTATTTATCAAATAAAAACAGAAGAAACGATCATGGCAAAAGATATTAAATTCAATACAGAAGCACGCAATCTGCTCAAGAGCGGTGTGGACCAGTTGGCCAACGCCGTCAAGGTGACACTCGGCCCGAAGGGTCGCAACGTGGTGATTGGCAGAAAGTTTGGCGCACCGCAGATCACCAAGGACGGTGTGAGCGTGGCCAAGGAGGTAGAGCTGGAGGACAGCCTGGAGAACGCAGGCGCACAGCTTGCCAAGAGCGTGGCCAGCAAGACGGGCGACGACGCAGGTGATGGTACGACCACGGCTACGATTCTCGCCCAGGCCATCGTCAACGAGGGTCTGAAGAACGTCGCTGCTGGTGCCAACCCGATGGACTTGAAGCGTGGTATCGACAAGGCCGTCAACGCGGTGGTAGATTACATCAAGGAGAACGCCGAGGTGGTAGGTGACAACTACGACAAGATCGAGCAGGTCGCAACGGTGAGTGCCAACAACGACCCGGAGATCGGTAAGCTGCTGGCCGACGCCATGCGCCAGGTGAGCAAGGACGGCGTGATCACCATCGAGGAGAGCAAGACCCGCGACACCAACATCGGTGTGGTAGAGGGTATGCAGTTTGACCGTGGCTACCTGTCTGGCTACTTCGTGACCGATACGGACAAGATGGAGTGTGTGATGGAGAATCCGTACATTCTCATCTACGACAAGAAGATCAGCAACATCAAGGACTTCCTGCCCATCCTGCAGCCTGCTGCCGAGAGTGGCCGTCCGCTGCTGGTGATCGCCGAGGATGTCGATTCTGAGGCTCTCACCACGCTGGTTGTCAACCGTCTGCGTGCTGGCTTGAAGATCTGCGCCGTCAAGGCTCCGGGCTTCGGCGACCGCCGCAAGGCCATGCTGGAGGATATTGCCATCCTGACGGGTGGTGTGGTGATCAGCGAGGAGAAGGGCTTGACGCTCGACAAGGCCACGCTGGAGGAGCTGGGTACGGCCAAGAAGGTGACGGTCTCCAAGGACAACACCACTATCGTCGATGGTGCTGGCACGAAGGAAAACATCAAGGAGCGTGTGGCTCAGCTCAAGAACGAGATTGCCAACACGAAGAGCTCTTACGACAAGGAGAAGCTGCAGGAGCGCCTGGCTAAATTGGCTGGCGGTGTGGCCGTGCTCTATGTCGGTGCAAACTCCGAGGTGGAGATGAAGGAGAAGAAAGACCGCGTCGATGACGCACTCTGCGCAACGCGTGCCGCTGCCGAGGAGGGTGTCGTCGTGGGTGGTGGTACTACCTACATCCGCGCTCAGAAGGTGCTCGCCGACCTCAAGGGTGAGAACGCCGACGAGCAGACGGGTATCAATATCGTCTGCCGCGCGATCGAGGAGCCGCTGCGCCAGATTGTCACCAACGCTGGTGGCGAGGGTGCCGTGGTAGTCGATAAGGTCCGCGAGGGCGAGGGCGACTACGGTTACAATGCCCGCAAGGACATCTACGAGGATCTCCGCGCAGCTGGTGTCATCGACCCGGCCAAGGTGGCTCGCGTAGCCCTGGAGAACGCAGCATCCATCGCTGGCATGTTCCTCACCACGGAGTGCCTCATCGTCGATAAGCCCGAGAAGGAGCCGATGATGCCCGCAGCACAGCCGGGTATGGGTGGCATGATGTAATTCTGCGACACAAAACCCCAAATATATTTGAAAAGTGGAGGTAGTCCCCTTGGTGGGAATGCCTCCACTTTTTGTTTTCCCATGTCCTGACGGCAGAAAAAAAATCGACAAAGGCAAGGAAAAACCACAAGAAAACAAAAGATTCTTTCCGTTTACAACCTTTATTAGAAAAAATATGATTACTTTTGCAGCAGAGGAGCGGACGGATCGTACTCGACAACACCCATCCGCCTACCCCACTAATGAACCTTCCAAGACAGAAACCTATAAAAGACAGAATAATGATGAAACAAACGATGCACAAATCCACGACTGCCGCAATATGGCTTGCGGCTGTGGCGGTCATAGCCCTCGTGGCAAAGCCGACAAGCGCCTGGGCACAAAATCCCAAAACCTTCACGGAGTATGTCAACGAGATCATCGAGACGCAGCAGGAGCAGGATGAGCCCGAGGGAGAACGCGTATTTTTCACGCCTTACCTCACGAATGACACCCACTACATGGTGATCTCCGACATCAGTATCAACACGCTGTACAACGTCTGCGAGGGCGCGTTCTGCGTCATGGACAACAACCTCCTCACGGTGTGGTCGGTAGATGGGGAGTATCTGTTTGGGCCGAACTGGAAGCCCCTCGGACTGTACGACACCCACCCGATGTGCTTTGACAACGGAGCCTTGCTGGTGAAGTCGGCAAAGAAAAACAGTCTCGGCAAGGAGTACTACTCCATTCTCTACAAGAACGGAGCGGTGCGCAACCTCGACCCGTCATGGGAGCCCCAGTCAAGGTTTGTCGATGGACTGGCTGCCGTGACCAAGAAGCAGGGCTACACCGAGATGGGCAATTTCTTCATCAACACGCGGGGGCGAGAAGATGCCTTCGCCCAGCAACCTCTATTTCGGCTATGACGGCGAAAAGACGCGAGCCCTGAGATGTGGACTGCGCGCCTTTGAGACGAAGGACCACAAGTGGGGCTACATGGACGAGAAGTGTCAGGTGGTGCTGCAGCCGCAATGGGACAAGGTGCGCGACTTCAGCGAGGGCTATGCCTGGACGTTCAAGAGAAACACCAGCGACGGCACCCACACCGCCACCCTCATCGACAAGACGGGCAAGGTGGTGCAGACGGTACCGAGCTTCTCTGCTATGACGTCGCTCAGCAGGACGTATATGATCGGTGATGTTTGCGACGGCAAGTACTACCTCTACTCCAACGACTCGGAACCGACGACAACCTACTACGACCTCAAGGGCAACGCACTGGCGATCTCCCACGGTGGAACCTCCTTCTACGAAGGCCATGCCCTGGTGCGCGGCGTCAAAGACACCTGGGACCGCATCTTGCTCGTCGATAACAACTTCACGGTGATGGACAGCTACCCCACCTACGCCAGTGACGGACACGATATCTATGCCGACGAACTGTGGGTGACGAAACCCTTCGAGCCTTTCGGACTCCATACCATCCATTCGGGATCGGTCGTGATAGACAGCAGGGGACGACTGGTACTCAAAGAGATGAGTTCCCCATGGTCTTCCGACTACATCAGAGGATTCAGCCAGCCGAGCAAGGATGGCTATATCGTGGCAAACAACATCTATGTCGGCGACAAGCGATACCTGGCGCTGATCAAATATACGGGTGAGATCGCCTGGCTTTTTTCAGCAGAATCTTTCTCCGCCAAGGACTTGACAGGATTCATCAAGGCTCCCAACTTCAACGACACGACGATAATAGTAAAAGATCCGCCTATCACCGATAAGCCCAAGGGGCCCACGCAGGTGACAGACGCGACCTACAAGGTGAACATCGTCTGCAGTCCGAAGGAAGGAGGCACGGCCAGCGTTGTGGGCAAGTCGCCTATCAAGTATGGTGACAAGGTTTCCATCAAACCGGCTGCCAACGAGGGCTGGGTGGCATCGAGCATCAACGTGGAAAAACAGGAGGTGGGCGAAGATCCGTTTATGGTCACGGACGACGTGACGGCCACCGTGTATTTCCTCCAGCGTCCCGTCTTTGAACCGATCGACCGGACCAACACCTACGAGGGCAAAGTGAAGATCATGGAACTGGACGACGCGCCGGTCTATGTGACGCTCTATGCCACGATGAGCAAGGACAAGGACATCAGTTGCCCGTTTGGCGACAAGACCTACGGCTACCTCACCCTGATGCTGGACCCGAAAATGAGATACAACGGCAAGGGTGTGTCGGTGAACGGCTTCTTCCCGCCGATGAAGATCATCGGTTTCCAGCACGAGGGCGGCAAGCAATACCTAGTGGCGGATGGCGGATCCGTCATGTACCACGACCTGCGCATCACGACAAACGACCTGCTGGCCAACCTGTGGTTCAACCTGCTGGTGAGAATGGACGGTTTTGAGTCGGGAAGCATCGTCCCGCGCCGCTACCGCATCGAGATGACCAACGTCAATGAGAAGACGGGCGAATGTACGCTGGGCAACCTGGAGGTGTTCTCCCGCAGCAAGGGATGGGTGCCGGGACAGGATCCGTCGATTGCCAGACACACCGCCAGCAAATTCCCCTCGCTCAGCGGTGGCGCCCACGACCTGGGCATTGCAGCTGACTACTTCAAGGGATGCACGCTGAAACTGGCCAAGAAGCGCGACGACGTGCTCTGGTATCCGCCGCTCGAATGGGCAAAGAGCCAGACCGAATATGACAAGAAGATAGAGAAGATGAAGGACACCTACCTCCACTTCATCACCGATTGCGAAGCGTTGTTCGGCCTATAACATCATACCCATCTTTTACGCAAGAACAAGAAAAGAATGAAACTCATCACCACCAGCGACTGGCACATCGGCAACCTCTTTCATGGCAGCGACCGATTGCCCGAGCATCGCCACTTTCTGCAATGGCTGCTCTCGCAACTGCGAGCGCAGCAGCCCGACGCGCTCCTCGTGGCGGGCGACGTCTTTGACAATGGCAACCCATCGGCAGCGGCACAGTCGGCCTACTACGAGTTTCTGGACGAGGCCACGCAGGCTTGTCCGGATCTCCACATCATCATCACTGCCGGCAACCACGACTCGGCCAGCAGGCTGGAGGCTCCCCGTGCGCTGCTGACCCGACAGAGGGTGGAGGTGAGGGGCCATGTGCACCGCACCTGGCAACAGCAGGAGGAGGGAGGACGATGGGTGATCGACTATGAGGACCTGATGATACCGATCACGGGGCGGACGGGCGACCGGGTGGTGGTGCTCGCCGTGCCCTTCCTCCGGAGCGACGTCGTGCAGAACAGTTGTTATTCGCAGGGCGTCACGGACCTCTTGCGCCAACTGACGGACCGTGCGAGGGAGTTGTATCCTGACACGCCGATCGTCATGATGGCTCACATGTATGCCAAGGGGGCCGACATCGCCGAGCGGGATGCCAGCGAGCGCATCATCATCGGCGGTCAGGAAGAGGTGGAGATGGGGGACTGGGAGAACCACCCCGACTACCTGACCTGTGGTCATATCCACAAGCGGCAGCATATCTGGAACACCCGCTGGGCACGCTACACGGGGAGCGTCCTGCCCATGTCCTTTGCCGAGAAGGACTACCGCCACGGGGTCGATCTGGTCACGACGGAGGCGGACGGCAGGTGGCGAGTGGACTTCCTGGAGTATGAGCCCCAACACCCGCTGCGCATCCTGCCGGAGACAGACGAGGCGATGTCGCCGAAGAAACTGCAGAAGATCATCAAGACAACACTGCCCGACAGGGTGGATGGGCTGCTGGGCGACGACTTTGTCTATCTTGTGCTCAAGGTGAAGACGGAGAAGGCAAGCAACGACGAGATCAAGGCGCTCCACGCGCTCGTAGAGACAAAGAACGCCGTGCTCTGCAAGACGCAGCGGGTCATCGACGACATCGACCTGACAACCATGACGGGGCAAGAGGAGATACACAGCATCGACGACATCCTCAACCGCGACCCGCTGGAGACGCTGAAGGAGACGTTCGCCATCAAGCACAACGCCGAGATGACGGCACACCAGGAGCAGATGCTCCGCCATCTGATAGAAACCATCCATACAGATCAGGAGAAAGCATGAAGTTTATCAAGTTAGAGATACTCAACCTGGCTTCCCTCGACCGGGAGGAGGGAGAGACGATCCATTTCACCTCGGGAGCCCTGGGCGAGAGCAATATTTTCAGTATTGTGGGCCCCACGGGCAGTGGCAAATCAACGATCCTCGACGCCATCTGCCTGGCGCTCTACAACCGGGCGCCTCGCTATCCGCGCAAGAAGGGCGACCGCAACCAGAACATCGAGATCTATGGAACGCCGGAGGAGGGGGAGCGCAACCGACTGGCGCCTACCGACTCGCGCAACATCCTGACGCGAGGACGGAAGGAGGGCTACAGCAAACTGACGTTTCGGGCCAACAACGGCCTGGTGTATCGGGCCGAGTGGTATGTGCGGTTTCAACGAGTGAAATACGAGAACGTGAGAACGGCGCTCTATCTGCTGGGCAGCAAGGAAGGACGGCCCACGGAGGAGGAAGCCGACTGGAGTACGCTCCCTGAGCTTATCGGCCTCGACTACGACCAGTTTCTGCGCACGGTTCTCATAGCGCAGGGATCGTTTGCCAACTTCCTCACGGCCAAGGAGAATGAACGCTACGAACTGCTGGAGAAGCTCATCGGCTGTGAGGAGCAGTATGCCCTGATCGCTGCGGGCATCAAGCAGCAGCGGGACCTCGCCCAGCAGGCTTACCAAGCGGTGACGGCGGATTTCGCTGCCTTCGAGAAAGACCTCATCGGCAGTGAGGAGGAACTACAGCTACTCGCCGACCGCATCAAGCAACTGGAAGAGGAGGATCGAAAGGCCAAGGCCGAACTGAGTGCTGTGACGGAGGCTTTGGCTTGGTATGTGGCCGACGATCAGCAGCGACGGAACATCGCGCGCTACGAGGAGGCGTTTCTTGGTGCGCGCCAACGCCTCGACGCCATCAAGGGGGATGTGGATCGGCTTCGGTTGCACGACGCTACGCTGCCGGCCGTGGATCTCTACAAGGCGATGCGCACGGCGGAGCGCAACAGGGCCAGAATGGGCACTGAACTCGAAAGGATCACCAAGCAGCGGACCGAGAAGGAACAGCTGCTGGAGGCGGAGAACCGCAGGCAGACTGAGTTGACGCAGATGGCTGCCGATGCTGGGAAGGAAGTGGAACGGATGAAACCGCACATCGACCGGGCCCGTATTATCAAGGGTGAACTGGCGGCCGCTTCTCTGAGCGTCAAGGAGAAGCAGGAGGCGCAGACTGTGGCGGAGAAGGCGATCCAAAAGGCGGACCAGCAGGTGGCGGACAATGCTGCTGCCATCGTCAAGGCGGAACGGAAACAGAAAAAGGCGGAGGAGTCGCTGACCGTGCTGCGAAAGGAGGTAGAGGCCCGAAGCGGACAACTGGCAGCGGCGGTCGAGACGGCGACAGCAGCCTATGAGAAAGAGCGGGGAAAGGCCGACGGCATGGACGCGCTGGCGCTGCAGGAGGCCAAGAGCAAGGCGGAGCATCGACAGCACAACTTGAAGGAGGCCATCCGCATCCGACGGGCGATGATGACCAATCAGCAGGCGCTGGACAAGGGGGCAGAGACCATCGCTACGCTGACTGATCGCAACAAGGCCATCGAGGCGTCGATCGCGCAACTGACCATCGAGAAGCTGAGCGAGGAGTTGGAGACGCTTCGCAAGACACATACGCTGATGACCAGCGACCATTGGGAGGCGCACCGTGCCGGACTGGAGGAGGGTGCGGCCTGTCCGCTCTGTGGTTCGACGCACCATCCCTACCACGACCAGCAGGTCTTCGCCTCGGTGGTAAGCGAGTTTACGCAGTTGATCGAGGACAAGCAGCACACGCTCGAGACGCAAAGGACGGAGAAGGAGAAACTGAACCGGGAGAAGAGCCAGAACGAGGGAAGACTGAAGAGTCTGACGGAGAACGCGCGCCTGCTGACCGACGAGCAAGGACGGTTGGAGAAGGAGTGGGGCGAACTGCCCACGCAAGGGACTACCGGGTGGAGCGAGGACGTCGAGGAGTTGCTTTCGATGCAGGAGGCCGTGGCGGAAGCGGTGGTCAAGGCTTCGAAGGCCTTGGCGGACTACAACACACTGGTCAAGGAGATTGACCGGTTGCGCCAGGCGAAGGATCTGGCGACGGAGGCACAGGGAAAATATCAGCAGCAGGCTGACCAGCAGGTGAAAAAAGCCGAGACCCTGTGTGCCGAGGCGCAGGCCTCGCTACTGACAGAGCGGGGCAAGACCGACAACCTCGTCAAGCAGCAGGAGGAGAAGCGTCAAGCGCTCCAGCAGGCTACTGCGGCCTGGGAGAAGGCCGTGGCAGAGGTGCGAGAGAAGGAGGCGGCTATCAAGGCGGAGATTGGGGAGATGGACCCGAACGCTTTGGAGCAGCGACTGACCAAAGCAAAGGCGGAGGCCGACGAGGCCGTAGTGAAACAGGGCGAGGTCATCGGCAAGATAAGGGAAGCCATCACGGGCTTAGTGGGCAGGATGGAGACCATGGCGAAGGAGATGGACAACGAGCAGAAGCAGCATGACCACGCTCGGCAGCAATTGGCAGACTGGATTGCAGCATACAACGAAGACAGTAGCCACCCCACCCTGCTCTCCCTCGACGACATCGCCCGGCTCTATGCTGCCACCGACCCCTGGGAGGAGATACGCGAACGGCTACAGCGGCTGACGGAGGACCTCACCAAGACGGAGACGACGCTGCAGAACGAACGGCGCACGAACATCGAGCACCAGCAAAAGCGGCCCGACCGCGACAAGGAGGTGCTCCTGGCCCGCAAGGCCGAACTGGAGGGATTGTCGTCCACCGAACTGACGGACGCGAAGGCGCGGATGCAGCGCCACGAGACGGCCAAGCAGCGGATGGGAGCGCTCTTCGAGAAGCGACAGGAGGCAGAGCAACGGAAGGTGGAATGGGAGCAGATCGCCGACGCCATCGGAAGCGAGGGCAGGACGCTCCGCAAGATTGCACAGTGCTATACGCTCCGTTTCCTCATCGAGCACGCCAACGTGGAGATACGGAAGTTTAACTCGCGCTACGAACTGATGCAGGTGAAAAACTCGCTGGGCATCCGCGTCATAGACCATGACCGTGCGGATGACGTCCGCGACACCACCTCGCTGTCGGGCGGCGAGACCTTCATCGTCTCGCTCGGACTGGCCCTCGGGCTATCGGCCCTGTCGTCGCGCAACCTGTCTTTCGAGAATCTCTTCATCGACGAGGGTTTCGGCACGCTCGACCCCGACACGCTCTCCACAGTCATCGATGCGCTGGCAATGCTCCAGTCGTCGCAGGGCAAGAAGGTGGGCGTCATCAGCCACACCGACACCATGTCGGAGCGCATCACCACCCAGATACGCATCGTCAAGAACGGCAACACGGGAAGCAGCCACATCGAGATCTACCCACAATAATTCATCAAATCATCAAAACCACTCATCTACTGAACAATCCTCTATGAGCAGGGAATTAGCTTTCACGATACTGACCGCAGCCGGACTTTGTCTCTATGGCTGCCAAAACAACCGGAGCACGGAGGAATCGGCACCGGAAGAACCCAAGGTGGTTTTCCCGGCCGACACGGCTTCGGCCTATGTGGCGCCAGCATCCAAGACCGACTCCCTGAAGACACTGAAGGGCAAGATGGACGAGGACTTCAACGTGCTCAAGGAGATGGAGAACAATGCGCCGGAATACTACGAGCGCCTGCAGCGACAGATGTGTCATGGCTTCATCGTGATCGACAAAAGCAGGATGAAACTGATCCTCTACGACAAGGAGGGAGGCGTGGTGCGGCGCTTTGCCATGGGCTGCTCCACCAAATTTGGCACCAAGCACAAGAAGGGGGACAACCGCACGCCCGAAGGATTCTTCACCGTGGAGAATGTATATAACAGTACCGACTGGCTCTACACCGACGACGAGGGGAAGACTTCGAAGAAGAAAGGGATGTTCGGACCGTGGTTTATCCGACTGCGCGTGCCGGGGACGTCGCAGATTGGCATTCACGGCACCTGTGCGCCCTGGTCGGTGGGAGGGCGCGTCAGCCATGGCTGTATAAGGTTGACCAACGACGACATCACCACACTCAAAGACCTGGTGACGCCAGGCATGCCCGTCATCATCATACCAGGGAAGAGGGACCGGGAGCAAAACTATGCCGAACGGGTGGTGATACCTTATTTCTCCACCATCCGCTACACCGAACAAGAACCAGTCGTCCTGCCTGATCCGGAACCAGACCCACAGGCTGCCGACACGATGGACAGCGACTCGGTGGATGTTTACGAGGAAACGAACGAGGACGGTCCTGACTCCACCTGGTCGTAATGGCAGCGACCCGGCGGAAGCAGGACCAAGGAAGAAATAGAGGAGGCTCTGACTACCAAAATCCATGATTTTTTTGGTGGTACGGGGCGAAACCACTACCTTTGCAGACATGAAAATAAAAATCAACTGGAAGCAATTCGCCGCTTTCTTCATCGTCATCGGCTGCACCTATTATATCACGCGCAACTTCTTCATGACGGCGGGCATCTTGATGCTGCTCCTCCTCATCGACGGCTTGCTCCTCGACTACGACCATCGGAGACGGGGACGCAAACAGGCGGAGGAGATCATGAAGGGACTGAAGGACGAGGAGACGGACGAAGAGAAACAATAATCCACCGAATCATGGAACAACTCATCAGACTTTATGAGCAATGGGCGGGCGGCAAGCCTGCCACGATAGAGAAGGTGAAGGGTGCGGGGAGCAACCGCATCTACTACCGACTGACGGACGACGCGCACCACTCGGTCATCGGGGTGGTGGGCACGAGCCGCGAGGAGAACCATGCCTTCATCTGCCTGGCAAAGCATTTCGGCCAGCGACAGCTACCCGTGCCGGAGATACTGGCTGCAAGCGACGACGAGATGCGCTACCTGCAGACCGACCTGGGCCACGTCTCGCTCTTCGACGCCATACAGGGCGGACGGGAGGCGGGCGGACGCTACAACCTCAAGGAGGTGGACCTGCTGAGACGAACGATACGCGAGCTGCCCAACATACAGATCAGGGGGGCGCGGGGACTGGACTTCTCCCAATGCTATCCGCAGCCGGAGTTTGACCAGGACAGCGTGCTCTTCGACTTGAACTACTTCAAGTACTGCTTCCTCAAGGCTACGGAGATCGACTTCCACGAGATGAAACTGGAGGCCAACTTCCGGATGTTTGCCAAAGACCTGACGGCAGAGCCGATGGAGGCTTTTCTCTACCGCGACTTCCAGGCACGCAACGTGATGCTCGACGACGAGGGCAATCCCTTCTTCATCGACTTCCAAGGGGGCAGGAAGGGACCTTTCTACTACGACTTGGCCTCGTTTCTATGGCAGGCGAGCGCGAAGTATTCCTTCAAACTGCGCCGCGAACTGATCTTCGAATACTACCAAAGTCTCAAGCAATACACCGAGGTGCCTTCCTCGCGCCACTTTGCCCACCGGTTGGCGCTCTTCGTGCTCTTCCGCACGCTACAGGTGCTGGGAGCGTATGGTTTCCGGGGCTACTTCGAGCACAAGCGCCACTTCATCGACTCCATACCGGGGGCTATCCAAAACCTGCGCGACTTGCTCGCCCTCGACCGTAGCACCTTCCCCTATCCCTACCTGATGTCGGTCCTGCAGCGCCTGGTGGAACTGCCACAGTTTACGCGCATCGAGGAACCAGCGAAGAACCGGGCCGATGGATTCCGCACCACGGCGGACGACGTCTTCAAGGCCAATCCGCTGGATGGTCCCGCCACCTTCTCAAAATACGACGGCAAGGGCCCGCTGGTGGTCCGTGTATATAGCTTCTCCTACCGCAACGGCATCCCCGAGGACGAGTCGGGCAACGGCGGAGGCTATGTCTTCGACTGCCGAAGCACGCACAACCCGGGACGCTATGAGCCGTATAAGAAACTGACGGGACTGGACGAGCCGGTGATCCGATTCCTGGAGGACGACGGCGAGATCCTCGACTTCCTCAAGCCGGTCTATCAACTGGCCGACCATCATGTGGAGCGATATATGCAGCGGGGCTTCACCTCACTGATGTTCTGCTTCGGATGCACGGGCGGACAGCACCGCAGCGTCTATAGTGCGCAGCACCTGGCGGAGCATATCCACGAGAAGTATGGCATCGAGGTGCGGGTGACGCATCGCGAACAGCACATACAACGCGTGATGGAGGCAAAGGACACAGCGAAGGGGGCGGAATAAGGGACTTCTCCTGGACTACCCGTCCTCGATTTTCTCTCACAACGACAAGGCTACATGACAAAACAGGCAATGATATTCGCGGCAGGGCTGGGCACCCGCCTGAAGCCGCTCACCGACCGAATGCCCAAGGCACTGGTGCCCGTGGCGGGGGAGCCGCTGCTGGCTCACGTCATCAGGAGACTGAAGGCGGAGGGCTTTACCCGCATCGTGGTCAATGTGCACCACTTCGCCGACCAAATCATCGACTATCTCCACACCCACGACTTCGGGGTGGAGATACATATCTCTGACGAGACCTCCAAACTCCTCGACACAGGTGGCGGCATTCGTCATGCTGCCCATTGGTTTGAGACCGACAGCCCGGTGCTGATCCATAACGTCGATATCTTGAGCAACGCCAATCTCTCCCAGCTCTACGACAGTGCAGTAGCAGACGCTGCCTTGCTGGTCAGCGACCGCGTCACCAAGCGCTACCTGCTTTTCGGTGAGGGGAAGCGCCTCGTGGGATGGACCAATGTGGAGACAGGGGAGGTACGGTCGCCCCATGCAGACCTGTGTGTGACCGACTACCAGCGATGGGCCTTCAGTGGCATCCATGTCGTGTCGCCTCGTCTCCTCGAAGCCATGCGTCCCTATCCCGACCGCTTCCCAATCATGGACTTCTATCTGCAAAACTGCGACCGGCTTGATATCCGAGGCCAGCTTGCCGACGACCTCCAGCTCCTCGATGTCGGAAAACTCGACACCCTGGACCGCGCCGAATCGTTTGTCAAGACGCTGGCGACACGCTGATAGGCCAAGGATAGCCTCACACATTTCCCTGTGCGACATTAGGACATCCGCCTGTCTTCAGCAGTGCTTCCCCACCCCTTCCCCACCCTTTTGCCAACAAAAGTTGGGCAGAACAAAAAAAACAGGCCGCAAAATTTGGTAGTCTCGCATAAATCCACTACCTTTGCACCCGCATTTACCAAACGGTACTTGCCAACACGCTTCCAACCCCTAGGAGAGATGGTAGAGTGGTCGATTACACCGGTCTTGAAAACCGGCGTACCGAGAGGTACCGGGGGTTCGAATCCCTCTCTCTCCGCTGAACGTGCTGGACAGAAATGGTCAGCAAACGGACAAAAAGCTACAAATCAATGATTTGTGGCTTTTTTTATTGCCCGAAAGTCCTGCTTCCAAGACTTCAAAAGTACGGTAAAAGACAAAGTTTCGTTACTAAATCGTTACCTATTCCCCGCCGGACAAAAACGGTAACGATTTGTCCATAAATGACCTGATAATGACTATATTAGTCCATAGTCTGCATAACTCGAAAACGAGAGGTAAAAACTAATTTTGCAACTAAAAATTTTGAGTTATGAAATCGACATTCAAGGTTCTTTTTTATTTGAAGAAAGGTTCTGAAAAGAAAAACGGCGAGGTTATGATTATGGCACGCATCACCATAGACGGCAAACTTTGCCAGTTCAGTACGAAACAGAGCATCCAGCCCGACAACTGGAGCATTGCTGCGGGCAAAGCCAAAGGTAGGGATGCCGGGAGGATAAACGCCCTTTTGGACGACATACGTTCTTCCCTGAATACCATTTACCACGAAATGCAGCGGCGTGACAACTACGTGACCGCCGAGAAAGTGAAAAACGAGTTTTTAGGTCATAGCGAGAGCCACGAAACAATCCTTTCATTGTTCCAAAAGCACAATGACGATGTGAAGCAGCTTGTGGGCATATCCAAGACGATAGCGACCTACCGCAAGTATGAAGTGACCCGCCGCCACCTCGCTGAATTTATCCAAAGCAAGTACAACGTATCGGACATATCCATAAAGGAGATAAGCCCGATGTTCATTACCGATTTTGAGTTGTATTTGCGTACCGCCTGCAAGTGCGGCTACAACACCACCGCCAAGTTCATGCAGTTCTTCAAGCGTATCATCATTATTGCCCGCAACAACGGCATACTGGTGGGCGACCCGTTCGCCAGCTATAAAATTCGGCTGGAAAAAGTGGACAGGGGTTATCTGACAGAGGACGAGATAAAAATCATCCTTAAAAAGAAAATGGTTTCCGAACGGCTGGAACACGTCAGGGACTTGTTCGTCTTTTCCTGTTTCTGCGGTTTGGCTTACAGCGATGTCGCCAACTTGCGGCAGGAGAATATTCAAAAGTCCTTTGACGGCAACCTTTGGATAATCACCAAGCGGCAAAAGACGAATACGGACGTGAATGTTCCCCTGCTGGATATTCCCAAGATGATTTTGAAGAAGTACAAGGGCAAGTTGCCGGACGGGAAGATACTTCCCGTAATCAGCAATCAGAAGCTAAACGCCTACTTGAAAGAGATTGCCGATATATGCGGTATTAAAAAGAACCTGACATTCCACCTTGCCCGGCACACGTTCGCCACGACCACCACGCTGTCAAAGGGCGTACCCATTGAAACGGTGTCCAAGATGCTGGGACACACAAACATAGAAACTACGCAAATTTACGCCCGCATCACCAACAGCAAGATAGGCAGCGATATGCAGGGGCTTGACAAGAAGTTTGTCGGCATCGAGAAGATTTACAAGGAAGTCGCCATGTAATCTTGATTATTGGGAACTGGTCACAATTTGTGACCAGTCCTTACTATTATTCCAACATTGCTAAATTTCCTAAAATATACGATTATGGATTTGCAGATTATCCAAAACAATATTTTTGAGGTCAGAGGTTGCCGGGTGATGCTCGATTATCATTTGGCAGAACTCTACCAAGTGGAAACACGAGCCTTGAAGCAGGCGGTCAAGCGCAATATCGAGCGTTTTCCAAGTGATTTTATGTTTGTTCTCACTCAAGAGGAAGCTAACTTGCTGTTATCCATAGGGGTATCACAAAATGTGATACCCCCTGATTACAACTTCGGCGTTGCTATGCCTATGGCTTTCACCGAGCAGGGCGTAGCCATGCTTTCTTCGGTTCTCCGCTCCAAAGTAGCCATAGAAGTAAACATTTCAATCATGCGGGCTTTCGTCCTCATGCGCCAAATGGCAATCGGTTACGAGGAACTGTCAAGGCGCATCGAGGAACTGGAGGTAAGCACCGATGCGCAGTTCAACGAACTGTACCAAGCCCTTACCCAGCTTCTAAGCCAGTCGAAACAACAGAAAGAACGCCGTCCGGTAGGTTTCGTTACCTATAACCGTGACAAAAACGAATAGGTAACGATTTCGGTAACGAAATTCCGCCTAACAAACTATATCCCAATGAAGTACATTCTTCCACCTTGCGGGCAGTCCACCGACTACCCGCATTTTTTATATCCTTTTCCAACTGGCACATTCCCCGAAACGCCAGCCGTGCGTGGCATGGCTGACTGTATTTCGTGAAAAGAGCCGTTGGAAACCCGCACAAGCGTATTGCAAGCAAGCTCACAACACCCTTGCCTTTCCCGCCCGCATGGAGTGTTCCCTAAAAGATGAAAGAGAACAGGCACTTTTCCCCGGTTTCCCTATCTGTAAATCTTCCTCTTACGCAGTCCCCCAGCCGGGACAGTCGTTTTAATCATTTCAATAGGCAAAGGTAGTTACGTGTTCTTCACGATTTTGCAAGGTCGAGCCGTTCCGGTTTGGCGAAAAAATCTTCCCTGCCTTGCGAGGTATTTTTTGCCCAAAACCTTGCAAACTCTAAACACTACCCTTTTACGCCTATGTGAAACGAAAACGACCGACCCGACCGGAAGACGCATAAAAAAAAGTCGGATTTACGGGAAACAGGAAAAAGTTCAGTGAAACTTCAACTCCCTCACCTCTCAAATCCGCATAAAATTAAAAACTTAAAAAATTACAGCAATATGGAAGCAAAGGTATTATCGGAAGCAAAAGTTTATGTAGGCACTTATGTCAAGTACAACAACGGTTCATTGTCCGGCGCATGGCTCGACCTTTCGGACTATTCGGACAAGGAAGAATTTTATGAAGCCTGCCGGGAACTTCACAAGGACGAGGAAGATGCGGAATACATGTTTCAGGACTGGGAGAACGTGCCGGAGGGCTTAATCGACGAAAGCTGGATTTCTGAAAACTTCTTTGCCCTGCGTGATGCGGTGGAGGATTTGAGCGACACCGAGCAGGAAGCCTTTTTCGTGTGGTGCAACTATAAAAGCCATGATTTGGGCGAGGAAGATGCGGACGACCTTGTACGGGATTTCCGGGATGAATATCAAGGGGAATATGACGATGAAGAAGATTTCGCCTATGAAATTATAGAAGAATGTTACGACCTGCCGGAGTTCGCAAAGACCTATTTCGATTACAAACAGTTCGCCCGTGACCTGTTCATGTGCGATTACTGGTTTGATGACGGCTTTGTGTTCCGGGCGGCATAACAACCAATCCGGGCGGGGTGTCAAAGCCCTGCCCGCTAAACAACCAAGTTTATAACCATAAAAAAAATAAGACATCATGCAGTCACTTAACAAAAACGGGGTAAGCATCACCCAGACACCGGGAGAAGAAAAGTTCGTGAAATGCCATTTAGGGGCTTTCAGGGGACAGATTTATTTTCAATATGACTACCGCCACACGGACGGCGAACTTTTCAGCACGGTAGCCAAAACGCTGGACGAGTGCCGCCGCAGGCGTGACGGGTGGATAGCAAAGAAGAACGGAGTAATAAACAAGTAAATTTTGGGGGCATGAAAACGACAGAAGTAAACAAGGAGCTTATCGGCAGGCGTTGCGAGTGCATTTTTACGGGCTTAATGGTAACGGGCGTTATCGAGGACACAGAAGAAAACGAACACACCATAGAGGTAAAAGTCCGTTTCGACCACCCGCACCAATGGGGCGATGATTTGTATAATGATGTGTGGGCGTGGGGGCGCAAAATTGACGATTTCGGCACGCTGCACCATTTGCAACTGCTGGCAGATAAGCCGGACTTTCAGATAATGACGGTAGTTTTCGGCGAGCCAATCAGCCGGATAGACCGCAGTGTTTTTGAAGATGTGGACACGTGGGGCGTCTGTTCCCTGCAAGGCTGGGTAAACAGCCACGAGAGTGTCCGGTTTGTAGCCATAAACGACCATACGGCAATTATCACGGGCGAATACAACATGGAACAGGTAAAGGTGTGGTTAGAGAAATACACGTCCATAAGGAGCCTTAAAACCAGTTGATAGAGAACGGCGGCTGTTTGCCGCCGCTACTTTCTTTCGTGAGTGCCGGGAAATAAAGTAGCAAAGAAACCCGCCTATATTCCCCAAAAATTATTAGCAACCAATGCCTTCTGACTAGCTGTTGGTTAGCCAATAATACTTTCTGTCTCTCTATACTGTTTGTATATATTCAATACCTGGCAATTTCATAAAACAACTATAATTTTTTTCAAAAATGCCCCTATTTGTGAGTTGTTTATGACTTGCCGTAAAAAAAACTTGCTTTTTAGCCCGAGTAACTGCTACATAAAATACACTTAATTCCTCAAAGAATGATTTTTCTATATCTTTAGTCATCACAAAATTACAGTCATTTCCATTTTTACATCTACCGCATAATCCATACCAGTTAGGAAATGAATCTTTTTCCATATCAGGAAGTATTACATAATCCCATTCTAAACCTTTTGCTGCATGTACCGTAGAGATTATTATAGACGTATTTAAGAATTCCATATATTGTTTTATACCATTATGTTCAAAGGTATCTTTAATCAGATTAATTTTATCTTCATTAGATAAAAACGAATAATCGACAAAAAGCTGAACCCAAAAAATTTCGAGTAATTCTAAAAGAGCTTTAACAAGTACGGAATCATTGTTAATATATATTTCTCGTATTTTATCAATATGTTTTTTCCCTATCTTTTTAGTAATCTTTGAATTTGATTTTAGTAATTCAATAAATTCATACAGACATTTTCTGTTGAATGTTATATATTCAGAGTCTTCATCTGTAAATAATCCATAAAAGAATGGTATCTTATTGTGATTGAAAGTTTTTATAATATGCTCAATATTAGGTCCTCTTTGCTTTGCAAGTATGGCAACTTTAGCAAAGGAATCGTTTTGTAATATTTTTTGTGACTTAATTACAACTTGTAAAGCTTCTTCTTCTTGGTTATCATAGATATTAAATTCCACCTTGGATTTTAAGCTATTAGGGTTATCAAAAGGAGTAATAGCATTTTGCCGTATTATTTTATCCAATTGAAGCATATTCTCATTGGATGCAAAACGATAATTCTTCTCCAATGAAATAAGTTGTAAATTGAATGTATTTTGTGCATGTGAAAGTAAATTGGGTACGGCTCCTATAAATCCATAAATTCGCTGTAAAGAATCTCCTAATAGCAATATATTTGTTTTATCTGTAATTAAGAAATTCAATAGCCAATAACTTAGTAGATTGGTATCTTGAAATTCATCTACGAGAATTGATGTATAATAATTTCGGTAAAATTCTAATATTCCAATTTGTTCTTTAAACAATTTAATTGTTAAAGTAATAATTGCATTATATGGAATGGCATTCTTTATTAATAGTTTGGAGATGACAATAGAATTATATTTATCAATATTTTCTTTTAAATACTTTCCTTTTATGTTTTTAACTCCGGCGTTGAATTCTGACAAAACATTCGCTTCATCTATTGAAATATTATTAAATACTCGCATTATACTATCACTTCGACTATCATCAACGGATTGTAGAGTATCTAAATTCGACAATGCAGGATGTAGTCTATGACCGTATTTTTTTAAAATGCTTCGACAGAAACCATGATAATTAGATACATATATTTTTTCTTTAATATTAATTTGCTTGCCTAAATCCTGCAATAGTTCTGGAATATTCTTACTTACATCTTTTTTAATTTTATATGCAGCATTTACGCTAAAAGTTAATGCTAAAAGTTTTTTTGGAACAGGTAGCTTGCCGATAGATATTAAATAGGCTATCCGGCTTACCATTGTATGTGTTTTACCATAGCCAGCAGGTGCTTCAACTAATAATCGTTTGTTAGGAGAAAAAATAATTTCTAATTGTTTTTCATCCCCTTGGTGTTTGTTCTCAATCCGAGATTTTATAATTTCTATTTCGTTTTGATACATCAGCATAAACTTTTAGCTTGTTCAATTAGATTGACATATATTTGAGGGATTTCGCTTTTAGATAGTTTCATTCCTATTAAAAGTCCCAATGGTTGAGACTTATTGATTCCAAACCATGTAGAATAATAGGCTTTTAGGTTTGTGATATTTGTTTTGTCTATATCTGATAATTTGAGGTCTGTACTGATAGGTGCTGTTAAATAGCCATATTTTTTATATGCTCGTTTATTTAATGCTTGTGCATTCAGAATTCGTTCTTGTTTTTCCGAATCATATTCACAAAGTATATCGCATAATACTTCCTCTCTTCCTATATCAATCAATTTCATTAATTCAGCCTCAAAATCCCGTTCTGTTGTTTTCCATAAATTAGGAATACTTGTTGGGGTATTATCTCCATCACTATCTCTAATCCCAATACAAGGTATACCAAATTTTTCTGCTAACTGTATCAGTTGTAGAACGGAATCTCCACCTGCTTGAATAACACATATCCCGCAATCATCTAAATCTATATCACATTTTTTTGCAAACAAGGGAAAACTTCCATATTCAGAATCCCCTTCGACAAAAATAGCACAGCGAGCAAAGAATGCTTCTTTGATAAAAGGAAAATGAAGTAAAAGATGTTTTTCAAGTTGTTCGCCGAGAGATAGATTTGTTCCTGAAACTATTTTAGTGCTTGTTCCTTCTTTATAAAGTCGAATAATCTGCTTAAAATCATTAAGAATAATACTTGGTGAATGTGTTGCGATGATGATTTGACCATCTAATTTATCAATTCCAAATAATTCTTTTATTAATAACTTTAAGTCAGAATCTTCATTATTGATAACTTTATTGAGATATTTAATAAGAGAACGTTGCATATAAGGATGTAAATGTATCTCTGGCTCGTCAAGTCCTAATACAACAGAAATAGACCTTTCTCCTGTATCCTCATTAACAAATACCCCTGTTTCTCCACGTTGGTCGGAAATTGTTTGAAGTTTATTCAAAATAGATAAAGTAACTAGTAATAAAAATTGAATTCCATATCCACATTTTGACAATGCCCCTCCTCTGGCATCTTGTAAAGAGATTAACTTTGGGAATAACAATGAAACATCCCCCTCCAAAACAGCTTTAATTGCGTGGTCTTTAAAAGATTTTATTTTTTTCTAATTTAGTATTTACATTAGTTAATAAATCATTTGTAAATTCAATATCAACTAAATTATTAGTATTTATATCTGTATTCGATACGTAATCCTTAATCATTCTTGATAAAAAACGCCCTACGCCTTTACTGCTGTCAAAATTAATTTCAGAAATGGGATTTCTCAAGGAATCATAGTATATAAAGTTTAAGCATTTAATAAGGGTTGGAGATATGTATGTTTCTGTTTCTAAATGATAAAATTCCATATTATCATCAGGTGATACTTGTTTACAGATAATATTGATATAGGTGTAATCATCTATATCAAACAAGTCTTCAAAATGCCCTATTTCATCATTTGTGAGTTTTATTCGTATATTAACTGTTATAGGTAAATTTGCATCATTAAAATCATCATAAACAAATCCTCTTCGTGTGAAAATGATATTTAACAGGTTTAATATATTTGATTTTCCTAAATTATTTTCTCCAACAATAAAATTGCACGATTCGTCAAATGTAATTGTTGCAGAATTTAAGTTTCGATAATTTTCAACGGAAATATCCTTTATTCTCATAATGTGCAGTTATTTTTTTATAAGTTATTTACAAGGAACAAAGGTAATCACAAAATAAACACCCAGCAATAAAACACTGGGTGTTTATCAACATACTAATTCCAAAAGATTTATTCTTCCTCGCTGCTGTCATTGTTAAACGAGAACGAAAGTTGTTGCATCTGCCCGAAGCTGTCGATAATATAAATGTCAATCGTCTGCTGGTCTGTCGATGCCGAGGTGTAGTAGAGCCTGAATGTTTCTTTCTCCAACGGGTAAAGGTCATTGAGCAAAAGCACCGTGCCGTTATCCATTTCCAGCTTTCCTTTGCCGTCCGGCTGGAAATACCGTATCTGATAGGCAGTCGGCTGGTAATAGCCGCCACGCACCAGTCGGCAGCGTATTTCGGCGGTTTCCCCGACTTTCAGCCTTTTGGGTACTGGCAGTGTTTCGATGCTGAACGGGTACGCCTGCTGAATATCCAAGTTGTCATTACAGGCGGTGACAAGCACGAGGGCGGCCACGATGTAGCAGCCCATGATGATTTTATACATTACATTCTTCATATACATTATTATATAGCGGTCAGTTGATAATGAATTTCAGTCCCAAAGATACCTGCGTGTGGAACTTGCCTATGTCCGAGCCGAACAACGCCCGTTCCCTTGCGTTCAACAGCAGAGCCACCCGGTCGGTCAGGTAGGTTTCCAGTTCCAGCGTCAGCGCACCGCCGTAAATGAAGCAGTCCTTATCCAGCAAGGTAGAGCCGTCCGGCAGCAGCTTTTCGCTTCGGTTGCTTGTTTCGTACCCGGCGAGAGCCGACAAGCCCAATGAAAGGAAAAAGGTCTTTCGTCTGTCCGATAGGAATTTCAGGTAATAGCCGCCCTCTGCGGTGAACTGTTCTACGGGTATCTGCATATCCTTGTAGTCATACTTCTTGTGCAGGTATTCGCCGCCAATCACCCAGCGGTTGGCGTTCTTGGTGTAAACGCTGTACGCCGCCCCGATATGGTAGGCGAAATCACTGCCAGCGTTCCAATGCACCCCGTCCGTCATGCCCGCCGTGACCTGCAAGCCTTTCATGCCCGGCAGGTATCTTTGTGCGTGTGCCTGAAACGAGGTCAGGCACAGCGCAAAGAGCATCATTATAAAGATGTGTCTTTTCATTCCCTATTTGATTTTTAGTTCGTCAATCACTTCTGCGTTCACGATGTCGGCGTTTTCCACCCGTATGGTCTGATGCCGCCCGCCGTTCTTCTCGTAGAGTTCCACGACCAGCAGCTTGTCGTCAGGAATGGTAAACTTCGGCAGGGCGTACACCGTGCGCACGGTCGATTTCCCCCGGCAATCTCTATCACCTCGTTGTAGCTGCGTACCGCATCCAGTACCGTTTCCTGAATAGCCGTGCGTTTGGGCACTTTTTTATCGGTTATCTTAAACCTGATGAAGTCCGTGTCGAAAGGCACGTTGGAACTGTTCTTTGTCTGCGTGTGCACGTAGAGCATCCCGTTATAGGTGTAAATCCCCTTGATTAAGAACTGTATGCCGAAACGCTTGCTACCCAAGTGGCGCACTTTCCGGTCATTGTTCTTGTAGATGCTCTGCATTATCAGCTTCACTAATAGCGGGCTTTCACCCGCCAGTTCCCGGAAATGGATGTTCATCCGGGTATGTGAGAAGTCGGACGTATCTTCATTCTCCAAGAAGTCCTTCATCTCGATGTTGAGCATTTCCGGTTCACGGGCGTACTTGGCGTTGAACGAAAAGAAACTGCCGTCCTCGCAGATAACGGAGAAGTTCGTTTCTCCCGGAAAGCCCTCTGTCGTGGCTTTCACCCTGATTACGTTCTCCGCACCGTCCGCCTTGCCCGCTATGATGTGGTTGCTTCCCAAATCGACATAGCGGACGGCGGCGGGGAAGATGATATGCACCGTCTTGGCAAAGGTCACTTCCACGCCGTAGGGCGTAACCATTTGGCGGTACGGGAGTTTCCGGGTAATCCCCCGGTACAAGTCGTTGCCAGCCGCATACTTCACGGTGTCAGCGGTTTGTGCGTTTGCCGCACACACGCCCAGCAAGAGGGCGAACAATCCAAAAATCTGTTTCATTGCTAATTGAAATTTTAACGGTTGATAAAATGGTTATTGTTGTTTGGCATACAGCATGACTTTATAGCCTGCTTTCAGCTTCACTTTCACGGTTCGGAACTTCTTGGCGAGGTAGCCGGACGTTCCTTGCAGCAATCCCCTTGTCACGTCCATAGCCACCTGCTGCCCGGCACTTTGGGCAAAGGAAATGCTTGTACCCAGCCCGCTTCCGATATTCGCCATAGCTTCGTTGAACGCTTCCTGCTCCATAGAGGACGGGACGGAAAGCCCCTTTTGCCCGTCCGTGTCGAACACGGCGAGTTCCACCGGGATGATGTTGCCAGCGTACTCAATCGAGGACACCAGTATGTCGAGCCGTTCGCCCTGCACCTTTGCCGTTCCCGCCACAAGGGTATTCTTCGGCACAACGATATTTCCCGCCTGCATGGGTTCGAGCAACCGGAGTTTCACCGCCTGCCCGTCCACCAGCGTTTGGTCTTGGTGTATGCAGGCGGCTACCGTGTTCTTTCCCATAGCGTACCCCGTGCCTACCGCCGTGTTGAAGCCGTAGTTTCGTGGCTGGCTGTAAGCCCGGATGAAGTCGGCATCGCTCATGGGCTGCTGCAATCCCGAAACGGTCGTTTCCCGGATAGCCTGCACCGGAATAGCCGGAGTGCCGATACCGCCGCCGTTCTGCCCGGCTGTCGGTATTTGGGCAATCTGTCCCCTTTGTCCGTCCTGCCCGTTCATATACTTTGCCGCCAGCTCGTAGGACTTTTCCAAGAGTGCCATTTGGTCGTCAGCCGTAGGCGTGGCGTTCTGCTGCTGTTTCAGTCGGTCGGTCAGTTCCGCCACCTGCCGTTTCAATTCCTCTTTTTCCTCGTCCACAGGGGGCGTTTCGTAGAACGTGCTTAACTGGCGGTTGATGTCCCGGTAAGCCGCCCTTGAAGAAGCACCGCCGCCCCTTTGTGGCTTCGGATCTTCTTCCGGCAGCAGGTTGATTTCCTCTTGTGGTTCTTCCGTATCATCATCCAGCGTGAAACCGAAGTCCTGCAAGGATTGTATCTTGTCCTGCTGTTTGCGGCTTGTCACCGCCTGCTCGTAAGCCTTTTGCTTGTCGGCTATAATCCCGTCCTCTGCGGGCAGGGGTATGTCGGCATTGAAGCCGCCCACGCTTTCCACATTCACGTCCTCTTTGCCGGAGGGTGCGAATATCAGGTACATGCACCCTGCAAAGGCAAGGAACATCAGCGGGAAGACTATCATTTTCCTGCGCTGCTGCACCTGCTGCGGGGTAAGTTCCCGTTTGGGCTTATTTTCCTTTTTCGGCTTCCCGTCCGCCTGCTGTGCGGTCGTGCCGTTCTCATTCTTCTGTACGTCTTCCATATTGCGGTCTGTTTAACGGGTTGATACTTTTGGTTGTGTCATTGCCGTGCAACGGCAGTTGTCTGATGTGTTCTATTTGCAGCCTTTGCCCGTCCCGTTTCCCGATATTGTAGATTGATGAAACGGTGATGTAGATAGACAAGCCGCCGAAAAAGAAGAACATCAGGAGGATAACCGCCAGCCTTTTGCCCGGCGTAATCCGTCCGCACATTCGGCGCAGGCGGTCGTCTGCCCAGTCCTGCACCTTTTCGATGTAATTTCGTTTTCTTTCCATAAGGCTATCTTTTAATGGTCTGCAAATCCTTGTTCTCGGTAATGGTGAACGCTTCGATGATGAAGCCGTGCGGGTTGTTGTCGCTCCGTGTTGCGTTAAGCAACCGGCACGAGGTGACAAGGCTTCGCACCGTCAGGCTGCTTTCCCGGACAATCAACTGGCGGGCATACGTGTTCACCTTGTAGGGGTACTGGTCGAAGTCGCACTTCACGCTGTCAATCTCCACCGTCTGCGTGACGTTTCCGGAAATCACCCGGTTGTAGTAGCCCTTTTCCGCCAAGTCCTTGTAATAGTTGAAAGCGGTCTTGTCGGCGAGAAACAACGAGCGTTTGATGTTGCTTTCGATAGCCCCCTTTTCGGGTGATAAGGTGAAGAAAAGTTCGTGGAAACGCCGCACGTGCGACTTCGCTTCCACGGGTCTGTTCTGTGCCATGTCCTGCGAGAGTGCCAGCATCAGGCTTTTGCCGTTGTCGAGGACGTATATCTTCTGCCGCTGCTTCTCGGCGAAGCTGTACGAGTTCCACACGGCAAAGCCCGTCACCAGTGCGCACAGGCAGATGAATACCAGCGCAAAGAGCCGGATTTGCCGGAAACTCGTTTCGATGTTCGTTAATGACTTAAATTCCATATACTAAATATTGATGTTGGTTATTTGAGTAGTTTCCCGGTTACTTTCCCGCTTGCCGCACCGACCGCAGCCCCGGCGATTGACCCAGCTCGTGCCACGTTGCGGTTATAGGCAGACGTACCGCCAGCCGACACTATCCAGCTTGCCACCGTTGGAATGGTGAAGTAGCCCACGATGCCGATAATCATAAAGATTATATACAAGGTGCTGCTCCCGTCCGGGATGAAATCCGGGTCTGAAAGCTGCTCGATGTCTTTTTGGAGCATCAGGGTTTGTATGCGTGCCAGCACGCTGCTGAACAAGTCCGACACGGGCAGCCACAGGTAAATGGAGATATAGCGTGAAATCCACCGGGTCAGCGTGCTTTGGAAACCGTCATAGACGGAAATCGCAAACGCCAGCGGACCCAGTATGCTTAACACGATTAGGAAGAACGTGCGCAGCGTGTCTATAATCAGCCCCGCCGCCTGAAAGAGCATTTCCAATAACTCCCTGAACCAGTCCCGGACGGACTTCTTTATATTATAAGCCGTCCTGTCCATGTACATGCCCGTCATGGTCACCATGTCGGAGGGCGACCAGCCCAGTTCTTCCAGTTGTCGGTCAAATTCCTCGTCCGATGCGAGGTAAGCCGTTTCGGGGCTTCGCATCAGGGCTTCATATTCCAGTCGGTCTTTCTGCGCCCGGTACTCGTTCATGTCGAAAGTCTGCGTTTCCATAAGCTGGTTGCACCCTTTCACCACTGGCGACAATACCGTGTTGATAGTCCCCAGTACGAAAGTGGGAAAAACATGATGCACAGCCCCAGCGCAAAGGGACGGAGTAGCGGGTACACGTCTATGGGTTCGGCACGTGCGAGCGACTGCCACACTTTGGCGGCTACATAGAACAAAGCTCCCAGCCCGGCTATCCCTTTGGCTACCCCCGTCATGTTGCTGCACAAGGGCATCATTTCATCGTACAGCACCCGCAACACTTGGTGCAGGTTGTCAAAATCCACTGCTGCTAATAACATAGGCATACCGATTAAGTGGTTGTATATGTTACCAGTAGCGTTCATCCGCCGAGCCGTAGAGAGCCAGCACCCGGCCGGTGTCGTTCTTCTTCTTCGCCCGCAGGTAGGACACGGATATGTTCTTTCGGGTGTAGTAGTTCACGAGGTTGCGGTAGTTGAGCAGGCTTTTATAGGCGTTGTTGATTACCGCCAGTCTTTCGGCATCCGTCAGCGACATGCCCGTCACGTTCACTACATTCTTCAAGTCCTGCAACACGTCCGCACTTTCGGAGAGCAGCTTTGCGTACCCGGCTGAAATGGCGGTGAGTTCATCCGGCGTGTAGTTCGGGTCTGCCAGCATGTTCTGATAGTTTCGCACGTAGATTTCGGATATTTCCGCCACCAACTCAATGGACTTCTTCACCTTGATGCCGCCCTTGACCACGTCATGTACCGCTTTGAGCGCATCGTAATATTTTTACCCTGCTGGAAAATCTTCTGCGCTTCCATGAAGCCGTCCAGCGTGTTCTTGGCAGTGGTGGAAGTCTGCACTATCTGCTTGGTGGTGTTGATGATGCCCTGCGCCAAGTTGCCGGGGTCTGACACCACCCACTGTGCGGATGCCTTGCCGATGAAGCAAAGGCATACCGCCATAAGGAGAATTGTTCTTTTCATTATCTTTTGTTTTCAGGGTTTGTAACTCGTTTGTATTCGCCGCCGGGCATGAGCGTTATCCGGTCGGTCTTTTTAATTTATGCGGAAGCCCGTTTCGATGAACAGGCAGCCGTTCCGTTCTGTTACCGGGTAAGCCGTTTCCAGTATTCTGCCCCTGACATTCGCTTTCCGGGTGACGGTGTATCTGCCGCCCGTTTCCGAGAGTGTGAAAGCCGGGTGTCCCCTGACGTGTACCCAATAGCCCTGCATCCTTTCCAGCTCCTTGTTTCCGCCCGCAGCCCGCCAGCAGGCAGGCGGACAATAGCGTGTATATCAGATTGTCAATCCATTTCATGTTCCTAATTTTTAAGTTGTTGATGATTGGGGATTTCTTTTGCTTTCTGCAAGCCGCTTGATAGCCAGTTCAAGGTTGCCGTCCAGCTTCTCGGCAAGAGCGAACAGTTCCATTTTTTCGCTTTCCTCTGTCGTGAACGTGTAATATTCTTCCAATGAAACTTCGGTAGCGTACACCGCAGATTGCGTGCCGCCCAGCGAGAAGAAAACTTCCTTGTACTTCCGTCCGGGGTGGTTCGCCATGTTGATAGACAATATTTGCGAACGCTCCTTGTCGGTCAGTCCCAGCAGGTTTTGTATGCTGTCGAACTTGTTCAGGTATTTTCGCTGGTCTAACAGGATTTTGCAGTCCGAGTTGTTGATGATACTCTCTTTCACGATTGGGGAAGAAATAATATCCTCAATCTCTTGCGTGACTACAATCGCTTCCCCGAAATATTTTCGGACTGTTTTGTAGAGGTAGCGGATATAGTCTGCCATGTTCGCCGATGCAATCGCTTTCCACGCTTCTTCAATTAGTATTAACTTCCTTATTCCCTTTAACTTGCGCATCTTGTTTATAAAGGCTTCCATGATGATGATAGTCGTTACCGGGAATAAAATCTTGTGGTCTTTGATGTTATCCAACTCAAAGACAATGAAGCGTTTATGCAGCAAATCCAGTTCCTTGTCGGAGTTCAGCAGGTAGTCGTATTCACCGCCACGATAGTACGGTTCAAGCACGTTCAGGAAATTGTCAATGTCAAAATCCTTTTCCCTGACGTTCTTCTGTTCAAGCTGTCGGCGGTAATCATCCCGGACAAACTCGTAGAACGTGTTGAAGCAGGGTGTTACCGACCTGTCACCCGTGATACGTTCGATATAGGCACTTACCGCATTGGACAACGCCACTTCTTCCGACCGCTTCGGGGCTTCATCGTCCCGCTTCCAAAGGGTGAGTATCAGGGTCTTGATACTCTCTTTCCTTCTCTATGTCAAATACCCCGTCTTCGACATAGAACGGGTTGAACGCTATCGGGTTCTCGTTGGTGTAGGTGAAATAAATCCCGTCCTCGCCGTGCGTGCGCTTGTGGATAAGCTGGGACAGCCCCAAGTAACTGTTACCCGTATCTACCAGCAGCACGTGCGCACCCTGCTCGTAATACTGGCGCACCATGTGGTTGGTGAAGAAAGACTTCCCGCTACCGCTCGGCCCAAGTATAAACTTGTTGCGGTTGGTGGTGATGCCTTTCTTCATGGGCAAATCCGATATGTCGATGTGCAGCGGGCGACCGCTTACCCTGTCCACCATTTTGATACCGAACGGGGAAAGCGAACTTCTTGTAGTTCGTTTCTTCCACGAACAGGCAGAGAGCCTGCCCCAAGAACGTGTAGAAACTTTCCTCTGCGGGGAAGTCGGCTTCGTTGCCGGGTATGCCCGCCCAAAAGAGCGTGGGCGTGTCGGTGGTGTTGTGGCGTGGCTTGCACTCCATTAGCGCAAGCTGGCTTCCCACATCGTTGCGTATGCGTTTGAGTTCGTCCCTATCGTCACTCCATGCCATGACGTTGCAGTGGCAGCGCACCGAGATAAGCCCCTTGCTATGCGCTTCGTTCAGGTACTCGTCTATCCACTCCTTGTTCACTTGGTTGGCACGGGAGTAGCGGGAGAGCGATTGCATATTCCGGGCGGTCTGCTCGAAGTTCTTCAGGTTTTCGGCGTGGTCGTCTATGAAGATGAACTGGTTATAGACGTGGTTACACGACAACAGCACGCCCACCGGGGCGGCAAATAACAGTCTGCAATCGCTCCGGTCAGTAGACAGCTTCTCAAATCGGCAGTCCGTCCCGACCTTTCCGGGTAAATCTTCCACGTCCGAAAGCGTGTGCAGGCACAGAATATCGTCCCCGACACGCATTTCTTCCGGGTACAGCCCGATGTCTTTCAGGCAGGTAGTATCGGTTTGCGAGAGCGAGAAGTATTTCTCGATGATGCCCGCCTTGCCGTCCTGCCCGGTGATTTCCGATGCCGCCAGCCGGGTAAGGGTGACAAAACCGCTGTCGTTCATGATGCGCTCGAACTGCCCGACCGCTTCGATGAACTTTGCCGCCGCTTCCTTGTCGGCTATCTCCTGCGGAACAATCCTGCCCCGGCAGAGGGTGGAGAAGTCGCTCTGTCGGCGGCTTCTCTCCCTTGTCGTTTTCGTCAGGAACAGGTAGCAGTAATGGTTCAGGAACGGGCGTTCATTGAAGTGCCGTTCAAAGGAGCGGCTTAAAAAACTAAGCTCGTCCCTTTCGGTGTCGGGCTGGTAGCTCTCCTTGATGAAGAAGTCCTGCTTGTGTACTATGGAGTAGTCGGGCAGCACCTTGATTGCCTTGTACCATGCCGAATGTATGGCTTCGTACTCGGCACTGGTGACGGTGAACAGTTCGGGCAGTTCCACCCGGAAAGCCACCGTTATGTCTGCATCTTTTGAAATGATGCAGCCGTTCTCCACCGCCAAAAGTGGAAATTTTCTTTCCAGCGTGGTAGCCTTTAATGTATTCCTCATGTTCTTTCTTCCTTTCTTCTTTTGTAGTTGAACAGCCGGGGTATCGCCTTTCGGCTGATAATGAAGCGTGGGTGTCTTTTGCGTGCGGCTGCTTTCATCAGCCCGTGCGTGCCGTACCGTGCGTTGAGCCGGAACGTCTGCCACACGAGCAGCAGCGAAGCCGACACGATGAAACCGATACATAGCCACTGGTTCACGCCTGCCATGAACAGGACGATGAACACCACGAACACGGCGAGCAAGCCGCCGCAAAAGATAAAGAGGTACTGGCTTTTTAACCCCTTGAATTCCACTGGCTTCCCGATACCCCTGTTTACCGGATATTCAGACATAGCCGCTGGTTTAGAGGAAGAACGACCGCAGGATAGTGGCGGCAACAATTAAAAAAATGCACGCCCCGAACCAACTGGCGGCGGTCTTTGAGGTGTCGGGGTCGCCGCTCGAAAATTTGTTATATACTTTTACCCCGCCAATCAAGCCGCAGACCGCCCCGATTGCGTACACCAGTTTTGTTCCGGGGTCGAAATACCCTGTGATTAGGTTCGTGGCTTCGGTGATGCCCGCCTGCCCGTTGCCCTGTGCGTAGGCACTTACCGCAGCGGCAAGGATAGCCGCCGACAAAAAGATTCTCTTTCTCATTGTAATTTGTTTTTAATGCCGGGCGGCGGGTGGGAAGTCCGCCTTTCCCGGCTGGTGAATAATTTGAAATTTTAGTGGTCGGGGATAGTCCCGTTTGTCTGTTTGGTTTTCAGGTTGCCAATCAACCGTAGTCACGTTGCTTCATATTGTTACACATTATTATATTATAGGAAATCGTTCATGTCGAACGCTTCGTGTTCCTTGCTTGTATTCGCCAGCTTCGGCAGGGACAGCAGCCGTAGCCAGTTCCGCTTCGTTGCGTCCCAGCAGTTCCGCCACCTTTGCCAGCCCGCCGTTGATGTTCTCCACCACCGCATCGTAGAGGTTCGTCCCCTCAATGCTTGCCAGTGTCCCGGCTGCTTGCCGTTTCTCCGTTTCGGTGGGGTTGTCGGCGTTCGCCGTGCGTACCGCTTCGCCCAGTTCGTCAAAGCTCACGCCCGTAGCCCGCCCGGTATCATCGTCACCGTCCATGTATCCGGCTATTTCCTCGTCCTCGTAGTCGGGTTCGTCATTCTCGTAACCGGGCGTTTCTTCCGCTTCGGGTGCTGCTTCCGAAATGTTTTCTTCCGGCTGTCCGTCAGCCTGCGGCGCAAAAATAGTATCATTTTCAACCGCTTGCGGGAGGTGTCCCGATTTGTCCTGCGCTGTCCCGATTAGTCCGCCCTTGTATTGGCTTTCACCTATCAGCGTGTAGCCTGAAACCCCGTTTCGTGGAAGCAGCGCATCATCCGTTCTGCCCGCTGATGTCCGGCTGTCCGTGTAGCGATACCACAGCCATAAGGCGATATAGTACACCAAAAGCCCGGTAAGTATGCAATAGATTACCATAATCAGACAGGCTTTTGGAAGTGGCTTTCGTACAGGGTGTTTATCTCGTCTTGGTACTGCTCGAAGTGGCGCAGCAGAATGTTTTCCACGTAGCTGCTTACCGTCACCTTGCGCCCGCCTATCACCGTCACGATACGCATCAGCTTCTCGTGTGTGGTACGGCTCACGTACAAGGGCTGTCGGTCTGCCAGTTCCACTTTCTGAAAGTAGGTTTCCCGGTAGTCGCCCGAACCGCCCTTGCGCTTGCGGGGTGTCGGTTTCTCCACCCGCACCGTTTCAGTCTGCCGTCCCTCGTGGGCGGTTTCCGTTTCGCCGCCGGGCTGCGGTACATCATCCGGCTGGCTCTCCCGCTTGGCGGGTACGCCCTGCGAGATAAGTTCTTTCATGAAATCCTCGTCTATCTTCGGCATCCCGCCGCTTTGCTTTGCCATATCATTGTAATTTGATGTAGTACGTTATTTCGGTTATCAGTTCTTCCAAGTTGCTTCCCCTTACCAGCGGGCGGCTGGCGGGAAAGAGCGTGGAGCGGAACACCGCCTTTTTATCTGCCACCAGTTCCTTTTTGTAGCGTTTGGTATCGGGGATAAAGGTTTTCATCAGCGGCAGTTCCAGTTCCTTAATGGTTTTGTCATAGGCGGTGTAAAGGTCTGTTTTCTCCCTACCGTCCACCATGTTCCAAAAGAGGTACAGCCCGGCAAGTCGGCAGGCTTCATTCCTCACCAATAGCTTTTGGATAGCCATTGCAAACGACAGGCTGCTTTCCAGCACCACCTTGTCGGCTGAAATGGGGGTGAAAATGTAGTCCATGCCTGCAAGGGAGTTTATCACGCCCTCGCTGTTCACCGTGCCGGGCAGGTCGAAAAACACAATATCCGGCACGTGTCCGGCGGCTATATGTCCGTCAGCCGTTGCAATCGCCTTTTCGGGCGAACTGCATAGCACCGGGTAGGCTTTCTTCCCCAGCCGGGTAAACTGTTCATACGCCATTCGCTTGTAATCTTCATCCGCCCCGACCTGCTCGGCATCCCGCTTTCGCATCCCGGCAATGGAGTGTTGCGGGTAGTCGCAATCGACCACCGCCACATCGTAGCCTTTGAGGTAGTAGAGGTAACTCGCCGCCAGCACGGTAAAGGTGGTTTTGCCGACCCCGCCCTTTTGTGTGGAAAAGGCGACATAAAGGGGTGTTTTCTCGTTTTCCATATTGCTTCCGTTCATTATTGGTTGATAGATTTATTTATTGCTTTCAATCAATCCAGCCATATAGCTTTCTTTGTTTCCATATTGCAATCTTGAAAGATTGTTTTATTTCAATCTTGTTTTCTTGCTTTCATTTTTTCTTGGAATATTGAAATCCTGCAATCACATTTTCTTGAAATCATGCTTTCAATCATTCTTTCCTGATTGGAATATTTCTTTCAATCTTGCTTTCAATCTTGAAATCCGATGCAAAAAAGGGAGAAAAAACGTCCCCTGAAAACCTTGTCCCGATTTGTCCTGCGCTGTCCCGTTTTGTCCACCAACCACCTATTTTACAGCATTATAAATCACCGTTACTTTGCAGCGGAGTAACGAACCGCTGGGGGCAGGGATGTAAAACCGGGCAGGTTAATGGCTGGGCTTTCCGTTTCACGCTAACCCCAATCCGTCCGTGACGGATTTTGAATTTCGTCAGAAATTAGCAAGGTGTGTTTTGTATGCTACAAAACCGTTTTCCGTGCCTGAAAACGCCTTGCCCCTTGCGGGGATAAAAATCACTCCGAAGTCGTAATTTTTTAATTCAAAGAAGTATGGAAACAAGGAAACCCAACAAGGGCGGTCGCCCCGCCCTCGCAGACCCAGCGAAGCACCGCCATGTCCTTTACCTGAATGACCGGGAGAACGCCCGCTTCCTCTCGCAGTGGGAGCAGTCGGGCGTTACGAGCAAGTCCCGTTTCATCGCCGCACGGCTGTTCGGTGAGCCGTTCCGGGTGGTGAAAGTGGACAAGTCGGCAGTAGAATATTGCGCCCGCTTGACCGAATTTTATGCACAATTCCGGGCGGTTGCGGTCAATTACAACCAAATTGTAAAGGCGTTGCACAGCAACTTTTCGGAGAAAAAGGCACTGGCTTTTCTCTATAAACTGGAGAAAGCGACTACCGAACTGGCTATGTTGAACCGTCAGGTTATCGACCTGACAAACGAGTGCAAGGAACTATGGTTGCCAAAATAAGCATAGGCGGCAATATGTTCGGCGCACTGGCATACAACCAAAACAAAGTGGACAGCGAGGAAGCAAAGGTGCTTTTCTCCAACAGGATGCTGTTAAGCGAGGACGGGCATTTCAGCATCGGCGAGTGTATGCGCAGCTTTGAAATGCAGATGCCCGTCCAGCTATCCACCAAGAAGCCGATACTGCATATTTCCATAAACCCGCACCCGGAAGACGTGCTTTCGGACAGCCAACTTTCTGACATCGCACGGGAGTATATGCGGAAATTGGGCTATGGCGACCAGCCTTATTTGGTCTATAAACACGAGGACATCGACCGCCACCATATCCACATCGTTGGCTTGCGGGTGGACGAAAACGGCAGACCGCTGAATGACAAGTTCGAGCATCGGCGCAGCAAGCAAATCACCCGTGAACTGGAACGGAAATACAACCTGCATCCGGCGGAGCGAAAGGAACGTGCCGAACGCCCGGAACTTAAAAAGGTGGACTACACCGCCGGGGACGTGAAGTACCAAATCGGCAACGCCGTGAAAGCGGCTTGCTACGGCTACCGCTTCCAGTCGTTCGGTGAGTACAAGGCTTTGCTTGCCACCTATAATATATGTGCCGAGGAAGTCAAGGGCGAGGTAAACGGCAAACCCTATCAGGGCATTGTCTATTCCGCTATCAATGACAAGGGCGAAAAGGTGGGCAACCCGGTAAAGGCTTCCCGTATAGGCAAGTCGGTGGGCTATGAAGCGGTACAGCGCAGAATGGAGAAATCGGGCGAAGCAATCAAGAACGGGAAACTGAAAGAGCGTACCCGGAAAATTGTAGCCGATGCCGTGAGGAATACCCGCAGCCGAAAGGAACTGGAACAGCAGCTAAAGAAACAGGGCATTGACGTGGTATTCCGTCAGAACGACAGCGGGCGCATCTATGGCGTTACGTTCATCGACCACGACAGCCGGGTGGTGCTGAACGGTTCACGATTGGGCAAGGAGTATTCGGCGAACGTGTTCAATGAACGCTTTTCGGGTGAAACCGGATATATACACCAACCCGAAGTGGAAATACCGCAACGGGAACAATCCACGCATCAGGAACAGCTGGACTTCACACCGAAATCCGACATCGTTTCGGGTGTGGCTTCCGTGCTGGGTGCTCTCGGCGGTCTGTTGGGCGGTGGTTCATCCGGTGGTGACGAGCCGCAGGACACCGCCAACCAAAAGAGAAAGAAGAAGAAAAAGAAGCGCACAAGGCGCATCGAATAACCAAAAAACATTACAATCATGCAACAAGAAGATGATTTAAGAGGGCTTGCAAGGGTCATGGACTTTATGCGGGCTGTCAGTATTCTATTCGTGGGAATAAACGTGTACTGGTTCTGTTACTCCACCCTGAAAGAGTGGGGAGTAACTTTTGAGGTGATAGACAAGATACTGTGGAAATTCCAGCGTACCACCGGGCTGTTCTCCTCTATCTTGTGGACGAAACTTTTCTCCGTGATGTTCCTCGCCCTGTCGTGTATCGGCACTAAGGGCGTGAAAGAGGAAAATATAACATGGACGAAGATACATTGCAGCCTTGTGGTGGGTATCATGCTGTTCTTCCTGAACTGGTGGCTGCTGGAACTTCCCCTGCCACACACGGCAGGTACGGTGTTTTACATCACCACGCTGTCGGCGGGTTACGTCTGTATGCTCATGGCGGGTACGTGGATGTCCCGCCTGTTGAAGAACAACCTTATGGATGATGTCTTTAATATGGAGAACGAAAGTTTCCAACAGGAAACCCGCTTGATTGAAAACGAATACTCCGTAAATTTGCCTACTCGATTTTATTATAACAAGAAGTGGAATAAAGGTTGGATAAATGTTGTAAACCCGTTCCGTGCCAGTCTTGTATTGGGAACGCCGGGCAGTGGCAAGTCGTATGCGGTGGTAAATAATTACATAAAACAGCAAATCGAGAAAGGTTTTGCACTCTATTGTTATGATTACAAATTCCCTGACCTTTCGGAAATCGCTTACAATCATCTGCTTAGCCACTTGGACGGTTACAAGGTGAAACCGAAATTTTACGTTATCAATTTTGACGACCCACGCAAGAGCCACCGATGTAACCCGATAAACGCCAGCTTCATGTCGGACATTGCGGATGCCTACGAAGCCAGCTACACGATTATGCTCAACTTAAACCGCTCTTGGATAAGCAAGCAGGGTGACTTTTTCGTGGAAAGTCCGATTATCCTTTTGGCGGCTATAATTTGGTATCTCCGTATCTATCAGGGCGGTAAGTATTGCACATTCCCCCATGCCATAGAATTATTGAACAAGAAATACGCCGATGTGTTCACGATTTTGCGCAGCTATCCCGAACTGGAAAACTACCTTTCCCCATTCGTAGATGCTTGGGAATCAGATGCACAAGAGCAGTTGCAGGGGCAGATAGCGAGTGCGAAAATTCCGCTTTCAAGGATGATAAGCCCAGCACTGTATTGGGTAATGACGGGCGATGATTTTTCACTGGACATTAATAACCCCAAAGAGCCTAAAATACTGGTTGTCGGCAACAACCCCGACCGTCAGAACATCTATTCGGCGGCACTGGGGCTGTATAATTCCCGTATCGTGAAGCTGATAAACAAGAAAGGGCAGCTTAAAAGTTCGGTGATAATAGATGAACTACCGACCATATATTTTCGTGGGCTTGACAATCTGATTGCAACCGCCCGAAGCAACAAGGTAGCGGTTCTGCTGGGCTTTCAGGATTACAGCCAGCTAACCCGTGACTACGGGGACAAGGAAAGCCGGGTGATACAAAATACTGTGGGTAACGTGTTTAGCGGTCAGGTAGTCGGCGAAACGGCAAAAATCCTATCGGAGCGTTTCGGAAAGGTGTTGCAGAAACGGCAGAGCATGACGATAAACCAGCGGGAGAAATCCACCTCAATAAGCACCCAAATGGACAGCCTGATACCCGCCAGCAAAATATCCAACCTCACGCAAGGCATGTTCGTGGGTGCTGTGGCGGACAACTTCGATGAACGGATAGAACAGAAGATTTTCCACTGTGAAATCGTGGTGGACAATGAAAAGGTGAAGCGGGAAACCGCCCGTTACGTGAAGTTGCCGCAGATAATCGACTTCACGGACAAGGACGGCAACGACCGGATGCAGGAGGAAATACAAGCCAACTACGACCGCATCCGGCAGGAAGTCCGGCAGATTGTCGAGGACGAGATAACCCGGATTAAGAACGACCCGGAGCTATGCCATTTGATTAGGGAGGAAGAATAGCTATATATAAAATGTATAAGAACACAAAAGCCGTAGCACAAATCTACGGCTTTTGTTATTATTATCGTTCTATCAGCAATTCTATCTTTTGGGCTATTTCTTCCGATGTCGGTAATAGTTTTTTGTAGGCTTCAGGTAATTCAGAAGAAAGGCTGTAGGTTGCCACCCCGATAGGCATATTGGAACTTTTCAAAGCATACTCCACTATCATGCGGCTTTTGGACTTGCAAATGATAATACCGATAGCCGGATTTTCATGTGGTAGTTTTACCGTATCATTCAAAATATTCAGATAGAATTCCATTTTGCCTTTATACTCCGGCTGGAACTCTCCGATTTTTAGTTCTATGGCTATCATGGCTTGCAAACGTCTGTTGTACAGCAGCAAGTCTATGAAGTATTCTTTTCCGTCCACTTCCAGCCGATATTGGTTGCCTATGAATGAAAAATCAGTACCGAACTCCATAAGGAACGCACGGATATTCTTAATAATAGCCTGTTCCAGTTCATATTCCGAATGTTCCTCTGCAAGCCCTACAAGGTCAAATGTATATTCATCTTTTAATGCAAGTATAGCTTGGTTCTTTATTTTATCAGGCAGGGTATTGTCAAAATTGCTTTGCCCAAGTAAATAGTTCTCGTAAGTTTTGGCTTCTATCTTATTGATAAGAACGTCTTTTGTCCAACCGTATTTTTGGGTAGCCAATATATAAAATTGCCGTTGTCGTGTTTCCTTGCACTTCGTCAGAATGACTATATGTTTCGACCAGCTAATTTCTCCAACTAATGGTTGGAGAATTTCATTGGACTGGTATTCAGCATAAAAACGTGCCATGTCCCACATATTGGAAACTCCAAATCCTTTTATCCCCGGAAACTCTTTCTGTATGTCCCGTGAAAGGTTTTCCACAACGGATTTTCCCCAACCTAATGCTGTCTGTTGCTCGGTAATCCGTTTACCGACTTCCCAGTATAAGGCTATCATTTCCTTGTTTACAGCCTTTAATGCTTCATACTGGGCAGACCTGATACGGGCGGTTATCTCATTTTTGAAATTGAGATATTCGGGGGATAATATAGAATTGTTTTTCTCTGTCATATTCTGTATGTATGATAACTGATTGCAAAGTTATGTTTTTCTTTGGATTAAGTAATGGACTGCTTCTGTTTTATCGCTTCTTTTTTCATCCTACCCGGACAAATCGGGACAGCGCAGGACAAATGCGGACACTCCTTTCTGCCTATCCAAATATAGCATATTTAGTCGCTACCTTTGGGTGGGACTATTCCCGTAACCACTAAAATTCCAATTATTTATGGCAAACAGAATGACCCCGCCCACAGAGGGGCAGGAAAAAGACGTGCTGCTGGTCTTGGATAAACAGCAGGGCAAGGTGAGTGCTGTTAAAAGCTTCGACAAGGACGGCAATTTGCAGACCGTATCGCCGACGCATGGCGGCGAGTTCATGCAGGTGGACAAGAACAGCGATGTGTTCAGCAACTTCATTTCCAATTTTTTCCGCAAGTTTCAGGACACTTCCGGGCTGGAACTGTTCAGCGTAAAGGCTTCCGAAGCGGAACAACAGGCAAGGGCAATCGAGGACAATCACCGCAACCCGACACCGGAGGGCAGCAAACGAACAGAAATGCTTCGAGTTCCGAAGTCCGACTTTCACGAGTTCAAGCAGGGCTACCGCTTCGACCCGGCAAAAATCGACTGGGAGAACCTGAAAAAAGTCGGCATCACCGCCGACACCCTGAAAAACACGAAAGACTTCGACCGGGTGATGCGTGGCTACAAGTCCCGCAACATCTACACCGTTTCGGGGACGGTAGGCGGCTTTTACCTCAAACCTACCGATGTCAAGCTCTCTTTCTATCAGGCAAAGGACGGTACGGTAGTACCCAAGCTGCATGGCGTACAGCAGGATGAAAAGCTGTTGCAACGCCCGTTCCATGAACACGACTTCACCAAGCAGGAACAGGGCAACTTGCAGGGTACTGGCAACTTGGGCGGCATCGCACAAATCAAAGACCCGAAAAGCGGCGAACAAATCCCCGTGTTCGTCAGCCGGGACAGGTACACGCACGAACTGGAATACATGCGGGCAGACAAATGGAAATGCCCCGATACAATCTGTAACGTGAAAGTCAGCCCGGAACAGAAAGCCGCCTTTGAAGCCGGGCAAGCGGTCAAAATGGAAAACCTGCAATTCAGGGACGGCACGAAGCGCAGTGCCTATCTACAGGTCAGCGCAGTGGAGCGTGGCTTGGAGTTCCTGCCCCGTGCCGCCGTCCAGTTCTTACAGCAGGGACAGCAGCAAGTAGCCGGGCTAAAGGACGGGCAGGGCGTTGAGTTCAACGGTCATGTGCAGTCCGGCGCACAGGGCAAATCCCCCGACAAGGTGCAGCCGAAAGACGTTACCCCCGCTGCCGAGAGCCGGACACAGGTAGCGGTCAATACAGAGGGCAAGACCAACGAAGCCACCAAGCAGGGCAAAGAGCCGTTGAAACAGGGGCAGCAGAAGCCTACCGCCAAGCAGAAAGAGAAGCAGGACAAGGCGCAAGACAAGAGCCTGAAAGCGGACAAGCCCAAGAAGTCCAAAGGAATGAAAATGTAGTACCCACCCTTAAAAAGTAAAGAATTATGATTGCATTGATAGCAGAAAAGCCCAGCGTGGCAAAAGACATCGCCCGCATCATCGGAGCGACACAGAAGAATGACGGTTATCTTTCCGGCAATGGGTATATGGTGACATGGGCGTTCGGCCACTTAATCCAGCTTGCCATGCCGGAAGCCTACGGCGTGGCGAACTTCCGCCGGGAGAGCCTGCCCATACTGCCGCCCGATTTCCAGCTAATCCCCCGTCAGGTGAAAGCCGAGAAAGGCTACAAGGCAGCCCCCGGCGTGTTGAAACAGTTGAAAGTGATTAAAGAGGTATTCGACCAGTGCGACAAGATTATTGTAGCAACCGATGCCGGACGTGAGGGCGAATTGATACACCGTTACATCTATAACTATTTAGGCTGTACCAAGCCCTTTGTACGCCTGTGGATAAGCAGCCTTACCGACAGGGCAATCCGTGAGGGGCTGGACAACTTGCAGCCGGGAGAGCGTTACGATAACCTCTACCTTTCTGCCAAGTCCCGCAGCGAAGCCGACTGGCTGATAGGGATAAACGCCACCCAAGCGTTGAGCGTGGCAGCCGGGCAGGGCGTGTTCTCACTGGGTAGGGTGCAGACACCCACGCTCGTGATGATATGCAACCGCTATTTGGAAAACAAGAACTTTGTCCCGACCAAGTTTTGGCAACTCAAAGCCGATACCGCCAGCGGTAGAATCAGTTTCACCGCCCAATCTACCGCCAAGTGGGAGCAGCAACCCGAAGCCATAGCCGCCCTGCAACGGGTAAAGGATGCCGGGCAGCTTGCGGTGAAGTCCGTTGAAAGGAAAGAAACCAGCCAAGAACCGCCCCTTTTGTATGACCTTACCACGCTACAAAAGGAAGCGAACACGAAACTGAACTTTTCGGCGGACAAGACCCTTTCCATAGCGCAAAGCCTGTACGAAAAGAAAGTGATGTCATACCCCCGAACCGGGAGCCGCTATATCCCGGAGGACGTTTTTGATGAAATGCCGGAACGTGTCGCCCTGCTGGAGCAATACCCCCGCTTTGCCGGATATGCCGCCGGATTGAACGGCGTAACGCTGAACCGCCGTAGTGTGAATGACGGCAAAGTGACCGACCACCACGCCTTAATCGTGACTGAAAACCTGCCCGGTGAACTCTCCAAAGACGAACGGGCGGTTTACGAACTGGTAGCCGGGCGTATGCTGGAAGCCTTTTCGGGCAGGAGCGTGAAAGACGTAACCACCGCTGTGCTATCTGCCGGAGATACTGACTTCACGGTGAAAGGGTCGGTGATGAAAGAAGCTGGGTGGCGTGCCGTGTTCGGCGAGCAGGAAACGGGAGAGGATGAAGAAACCGCCAGCCTGCCGCCACTCCAAAAGGGCGAAAACCTGCCTATTTCCAACGTGGAACTGTTGGAGAAACAGACCAAGCCGAAACCGCTGCACACGGAAAGCAGCCTGCTTGCTGCAATGGAAAACGCAGGCAAGGAACTGGAGGATGCCGAACTGAAAGCCAGCTTGAAAGATGCCGGGATAGGTACACCCGCCACCCGTGCGGCGATTATAGAAACATTGTTCGCCCGCCAGTATATCGTGCGTGAGAAGAAGAACCTTGTACCCACCGACAAGGGGCTTGCCGTTTACAGGATTGTCAAGGACAAGAAGATTGCCGATGTCGAAATGACGGGTATGTGGGAAACCGCCCTTTCCAAGATAGAAGCGGGAAACATGGATGCCGACACGTTCCGAAAGGGTATCGAGGTGTACGCAGCGCAAATCACGGCGGAACTGCTTTCGGTACAATTATCTGTTGCGGGCAGTGAAACCTGTCCCTGCCCCAAATGCAATAATGGGCGCATCCTGTTCTACCCGAAAGTGGCGAAGTGTTCCAACGTGGACTGTACGCTTACCATATTCCGCAACAAGTGCGACAAGCAGCTTTCCGACAAACAAATTGTCGAGCTGGTGACGAAACGCAAGACCGGGCTAATCAAGGGCTTCAAGGGCAAGAACGGCAAGGCTTTCGATGCTTCGCTGGTACTGGACGAACAGTTCAATGTCACCTTTTCATTCCCCGAAAAGAAAGCGAAACCGAAGAAATAGCCTATCTTTGCCACTGAAATTTCATTGTAATAGGTTTTACGACTTATAATAATTGAAATTTTAGTGGTTGCGCCCGGTGGGAACCGGGCGCATTTTTTATACGCTCCCGCCAAACAGGTAGGTCGAACAGACCACCCCGTTATCCAGCACCCTGCTTTCCGAGAGCTTCCACAGCGAGCCGAAGGTTTCTCCGATAAAGCCGATGCCTTTGCCTACCATGACCGGGACAGTGTAGATAGTCAGGCTATCCAACAATCCGGCTTTTATCAGCGAAGTAAGCAGTTTGCCGCCGCCCACCACCAGCATATCGGTTTCCTGTTTCAGCTCATAAATCCTTTGCAGCGGTTCTTCGGTCAGGAACTCCACGCCGCAGTCTGGTGTTACGTTGGTGTCGTAGTGTGACACCACAAAAGACCGTTTGCTTTTGTGCGGCCACCCGCCCCAGTGTTCAAAGATGTAGTTATAGGTGTTCGCCCCCATTAGCAAGCTATCAACAACCATATAATGCTTGCCAATGATAGTTTTTACTTCATCGGGTAACCAATCCAGTTCTTGGTCTAAAGTGGCTGTATGCCCGTCAAGAGATACGGCGATGTGCGCTTTAATTTGTTTCATCTTGTTAGGTATTAAACAGTTTAATAATCCGCATTTAACTGTCCACCAATATCCTAAAAAAGAAGCGTGACCTTACACTGCTTCAAAGCGAGGTACTGGCATACCCAAATGAGGAAACAGGCAAGACCACGCTATGATAAAACATAGCATATCCTGCGCTGAATATCCCCTCATTTTGAAAAGTGCCAGTTTTCGCTTTGGGACGTTCGGCGAACGTATATGTTATATATAAAGACGAAATCACAACCGAGGCTGTTCAATCGCCGTTATTTTCTTATGTTACTTTTGCAAAAGTAGTAAAAATCACTGGAATAACCTTGTAAATAGTAGAAATCCTGCCGTGTTATCACAACAGGGCAGAACACAAGCACCTAAAATTACACAAGACCCATACGCCTACGGGCGGCTTGTGTTCCATTGAAGATTATATGAACCGATGACAAAACAGCTTTGGTTCGCCGTGTCTTTGGTGATGATGTCCCTTTCCCGCATGAAGCGGATATAGCTCTTTGCGGTACGTTCCTTGATGTCCAAGACCTGCTGCAACTGCTCGCAAAGGTCTATGTAGGTAATGCGTGTCTGCCGCCCGAAGATGTCCCGTGCGACATTCACCAGTTCTCTTTCCTTGCGCTTCTCCTTTTCCTTACGGGGCTTCTCACCCTTGTACACGTGCATCCCTGTTTCCTTGTCCCATGCAAAGAGCATCAACGGCACGTCCAGCGGGCTTCCGTCCCTTACTTTCAGGGCTTTCACGACTGACTGGGTGGGTTCATCGTCTTTCTCTATCGAAAGGATTGTAGCCGCCTTACGTTGCAGTTCGCTACCCAAATGCCCACGTAACTTTAATCCGTTAGGGACGAAGTGCAGCACACAAAGAATACACGTGTTATAGATGCCCGCCAGCCGATAGAGTTCATCTATCACCGCCACACTTTCCGTTTCATCGTTGGCACTCTTTACAAGGTCAGCGATGCCATCAATGACGACCAACTGGATGCCGCCGTACTGGTAGTAGAACTTATCCATGCTCTGCACAATGGCGTTCAGGCGTTCTTTGCGTGACATACCCGTCAGGCAGAACGCTTTCAGTTCATCGGGTTTGTCCGGCTGTTTGGC